>Ga0207873_1000727_pt1 | contig 34739 bp, 29 predicted proteins | sample BGWIniCompost_FD_187373 | JGI IMG/M metagenome (GOLD analysis project Ga0207873, IMG submission 187373) | Cellulose adapted compost microbial communities from Newby Island Compost Facility, Milpitas, CA, USA - BGW Initial Compost (SPAdes)... ... | reverse complement strand
CGGGAATGTGCTCCTCCGCTATGCCGCACGGCGGCCAGGGAACAGTTGATCCGCCCGATTAAAAATGAAAGCCCGCTGTACAGCGGGCTGTTTTTCTGTGCTGCTGGCCGGCAGGTGCTCGCTCTCTGCAATCAGAGCTCAACTGCTGCGCCGCGCTCGGGGTAGTGCACACAGGTGATACCGCGCCCGGCCAGCTTCTCCGTCAGCGCCGCGGCCGGCCCTGCCTCGCCGTGCACCAGGAAAATCTCCTTAACCGCAGCGCGCGTGGTTTCCACATACTCCACCAGCAGGTCCTGACCGGCGTGTGCCGACAGCCCGCCGATGGTAGCCACCTCCGCCCTTCGATGGTACACCTCGCCAAAAATCTTCACCCGCTCTTCGCGATCCGCCAGCCGGCGGCCCAGGGTGTGCGGCGCCTGCCAGGAGACGATCAGCACCGTGTTTTTCGGATCCTCGATGTTGTTCTTCAGGTGATGCAGGATGCGGCCGGTCTCGGCCATCCCCGAAGCCGACAGGATAACCATAGGATCCTGCCGTTCGTTCAGCGCCTTGGATTCTTCCACGGAACGGATGTACGTCAGCAGGTTGAAGCCCAGGGCTTCCCGGTGCTGGCCGGAGCGCACAAACTCGCGTGTTTCATCATCAAAGACTTCGGGGTGCTGGCGGAATATTTCCGAGACGTTCACTGCCAGCGGGCTGTCGACAATCACCGGCACCGGTGGGATCTCGCTGCGGACGATCATCTGGTGCAGCATGTACACCAGTTCCTGGGTGCGCCCCACAGCGAAGGAGGGCACAATCACCTTGCCGCCGCGCTCCACAGTGCGCGAGACTACCTCGCGCAGCTCGTCATAGGCGGCCTGAGGGTCGCGGTGGGCTTTATCCCCGTACGTGCACTCCATAATCAGATAATCCGCGTCCTGCGGCAGGACCGGGTCGCACAGCAGGGGCAGGTTCCGCCGGCCGATATCGCCGGAGAACCACAACCGGTATTTCCGGTTCTCATCCTCGATATCGAGCGCCACCGAAGCCGACCCGAGGATGTGGCCCGCGTCCACCAGCCGGGCGGTGACGCCGGGGACGACCTCAAACGTCTCGTCGTACAGCACGCTCTCGAAATACTGGGCCACATTGGCGGCCTCTTCCATGGTATACAGCGGCTCCACGGGAGGCTCTTTGTGGTTCTTGCGCTTACGGTTCAGATACTGGGCGTCTGATTCCTGAATGTGCGCCGAATCGAGCAACATGATGTTCGCCAGGTGCGCCGTGGCGCGCGTACAGAAAATCGGCCCTGTATAACCAGAGCCGACCAGGTTTGGGAGGTTGCCGCTGTGATCGATGTGCGCGTGCGAGAGGATGACGGCGTCCAGGCTGCGGGGATCAAAGGGGAAGCTGCGGTTGCGGATAAACGACTCTTTCCGCGGGCCCTGGTACAGCCCGCAGTCGAGCAGTATACGCCGGTCGTTGATCTCCAGAAGGTGCTGCGATCCCGTGACTGTCTGGGCGGCGCCGTGAAAGTGGATTTTCATTCATGCGCCCTTTTCATGGCTTCGAGGATTTCCTGTCCAAACTGGCTGAACCGCCAGGGAACTTCCTTTAATACCCCCTCCAGCTCCTGTAAATTGTGCGGGTTGCGTTCGGCAATTGCGGTCATCAAATCACGCGGCAGGATCACATCCGACTTGACCCCCAGCCGCTCAGCGGTCTGCTTGCGCCACTGGCGCAGGGCATCCAGCCGTTCCAGGTACTGCTCGCTGGGTCGCTGCGTTCGCGGCGGGTGAATAGGCTCGGCGTTCAGGCCGCGCTGCACCGCCGCCAGCAAAGCCATCCCGTGGCGCTCGATCTGCCGGCGGGTCATCCCCGGGATGTGCTCCAGATCCCTCAACTGGCGCGGCATCTCCGAGGCGATAATGAGCAGCGTACGGTCGTTGATAACCTTAAAAAGAGGCCGGTTCAACTGCTGCGCAGCCTCATCACGGTACTTGCACAGCTCGAGCAGCACAGCGGCCTGCTGGGGCGTCAGGTCATACGACCCGCTGACACGCCAGCAGGCGGCGGTATGGTTGTTATTCTCACGCCCGTTGTAACCGTTCAGTTCCGTTAATCGCCGGAAATCTTCCTGCGCCAGGGGCCATTTGCCCTCTTCCTGAAGCTGCTTCATAAACCGGTTCCGCAGGGGAATCAAAAAATGCGTGTCCAGGCGAGCGTAGGCGAGCAGTTCGGGGGGCAGCGGCCGCTGTCCCCAGTTGGCGCGCTGGTAGCGCTTGTCCACCTGCACGCCAAACTCCTCTTCGAGGATGGCACCCAGTCCATACAGCTCACGCCCCAAAATGCGCGCCGCCACCATGGTATCGAAGAGGTTGTTAAAGGTGTAGCCGAAATCGCGCTTCAGGCAGATCAGATCGTACTCGGCAGCGTGAAAGACTTTTTCAATTGCCGGATCGCTGAAAACAGGGGCCAGGGGGCTTAAATCATCCAGCGCCAGCGGGTCTACCAGGTAATCGATCCCGCGGGCTGTGAACTGAATCAGGCAAACCTGCTCCTGATAGGCGTACAGGCTGTTCGACTCGGTATCGACGGCGATGATCTTTTCGCCGCGCAGCGTGTCGGCCAGCCGCTGCAGCGCTGCCTGACGTGTGATGAGGACCGGTGCTGGCAGTTTTTCAATCGCCATAAACGTTATTATAACGGTGTTTTTCCATTACCAGCGCGTCCTCACCGTCCTGGTAGTAGCGCGGCCAGCGGCTGACGACCTGGTAGCCCATGCGCTCATACATGTGGATCGCGACGCGGTTCGAGATGCGCACATTCAGGCGCACGATTGGCATACCGGCCTGCTCTTCGCATTCTCGCAGCAGGGTGGAACCGATCCCCCGCCCCCGGTATTCGGGCAGCACCCCGATCGTGGCAATCAGGGTCAGCTTTTGCGAACGGCGCACATCTCCGGCGACAAAACCCACCATTTTGCCGTTCACAACGGCCTTTAACCGCACGACCGCGGGCAGGGTGAGCACCCCCACCAGGTCCAGCAGCGGCCAGGCGTCCAGGGGAAAGCAGATTCTCTCCAGCTCGCGCAGTGCATTTAAATCGCGCCAGTTCGAAGGCTCAATGCGCACCTGCCCATCCGGCGCCGGGCCGCTCCTGCTTTCCGCGTCTCTGCTCACCATCCGCAGTGATCACCTCACATTCAGCGCTCCGCTGGCGCTAACCACCCTGTGCGCCATCCTGATCACCGCTGTCCCTGCGGCCCTCAATAAAGCTCTGCAGCATCCCGGTAAATTCCATGGGGAAGATATATTTTGTCGACGGACTGGCCCCAATGGCTTTGAGCGTATCAAAATACTGCAGTGTCATGGTCTTGGAGTCGACGTTCTGCGCCACAGCGTAAATCTGGTTCAGCGCGTTAGAGAAGCCCTCCGCGCGCAGGATTGCCGCCTCACGTTCACCCTGGGCCTTGAGGATGGCGGCCTGCTTCTCGCCCTCTGCCCTGAGGATCGCCGCCTGCTTCTCACCTTCGGCAACATTGATTGCCGCCTCACGTGTACCCGTCGATTCGGTGACCAGTGCGCGCCGGTTGCGCTCCGCCGACATCTGGCGGTTCATGGCGTCCTGGATCTCGCGCGGCGGCGTGATCTCGCGGATCTCGACGTTGGTCACCTTCACGCCCCAGCGTTCGGTGACCTCGTCCAGACGGGCGCGCAGCAGGTTGTTGATATGCTCACGCTTGGAGAGCACATCGTCCAGTGAAATTCCACCGATTACAGCGCGCAGGGTGGTGGTTGCCATACCCTGGGCTGCGGCTTCAAAATTCCCCACCTGCAGAACGCTTTCGGTGGGGTCCAGGATTTTGTAATACCAGATGAAGTCCACGGAAATCGCGGCGTTATCCTGGGTAATCGAGGTCTGGTGCGGAATCTCACGCACCTGCTCGCGCAGATCGACTTTCACACCGCGATCGACGACCGGGATAAGCAGTACAATTCCGGGGCCCTTAGCGCCGATACAGCGGCCGAGCCGGAAAACGACAAGGCGCTGGTATTCGGGCACGATGCGGATGGCAGACCCCAGAACGACCAGAACCGCAAGGACGACAAATCCGATCAGACACAGGATAAGTGTACTGTCAAACTGCGGCATGCAACACTCCTTTTTTGTCTAAAGAGTTGGACAGAATGAACGGCGCTCATGGAGCGTCCGGTTTTTCCGGCTCAACCAGAAGCTTGAAACCTTCCCGGCCGACCACCCGGACCTTAACCCCCAGCGGAATGGGCTCGCGGCTGTATGCAGACCAGAGCTCGCCGGCGACCTGAACCGTCCCATCTTCATGAATATCCGTCCGGGCCTCACCGATGGCGCCAATCAGTGCCTGTAAATCGTGCGTGGGGGGCTGCTGGCGGGCTTCCAGTGACTGAAGTGTCATCACCCAGATAAACACAGTGGTCAGCGTGGAAACGAGCAGCGCCAGTACCGGGTTGACCGCAGGGGCCAGACCTTCTCCCCGGAAGAGAAAGGCCGAACCGATTACAAACGCGGCGATCGAGATCAGCAGATAGATACGGTTGCCAGAACGCAGCACGGCGATGATGAAGGGAAAAACGCCGAGAATCAACAGCGCCAGCGCCCATAAATTGACCGTAAGCCGGACAGCGGCGTAGCCGGCCAGAATCAGCAGCAGCAGTGCGCCCGCCTCACCGATACCCGTTCCCGGCGAAAACAGCGACAGCAGCGCGGCAAGAAAGCCGGCCACGAGGAGCAGATAGGCAATGTTGGGATCCAGCAGAATTTCAAACACGGCAATCTTCACTTTCCACGCCTGCTGTCCTCATTATACAACGAATGTTAAAAGAAACCCACAAAACGAAGTTGCTCAGAAGGTATCGAAGGCCCCCAGGTATGCCATACGCAGGGTTATCGCCCTGCAGCCTTCCAGGGTGATCATGGTATGATTGGTGAGCACCTCACTGGCGGGAAATCCATTAACCGCCCTATCTGCAGGTTCCGCATGATGGACCATGCACGTCCGGAAAACTGGCCGTTTTTTCAGCGGATAGACGATTAAAGATGAAGCTTTCCCTCGCGCTCGCCCAAATCAACACCCGGTTGGGAAATGTACAGGCCAATCTTGAAAAACACCTGGAGCTGGCCGAAGAAGCGCGCCGCCAGGGCGCGGATCTGCTGGTCTTTCCGGAGCTCTCACTGACCGGATACGTGCTGCAGGACCTGACGCCCACGGTAGCCCTGAAGCCCTCGCGTGACCAGCCCGTCTTTCGCCGCCTGCTGGAAGCCAGCCAGGACCTGGATCTGGTGGTCGGCTTTGTGGATGAAGACCGCCGCAGCCGGTTTTACATTGCCGCCGCCTACCTGTCGCGCGGCGAGATCGTCCACATCCACCATAAGGTCTATCTGCCCACCTACGGCCTTTTCGACGAAGGCCGTTTCTTCGCCTGGGGTGAACAGGTGCGCGCCTTTGACACCCGCTTTGGCCGCGTGGGCATATTGATTTGCGAAGATTTCTGGCATGCCTCCCCGCCCTACCTGCTCTGGCTGGATGGGGCTGATCTGATGATTTTCACTTCGGCTTCTCCGGGGCGCGGCCTCAGCAGCGAGCCGCAGCTCGATTCGGCGCGCTGGGTGGAGCACATCAACCAGGCTTACGCCAGCCTGTTCACCACATTTGTCGCCCATGCCAACCGCGTGGGGTATGAAGATGGGTTGAATTTCTGGGGAGGTTCTACCCTGTTCGATCCCAGCGGCAAACTGCTGGCGCGCGGGCCCTATCACCAGGAGGCGCTCACCGTTACCGAGGTGGACCTGAACCAGCTCCACCGCACCCGCGCCGCACTGCCCCTGCTGCGCGATGAACGCACATCCCTGGTGCAAAAAGAAATGGCCCGCATCCTGCAGAAAGATTATGGAACGGAGCGCAGGTGAGTAATGGCTGCCCTGGTCAAATCGCCCAATCAGGTTGACCTTACCATCAACACAGATCTGGCGCGCCAGATCCTGACGGGGTTCATTCACTCCGAGATCACACGCGTGGGACTCTCACGCGCCGTGATCGGGCTTTCGGGCGGGCTGGATTCGGCGCTCTCCTGCTTTCTGGCGGTAGAAGCGCTGGGGCCCGAGAACGTGCTTGCCGTGCGTATGCCCTACCGCACTTCCTCTCCGCAGTCTCTGGAACACGCGCAGCTGGTGATCGACCAGCTGGGGGTGCAGTCCATAACCGTAGACATCACCCCCATGGTCGAACCGCTGTTCGAGCGCTTCCCCGATGTCTCCCCGCACCGCCGGGGGAACGTCATGGCGCGCGAGCGCATGATCATCCTGTACGACCAGTCCGAAGCGTTCGGGGGCCTGGTGGTGGGCACGGGAAATAAAACAGAGATCCTGCTCGGGTACACCACCCTGTACGGAGACTCGGCCAGCGCCCTCAACCCCCTGGGCGACCTGTATAAAACCCAGGTCCGCCAGCTCGCCCGCGCAGTGGGCGTCCCCGAAGTGATCATTGAAAAGGCTCCCTCGGCGGATCTGATTATCGGCCAGACGGACGAAGGCGATTTAGGCTACACCTACGCCGAAGTGGATAAGCTGCTCTACCTGCTGGTCGACCAGCGCTACAGCCCGGAGGACCTGGTTGAAGCTGGATTTGCGGAAACCTTTGTGAGTTCCGTCGTGGAACGGGTGCGGCGCAATCACTTCAAACGCATGCTCCCCCTGATTGCCAAGGTGAGCAACCGCACGGTCGGATACGATTTTCTTTATCTGCGCGATTGGGGCACGTAAAGGGACACGCCGCCGCAACCAGGGTTTATCCGGGCAAAAGTTCTTCCGCCAGGCTGGCCCATTCTTCCATTAATTTGTTAATCTCCCCCTGCAAACGGACGTAATCCTCGCCCATCTTCTGTACCACCGCCGGATCGGCAGGCGGGTTTTCAAGCTGGCTGGCCAGATCGCTCAGCTGGCTCTCGAGCTTGGCAATCTGCTGCTCCAGCTCCTGCAGGCGCGCTTTGCGCCGGCGCTCGTCCTGAGAAGAGCGGCCGTTAGACCTGCGCTGCGCCCGGGATTCCTCCTGCCGGGCCCGTTCTTCAAGGGCCGCGCTGCGCCGGGCTTCCTGATCGGCGCGGTACTCGCTGTACGTCCCCTGAAAGACGACCAGCTCAGACTGGTCCGGCTGGATCTCCCAGATCTGGGTCGCAAGTGCATCGATCAGATAGCGGTCGTGCGAGACCAGCAGGATTGTGCCCGGGTAGTTCGCCAGCACCTCCTGTAAGGTCTCCTGCGCGGGGATATCCAGGTGATTGCTGGGCTCGTCGAGCAGGAGCAGATTGGCATTCGAAAGCGCCAGTTTGGCCAGGGCCAGCCGGCCGCGCTCGCCGCCCGAAAGCACAGCCACTTTTTTGTAAACATCCTCCCCAGTGAACAGGAAGCGCGCCAGGTAATCGCGGATCTCGCCGGCCAGCATCTGGGGGGCCACGGATTCGATCTCCTGTACCAGCGTTTTTTCAGGGTTCAGGTCTTCATGCGCCTGGGCGAAGTAACCGGTCTTCAGGCTTGCTCCGAAGATCACCTCGCCAGAAAGCGGCGGCATCTGGCCGAGCAGAGTCTTCAGGAAGGTGGTCTTGCCGGCCCCGTTCGGACCGATCACCGCGGCGCACTCGCCGCGTTTGAGCAGCAGGTCAGGTGCAGTGAAGAGCGGCCGGCCTTCATCCGCATAACCGACAGCCAGGTTTTGCGTTCGCAGCACCAGGTCTCCGGAGCGCTCCACGGGCTTCAAGTGCAGGTGCAGGACCGGAGGCCGCCCGGCCGGCGGGCGCAGCCCGCGGATGCGGCGCTCGACCTCATCCACACTCATCATGTGCTCTGAGATATCCGCCTCGCCGCTGATCGCAGCCCAGTTTTTCTGCTGCAGCGCCTCAAAGCCCAGGCTTTCGACCGCTTCAACTTCGCGGCTCAGGCGTCGCAGCCGGCCTTTCGCCTGCTGGCTGCGCTGCCCGGCAATGTTGCGTTTAATGTAGTCCAGCTCTTTTTCAAAGCGCTCCATACCGGCTTCAAAGAGCTGCTGGCGGTTTTCCCAGCGCTGCCGGCGCTGCTGCAGGTAGGCACTGTAATTGCCGCGGTAAGCTTCCAGCCTGCCATGGCTCAGCTCCCAGATATGGCTGGCTACTTTATCCAGGAAATAACGGTCGTGAGAGACAATCAGTACCGCGCCGGGCCACTGGCTGAGATACCCTTCCAGCCATTCAACCGCCTGAATGTCCAGATGGTTGGTAGGCTCGTCCAGAACCAGCAGGTCGGGAGCCGAGAGCAGAAGCCGTGCCAGCAGGGCGCGCGTGCGCTGCCCGCCGGAAAGCTGGGGAATCGGCCGGTGAAAATCATCCGGATCAAAACCCAGGCCAGTAAGGGTCTGGCGAATGCGCGCCTCGTACGTGTAGCCTCCCCGGCGCTCGAATTCTTCCTGCAGCGGGCCGTAGCGCCGCAGCGCTTCATCGGCCTGCTGCGGGTCGCTCATCGCCTGTTCCAGCGCGGCCAGCTCATTTTCCAGCGCCCGCAGATCATCCACTGCCTTCAGGCATTCTTCCCAGAGGGTGTGATCACCGTTCAGGCCGGCTTCCTGGGGCAGGTAGCCGATGCTCAGACCGCGTGCACGATGGACCTGCCCGGCGCTGGGCTCTTCCAGCCCGATCAAAATGCGCAGAAGCGTGGTCTTGCCGCTCCCATTGGGGCCAACAATCGCAATGCGAGCCCCGTGTGGAATGCTCAGGGAAACCGAAGAAAAAAGATCGACAGCTCCAAAGGATTTGGAGAGATCGGTGCCGGTCAGAATCGCCATATCCCGGGATTATACCGTGTTATAATCGCGAACGTTTCCGGGGACGAAGCCCCGGAAGCATCTCTATTTATAAAGTAGATCAATAAAACTTATGCAACCCAAACAGACACTGTCTACGACCCAAATTCTAAAAATCGCTCTGCTGGTCGCCTTCATTATCGCAGCAGGGCTGACAGCTTATCTTACTTTTGTCTATGTGCGTGATTTCGTCACCTCCTGGCAGATGACCAGTCTGCCGGGCATTACCATCCAGGATACACCGGCAACGCCCGACGCATCCACCGGCATCATTCAGGACGATACCACCCCGCTGCAGCCCTCCGGTGGACCCGAACCGGAACCCTGGGATGGTGCCAAGCGGGTGACCGTGCTCGTCATGGGCCTGGACTACCGGGACTGGGCGCAGGGCGAAGGCGCGCCGCGCACCGACACGATGATCCTGTTCACCATTGACCCGCTCACCCACACCGCCGGTATGCTCTCCATCCCGCGCGACCTGTGGGTGAATATCCCCGGTGGTTATAACTATGACCGCATCAACACCGCTTACCGGCTGGGTGAGCTGTACCAGCACCCCAACGGCGGCGGCCCCGGCCTGGCGATGGAGACGGTCGAAGAACTGCTGGGCGTGCCGGTGGACTATTATGCCCAGGTCGATTTTTCCGCCTTTGAACGCTTCATCGATGAGATCGGCGGCGTGAAAATCGATGTCCCCGAACCGATCACGGTGGACCCGCTGGGCGACAATAACACCAAGAGACTAAAGCCCGGCGTGCAGACGATGCCCGGCTGGCTGGCCCTGGCTTATGCACGCGCCAGGAACTCCGAAGGCGGCGATTTCGACCGCGCGCAGCGGCAGCAGCAGGTCGTCATGGCTATCCGCGACCGGATCATCAGCTTCGAGATGCTGCCTACCCTGATTGCCAAATCGGGCAAGCTGTATCAGGATCTTTCCAGCGGTATCCGCACCAACATGACCCTGCAGGATATCATCAAGCTGGCCTGGCTGGCTGTCCAGATCCCGGAAGAAAATATCAAGAGGGGCATCATCAGCCCGCCGGAACAGGTCACCCTGGTCAAATCGCCGAATGGCGACGATGTCTTGAAACCGATCACGGAAAAGATCCGCCTGCTGCGCGACGAAATCTTCACCGAGTCCGGTCCGGCCAGCCCGGCGGTGGCGAACATGACACCCGAAGAAAGGGTGCGCGCCGAGAACGCACGCGTAGCCGTATTAAACGGCACGTATACCCCCGGCATTGCATCCCAGACCTCGGACTACTTAAAATCTCTGGGTGTCAATGTCACCGTGGCGGACAATGCCCAGCAGGCGACCACCTTCACCGAAATTACCTTCTACACGGGCAAGCCGTACACGGTGCAGTACCTGGTGGACCTGATGCAGATCAATCCCCTGCGCATCCACCACCGCTACGACCCTGCCCACCCGGTGGACATTGAGATCACGCTGGGTGACGACTGGGTCGCCAACAATCCAATGGGGCAGCAGTAAAGCGAACGACATCGAGGTTCAATTCAGTCTTAAGGTGAGTAACTAGAAAGCAGCACGTGGTTGCCACACGTGTCCGGTAGTTTACTTTTTCAAATGTTTACCCATCAAGCGCCAGACATGGCTGTACCGTGCGCACCTGCCTCGTACGCCCGACTGGCGCTTTGCTTTTCCTCCCCCTGTTCAGCGCTGCTCAAGCGCCTGGAGAAGAGCGGTTAAAAATGGAAATCCTCAGCGGCTCGGTGGAAAGGATCACCTATTACAACCCGGAGAACGGGTACAGCGTGATTCGCCTGCGCCCCGACCAGCGCCGCACACCCGGGATGAACCGGGAAGGTCTGGTCACCGCCACGGGCAACCTGCCCGAAATCTCCCCAGGAGAACACCTGCGCCTGCGCGGTGAGTGGACCAACCACCCCAAACACGGTTTGCAGTTCCAGGTCGAAGTGTGTGAACAGACGCTGCCAGCCACCATCGACGGCATCCGCCGCTATCTGGGTTCGGGGCTGGTCAAAGGTATTGGCCCGCGCCTGGCTGACCGCATTGTCAGCCACTTTGGACTGGATACGCTGGACATCATCGAAAACCATCCGGAGCGCTTGAGCGAAGTGGAGGATATCGGGCCCAAGCGCTCGAAGCAGATCTGCAAAGCCTGGAACGATCAGAAGCAGGTCAAAGAGATCATGCTGTTCCTGCACAGCTACGGGGTCAGCACAAACCTGGCGGTAAAGATCTACAAGCAGTACGGCGAAGAGGCCCTGGATGTGGTTCAGCAGGATCCTTACCGGCTGGCACGTGACATTCACGGAGTGGGGTTCAAAACCGCCGATAAGATTGCCCAGTCGATGGGGCTGCCCAGAGACGCTCCCTCCCGGGTGGACGCTGGAGTGGTGTACGCCCTGAATGAAAGCACCAACGAGGGTCACGTTTATATCCCCGAAGAGGAACTGGTGGAACAGGCCGCCAGCCTGCTGGGCCTTTCCTCTGATCTGGTGCGGCCGGGCCTGGAACGACTGGAACGGGACGAACGGATACAGCGCGAGCTGCTGCCTGTAGGAACACCAACCCCCAACAGACCCGATGGAAGCGGGCTGGGAGAAGCTCCTGCTCTCTACGGAACACTAGCGGTTTATCTGACTCCCCTTTACCGCAGTGAAAAAGGGACCGCCGAGCGCCTGGCTGCGCTGGCGAATGCCATGCCCACCCGCCTGAGCGACCTGCCGCCGGCCTTCCTGACGCTCGATCCCGTGCTCTCCGCCGAGCAGCAGGCTGCCATCCGCACCGCCATCGGCAACCCGGTCAGCGTGATCACGGGCGGGCCAGGGACAGGCAAAACAACCTGCCTGAAGGCACTGATCGCTGTGCTGGAAAGTGCCCACAAGAAGTACGCCCTGGCCTCACCCACGGGAAGGGCCGCTAAACGCCTCTCCCAGGCGACCGGCCGGCCAGCCAGCACCATTCACCGCCTGCTGGGCTTCTCTCCCGGCGAAGGGTTTAAGCAGAACAGCGAAAACCCGCTGGATGTGGATCTGCTGGTCGTGGACGAAGCTTCCATGCTCGACCTGATCCTGGCAAACAACCTGCTCAAAGCCCTGCGTCCGGGCACGCATTTGCTCCTGGTAGGAGATGTCGACCAGCTCCCCAGCGTCGGCGCCGGCGACGTGCTGCGCGATATCATCGCCAGCGGCCAGGCCGTGGTCACACGCCTGTCGGTGATCTTCCGCCAGGCCGCTGATTCGCTGATCATCACCAACGCGCACCGCATCAACCAGGGAGAACTGCCGCTCTTTCCAGGCCCAGCCCTGCAGAAGAGCCACAAAAATGATTTCTTCCTGTTCCCGGCCGAAAGCCCCGAAGAAGCCGCCGACTGGGTGGTCGATATCGTCTGCAACCGCATCCCCCAGAAGTTTGGCCTGCACCCGCTCGAGGATATCCAGGTGCTGGCGCCCATGTATCGCGGCGGCGCCGGTGTCAGCATCCTCAACCACCGCCTGCAGGAAGCCCTGAATCCCCGCGAGTTAATGAAACCGGAGAAAACCCTTTACGGGCAGACCTTCCGCCCGGGCGACAAGGTGATGCAGACCCAGAATAATTATGAGAAAGACGTGTACAACGGGGATATCGGCTTCGTCTATGCCATCAACCCTGTGGAGCAAACGCTCACTATCGACTTTGAAAAACGGGCAGTGAATTACGATTTCAGCGAAGCAGACCAGCTTGTTCTGGCCTACGCGACATCGGTGCACAAGGCTCAGGGCTCAGAGTTTCCTGCTGTGGTCATCCCTCTGGTCACCCAGCATTACATGATGCTGCAGCGCAACCTGCTCTACACAGCGATCACACGTGCAAAACGCCTGTGTATCCTGGTGGGCAGCATGCGCGCTATTGCCATGGCAGTGCGCAACAACAAGGTCGCCCACCGCTACACAGCTCTGGACTGGCGTTTGAAAAACCTGTAACCACAAAAGCCGGCTGAAGCGCAGCCGGCTTATTGATTCGCTCTTCGCCTGTCACTCAGGATGGATCCTGCAGATTCTTTGAGCGCATCATCCTGCGCGTGCGTAAGATCATCGACAGGAATTCAAACACATGGCGCCAGGGTTTAATGTGACTTTTCTCGTCTGCATAGATGGTGCTGATCGGCACCCAGGCGATGGAAAACCCCCGTTTCACCGCGATGACGATCATTTCGACCTCGAACTGGTAGCCCTGCTCGGTGCTGGAAATCATCGCCTGCATTAAACGCCTGCTGATCAACCGGTAACCGGACTGGTTATCACGAATACGCTGTCCGATCGCCCAGGAAAAACTGTACAGCCCGAACAGGTTTGCCAGGCGCCGCCGGAGCGGCATCTGAGCAAAATTTCGCGCCCCGATGATCAGGTCGGCCGGCTCCTTACTGTACTGCTCCAGAAAGCGGGGGATCTCAGCAGGGTCGTGCTGTCCGTCGGCGTCCAAAGTCAGCACCGCCTGGTAGCCTTCTTCGAGAGCACGCGCAAAACCGGCTTTTAACGCCGCTCCTTTCCCCTGATTTGGGATCTGGTTCAGCACCTCAACTCCGGTCGCCTCCGCCCGGGCTGCGGTATCGTCTGTGGAGCCATCATTGATGACCAGAACAGGCAGATGTAAAAGAGTGCCTTCGATTACTCTAGTAATATGTGCAGCTTCATTGTAAGCAGGGATGAGCGCCAGGATCTGGCGCTGGTGAAATGGGATTGTCTCTTCTTCTTCCATGGGGGCTCAGTTGAATCAGGGTATGGCGCGCCGAACAGGTTTGAGAATAATTCCGGTATAGAGCAGCAGGTTAGCAGCGACCGCTGCCAGAATAAGCCAGACAAACACCTGGGGGCCGAGCGGTTCGAACCACTGGCCGATCAGCCACGGTAGAACCATTGCACCCAGGCCGGCTCCGACGAAAAACCAGCGTGTCACACGACCCGGCAGGGCGATGCGGCGTTCGGCCAGGTTCATGGTGGTTGGAAAAATAGAAGCCATCGAAAAACCGGTGAGGAAGGTTCCTGCAGCCAGCAGGGGCAGGATGTGAGAGCCAGACAGGATGATCACCAGGCCGGCGGAGGCGCCTAACAGATCCACAAGCAGGATGGTGCCCGGACGCAGGCGGACAGAAACGGGGATCGACAGCAGCCGGCCCAGGGTGAGTGCACCCCAGAAAAGCGAAGTCAGATAGGCCGCGGCGGTGGGCGTAGCAGCCTCCCGGGCGATGGCAAAGGTGCTGATCCAGCTCCCAAATCCCACCTCTGCCCCCACATACAAGAAGAAAAACACTGCGATCATAGCGACCAGCAGCGGGTCACTGCGGCCGGTGTCTGCTTCTTCCCGGGCGGTTTGGTTTTCAGGGCTTGGCAGCCGGAAGAGCCACAGTACCGGCAAAAAGATCAGAGCCGCCAGGATCCAGTAGGCCGGGGTGATTCCGCGCCCCAGGCCGATCATCTGGGCTACGATCACCGGGGAGAGGAAAGCTCCCAATCCGAAGAAAAAATGCAGTCCGCTCATAAAGGGAGCAACTTTTTCTCCGTGAACGCGCACCAGCAGCGTGTTGCCCCCCACATCAATCCCTGCTTCCGTTGTTCCGGTTATGAACATCAATGCGGCTAACAACCACAGAGAAGTGCTCAGCGGGACAAAGAAAAGGCTGGCAGACATCCCAACCAGCAGCAGCACCATCATACGGTTCCCGGGGATGCGGTCAAAAAGCCGCCCGCCCTGTACGGAACCGATCAAATACCCCAGAGAGCGGATTAAAAAGATGATGCTGATCTCGTTCAGGCGTGACCCGGTGTTTTCCGATAGATTGAGCAGCGTCGGGCCAACCACGGAGGATGACAGTCCCAGTGCGATGAAAGCGGCGTAATATCCCCAGGTATTGTGCAGCGCGGCGCCAGCAGCCGGGGTTTTGCTGCTGGTGGTGATTGATGTTTGCGGAGAAGGGGACTGCATTGGTCTGGCCTCTGGATACAAGAGAGAACAAAAATGTTATAACGCGCCTGATTCTAGCACGAAAAAAGGGCGGACAGCATTCAGGGCTGGACAAATGTCAAACGCCATGCCCCCCAGTAAGGTTCTCCATTTAATTCGGCACATTGGACGGCGGTCAGACCGGTGATGATCTGTGCACCGCCCACCAGGCGCAGATTATAGGTCTCCCCCTCCTGCAGCGTGAAGTCGGCATAGCCCAATCCCAGTTCTGGCTTCAGCCCTGTGTAAAAGTGCTCCTCACCCCCATCCCAGGTAATAACAACTTCCACCGCGGGCTGCGGTTCTCCGGCAGCGTTCAGGACCTGGATTTCTACGATGGGCCTGGGGAGCGGCGTATCGCAAATCTGCTCGCGCGCATCCAGGATATAGGGTGAGCTGGATGTCGGTGCAGGATTATTCTCGACCGCAGCAGCATCCTCAGTGGCTGCAGGCGGCATGTCAGTTTCAACCGCTGCATCCGTAGAAGCGGGGAATGGAGTTTCCACCGCCTCTGTTGGCGGCGCCGGGCTGGCCTCCAGGGTGGGTTCTGGGGTTGGCGAAGGGGAAGGAGAAGGCGTGAACGTGGGCACCGTCGGCAGGATTACCGGACCAGCTCCCCCTCGTAATGCTGCAGAGAGCAGACCCAGAGCACGCGCTTCCTGAGGCGGGCTGCCATCTGTTAGCGCGCGCTGTGCCTGATCCGCAAGGATCGTGTAAACATCCGGATCCTCCAGCAGCTCCAGCCGGGCCCGGGCGCGCTCCAGGTTTTCATCGGCGGCATAGGCCAGGGCTATCAGCACCCGCTGGCGATCCTTATATTCACTGGCCAGGGAACGGGGAGAGGTGTTCTGGTAATCCAGGGGATTGATCAACCAGGCATAGATCAGGCCCAGAGCGATGCCAATCACCAGCCCGGTTAGCAGGTACAGGGAACCACGCGATTCTTCATTCATAATCCCGGGGACTCCAGCCCCTGTTCCTGGGCCTGTAAATCGCTCTGCAGCTGGCGCATGATCTCCAGATCACGTTCCACATAATGGGGCTCAGCTGACAGGATCGCCTGCAGCACTATCTGGCTGGGAGATGCGCCTCCCAGGGGTGCCAGGCGCTCGCGCGCCCGCAGCAAATCCCTGTCGGCCTGATAGGCTTCGGCCACCATTAACACATAATCGGCTTTGTAATCAATGCTCAGCGATGATGGGGCGGTATCGGTGAACTCGATCGGGTTAATCACCCAACCATAAAACAGCCCCAATCCCATCCCTATGGCGATGGCGATGAAAAAGCGAATCCAGCGAACGGTACGGGATGTGTTATACGACATACCATCATTACGATTTGAGTCTTAAGTTCATCCGCTCGTGCTCCGAGATAGTTTACAACAAAACGAAGCTATCCGGTAAGTCTCTTCTCATTTCTTTAAGAAAGGGTGCAGTTTATCAAGAATTGTTAATAAAAGGTTATGACGAGGCAATATTGCTGGTAAAAAATCAAATAACACATTTTACTGCTTGCCCAATGCCTAAAAATCCTGTACAATTTTATCTAGACTCTGCTCGGATGAATGCTGTACCATTCATTCCGTAGGAATCTTGCCAGGGAGGGAATTTAAACATGGACGTCATCAAGGTATCAGGCACTTCGCGAACTTCCGCCGTGGCAGGCGCCATAGCCGGAGTATTTCGAGAACACCAGCATGCTGAAGTGCAGGCGATTGGCGCAATCGCGGTCAACCAAGCAGTCAAGGCACTGGCACTTGCGAAAGGGTATTTGAAGGAAGACGGCTACGATATCATTTTCATACCGGAATTCGTTGATGTAGAGATCGAGGAAAAGGTTCGTACTGCAATCAAGTTCATTGTCGAACCGCGCTAGTCGCTCTTTCGAGCAGAGGGTCCTGTTTTTCGGCGGCGGATGGGCAGACGATTATTGGGGGATTGCGAATTCGAAGGATGCCAGGTTTCTACAATTGATCAGCGTTCTGTGCGGTAGAATAGCTGAGCTGGCAGTTAGTGCGGAACCCAAATTATCGAAAAGCACATCTGACAAAAGTGGATTTCTTTGCGCGTAAGGCTGCAGTCGTTCACTCGAGACAACATGATAGAGCCAGAATAAAGGGGGCCGGTTTCCAGAGACAAAACTCTGCCAAACCCGGCCTTCAGTTTTTGCTGTTTCCTGCAGTCTCTGCAGTACGGCTCGTCTTTATGCTGCTCCTGAGCGGTCTAATTGCTGGCTGCAGCCAGGCACAGGGATTCCAGACACTGACGCCTGCACCCATCTCACAGGTCGTCCTGCCCACCGCTGCCCCCACCAGCATCCCTACAGCCGTTCCCACCTTTACTCCATCTCCAACACCAACGGCTGCGCCTTCATCCAGCCCAACCCCCACCCCACTGAGCTGCTGGCAGGAGGGAGGCGAGATGGTTGTTGACCAGCTGCGCACTTCACTTCTGCCCCTGCCGCTGGAGTACCGGGTATATCTCCCCCCTTGTTATCAGGAAGAACCCGAGCGGCGCTATCCGGTGCTGTATCTGATCCATGGACAGAGTTACACCGATGACCAGTGGGACCGCTTAGGGGCAGACGAAGCTGTCGACCGGCTGGTGGCTGAGGGGGAAGTCTCACCTTTTATTATCGTCATGCCGCGCGACCGAAACTGGGCACAGCCCTCTCAGGATCCTTTCGGGCAGGTCGTGGTTGAAGAACTGATCCCCTTCATCGACGAAAACTACCGCACACTGCCGCAGCGCGAATACCGGGCTGTCGGCGGTCTTTCCCGTGGGGCTGCCTGGAGCGTTCACCTGGGGCTGTCCCGGTGGGAGCTGTTCGGCTCCATTGGCGCCCACAGCCTGCCGGTATTCTGGGAGGACACCCGCTACCTGCGCACCTGGCTGGACACCATCCCACGCGAGTCCCTGCCGCGCATTTACATGGACACGGGTGAGAAAGATTACCTGATCCGCTCTACTCTCTGGTTTGAAGAACTTTTAACCGAGAAAAGCATCCCACACGAGTGGTATTTATTCTCCGGTTATCACGAAGAAGCCTACTGGGCATCGCATATTGAGCAGTATATCCGCTGGTATGCACAGGAGTGGTAAATTCACCGCCACCCGACCCGCCTGCTTCCAGCAAAGAGTGTGCGTGATATAATTTCCGCCATGGCATTGACAATTGAAGAAGTAGAACATATTGCAGAACTTGCCCGGCTGAAGCTCAGCGATGACGAAAAGAAGCGCTACCGCGAGCAGCTCTCGGCCATTCTGGATTACGCGGGCCGTCTGCAGCAGTTGAACACCGCTGATATCCCGCCGACGTCCAGTGTTTTACCGGAACGGAGTGTGCTGAGGCCAGATGAGTCGCGTCCCGGCCTCACGCCTGAAGAACTGCTGCAGAACGCCCCGGAAGCTGAAGACGACCAGTTTCGTGTTCCACCTGTTCTGGAATAATCGCCTGCAATAACCTCTTTTCGTTACCGGTTTCAAATGGGTTATATCGTCGGCGCGGAAGCCCGGGGAGTTTCGGTTTCTCAGTTCCGCGCCGTTTTCTTTGACCAATCCAGGTGAGGGATCATGACCAATCTGATCGATTTGACTGTACTCGAAGCCGCGCGAGGGCTGCGCAGCGGCGATTTTTCCAGCCGTGAGCTGACAAAGGCCTTTCTGGACCAGATTGACCGCCTGGACGGAGATCTGCATGCATTCCTGACCCTGACCCCAGAATTGGCCCTTCAGCAGGCAGAAAAAGCCGATGCGGCCCTGGCAGCCTGGAGGAAGGATCCATCCAGCCCTCTTCCGGCTCTGATTGGAATTCCCATCGCGGTAAAAGATGTCCTCTGCGTTGCCGGCGTACCCTGCACCTGCGGCTCACGCATCCTGGAGGGCTTCCGGCCCCCGTTCAACGCCACCGCAGTAGAGCGTTTGCTGGCCCGGGGCATGGTGATTCTGGGAAAGACCAACACCGACGAATTCGCCATGGGCTCGTCAACCGAGAACTCCGCCTACGGCCCGACTCACAATCCCTGGGATCTGGATCGCGTGCCGGGCGGCTCAAGCGGCGGCAGCGCCGCTGCAGTGGCCGCACGTATGGCGCCGGCAGCTCTGGGGACGGATACCGGCGGCAGCGTGCGCCAGCCGGCATCTTTCTGCGGCGTCACCGGCCTGAAACCTACCTACGGCCGTGTTTCTCGCTATGGGCTGGTGGCTTACGGTTCCTCGCTGGACGTCGTAGGAGCCTTCGGGCGCAGCGCTCGCGATGTGGCCGCGGTATTCACACAGATGGCCGGCCCCGACCCGCTTGACTCCACATCGGTGGATCTGCCGCTGCCTGATATCAGGCTGGATGACGTTGATAATCTCTCCGGCCTGCGCATCGGCGTACCGCAGGAATATTTCATTGAGGGGATCCAGCCGGAAGTGGAGGCCGGCGTCAGGCAGGCCGTGCGTGTGTTCGAGTCTCTGGGCGCGGAGGTCAAATCCGTCAGCCTGCCCCACACCGAATATGCCCTGCCGGTTTATTACCTGATCGCCCCTGCAGAAGCCTCAGCCAACCTGGCTCGCTATGACGGCATCCGCTACGGGCCGCGCGTCGATGCGGAAACCATGTGGGACGTGTTCCGCAATACACGCGGAGAAAAGTTCGGCTCCGAGGTAAAGCGCCGCATCATGCTGGGCACGTACGCGCTGTCCGCGGGTTACTACGATGCCTATTATGGACAGGCTCAAAAGGTGCGCACTCTGATCAAGCGCGATTTCGAGCTGGCTTTCCAGGAAGTGGATGTCATCGCCGCTCCCGTGGCGCCGTCAACCGCTTTCCGCTTCAACGAGCATACAGAGGATCCGCTGGCCATGTATCTGGAAGATGTATTCACACTGCCAGCCAACCTGGCCGGCGTGCCCGGGTTGTCCTTCCCGGTCGGATTTGACAGCCAGGGGATGCCGATCGGTATGCAGTTAATGGGCCCACACTTCCAGGAGGAGGTCCTGCTTCGCGCCGCTCACATCTACCAGCAGCAGACCGACTGGCACACCCGCCGGCCGCAGGCGCTCGAACAGGTATCTTAAGGGATCCACCTGGCGGAGCGTCTTCACAAAAAAAGAAAGCGCCACTTTCTGCGGCTGCAGACCTGCCGCCGGCCGGTTAATCTGGCGGCGGTTTCGAAAGAGGAGGAGCCTTGTTTAATTCGCTTCCGACAACTGCGCAGGATTTTATGCGCTGGCGCTGGGAAGAAATCGAGCCGTTCTACCAGGAGCTCAGCGACCGCTCCATCGATGCCGGGAACGTCGATGGCTGGTTAAGGGACTGGTCACATCTGTCCCGGCTGATCTACGAAAGGTTTCAACGTATCGAGGTTGCGGTAACGGTCGATACCACTGACAGGGATGCCGAAAAGCAGTATACGGATTTCCTGGACGAAATCTTCCCACGCGCGCAGGCCATGGAGCAGAAGCTCAAAGAAAAACTGCTTGAAAGCGGCCTGCAGCCCAAAGGATTTGAAATTCCGCTGCGCAACATGCGCGCAGAGGCCGACCTGTTTCGCGCCGAAAACCTGCCGCTCATCAGTGAGGAAATGAAGGTCGGCACAGAGTACGATAAGATCGTCGGTGCGCAGACCGTCGAGTGGGAGGGACAGGAACTGACCATTCCACAGATCGCCCCCCTGATGCAGAAATCGGATCGCAGCCAGCGTGAACAGCTCTGGCGCCTGGCGATGAAACGCCAGATCCAGGACCGCCAGACGGTTAATGAGCTGTGGATAAAGCTGTTGAATCTACGCTTCCAGCTCGCCAGAAACGCAGATAAACCGGATTACCGGGCTTACCGCTGGCAGGAGCTGCTGCGCCTCGATTACACACCTGAAGACACACTGCGTTTTCACGAAGCTATCGAGCAGGTCGTCGTGCCTGCCGCACAGCGGGTGTATGAGAGAAACCGCCAGCGGCTGGGTGTCGATGAACTGCGTCCCTGGGATCTCTTTCAGGATCTCTATCCACTCTACCAGCCCCCGCTGCCATCCTACGGGAGTGTGGATAACCTGATCGAGACCACAGGTCGAATTTTTTACCAGGTGGATCCAAAACTGGGGGAATATTTCCAGACCATGCGCGACGAGGGGCTGCTGGACCTGCCGAACCGTAAAAATAAAGCTCCTGGCGGCTACTGCACCGATTTCCCGGTTGCGCAGCGTCCGTTCATCTTTATGAATGCAGTCGGCGTGCACGATGATATCCAGACTCTTCTGCACGAAGGCGGGCACGCCTTCCACGTTTTTGAGAGCAATCACCTGCCCTATTTCCAGCAGCAGCAGGTTGGATCGGAGTTCTCGGAAGTTGCCTCCATGGGGATGGAGCTGCTTGCCGGGCCATACCTGGGGCGCGAACACGGTGGATTTTACGAACCACGGGAAGCCGCCCGGGCACGCATCCAGCATCTGGAGCAGAATCTGCTCTTTTGGCCGTATATGTCAGTGGTCGATTCTTTCCAGCACTGGGTTTACACTCACCCGGAGGAGGCCGTTGATCCTGCCAGATGCGATGCCTGCTGGGGAGAACTGTGGGATCGCTTTATCACCGGCGTGAACTGGGATGGCCTGGAAGAAGAAAAGGTCACCGGCTGGCATCGCAAGCTGCATATCTTCCGGTATCCGTTCTATTACATCGAATACGGCCTGGCACAGCTCGGCGCTATGCAGGTCTGGGCCAATGCGCTGCAGGACCAGCGGTCCGCCGTGGCAACCTACCGCCGGGCGCTTTCTCTGGGTGGAACTGTGCCGCTGCCGCAGCTCTTCCAGGCAGCCGGGGCAAAGCTGGCCTTCGACGCTGAGACGCTGAGCAAATCGGTGCAGCTTGCCGAGCAGACGATCGAAGAACTTGAACAATTCTTATAAGCCTTCGAAACCAATCCGCACCCGTCACGCTGCGGATTGGTTTCATTTTTAAATTCACCCATAAACAGGAGGTTGTTTTGTTCAACTCGCTCCCTACCGGCCCCGCCGAAATTGAATCCATCTCCTGGAACCAGATCGAACCCTACTTCCAGGATCTGTATGAACGCAAACTGACCGCGGAGAACATCGAATCATGGCTGGCTGACTGGACACGCCTGGACGACCTGGTGAGCGACTGCTACGCGCGGTTAAATGTGGCCGTGACGGTGGATACCACAGACGAACGGGCAGAGACTGTTTTCAACAACTTTCTGGATCAGATTCTGCCCCACTACCGGGCCTGGGATCAGAAGTTAAAAGCAAAGCTGCTGGCCAGCGGGTTACATCCTGAGGGGTTCGACATCCCGCTGAAGCGGATGCAGACCGAAGCGTCGATCTTTTGCGAGGAGAACCTGCCCTTGCTGTCGCAAGAGCGCAAGCTAGGCGCCGAGTACAACCGGATCATCGGAGCGCAAACGGTCATATGGCAGGGAGAAGAGAAAACTCTGCTGCAGCTCCGCGCGGTGGCACAAAACCCTGATCGCTCCGTGCGGGAGCAGGTCTGGCGCCTGATCGCCGCGCGCCAGTTAGAAGATCGCCAGGCCATTAACGCCCTGTGGACCCGGATGCTGCGCCTGCGCCAGGAGCTGGCAAGGAACGCGGGGAAGCCAGATTACCGTGCGTACCGCTGGAAGCAGATGCTGCGCCTGGATTACACCCCGGAGGACTGTCTCCAGTTCCACCGTGCCATCGAAGAGGTAGCCGTCCCGGCTGCTACCCGGATCTATGAGAAGCACCGCCGGCGGCTGGGCGTCGACCGCCTGCGTCCCTGGGATTTAGACCTGGATCTTTACCCTATCCACATCCCTGCGCTGCCCTCTTACGGGAGCATTGAGGTGCTGGTAAACACTGCTGGGCAAATTTTCCGGCGCCTGGACCCGCAGTTAGGAGAGTATTTCCAGGTCATGCAGAGCGAAAGACTGCTGGACCTGGAAAACCGCAAAGGGAAAGCCCCGGGCGGATACTGCACTGCATTCCCTGTCAGCAAACGGCCCTTTATCTTCATGAACGCAGTAGGCCTGCCGGCTGATGTGCGCACACTGCTGCACGAGGCAGGTCATGCCTTCCATAATTTCGAGCGCTTCCAGCTCCCCTTTGCCGCGCAGCGCAGCCCGGGGCTGGAGTTTTCAGAGGTCGCTTCGATGTCGATGGAGCTGCTTACTGCCCCTTACCTGAGCGAGGAGCAGGGCGGATTTTACAGTCCGAAAGATGCGAAGTCCGCACAGATCGTCCAACTGGAGCACCTGTTGATCTTCTGGCCGTACATGGCCGTGGTCGACGCATTCCAGCACTGGGTTTACCAGCATCCCGATCTGGCCAGCGATCCATCCAACTGCGACGCAAAGTGGCTGGAACTATGGAACCGGTTTATTCCGGGCGTGGACTGGAGCGGGCTGGAAGACGAGGCCATGACCGGATGGCACCGCAAACAGCATATTCACCGCAGCCCGTTCTATTACGTCGAGTACGGCCTGGCACAGCTTGGGTCTGTGCAGGTCTGGGCCAATGCCCTGCAGGATCCGGCCCGGGCGCTCAGGCAGTACAGGGCTGCCCTGCGGCTGGGCGGAACCGTTTCTCTGCCCGAGCTGTACGCCGCAGCGGGAGCGAAATTCGCGTTTGATGTCGAAACCCTGCAGCCGGCTGTAACTCTTGTGGAAAACACAATTGCGGAACTGGAGAACAGCCCCATCAAACACCAGTGATTGAGCGCTGGCAAAAACTGCCAGTTGACGGACGCGAAAAAGGGTATAAAATGGCAGTACGCATTCTCATTTTCATTTAATTTTTATTAGAAAGTTAACTAGAAGGAGGAAACCATGCCCGCCTGGCTCAAAGCCGGTTTGATAGGAGCCGGAATACTGATTGTACTGGACTTCATCGCCCTGATCCCCATTTTGGGCTGCCTGACTCTGCCGCTTACGCTGGTGGCCTATGTTGCTGCAGGTGTACTGGCCGCATATTACATGCTGCCGCCGCGCACAGGCAGCGCCGGAGCGGGCCAGGGCGCACTGGCGGCTGGACTGGCTGCTGTAATCGGTGGTCTTGTGAGCGTCATCATTACCCTTATCCAGTCTACACTGATGGATGCATCCACCGTTTACAGCCAGATTCCTCCCGAGGTTCTGGATCAACTCGCAGACTCTGGCATCTCGCCAGATATGTTCGTTGGACCAGGTGCAGTTGCGACGATCGGGATCTTTTCTTTCCTGTGCTGTTCGGTCGGAGTTGTAATCGCGGCTGCTCTCGGCGCACTTGCCGGCGCTGTGTACGCATCAACCAGGCCTCACTAAGCCTGTCTGCAGTTTAACCTGCTGCGGCTCGAATGGAAACATTCGAGCCGCTTTTTCTTTACCATTTGCCCGGAGAATGCCATCAGAGGGTGTGGCAGAGCGGCCGGCAGGAGAAAGGGTATAATACGCACGCAGATAAATTTCACGATCGATATTTAACAAGACGAGGGGAAATCCAACATGGAGAACCGCACTTTGAAGGTTGTTATACCAATGGCCGGGCTTGGCACCCGGTTGAGACCCCAAACATGGAGCAAACCCAAACAGCTCGTTAGTGTAGCCGGAAAAGCGGTACTGGACCACGTGATCGACACACTATCCTCCATTCCGAAGGAAATGGAGGTCGAGTTAATTAACATTGTCGGCTATCTGGGCGAGCAGATTGAATGCTACATCCAGGAGAATTATCCCCACTTAAAAGCCCACACAGTGGTGCAGGAAAACCCGCGCGGCCAGTCTCACGCCGTTCAGCTCGCCCGGGAATATCTGCACGGGCCGATGTTGATTGTTTTCGCCGATACGCTGATTGAAACCCAGCTTGGATTTCTGCTGGACGAAACAGCAGAGGCTGTTGCCTGGGTCAAACCGGTTGACGATCCCCGTCGCTTCGGCGTGGCCGAAGTGGGTCCGGATGGCTGGGTGAAGCGGCTGGTTGAAAAACCTGCCGACGTGAGCAATAACCTGGCTGTCGTTGGATTCTATTATTTCCAGAATGCAGAAGATCTTCTGGATGCCATCGACGAACAGATGCGCCGGGATGTGCAGTTAAAAGGCGAATATTACCTGGCCGACGCCATCAACATCATGCTTGAAAACGGTTTGAAGATGCGGACCGAAAAAGTCGACATCTGGCTGGATGCCGGGACACCCGAAGCGCTGCTGGAAACCAACCGCTATCTCCTGGCCCACGGCCTGGACAACAGCAGCCAGATAAAACCCTATAATAACGTCGTCATCAAGTCTCCTGTGTTCATCCACCCCTCCGCTCAGGTCAGCGATTCCATTATTGGGCCGAATGTCTCGCTGGGTGCCGGATGTAAAGTGCAGAACGCCATTATTCAGGACTCCATCCTGGAGGATGAAGCACAGGCGGAATGGGTCATCCTCGAAAGCTCGCTTGTCGGACGTCGAGCACAGTTGATCAGACGTCCGGCGGTAATCAATGCCGGTGACAATACCATCGTAAATCTTTAACAAATCCAGGAAGACCGGCCCGCCCCAGGGGGAAGCTGCTGCCCACCATAAGCACCATCTCCCCGAGGTGGGCAGCAGCAGGTAAGTGGTTTTTGGTGAGCGATTAAGAGGAACTGACCCTGACCGCGATGCAAAAACCACTGCCTGGCTCAAACCACACCCTATTGGGATCTTGATCACAGGAGACTTTATGAGCCAGAAATACCTCGCATCCAGGATCGTAAACCTCAAACCGTCCGGTATCCGAAAGTTCTTCGACATCGTTGCCACGATGACCGATGTCATATCCCTCGGAATCGGTGAGCCAGATTTCGACACGCCCGACCCTATTATCCAGGCGGGTATCCAGGCTCTACAGCGGGGAGCCACACACTACACAAGCAATCTGGGCCTCTACGAACTGCGAGAAAAGATTTCTGAGCATTTAGAGCAGCGCTATGGTCTTCACTATGACCCGGCAACGGAAATTATTATCACCGTCGGTGTCTCCGAAGCCCTGTACCTGGCAGCCACGGCCATATTAAATCCGGGCGAAGAAGTGATCATCCCCACCCCCTGCTTTATCTCCTATCAGGCTGAGGTGATCATGGCCGGTGGAAAGGCAGTGGAGGTGCCGACCTGTGTGGAAGACCAGTTCATACCGAGGAAGGCTGCGCTCGAGGCTGCTGTAACTCCGCAGACGAAAGCGATCCTGATTGGGTACCCGAGCAATCCCACCGGCTCAGTTCCCACCCGGGAAGCGCTGGTCGATATTGCCCGGGTAGCTGAGGAGCATGACCTGGTTGTGATCTCAGACGAGATTTACGACCAGCTGGTATACGGCGTACCGCACATCAGTTTCCCGAGCATCCCCGGGATGAAAGAGCGCACCATTCTGCTGGGCGGCTTTTCCAAGAACTACGCGATGACCGGCTGGCGTATTGGATATGCCGCCGCGCCGGCAGAACTCCTTAAAGGCCTTGTGCGCATCCACCAGTACACGATCATGTCTGCGCCGACGGTGGCACAGAAAGCGGCTCTGGAAGCGCTGACCGGTGGTGCACCTCACGTCGAAGCCATGCGGGAGGAATACAACCGCCGCCGGAAGCTGATTGTGAACGGTCTGAATGAACTGGGGCTGCCCACTTTTGAACCCCGCGGCGCATTTTACGCCTTCCCCAATGTTGCCGTCACCGGCATGGATGATGAAACATTTGCCCAGAAGCTGCTGGAGGAAGAGCGAGTCGCTGTGGTTCCCGGCTCTGCCTTTGGAGCCGGTGGGGAAGGTTTTGTGCGCTGTTCGTATGCAACAGCATACCCGCAAATTGAAGAAGCCCTGCAGCGCATCTACCGCTTTGTGCAGCGGCATGGTTAAATAGGAGGATACCCGCAAGGAGAGCAATCGAGGAACGAAACCAATGGAATTTGAACCCGTAATCGGTTTAGAGATTCATGCCGAACTGCAGACAAAATCGAAAATGTTCTGCGCCTGCCCGGTGGTCGACCCCACAGAGGCCGAGCCGAACATTGCCGTTTGCCCGGTGTGTGCAGGGATGCCCGGTGTGCTGCCTGTGGTCAACCAGAAAGCAGTGGAGTATGCCATCCGGGTGGCGCTGGCCTTAAATTGTGAAATCGCACCCACGAGCATCTTTGCCCGAAAAAACTATTTCTACCCGGATCTTCCCAAGGGATACCAGATTTCGCAGTACGAACAGCCGCTTGCAGTCAACGGCAACCTGAAAATTTTCACCTCCAAAGGCGAGAAAACGATCCGCATCCGCCGCGTGCACATGGAAGAGGACACCGGAAAGCTTACGCATGTGATGAAAAACGGTCACAGCCACTCGCTGGTAGACCTCAATCGCGCCGGAGTGCCTCTGCTGGAAATCGTCAGCGAACCGGACCTGCGGTCCGCCGAAGAAGTACGCGCGTATGCCCAGACTCTGCGCAGTATTCTGCGCTACCTGGGGGTCAACTCCGGTGATATGCAGAAAGGCGTGATGCGGATTGAGCCCAACGTCTCTGTGCGGCCGGTGGGCAGCGAGACCTTTGGGACCCGGACCGAGATCAAAAACCTGAACAGTTTCCGTGCCCTGGAGCGCTCGGTCGATTACGAAATCCGGCGCCAGATTGAACGAATACGACAGGGAAAACCCGTGATCCAGCAAACGCTCGGCTGGGACGAAAGCCGCGGTGAAACCGTGCCGCAGCGCAGCAAAGAAGAAGCGCATGATTATCGTTACTTCCCGGAACCGGATTTGCCGCCGCTGGTCGTCGAACCTGCCTGGATTGAAGAAATCCGCGCTTCGCTGCCGGAGCTGCCCTACGCGAAAGTGCAGCGTTTTCGCCAGCAGTATGGGTTGAGCGAATATGATGCAGATGTTCTCGTGGCCGAGCCGGCGGTGGCTGACTATTACGAGCAGGCAGTAAACGCCGCACCAGACACCACGCCAAAAATGGTCGCCAACTGGCTGTCGGGTGAGTTGTTCAGCCTGCTCAACCAGTCTTTGCTTCCTATCGAAGAGATACGGGTTTCTCCGCAGTCGTTCGGCCGGCTGTTACAGATGGTTACCCAGGGCAAGATTAACCAGAATACGGCCAAGGCCGTGCTGGAGGAGATGTTTAATACTGGTAAGGAAGCGCAGGATATTGTGAGCGAGCGCGGGCTCAGCCAGATATCCGATGCCGACTATATCGCCAGCCTGGTCAGCCAGACCCTGGACCAGCATCCTGAACAGGTTTCGACTTACCTGAAAGGAAAAGAGACCGTTTCACGCTGGCTGTTTGGGCAGGTGATGCGCCTTTCCCGCGGACAGGCGAACCCCCATGTCGTCCAGCAGGAGCTGGACCGCCAGCTTGCAGCTTTGAAAGAGGCGTCGCATTAGGTGGCTTTTGACAATCTTCTATCTTGACGATTTGTCAGACATTTGCTAATCTATATTAGCAAGGTCAATCCCAGGCCACAGGTTTCATGCGCTTATGAGCGTTTTGTTTTTCACCGTTACTGCTCCGGCAGGTAAAGCGGGCTCCATACCGTTGGGCCCGCTTATATTTTTTTAAACGAGGGTTTTCAATAAAGGAGACTTCCGAATGGCCGATTTGATTAATGCCTTCCAGATGGCGCAGACCCAGTTTCGTCATGTAGCCGAACAACTGCGGCTCGACCCCCAGGTGGCTGAAATTTTGCTCTGGCCAACTCGTGAATTTAAATTTCAGATTCCGGTGCGGATGGACGACGGCTCCATCCGTGTGTTCTTCGGTTACCGGGTGCAGCACAGTGACGCGCGCGGCCCTGCCAAGGGAGGCATTCGCTTCCACCCATCAGAAACCCTGGACACGGTACGCGCCCTCGCCATGTGGATGACCTGGAAAACGGCGGTCGCTGATATTCCTCTGGGCGGTGGCAAAGGCGGTGTGGCTGTTGACCCTGCCTCCCTCTCTATTTCTGAACAGGAAAAGCTCTGCCGCGGCTACATCGACCAGATATGGCGCAATATCGGGCCTCGCCAGGACGTTCCGGCTCCTGATGTTGGCACGAACCCACGCATGATGGGCTGGATGGTGGATGAATATTCAAAACTGGTCGGTCAGTACACGCCGGGAGCGATCACGGGCAAACCCGTGGGCAATGGTGGTTCCCAGGGACGCAAAGAAGCCACCGGCTACGGGGTAATTTACACCATACGCGAAGCAATGCGTCACCTTAACATCGAACCGACCCGGGCACTGGCCTCGCTGCAGGGCTTCGGCAACGTAGCGCAGTATGCTGCCCTGGGCTTTACCGAGCAGCTGGGTGGAAAAGTGGTCAGTGTCTCTTACTGGGACCGCGCTGACCGGACCGCTTACACGGTTTACCACCCTGAGGGTGTCGATGTGCGTTATCTGATTTCGATCACCGATGTCTATGGATCAATCGACAAGGACCGGGCGCGTGAGGCTGGCTACATGATTGAAGACGGGAACGCCTGGATCGAAAAAGATGTCGATGTGCTTATTCCCGCCGCGCTGGAAGGCCAGATCAACGCCGAAACTGTGCGCTGCATCAGCGACAGGGTGCGCCTTATTGCAGAGGGCGCCAACGGGCCGACCACGCCAGAAGCAGATGAGGTGCTCAAATCACGAGGCATCTTTGTGATCCCCGACTTTCTGTGCAACGCTGGAGGCGTGACCGTCTCTTACTTCGAAGGCGTACAGAACGATATGAACTATTACTGGACCAAAGAGGAAGTCCTCCAGCGCCTGGATATCAAAATCACTCAGGCATTCAACAGCGTGCTTCAGATGGCGGAGAGTGAAAAAGTCTATATGCGCGATGCGGCATATATGGTAGCCATCGGTCGCGTGGTCGAAGCGATGGAGCTGCGCGGCTGGCTGTAAGGTCCGGCGCAGCAGACAGAAAACCGCGTTCTCGTAGAGGGCCAGCAAACCTGCTGCGCCCTCTATTTTTTAACATTCCACCGGGCAGCTTGCTTTTTTTATACAATCGACTTAAAATCGAATAATTATTGGATATATTGGTTATCTGAGAAGGTCTCCTCCTTTTTACTGATGCCTGTAACTCCTGATTTAATGTATGGCTCACTGCTGTTCAGCCTTGTGGGGATGGCAGCGCTGGCTTTTTTCTACCTGCGCAGGCGCAGGGTTCCTTTGTGGTCACTTTTTGTCTGGAGCCTGCTGATCTTTCTGGTTCCTTTTTTAGGGCCCTTTCTGGTGATCCTTGCCCGACCGGGCAAATGGAAAATGAGTGAGACTGCCCCGTGAGACACGATCGATTTCTACAGGCCATCCTTGCTGCTGTAGGACTTCTGGCGGCGGCTGCACTGGCAATCTATTTCATCCACATGAATTCTCAAACCTACGGGGCGGAAGACACACCAGAGCGTGTGGTTCGCAACTACGTGCTTGCACTGCAGCAGCAGGATTACGACCGGGCGTACACCTACATTGCCGAGCAGCGAGACAGACCGGATTTTGAGAACTTCCGGCTCGATATCCTGGCCCAGGATAACGAAATTCTCAACACCGGCCTGCAAATTGGCGAAGTGCGTCTGCTCGACGATCAGGCGATCATCGAATTAAACATTATTCGCAGGGACAGTCGTTTTCTCGGAGACATGCAGCGCGAAGCCCAGCAGGCGCTGCTCATACGGGATCAAAGCGGAGCCTGGAAAATCATGGAAATGCCGTATCCTTTCGGATACGGTACGGCCCTCCAGCAAACCGGAGATGCTGCCGCTGACGAGCCCGACTTGTGAAAGCCTGATTGCACAGGCAGTCACCTATGCCCAGTTTTCGACGAATTTATCTTTACCTGGCCTCATTCCTCAGCCTGGAAACCGCGCTCTGGGGGATGATCGTTCTGATCAGGGATCTGCCTGACCGTGGCCGGCCCGGTTTTCCCTCGCCTTCGATCGCCGGTGCGCTTTCTCTGAGCCTGCTGGGGATCCTGTCTTTTGCGCTGCACTGGCGTCTGATCCAGCGCAGGTTAAAAAACGCACCCGAGGAGCTCTCCTCGCGCCTGCACGTGTTCTCTCTTTATACGCTGCTGTTCGCCCTGCTGCTGCCGGCCGTTCTGGGGCTGCTCGCCCTGGTGAACCGCCTGCTTCTGACAGGCCTGGGCGTCGCCAGTTCTCCCGCCGCTGCGGAATGGACCCAGCCGCTTGTGGTGCTGGCTCTCAATGGGCTGGCAGCAGCCTTATGCTTCTGGACCCTGAGGAAAGATCGGCTGGCGGCCAGCCAAACGGAATCACAGGAAGAAACTCTCCCGGGAGACGAAACACCTTTTAAAGAAGGGGAACGCCTGTTTCGCTACGCCTGGCTGACTGCCGGGCTGGCGATGGTGATTCTGGGAGTGGCTCTCCTGCTGCTGTTTTTCGTTGAGGTATGGAGCACGGTTGGCAACGAGATCGGTTATTTACTGGCGAACGGCCTGGCGCTGTTGATCGTCGGGATTCCCATCTGGCTGACTCTCCAGCAAATCACCCGCACTGTGCTAAAGTATCCGGAGGAACAGGGATCGCTAATCCGTACAACCGCCCTTTATACGATCGTTTTCCTGAGTCTGGGCAGCCTGATGACTTTCACAGGCCTGGCGCTCTATATCGTCTGGCGTCAGGTTCTGGGCGAGGCATGGTCACTCTCCTCATTTGCGCTGCGGCTGGGCCGGCCCCTGTCTGCAGTCATCCCACTGGGGACTGCGTGGGCCTTTTACCGCCGGTCGGTGCCGACCGGTGAAATCCCTTTCATCCGGCTGAAGCGCTTCTGGCTGCGCGAAAAGCCGCATGAAGATCCGCAGCGCGCCGGGCTGATCCGCCTGTATGGCTACCTCCTGGCTCTATTCGGCCTGACGGCCGGATTCTCCGGTGTTCACCAGCTTGTAAGCTTCTTGCTAGCGGTCACTATTGGAGCTGGGAATGTATGGGGGCTGATCCCCAGAGATCTGCTGGCCAGCAGCCTGGCTGCGTTGACAACCGGCATTCCGGTCTGGTTCCTGGCCTGGCGTTATTTACTGGAATACTCGCGTCCGGACAGTGATGCGGGAGATGCCGCCCGCCGCTCTCCGGTGCGCAAAGCCTACCTGTACCTGATATCCTTCATCGGTGCCGCCGGTGCGTTCGCCAGTCTGCTGCGCCTGCTCTTTGTCCTGCTCAGCTACCTGCTGGGCGAAACATCGCAGGGACCGCTGCTCGCCATCCTGCAGGAATTCAGCTCCCTGGTGCTTTTTGGGCTGTTAACCGTTTACCATGTGCACATCATCCGGGTGGATGTCCGCCGGACAGAGCGCGTCACAGCGCGCAAACTGGCCCAGTTTCCCGTGCTGGTGCTGGCTCCCGGTCTGGCCGAACCAGACCTTGCCGCCGGTGAAGACGAGGACGATACCACACCGTTCAGCCAGTTCGCGTTTGAAATCGTGAAAGCATTGAAACAGTACGCTCCCGAGGTGCCGGTCGCCGTCCACCCTTATCAGAAAGGCACGCCGGATGAGACCCTGTCCTCCGCCAGAGCAGTGATCCTGCCCGTTGAACTGGTCACCCGGCCGTCAGAAGCCCTGCGCCTCTGGCTGCAGGGCTTTCCAGGTGTCCGGATTGTCGTGCCTGAAGCGATGGACGGCTGGTATTGGATCAGCGGAACCTCTCGCAGCCTGCCAGCCCTGGCTCGCAAAGCTGCACAAACCGTTCGTCACCTTGCCATTGGCGAAGTGAAATTGTAATTGGCAAAAATGATCTACTCGATGTATACTCTGGTATGAAGAATCCATTGTAAGAGAGGACTGCGAACTATGAAAGTATCCGTCTTGCAAGAGAACCTTGCTCACGGTCTGAGCATCGTATCGCGCGCAGTGTCACCCAGAAGCACTCTTCCTGTACTGTCGAATGTTTTAGTCGCTACGGATGAGGGACGCCTCCGGCTTTCGGCCACCAATCTGGAGCTGGGGATCACCTGCTGGATTGGCGCGAAAGTGGAGGAGGAAGGATCGACCACTGTCCCGGCGCGAACGTTTACAGACCTGGTCAGCACGCTCTATGACAAGCAGGTGGATATTTCTCTGAATGTTCGCACCCAGACCCTCAATATACGCTGCGGCGCTTCCAATACCGACATCAAGTGCATCGACGCTCAGGAATTCCCACCGATGCCGGTGGCGGATATCAAGCAGAGCGTTCAGATCAATGTGGCCGACCTCAAGGAAATGATCCAGCAGGTGGTGTTTGCTGCATCCAACGATGAGGCGCGCCCCATTCTGACAGGCGTGCTGGTATCCGTGGACGGAACCGGCATCACCATGGCCGCTGCAGACGGTTTCCGCCTGTCGGTGCGCAAAGCCCAGCTCTCTTCGCCAGCTCCCAAACCGGTCAATGCTGTGATACCCGCGCGCGCCCTGAGTGAACTGGCACGCATCGCCGGAGACGGCGATCAGGTGGTCCACATGATCCTGCCGCCAGGCCGCGGGCAGGTCATCTTCCGCATGCGCGATGTTGAACTGGTCTCGCAGTTAATTGAAGGCACCTTCCCTCCCTATGAACAGATTATCCCCCGCCGCTGCGAAACTCGCGCGGTGATCTCCACCAGTGCTTTCCTGAAAGCCTGCCGCCAGGCCGAGATCTTCGCCCGCGAGGGGTCGCATATCGCCCGCATCAATATTAAGCCCGGCGGTGAGCTGCAGCCCGGCGTCGTGGAGATTTCCGGTCAGTCTGAGGAAACCGGGTACAACCAGAACGTGGTCGAGGCCAACATCGAAGGTGACCCGCTGCTGATCGCTTTCAACGTGCGCTTTTTGCGAGAAGTACTCGATGTGATTAAGACACCGAACGTCGCACTGGAGACCACAACTGAAACAAGCCCGGGTGTTGTTCGCCCCATTGGCGGTCCCTCTACGGATAATGAATTTCTGCATGTAATTATGCCCATGCACCTGGGAAGCTAAAATTCGGCCTCATCCTGTCAGAGAGGTTAAGGGCGATCTAAAGCAAAAACCTTCAGCATTTGCGATGATTAAAAGTTCATCTGGCTATAGGTTCAGATTATCTTTTGCGGTGGAGTGTGCGAGCCAGTAAAAGCTCAATCACTCCACTCTCGTTTCAGACGATGCCATGACCCTGCCTCCTGCCTCATCCGACCGCACGCTCCATATTTACCTGTCGCTGGCGCAGTATCCCATCCTGAGCACGCAGATCCGGGCCAGAATGCGGCGGGAGCTATACCGCCGCGGGGTGATCACCCCGCAGGCGCTGGAAGCAGAAGTGCGCGAGAAGGCGATCCGCTCACAGGCGCTCGAAGGTCTGCACGATCCCTTTGCCGAAGAGCCGGCCGATATCTGGGAACTGCGCCTGTCGCGCGTGCGCGATCACATGACCGACTTCTATTTCGCTTACAACCTGCCCTACGATCTGTTTGAGCGTATTGTGCGAGAGACCCTGACGGAGCGCGGCGCGGTAGTGGATGATGTGGTCGTTTCCTTCAACCCTGAGCTGGCGCCGCAAAATATGCTCTTTGAGCAGGCTTTTGCAATCGAAAGAATGCCGCCCGAAGAACGCAAGCAGCACGAGGCCCGGCTGCAGGAGATCATTGTCGTTCTCATCCGCACCATGATCAGCGACCAGTTAGGCTACTTAAATATCGCCAAAGACTGGTTCACGATCTCCGACCTCTCAAACATACGCAACCGCAAAATCGGCCAGGGGAAAATAGGCGGTAAGGCAGCCGGAATGCTGCTGGCGGCGCGCATCCTGGTTGAAGCCGGTGACGACGAGCTGCGGTCCACCCTGCAAATCCCCGAATCTTATTTCATTGGTGCCGATCTGATGTATTCTTTCATGGCGCTCAACGGGCTGATGCACTGGGGCGATCAAAAATATAAGCTCGAAGATCAGATCCGCGCCGATTACCCCAAAATTCGGGAAGATTTTCTGCGCAGCGAATTTCCGCCGGATATCCTGGAGAGGCTGCGCAGCCTGTTGGATGAGGTCGGGCGCA
>Ga0207873_1000724_pt1 | contig 34819 bp, 30 predicted proteins | sample BGWIniCompost_FD_187373 | JGI IMG/M metagenome (GOLD analysis project Ga0207873, IMG submission 187373) | Cellulose adapted compost microbial communities from Newby Island Compost Facility, Milpitas, CA, USA - BGW Initial Compost (SPAdes)... ... | reverse complement strand
AGCGGCGGCGGGTCATGACCCGCCGCCGCTCGTCCTTCCGACCCAGCCGTCCCCTCCGTCCTCGGGATCGCTCACCGCTTCCACCTCGTCCTGGGCGACACCGATGATCTCGCCATCCTCGAACTCTACGAGGTAGCCCTCCCGGCCATCCGCGCTGTTCTCCGGGCCCCAGTGCCCCACCACTTCGCCCACCCGGCCGGCGAAACGTCGGGATTGATCGTACTTCGGATTCGTGATTCGCACCCAGTGCATGCTCGCTCCCGCCGGGTTTCGACGTGTCTCACCAGCCGCGAACGCAGGAGCCGCGCCACCGCGCGCTCAGATGCGAATCCGAAGCGTCTGCCCGGGAACGATCTTGCTGCGGCGACCCAACCCGTTCCACTGCTGGAGCTGCCGAACCGTCACACCATATCGCCGGGAGATCTTCCACAGCGAATCGCCCCTCCGAACCCGGTACACCGTCCACGTCGCCGCCTCGGCGGACATCGTGACCGCCCGGCTATCCGTGGGAATCTGCAGCCGTTGCCCCACCCGCAGACGACGCGGGTGGACCCACCCGTTCGCGGCGCGCAGCGCGTTCACCGTGGTGCCGTACCGCCGCGCGATGTGACTCAGCGTCTCGCCGCGCCGGACCGTGTGCTCCACCGGGTGCTCGACCGAAGCCAGCCGGTCCGAATCGGCCACACTGCCGAAGTTGCGGGCGAATACCTCCCGCCGGCCCACCGGCACCCGGACCTCCCACGCCCGGCCCGGTGGCGTCGTGCCGCGGATCAGATGGGGGTTCAGCTCCCGCACGGTCTCCACGCTCACCTCCGACGCCCGGGCGATCGTGCCCAACGATGTCGAGGGCGGGACGTGAACCGTCTCGTACCGGAGAGGCTCCTGATACTTCAGGCCCACGAACCCGTACTTCTCGGGGTTCTTCGCGATGTGCGCCGCCGCCAGCATCAGCGGGACGTAATCCCGCGTCTCCCGCGGGAGGTGCTGGTCGATCCGCCAGAACAGCGCATCGTCGCCCCGACGGCCGCCCGCATACCGGCGGAGGGCCCGCTCCACCCTTCCCTCGCCCGAATTGTACGCGGCCGCCGCCAGGTACCAGCTCCCGAACTGCCTGTACAGCTTCTGCAGGTAATCGAGCGCCGCCTCCGTCGACCGGATCGGATCCCGCCGCTCGTCCACGTAGCGATCGATCCGGAGTCCGTAACGGCGGCCGGTCTCCGCGATGAACTGCCACATCCCCACCGCGGAGGCGCGCGATCTCGCGACCGGGCTGAGTCCGCTCTCGATCAGCGCCAGGTAGACCAGATCCTCGGGCATCCCCCGCGCCCGGAGCTGCGCACGAATGTACGGGCCGTACCTGCCGAGGCGCTCCAACCAGAGCTGCGTCCGGTCGCGATTGCGGCCCTGGAGGAAACGGATCCAATACTCGACTCGCTCGTTCTTCGCAGGCGTGATGTCCCAGTCCTGGGACGCGACCCACTCGCCGGCGGTCGCCGCTTCGGGCGCCTGCGCCGCAGCCTCGATCGCCGACTCGATCGGCGTGACGTCCGTCGATTGCCGTCCAATCGTGGCCCGCCCCGTGAGGTAGGCGCCGGACACCAGGACCGCGCCTACCACACACGCGCGGCCGTACTGCAACAACTGCATGCGTCGTCTATGGTTGGTCGTTTGCGTCACGGCCTCCTGCACGCATCGAGACCGGTCACGGCGGGTCATACGTCGCAGGTAAACATATGTTCCTCGCGGCGGGGACGCGCACGCGTGCGGCTCGGCCTCGACACCAACACCCCCGCCAGGGTCAGCGATCGCCAGCAGGCCGATGCCCCCAACCCCCTGGCAGGTCGATGCCCGGGATCGCCAGTGCGATCAGGACGATGGGATCACCAATGATGACTGACGACGAGACTCAGTCGGACGTCATGAGGAAGTTGCCGATCACCCGATTGAGGGCGTGCAGGACGGCGCGTGCCGCGCCATGGAGAGGATCCGGATCGGCCATCACGGCGCCGACGTAGTGACGGGGCTCCGGGTCCGTGCACTGGATGGAGACTACGACCATGTCCGCATCGAACGCCCGCAGGGACTTCACGCCGATCAACCTGAACCCCTTGTCCCCGCCGAGCACCGAGTTGACGGCGGCGATCGTCGCGGCGGCAGCGGTCCGGAGCTCCACCGCATGCCCCGTCTCGCCCCATGCCTCTCCGGTGTAGAACCGACCCATCCATTCGAGCGTGACCCGGAGGCGTGTCATGCCGGACGACTGGAGGGTCCGTTCGATCTTCTCGAAACGGACTCGGCGTCGAGGCCCGCTGTCCGGGTCGGTGGCCACCCGCAGGCGTATGGAGCTGGTGTCCACTCCGATGGATCGCATCACCTCGGCCGCAGCGGCCTCCAGCGGGTGTCGCTCCGTGCTCGGTTGTGCGATCAGCCAGATGACATCCGTTTCGGCATCGACGATGGCGCGCACCACGCCGCCAATGGCCTCCAGGCGCTCGCACAGCAGGGCGCTGTCCTTGGCATCCAGGGTCGGCAATCCAGCCACGACGCCGGCACTCCGTATCGAGATGGTTCGACCGGGGGAGATTGTGGACGGGTGGCGCAATTTTATGCGCCACCCGCTCCGATTGTCAAGGAACTGACGGTGGAGTCAGAACTTGAGCAGCGCGCCCACCCCGTGGAGGTCGGCCACCGCCTCCGGTGCGACGAATTCGAGCCTAATCTCCTGCTCTTCAGCCATGCGGATCATCGCCTCGACGAGGTCGACGCCGCGCTCGACCTGCCCGCCGCAGTAGGGACACGCGCCGTCCTGGCGATCCAGGTAGAATCCGCAACGGCCGCAATGCGCGCCCGCCCGCTCGATGTCCCGCGCGAGCACCAGCGTATCGACCTTCCCTTCCTGGAGCTGCTCGAGAGTGTCCCGGAAGCCGGCGACGGCCAGGTGCCGGGTGGCGTACCGGGAGCGGAGCAGATCCACAACTTCCGCTTCGCGGGCCGCGCTCTGCGCCTCGAAGAAGGGCGCCAGGCGCTCGAGGATGGCCGGGGTGGGCTCGTGGATGGGGGCATGGTTCGTGTGCGCCACCTTGTCCCGCAGGTGCCGGGGGAGGAACTCGATGAAGTAGGTGACGTTCTCCCGCGTGCCCAGCAGGATCAGGTCGTCCGGCCGGTACCGCCGGTCGAACTCTGCAGCTTCCTGGGCGAACTCCTTGAAGAAATGCCGGACCTCCTCGGCCTTCCGCTTCTGCCGATCCTTCGCCTCCTCGCCTCCGGCCCGGGTGTCGTGCGCCGTCGGATACGGTTCGGTCTGCACTTCGTGCTCGACCAGCGGCTCGCCGAGGTAGACGAGGATGAGGCGGAGGTGCTCCCGGTCCACGGCGAGGATGCCATGGCGGCGGTGTTGCTCCACGATCTGGGCGATCGGCCCGATGACCGGGCCAGGCGAGATCGTGATGCGGTTCCGCACGGGCACCGGGAACTGGAATGCCTCGGTCCAGTCGCCGCCGATCTCCGTGTAGACGGCCACTCCACGGTTCGCTGGGTCGTATCCTTCGTCCAGCCACCGGTGAACGCGCTCGAAAGCGGCGCCCAGCGCCTCCCGGTGCTGCCCTTCGCGATCGCTGTCCAGTTCGCCGTGACGCGCGAGCTCCTTGTCCAGGAACAACCGGTGCGTCCGCTGGTTCACCTCGTTGACGGACATGTCGAGGAAGACCGAGAGGACGGGGCTCTCGCCGTTGGAGCGGTGGAGAAGCCGCTGAATGTCCCGCCTGGAAATCATGGCCGCGTTCGTCGGTTCCCTGGTGGCGATCCGGAGGTACCGCGGACCGAGGCAAGGTCCGTGCCCCTCGGGGCGCGACCGCGGAGGTCTCGAGCCGTCGCCACGCAAACCGCAGGGCCCCTCGAACCGTTCCCAACACGAGAACGGCGGCACGCCCTCTTGGGCGTGCCGCCGTATCTCGCCATCGCCGCACCGGCCGCGGCACGGGCCGGTCACGAGGCCGGCAGGCCGTCACACCGCCTGGCCGCCGCACCGACCGGCCGGCCGCGACACCGCTCGGCCGTGGCGTCGGCGCACCACGCCGGCCCGCACGCGACCGCGCCGCTCACATGTGGTAGTTCGGCGCCTCGCGCGTGATCGTCACGTTGTGCGGGTGCGATTCGCGCAGCCCGCCGCCGGTGATGCGGACGAAGCGAGCCTTGGTCCTCAGCTCCTCGAGGTCCCGGCACCCGCAATAGCCCATTCCGCTGCGCAGCCCGCCCACGAGCTGGTAGATCACGTCGGAGACGGGGCCCTTGTACGGGACCCGCCCCTCGATCCCCTCCGGCACGAACTTGCGCGCTTCCTGGCCCTCCTGGAAGTAACGGTCCGCCGAGCCGTCCTCCATCGCGGAGAGCGAGCCCATGCCCCGGACCGTCTTGTAGCGACGTCCCTCGAGGAGGAAGCTCTCCCCCGGGCTCTCTTCCGTCCCCGCCAGGAGCGAACCCATCATGGCGGCGTGGGCGCCGGCGGCCAGCGCCTTGACCAGGTCTCCGGAGTAGCGGATCCCACCGTCGGCGATCACCGGGACCCTCCCCTCCACTCCGCGCACCGCCTCCATGATCGCCGTGAGCTGCGGCACACCGACCCCCGTGACGACGCGGGTCGTGCAGATGCTGCCGGGACCGATCCCGACTTTGACCGCGCTCGCCCCACGCTCCATGAGCGCCCTGGCGCCCTCGGCCGTGGCCACGTTCCCGGCGATGATCTGCGCGTCCGGGAAGCGCTCTCGCGTCCTCTCCAGAGCCTTCAGCACGCCCTCCGAATGACCGTGCGCGGTGTCGATGACGAGCACGTCGCACCCGGCGGCGAGCAGTTCCGCCGCACGGTCCAGGTCCCGCGCGGACGTGCCGATCGCCGCGCCCACGCGGAGCCGGCCGTGCTCGTCCTTGCACGCGTTCGGGTACTGCCGCCGCTTGAAGATGTCCTTGACCGTGATCAGGCCGCGCAGCTTGCCGGCCTCATCCACGACCGGGAGTTTCTCGATCCGGTTCTCGTGCAGGATCCGCTCGGCCTCCTCGAGCGAGGTACCGACCGGGGCCGTCACGAGCCCCTGGCTCGTCATCAGCTCCCGGACCGGACGGTCCAGGTCCGTCTCGAACTGGAGATCCCGGTTGGTCACGATCCCGACCAGCCGCCCGCCCTCGTCCACGATCGGGACGCCGCTGATCGAGAACCGCTCCATGAGCTGGAGCGCCGCCCGCACCGGCTCGTCCGGACCGAGCGTGATCGGGTTCAGGATCATCCCGCTCTCGGAGCGCTTGACCCGATCCACCTCCGCGACCTGCCGCTCGATCGACATGTTCTTGTGGATGATGCCGATCCCGCCCTCCCGGGCGATCGCGATCGCCATTCGGGACTCCGTCACCGTGTCCATCGCGGCGGACACGATCGGGATCGGCAGCACGATCGACTCGGTCAGCTTGGTCTCGACATTGGTGTCCCGCGGGTGCACGTCCGAGTAGTCGGGCACCATCAGAACGTCGTCGAACGTGAGACCCTCACCGAGGAATCGAGGGTGACGTTCATAGTCGATCATCTGTCCCCTACCTACGATGCGCGACGCCCGCGGGAGCGCGTGCGCAGGTGCGCACTCCTCCCCCGCGGGCGTCGAATGTCTCGTTTGCGTTGCACTTACGATATTCCATGGTGAACGATAGCCCGATCGGCCCATAGAGTCAAGCGGCGCCCGTCGCATCGAACGGCGCGCGGCCGAAGCGAATGGGAAGCCGCGCCGGGCCGTCGGCGCCACCGGAGAGGCCTCAGGCTGCCTTCACCCTCCCCCGGATCAGCCGCCTCACGGGTGTCGGCACGAAGCTGCCGATCTCCTCCAGCCCCTCGACGAGGAAGCGCAACGCTTCCCGGTCACCGCCCCAGTGTTCGTGGACGAGTTCGGGTCCGGCCCGGACGATCAGCCGGTCGAAGACGAGCGCAAGGAGGTAGAGGTCGTCGACCATTCCGAGAAAGCCGAGGAAATCCGGGAGCATATCGATGGGCGTGAGGACGTACACGATCGCCCCGATCACGAGCGCCTTGTCCAGGCTTGACACCCGCCCATCCCGCATCAGCCCGAAGAGCAGACGCAGGAAGTGCGGAATCTGCAGGATCAGCGCCGCGACCGCGGCCCGGGCGCTGCGACGCCGCCGACGAGTGACCACGCCCATGCTACTCCGCGCCCGTCGCCTGCCCCCGCGCGTCGGCCGGAGGCTCTTCCCCACGCGGCGAAGCGCTCTCGACCGCACGCCGCCCGGACGTCGTCGACTTCAGCCCTTCGACCACACCCTGCCCCGCCTCCGCCAGGGCGTTCACGAACCGGCCGGCCGTCCCGATCAGCTTCATGGTGCCACTCATCGCCTTCGGCGCCACTTCCCGGAGGCGCATCCGGTCCTCGAGCCGCTCCGCGAACCGCTGGAGCCCCGTCGGCTCCGGCGCTCGTCCGGGCGCATACTTGGCCTCCAGGAACTCGATGAAGTCCAGCACCTGGTACAACTGTTCATCCGGGAGCGCCTCGAGCTTCCGCATGAGGCGTCTACGCATCACATCGTGCATGTTCGTCCTCGGTCCGGGCGTGATCTGCAAGCACTACGAGAAAGATAACGTACCCGTTTCCCGACCTGTACCCTCGACCGCACGACTCGCGTTGACACCCCCGCGATCCATGGCCTAGGTTGCACTCCCCGACCGGGCGGGCGCCGCCTGCCCGGCGATGGCCAATGTGGTGGCACAGAGGGAACCCATGGCATTCCTTCCACTCCGACGGGTGCCGGTCGCGGAAGCAGCGGCCCGGGAGTACGACCGATGGCTGGACTGGCTCGCCGAAGAGCTCTCGGACCCGCAATGCGACCGTAACGAGCTGTGCCGGCAGATCCTGACCGACCTCTACTACCCGGAGCTCCGCGACGTCGACCCGAACACTCTCCCCTCGACGACGCGGATCGCTTTGCTCCAGATGGACCCCCGCAACGTGACCCTGGAGCCGGAGTACTACGCCGAGATCGACACGGAGAAGTTCGCTCGCGTCAAACCGCTCCTCTGGCTCTGGGAGATGTTCGACAAGAGCCCTCTCGGCGAGAACATCCACCTCGGGGTCCGGTTCCGGCGCATTCTGGCCCGGCACATCTTCCGCCGGGTGGGGCGCAACTTCAAGTGCTTCCAGTTCGTCAAGTTCTCGTTCGGCTACAACATGGAGGTGGGCGACGACGTCGTGGTCCACCGCCACGTGCTCCTCGACGACCGGGGCGGCATCGTCCTCGGCAACCGCGTGTCCATCTCCGACTACGCGAACATCTACAGCCACAGTCACTCGATCGCCGAGAGCCGCGACGTGGCGACGCCGAAGACGGTGATCGGCGACGGGGTCCGGATCACCTACCACGCGACAGTCCTGGCCGGCGTGCACCTGGCCAGGGATTCCATGCTCGGCGCTCTCGGCCTCGCGACCAAGGACATCGGCCCCAGCCAGGTGGCCCTGGGGATCCCCGCCAAGCCGAGGATGGAGAAGCCCCCGCTCGCCGAGCGGCCCCTCTTTCCCCACACCCCGGATCCGCTGGCCGACGAGGCGTGAGGCTCGCGCGGCCGCCTGACCCGAGCGGCCGCGCGAGGCGGTAGCGCCCAGGTAGCGCCACTGCCCAACAACGCACACCAATGCACGGAGGGGTCCCCGCCCATGGGCGGGGACCCCTCCTCACACGGCCGACCGACGTCGGCGCCGCCGATCAATACTGGAGCGTGAGCCCGATGTTGATCCGACGCGGCATGCCGAGGAACACCTCGGCGTCGTCCGCCGAGTGCGTACGGCCGTTGCCCGTGAACGCATTGAAGCTCGAGTTGTCCAGCGCGTCCTGGATGTACAGCTCGTCGAACAGGTTGAACACGTTGACGTTGATACGCGCCTTCACCGGCGACCGCCGCAGCGGCAGGTCGTAACCGGCGTTCAGGTCGAAGACCGTGTACCCCGGAACCTTCCAGCTCTGGGCCCGATCGTCCGGGTTGGTCCGATCCTCGGGGCTGAACTCCGCGTAATGGTTGGCGAACGTCTTGCCGACCAGCTGCAGGTAGAGCCCCTCGACCGGGAAGAGCGAGGCCGAGTACGCGAACTGCGTCTGCGGCGCGTCGCCGACCTTCAGGTCCTTCACGTAGAAGTTCCACTCCTCGATGGCCGAGGGATCGTCCTCCGGACGGTACGTGCCGCTGGCGTCGCTGGTGTACCTCCAGTCACCGAACGAGGCGGCCGCATCGAAGCGGATCAGGTCCGTCGGCTGGTAGGCCAGCTCGAGCTCGATGCCCTGATGCAGCGCATCCAGGCCCAGGAGGTTGGCCAGCCCCACCTCGCCGTTGTCCAGGACCACCGTGCGCGTGACCGTCCGGTCCCGCCACGTCGTGTGGTACAGGTTGACCTTCCCGGTGAAGCGGCCGTCACGGCTGTGGAAGTTGGCGCCGGCCTCGACCGAGATGAAGGTTTCGTTCTTCGGGTCGGGGTTCATCACGCCCGAGCCGTCGTCGATCACGCCGTCGAAGATCGGAACCTTGGAGACGTAGCCGGCGTTGGCGAAGAGACCGACCTGGTCGGAGACGTTGTAGAGGCCGCCGCCCTTGACCTGGAAGCCCCAGATGTTGTCGGTCTCGACGTAGTACTCCTTGTTGTAATCCGGGCTCGACGGATCCGAGCTGGCCCGACGGAAGTGGTCGGTGTACGAGTACTTGATGGTCGAGATGCCGGCCATCCCGTACGCCGTGAACTTGTCCGTCGCGTACTCGCCCTGGGCGTAGCCGCCGATCCAGTCGACCGTGTTGGTGTTGTAGTAGTTGAACTTGTCGCCGAGTCCGAGCCGGACGCCCTCCTCCGGCCAGAACTCGTTGTCGCCGGTGCGGAAGTAGTACTCGCCGCCCAGGAGGTCACGGACCTCGTAGTAGTGTTCGATCTCGGCCGTACGCCAGTCGAGGCCGAACTGGAGCGTGAGCGGCTGGGACACATCGACGCGCAGCTTCGAGATCGCGCCGATCGTCCACTGGTTGTTGCGGCTGTTGCGGAGAATGCCTAGCGATCCGTTCGACGAGGCCTGGTTCTGCGCGATCGTGGCATCGTAGTCGACGACACGCGACGGGAGCCCATCCTGATTCCAGACCATGGAGCCCGCCGTGCCGGTCCCACCGCCCGTGCCGCCCGAGTAGTAGGCGACCGTCGAGAGGAACAGCCGGTCCGTGAGCTGCGAATACCAGTTCAGGTTGACCTGCGGCTTGTGGTAGAAGTTCTCGCGCTCGTTGATGAAACCGCAGTCGTAGCGATCGAAGGTCTCGTCACCGACGGCCTGCTTGCCGTTGTAGGAGCAGGAGACCGGGCTCACGTTCTGGTTCCAGCGGCGGCCCGCCTCGGGGAACGCGTTGAGCGCCTCCTCGGAGTAACCCAGCTCACGAGCGAGCTCGTGGCTGAACGCCGCGATGTTCTGCCTGAACTGATTCTGACCGTGCCGCTGCGGAGCGCCGAGGGCGAAGAACTCGAGGCGGTTCGCGTCGTTGATGATGTAGCTGGCCGCCAGGTGGTAGGCCCAGGCGTCGACCCACGTGCCGTCGTAGTAGCCGTCGCCCGTCTTGCGCACGCCGAGCGCCGAGAGCGCGAACTTCTCGCCGATCAGCCCCGTCGCGGCGTGCACCGTCGTCTTCAGGAAGTCATCGTTGCCGAACTCCTGCTTGACGGTAATGCCGCGCTCCATGGAAGCCGCCTCGGTCACGACGTTCATCGTGCCGCCGATGGAAGGCGTGGCCAGGTTCACGGCGCTGAGCCCGCGCTGGACCTGGATCGACTGCGTCGCATCACCGACGCCATCCCAGTTCGACCAGTAGACCCAGCCGTTCTCCATGTCGTTGACCGGGACGCCGTTGATCATGATGGCGACGTTGCGCTGGTTGAAGCCGCGCACGTTGACCCGCGAGTCGCCGGCGCCGCCGCCCTGCTGGGTGGCGTAGACGCTGGGCGTCGTTGTCAGCACCATCGGGATGTCCCGGGAACCGAGCTGGCGCTGGAGTTGGGTCTTCTGGATGTCCGTGTAGGCGACGGGGGTGCGGCGCTCGATGGCGCGCTCCGCGAAGACCTCGATCGCGTCGAGACCGATCGCCTGGCTACCGAGCGTGAAGTCGAGGGTACGGGTCTCACCCGCCGAGAGGACGATCCCCGTGGCGGACGTGGCGCCGTAGCCGATCATCCGCACCTGGACGGTGTACGTCGCGCCTGCACGCAGGCCGGAGATCGTGTAGCGGCCGTCCGTCTGCGTGAACGCGCCGAGTTGGAGCCCGGTCAGCCCATCGGTCGCGATGACCTGGGCACCGGACAGCGGCGCGCCGGCGTCATCGGTCACCCGGCCGGTGATCGACGCCGTCGACTGCGCTATCGCAGCGGGCGCGACGGAGAGCAACAATGCGAGCAGGCCGGCGAGGCGGCCTCGACTCAACAACGAACGCGAAAACATGGAACCCTCCATGTGTGAAGTTCTTGACGCCCCCGGCGTCGCCGCCGGAGGCGCGCACCAAGGTAGGGTCCCCGGTCGAGTCGAACAAGAGGATCCGATAACGATCGGGTAACGGGCCGCCTTCGAGTCCTTCTCAGGCCTCCTGCCCTTCGTACTCCTCCTTGAGCCGGGCGACGACGGCCGGGTCGGCGAGCGTCGTCGTATCGCCCAGGGCACGCCCTTCGGCCACGTCCCGGAGCAGACGGCGCATGATCTTCCCCGACCGCGTCTTGGGCAGGTCGGCCGCGAACAGGACGTCGTCCGGGCGCGCGATCGCCCCGATCTTCTCGACCACGTGCTGCCTCAGCTCTTCCTTGAGGTCGGGGTGCGGCTCGTACCCCTCCTTGAGCGTCACGAACGCCGCGATCGCCTGCCCCTTCACGTCGTGCGCCCGCCCGACCACCGCCGCCTCCGCCACCGCCGGATGGTCGACGAGCGCGCTCTCGACCTCCATCGTTCCGATCCGGTGACCCGCAACGTTCAGGACGTCGTCCACACGGCCGAGGATCCAGAAGTAGCCGTCCTCGTCCCGCTTCGCGCCGTCGCCCGGGAAATACGTGTCGGGCCACTTGGACCAGTAGGTCTGTCGATACCGCTCGTCATCGCCGTAGATCGTGCGCATCATCCCCGGCCACGGCCGCGTAATGGCGAGGTAGCCGGCGGACACCGGGTCGCCCGCGTCGTTCAGCACGGCGGCCTCGATCCCCGGGAACGCGACCGTCGCGCTCCCCGGCTTCGTCTCCGTGAGCCCCGGGAGCGGAGTGATCATGATCCCGCCCGTCTCCGTCTGCCACCAGGTATCCACGATCGGGCAGCGACCCCGGCCGATGTGCTCGTGGTACCAGACCCAGGCCTCGGGGTTGATCGGCTCGCCTACCGTCCCGAGGAGTCGGAGCGAGGACAGGTCGTACTTCTCCGGCCACTCGGTGCCCCAGCGCATGAAGGAGCGGATCGCCGTCGGCGCCGTGTAGAAGATCGTCACGCCGTACTTCTCGATCAGCTCCCAGAACCGCCCACGATGGGGCCAGTCCGGCGCGCCCTCGTACATCACCACTGTTGCGCCGGCCGCCAGCGGCCCATAGACGATGTAGCTGTGACCGGTCACCCAGCCGATGTCGGCGGTGCACCAGTAGCAGTCCGAGTCCTTCAGGTCGAAGACGAGCTTCGTCGTCGCGAGGACGTGCGTCAGGTACCCGCCCGTCGTGTGCACCACGCCCTTCGGCTTCCCCGTCGTCCCCGACGTGTACAGGATGTAGAGAATATCCTCCGCATCCATCGGCTCCGGCGGACACATGCGCTCGGCATCCGCCATCAACTCGTGGTACCAGTAGTCGCGGCCCTCCCGCATGCGCACGTGCGCCTCGCCGGCCACCCCCCGCTCGACCACCACCACGTGCTCGATCGACGGTGTCTCCTCCAGCGCCCGGTCCGCCTCCGCTTTAAGCTGCACGACCCTGCCCCGCCGGTACCCGCCGTCGGCGGTGATCAGCACCTTCGCCTGCGCGTCGTTGATCCGGTCCCGCAAGCTCTCGCTCGAGAAGCCGCCGAACACCACGGAGTGCGGCGAGCCGATCCGCGCACACGCCAGCATCGCCACCACCGCCTCCGGGATCATCGGCAGGTAGATCGCCACCCGATCACCCGCGCGCACGCCCAACCGCTTCAGGACGTTCGCGAACTTGTTCACCTCCCGGTACAGATCCCAGTACGTTAGCACCCGGACGTCCCCCGGCTCGCCCTCCCAGATCAGCGCCGCCTTGTTCCGCCGCGCGCCCGCCGCATGCCGATCCACGCAGTTGTACGCCGCGTTCAGCTTCCCGCCCACGAACCACTGCGCGTGCGGCGGCCGCCAGTCCAGCACGCGATCCCACGGTTCGATCCAGTCCAGCTCCCGCGCCCACTCCGCCCAGAAAGCCTCGGGGTCCGCGGCCGCTCGGGCGTAGATCCCCGGATCCGACGCGTTCGCCCGCTCCCTGAACTCCGAAGGAGGCGCAAACCGACGCTCTTCGATCAACAACGCTTCCAGAGCCCGCTCGACCTCGGCCATGGTCCCCTCCCTTTCCGGTGTCCTTTCGTGGTTCCCTCGATGATACCTACGCGCCGGTGGCCGGAGCAACGATCTCGCCACATCGCGAGCCGGGAACTCCGGACCGGGTCGCGGGTGTATGGCATACAACAGGCCGCCGCCCGGATGCCGTCCGACGGACGAACCAAAACATCTTTGTGTGACAACGGGTTACACAAAGCGGCCGCCCTCCCTCGTCCCGCATTGGGCGGCTTGTGTTTTTCGTACCTTCGGCCTACATTTGCCGCGCGGCCGTCGCCGACGGCGCAGGGCGCTGTGGCCCCACCGATCCGCACGATGTGGATCGGCGGCATGGACCAGCAGGAGAGGCGAGAAGCAGATGGCGAAAAAGCTGTCCAAGGAGAAGCTGCTGCACCTCCAGAAGCGTCTGCTGCGCGAGCGTGAACGGGCGCTACGTTCCCTTGGTCAGTTCGACGAGTTGGCCAAGCACGCGGCCGAGCAAGCGGACTCCGATCTCTACTCCTACTCGGATCACATCGCGGACCTCGGCACCGACGCGATGGAGCGGGAGAAGATGCTCCTCTTCGCGAGCAAGGAGGGGCGGTACCTGTACCGGATCGAGGAAGCTCTTCGCCGTCTGTACAAGGATCCGGACAACTTCGGGAAGTGCCACAACTGTGGCAACCTGATCAACTTCGATCGTCTGGATGCCCTTCCCCACGCGCGTTACTGCATCGATTGCAAGCTCAAGGAAGAGGCGGACGCCGCCTGACGGTAACGGCCGATCCGACGAGAGACGCCCGGGGAGACGTGCTCCCCGGGCATCTTTCTTTCAGCGGAGGAGAGCAGGCAAATCGCGCACGAACGCCGATCGCGCGAGGACTCGATCGGCGCCCGCCTCCCGGGCCGCCCGCAGCCGCGCCCCTTCTACGTGCGAACCGAAGACGACGACCGGGATCGCCGCGAGCGCGGGATCGGACTTGATGTATTCGACGAGCCCGGCGACGTCTACGCCACGCGCGTCCAGATCCAGGATGATGAGGCGTGGCGGAACGGTGCGGGCCGCGTCGAGGAGTTCCGAAGCGGACCCGACGGTGCGTACGCGCGCGCCAACGGCAGCGGCAACTCCTCGGATCCGGGATGCGAAGATCAGGTCCGCCACGAGCGCGACCGCGTCCACCGATTCCTGGTGCGCCTTTCCTCCGCGGGCGCCGGCATGCCCGGCCGAACCGACCACGCCCCCTCCGTTCACGCAACTATCATCCATTCAACGACATAGAAAGCCGATGGCGCGGCGCTTCCCGTTGACACCCGCGCCGGGGGCCGGTAAAGTTAATAAAAGTTAATAGTTGCAGCGCATGCGTGCGAGCAGGCACGGAGAGGGATCGATGGAGGTACGGACCCCGGCCCGGATGAGCCCCGCCGAAGCGGAGGCGGTCCTCCGGCGGGCTCTGGAATCGACCGGGCAGCGCTTCACCGAGCAGCGCGCCGCCGTCTATCGCTATCTCTTGGAGACGGATCGCCACCCCACGGCGGATGATGTGTTCACCGCCGTGAGGGCGGAGATCCCGGACATCTCCCTGGCGACGGTGTACAAGTCGCTGGAGACGCTGGTCGGCTGTGGTCTCGCGGTGAAGTTGACCTACGGGGACGGTTCGGCGCGCTACGATGGCCGTACGGACCCGCATCCGCACGCCCGGTGCCTCTCGTGCGGAGCGGTGCTCGACGTGCCGGGGAAGCTGGAAGCGGATGCGCTCGAGCGCCTCGGACCCGTGGAGGGGTTCGAGGTCGAGGGGTACCGGCTGGAGCTCGTCGGTTACTGCGAGGCCTGCGGACGGCACTGAGCCGCCCGGGCACGCGCAACGAACGAACACGACGGGGCGCCGATCTCGATTTCGCGGGATCGGCGCCCATTGCATCGAGCCCCGGTTGCGCCCCTCCCAATGGGCTGGCTACCGAGGCGAATCGGTGGACGCAGGCGCGGCGTCCAGGCCGAGGAACGTCCGGATCTGCTCTTCCAAGGACTGGAGATCGGCCGTGGTGTTCTTGCAAGGGCCGTCGGGAAGGCCGAGGGTCGAGCCGAGGACCGGGAGCTTGGATGCAACATCGTGCACGCCGCTCACCAGGTCGCGCTCGCACGCGACGGCGACGACGGCCCGCGGCTTCACACGCGCGATCATCTCCCGGGCATACCGCCCGCGGGACGCCACGAACATGGGCACGCCGTAACGGGCCGAGATGTTCATCGCGCCCTGCATGCTCTCCTTGTCCAGGCAGCGAGGGAGCAGGACGAGGAGCTTGTCGGGGCTCATGCCGCCGGGGCGAGCCCTCGCCGCGGCGAGTCCGTTGTAGACGCGGAGCGCCGCGTTCCCGGCCCGGTCGCGCGAGATGCCGAACCAGCGTCCGGATCTCTCCGCCAGGGGCATGACCCGGGGGAGGAGCCCGCGCTCGACCAGGCGCGGCGGCAGCAGATTCCTACGGATGCGCAGGGAAAGCGCGAGCAGCGCGATCCAGGCGGCGATCGCAGCGGCGCCAAGCGCGAGGGCGGTCCAGAGGATCGCCGGCAACGCCTGATGGAGCTGCGCCAGCCGCGGAGAGACGAGCCACAGCCCCGCCGCCACGATGAGCAACACGGCCAGGAACCAGGCGCCGATCAGTCGGAAGAAGAGGCCGGGGGGCTCGTGGAAGATTCCTCCGTTGGGGAGCGGATTCCCATCCCAATCGTCCCACTCGTGCCCGAGCCGGCGGTCCGACCGCAGCTGAAGGAGTCGAGGCCCCCCGGGCTCGCAGCCGCGAAGTGGGTCCACCTGGCGTTGCTCATCCATGGCGGCCACGATATGCTGTCGCCCGATACTCGTCAAGCGCGCGCCGTGGCGCCTGCGGCGCGCCGTGGCGTTGCGGCGGGCAGCGTGGCGTTGCGGCGGGCGTAGTCCCGGCGACACGGCGAGCACTCCGGATCGATCCCGTGGTGGAATAGGAGCGGAACAGGTGACGAACGACTCCGGCGGACGTGGGGTGCCCCGGCATCTCACCACACTGCGCACGGACCTCCCGGTCGCGGGCCGCACGGCGGGCGCGACCAAGGAGGATCTGCTCGAGTTGCTGCGCAAGTGCGAGGTCCGGTTCCTACGCCTCCAGTTCACAGACATCACCGGGATCATCAAGAACGTCGAAGTCCCGCGGAGCCAGTTCGAAAAGGCGCTGGCCGGCGACATCACCTTCGACGGCTCCTCGATCCAGGGATTCGTCCGGATCGAGGAGTCGGATATGATCCTGAAACCCGATTACAATACGTTCGCGATCTTCCCATGGGGCGACCCCGACAACCGGGTCGCGCGGCTGATCTGCGACGTCTACACGGCCGACGGCAAGCCCTTCGAGGGCGATCCTCGTTTCGTCCTCAAGCGCCAGATCGCGGCGGCCGCCGAGCTCGGCTACGAAATGATGGCCGGCGTCGAGGCCGAGTTCTTCCTCTTCCACCGCGCGCCGGACGGGAAGCCGACGCGCGTCACGCACGACTCGGGCGGGTACTTCGACCTCACACCGGTCGACCTGGGCGAGGTCGCGCGCCGCGACATCGTGAACATCCTCGAGCTCATGGGCTTCGAGGTCGAGGCATCCCATCACGAGGTGGCGCCCGGGCAACACGAGATCGACTTTCGCTACAGCGACGTGCTGACGACCGCGGACAACCTGGCGACGTTCCGCTTCGTCGTCCGCAACGTCGCGATGCAGCACGACCTGCACGCCACCTTCATGCCGAAGCCCATCTACGGCCAGGCGGGCTCCGGCCTGCACACGCACCAGTCCCTGTTCAAGGACGGCGAGAACGCGTTCTACGACCCGAAAGCGCCGGACGGGCTCTCGAAGGTCATGCGCTGGTACGTCGGAGGGCTCCTGGCCCACGCGCGCGGCTACTGCGCCATCACGAACCCGCTCGTGAACAGCTACAAGCGCCTGGTCGCCGGATTCGAGGCGCCGCTCCACGTTTCGTGGTCGCACCGGAATCGTTCGCCCATGGTCCGCGTACCGGCCCGGCGCGGAAAGGGCACGCGCCTCGAGCTGCGCATGCCGGACCCGTCGGCGAATCCCTACCTCGCACTGGCCGTCCAGCTCGGCGCCGGGCTGGACGGGATCCGGAGGAAGATCCAGCCCCCCGAGCCGGTCGACAAGGACATCTCCCAGCTCACGGTTCGCGAGTACCGGAAGCACAGAATCCAGGAGCTGCCCCGCGACCTGAGCGAGGCGATCGCCTTCATGAAGAAGGACGAGGTCGTGCGACGCATCCTGGGGGACCACGTGTTCCACCATTTCATCGCGGCGAAAGAGCAGGAGTGGCAGGATTACATCGCCCAGGTCCACGACTGGGAGATCGAGCGGTACCTGGCGACCTATTGAGCATGCGCCATCGGTGCTCCGGCGGGAGGCGTCGGTGTCTGCAAGAGGGGTGCGTCGGCGCTCTTGCGGGAGGCGCCGGCGCTCTAGCGGGAGGGCGTGGTGTCGCGGCGGAAGGTGAGCCGGACGCAGGTGCCTTGCTCGGTGGGGAGATGCTCGACCTTCCCGGCGAGGTCGCCGCGGACGAGGGCGTCCACGATCGACCGGCCGCTCCCGACCACCTCGCCGCGGTCCAGGTCGGGCATGCCGATTCCGTCGTCGGCGATCTCGACGCAGATCTCGCCGTCCACCTCCCCGACACGGATGCGCACGACGCCGCTCCTCCCGTCGGGGAACGCGTGCTCGAGCGCATTCGTGATAAGCTCGTTCATCGCTAGGGCGAGCGAGAATCCCTGCCGCTCGTTGAGCGCCGGGGCGTCGCCCTCGAACTCCAAGCGCACGCGGCCGTCTTCCGCCATCGAGTTCCGGAGCCGTTGCGCGAGCCGCTCCGCGATCTCGCGCACGGGCACCGAGCGGTAGTTCTGCCGGCGGAGCGCCTCATGGACGGTGATGAAGGAGCGCAAGCGGCTCTCGAGGCTGGCCAGCGCCTCGGCCGCCGGGCGCGGCGGCCGCCGGTTCCGCTCCATGCTGACGAGCCCCATGATCACCGACAGGTTGTTCCGAACCCGGTGGTCCAGCTCGCGCAGGAGGAGCGCCCGCTCGTCGGCGTCGGCGCGAGCCCGCTCGTAGAGCTGGTAGTTCTGGTTCGCGAGCTCCGCGAGCCGCTGGTTCATCCGCTGGAGCTCGCGCTCGGCACGATGGACGCGGAGCCTCGACTCGATGCGCGCGGTCAGCTCCGCGGCGTGGAACGGCTTGGCGACGTAGTCGTCGGCGCCGGCCTCGAACGTTCGCACCACGTCCTCGGGCGTCGTCCGCGCCGTGACCATGATGACCGGAAGAAGGGGGTCGTAACGCTCCTTCAATTCCCGGCAGATCGCCCAGCCATCCCGACCCGGGAGCATGGCGTCGAGCAGCACGAGGTCCACGGCGCCCACCCACGAGAGCGCCTCTTCGCCACGCGCGACCGACACCACACGAAAACCCTGGGCTTCGAGCAGGTCTGTCAGGAGTTGGCGGGCGTATAACTCGTCATCGACCACGAGGATCGTAGCCGGCTCATCGTCCGCGCCCTCCTGGGCATCGCCCGCGGACGATGGCCGGTCTTCCCGATCCCGTATCGTTTCCGACTCCAGATTCATCTCCTGTCTCTATGAATCACGCGCCGCGTCGCACGGAATCGCCTACCCCCGCGCCAGGGTCAATCCCGCTGCAGTAACGGAGCCGCCAACAGGATCTTCTTGGCCAGTTCGACCATTGGGGTGTTCTTGTCCTGGCTGGTCTTCTGCAGGAAGCGATACGCCTCTCGCTCGGACAAACCCCTCGTGTCCATGAGCAGCCCTTTGGCCCGTTCGATGATCTTGCGCTCTTCCAGCTTGACCTCGAGCTGGTCGCGCTGGCGCTTGGCCTCGATCCAGTCCTCGAAGCGGGCGCGTGCGACGGCGATGGCCGGCCCGAGGTCGTCGGGATCGACGGGCTTGACGAGGTAGTGGAAGACGGGCGAACGGGTCGCCTCCTCCACGGTACGACTGTCGCTGTAGGCGGAGAGGATGATGATCGGGATGGGGCGCTCGGCCGCGATCTGGTGCGCCGCCTCCGGGCCGGTCATGTTCGGCATCCGAATGTCGAGGAAAGCCAGGTCCGGCTTTACCTCTCGGGCGAGTTCCACGGCCTCTCGACCATTGGTGGCCGTGGCCACGACCTGGTGACCCAGCGTTTCGAGCTGGCTGGTCAGAGCGAGGTTGTGCAGCGCCTCGTCATCGGCGATGAGGATGCGAAGCGACTCGGCCATGGGGCAAGCTCCTTCCCTTGGGAGGTGGACGTAACGATACAAACGGCGTGTGCGACGCCGCCACGTCAGCGCGCCTGGTGCCCGGAAAAGAGATCGGCGCACCTGCCCACGATCTGGGGAGGCGCGCCGTGACCTCAACCCGCAGAACCTGCCAAGCGGTCGTCGGGACCCCAAGATATGGTGAATACGCTGGGACGCAAGGGGCAGGCGACCGTCCCGTGCGGCGGGAGGTGTTGTGCATGAAAGATGCCAGAACGGCGTGGCCCTGGACTTGCACCCCTTGGCAGAAAACATATGTTTTTGCGCCGAGATCGCGTGATGCCACTCGAACCCCTGGACATGACCCGGAAAATTCTCGCCTCCCTGCTCCCCGCCGCCCTCGCCTTCGCCTCGCCGCTTTCACCGCCCGCGCCACAGGCAAGCCAGGCCACCACCCTGGCGCCCACGGCAGCGCCGACGGCGTCGGCCGTCTCGGTCCTACACTCCGACCTCGTGCGCCTGATCCACGGGACCGGATGGCAGGACGCACGCTGGAGCGTGATGGCGGTGTCGCTGGACGTCGGGGACACGATCTTCGCCTACAACCCCGACCTCGAGCTGGCGCCCGCGTCCAACATGAAGCTGTTCACCTCCGCGGCGGCCTTGCGCTACCTGGGTCCCAACTACCGGTACGGAACCTACCTGCTGACCGACGGCGAGGTGCGCGGCGGAGTCCTCGACGGCGACCTGTACATCTACGGCACCGGGGATCCCACGCTGTCGGACCGCTTCCACGAGAGCAAGACCGCCGTGTGGCAGGCGTTCGCCGACACCCTCTTCGCCCTCGGGATCCGCGAGATCCGGGGCGACATCGTGGGCGACGCGTCCTACTTCTCCGGCGAAGGGTACGGCGTGGGCTGGCAGCAGGATTACATGAACGCCTGGTACGCCGCGCCGGTGAGCGCGCTCTCGTTCAACGAAAACATCGTGACGCTGCTGATCAAGCCGGGCGAGGCGGTCGGGTGGCGGCCCCGGATCCAGATGATCCCTGGCGGCGAGGGGATCGCGATCGTCAACCTGGCGACGACGGTAGCCGACGGGAGCACGTGGCTCGATGTCAACCGGGCGGCGTACGATGGCCCCATCGTGATCCGCGGGCGGATCAGCGCCGGCAGCGAAGGCGTCTGGCGCGCGGTGCCCGTGGCAGATCCCGCGCGCTTCGCGGCCGCGGTGCTGCGGGAGGTCCTGCAGGCGCGTGGGATCGTCGTGCACGGCGGCATCCGCTCGATCCACAAGGCGGAATCCTCTCCCGTGACGGGGCGCAAGGTCCACGCGCCGGCGTTCGAGTCGCGGCCGCTCCGCGTACTCGCCCTGCACCAGTCGCCGACGATGCTGGAGATCCTGAGCGTCGTCAACAAGAAGAGCCACAACCTGTACGCGGAAGCGGTGCTCCGCTCCGTCGGCCGGGTGGCGACGGGCGAAGGGAGCGTCCGGGGCGGCTCTCGCGCGATCCACGAGATGCTCAAGCGCGAGATGGGGCTCGACACGATCGCCCTCCAGATGTTCGACGGCTCCGGGCTGTCCGTGCTGAACCGGGTCAGTGCGAGGGCCATCACCCATCTCCTCGCGTACATGGCCCGGTCGCCAATGTGGCCGAGCTACTGGGAGACGCTCCCGGAGGCGGGCGACCCTCGAGGTCTCAGGCGAATGCACCAGACGCCCGCCGTGGGCAACCTCAGGGCGAAGACGGGGACGATCAACTATGTGTCCGCGCTCTCGGGCTACGTGCGCGCGGCCAACGGCGAGTGGATCGCGTTCGCCATCATCAGCAACGACGTACCCTCGACCTGGCGCGCGAAGCGGGTCGAGGACGCGATCGGCGTGCGCCTCGCGCGCTTCACGCGCCCCCTCCCCACCCAGCGTCTGGCGGCAGGCGGAGCCACGTCACCAGGGGTCGCGACCCAGGGAGCCGCGGTGCCGGGCGCCCCGGCACCGGGAGGCGCGCCGGCCGGGAACGCGGCCGGGAACGCCACGGCCGTGGCGCAGCCGGCGTCGCCGACCGTCGACAGCGCGCGCGTCCACGTGATCGAGAAGGGGGACGTGCTGGAGCGGATCGCGAAGAGGTACGGCACCACCGTGGATGCGATCCTGAACGCGAACCCCGGCGTCGATCCCCGTCGCCTGATCCCCGGGCGTCAGCTCCAGATCCCCTGAGCGCGGCGTCCGGTCGCGGCCCCTCACGGCGGTGGGGATCTCCGCCCATCATCCCGGTGTGCGCCGCGGCCCCGACGTCGCGTCAGTCGGGGAGCACCCGCTTCACGGTGGTCAGGATGTCGCGCAGCCGCTGTCCCACCGCGTCCTGGCCCAGGAGGTCGTTCTCGGCCACGCCCCCGTTCGAGAGGGCGGAATGAATGATCTGGCTGCCGCCGACGGAGATCGCTACGTGGGTGATGCGGCCGGGGCGTTCGGAGAAGAAGAGGAGGTCACCCGCGCGGACGCCCGAGAGGTCCGGGCCGGGCTCGACGACCGACCCCACGCGCACCTGCTGGTCTGCGTCCCGCGGGAGCGCGATCCCGTGCATCCAGAAGATCGACTGGACGAAGCCGGAGCAGTCCGCGCCGCAGGTCGTCACGCCGCCCCAGAGGTAGGGCGTGCCGTACCACCGACGGGCGGTGCGGACCACACTCTCGCCCCGGGGCGGGAACCAGTCGGCGAGTCGGTCGGCCTCGACGACTTCGCCCGCGGCGATGACGACCTGTCTTCCGTCCGGGAGTCGGACCCTCCCGGGCGCATTTCGGATCACGCGTGCGCCCCACGGGAGACGGCCGAGCCTTCGCCCCTCGTCGTCGGTGATCTCCGCGCCGAGCGACACCAGCGGCTCGCCGCCCTGTCCACGTTCCCACGCCTGCGCCCACTCCGCGCTCCCAACGGCCAGGTAGCCGTCGTGGACCCAGCCGATGTAGCCGTCCTCCCCGCGAACGCGCCACCACACGTCGGTCCGCGAGAGCAGGTCGAGGCGGTGACCCAGCACGTACTGCGACACCTGCGTCGAGGACACGCGCGGCTCGGCGTGGACGGGCGCAATCGCGGCGGTGACGAGCGCGTGGACCCGATCGCCGAGGGCGGGGTCCGGGAGCCGGACCACCTCGTCGACCACGTCGGCGTGGAATTCTGCCGCCGCGCGGGCGAGCAACTCCTCGACCGCTTCAGCGCTGGTCGTCGCGCCGGCCGCTACGAGGCGGCCCTCCCGCTCTTCGATGTGGATGTCGAATACGACGGTGCGTGGGTCGAGCCCTCGCTCCTTCCCGAGGGCGGCGATGAGCCGATCGAATGGACTCATGGCCCGCCAATGTACGGTTCGCCGGTACCGGCGGCAACGGGCGGGAAGCCCGGCTCAGGCCCGGAGCACGGCCGCCGCGAGTCGTCTGAGGCGCAGGAAATAGAGGGATTCCGGAGTGTGCCGTATGGTCGGGTGGAATCGGCGACAGGTGCGGCATTCGAGGTCGTAGCCGGACGCGCCGGGCGGCAGGACCGCGGCGAGGCGCGTGGTGGGCTGCGCTTCGAGCGGTCCGCCGCACTGGGGGCAACCCGGGTTCTGGCCATTTAGAAGCCGAGCGCAGATGGCGTTTCGGTCACGAGGACTGAACCGTCGCCATGTCCGGGAGCGCATCCCCGATCGCATGCCAGAGCCTCCTGCGGAAGAGTGCCGAGCCCCTGGCGACGGGGTGCAAGGTACGTTCCCGTCAGCCGTCGTCGCGGCTCCCCTCGACAGACGGCGACCGCTCGCGAGCGGCCCGGAGCCGACGCCGCAGCTCGGTCTCGGACATGGTGCGCACCGTGCGCTCCGCGCTCGCCCGGGTCTTCCAGCGCACCTCCGGGACCGGGCGCACAGCATCCGGCTGTCCCTCGGGGTGGAACACGAGGTACCACCGTCCGTGGTGCCTGGGCGTCTCTTCCTCCAGGGCCGTGGCGACCCACACGCGGCCGTTCTCGTCTTTGAAGCTCCTCATACGATTGACACTTTCTCCGATTCGTCGATCGAGTCCGCCGGCCGACGGCGCCGTGGACGCGCGACAGTTTGCGTCGGGAACCGGTCTTGCGCAACCAGGGGCCCACCCGCAGCATGGTCGGGTTTCAGCACGTGGGAGGAAATCATGCCCGAGGACCTCGAGCAGCGTCTCGAAGAGGGGATCTCCCTGATCTTCGGTTTCGTGCCCCAGCTCCTCGCAGCGGCGGGGATCCTGCTGGCCGGGTTCGCCATCGCGAAGATGGTGCAGCATGGGACGGACAGCGCCCTGCGCCGGATCGGGTTCAACCGCTGGATGCGCGAAGGCGGCGTCACGGAGGCGCTTGCCCGCGCCGGGACGACGATGGCCCCTTCGGGCGTGATCGCCGCCCTCGTCTTCTGGACCGTGATGGTCCTCGTCATCCTGCTCTCGGCGAGCGCCCTGGGGCTCGGCGTCGTCAACGCGCTGTTCTACGAGTTGCTCGCCTACATCCCCAACGTCATCGCCGCCGTGATCGTGCTGGTGCTCGGGATCGTCCTTGGCGAGTTCACCAAGGATCTGATCCTCGCGTCCGCCGGGGGACTGGCGGGTGGCGTGACGCTCGCCCGGGCCGCGAAAGCCGCCGTCATCGTGCTCGCCGTCTTCATGGGGCTCGAGCAGCTCGGGATCGCCCAGGACATCGTGCTCGTCGCCTTCATCGCCGTGGTCGGCGCCGGCGCGCTGGCCGCGGCGATCGCCTTCGGCCTTGGCGGCCGCGAGGTGGCAGCGGAGATCGTGCGCGACTGGTACGAGCGGTCCCGGGAACTGGAACGACGCGCGCGCGGTGCAGGATCCTACGCGCTTCGGGAGCGGGAACGAACGGAAGCGGCCAGGCAGGCGCCGGAAGGCCGGAGCGCCGGGCAAACCGGCTCCTCCTCGCCGGCGCCCGAAGGGGACGGGGATTCGCCGAAGCGAGAGACCGGGTGAGCGGGGGTCGCGTCGGGCGGCCGTAGGCGAACGCCGGTCCGCGCGTGTCGGACTGCGAACCCCTGCGGGTCGGCGTCGCTCAGGCGCCCGCCCGCTGCGGCTCGGCGCCCCATCGGGCCCGCACGGCCTCGGACTGCTCCAGCGCCTCCCTCAGGTCCTCGAGCGACGCGGTGGCGAGCCATCCCACCGGCCGGTAGGCGATGCGCTGCGCACCCTCCGAGCCGGACTCCTCGAACAGGATCACCTCCCACCCCACCCGTGCCGCGCTCAGCTCCTCGTCACGCGGTCCATCGTAGACGCGAGCGGTCCAGCTCCGTCCATCGCCGGACGAGAACATGCGCATACCTGCCCCCTCCGTTGGGTGACAAACACAAGATACGCTCGATACAGGATACGGGCCAGGACTCCAAGGCGCGTCCGAAGGTCGCGCCCGGGCGTCGAAACCGAACGTCGCACCTGGGCGTCAGTACCGCGTATCGAGTCCGAGGACGATTCGAACGGTGTCGCGGGCGATGAGCAGCTCTTCATCGGTGGGGATGACCCACGCGGCGAGCCGGGATCCGGGGGGCGATATGCACGCCTCGACGCCGCCCACCGCCCCCGCGTTGGCTCTCTCGTCGAGCTCGAGCCCCATCCACTGGAGGCCGTCGCAGATGCGGGCGCGGATCTCGGCGGAGTTCTCTCCGATCCCGCCGGTGAAGATCACGGCGTCGGCCCCACCCATCGCGGCCAGGTAGGCGCCGATGTATTTCCGCGCGCGGTAGCAGAAGATCTCGATCGCCAGCCGCGCCCGGCGGTCGTCGTGCTCGTGCGCCTCCGCCAGGAGCTCGCGCATGTCGTGCGTGAGCCCGGAGATGCCGAGCAGCCCCGACTGGTTGTTGAGCAGCGTCTCGACGGCGTCGAGGCTGAGCCCGTCCTTGGCGGCGATGTAGCTGAGGATCGCGGGGTCCAGGTCGCCGGAGCGTGTACCCATGACCAGCCCCTCCAGGGGCGTGAACCCCATGGAGGTGTCCACCGAATCGCCGCCGGCGATCGCACACGCCGAGCAGCCGTTCCCGAGGTGGAGCGAGATGACGCGCGTCTGCTCCCTGCTCTTCCCCGTCCGCTTGCGGTACCGGTACGCGACGTACCGGTGCGACGTCCCATGGAAGCCGTACCGCCGGATCCGGTGCCTGCGGTAGAGCGAGTACGGGATCGCGTACAGGTACGCGTGATCGGGGAGGGTCTGGTGGAACGACGTGTCGAATACGGCGACCTGGGGGACCCCGGCGCCGAGCGTGTCGCGAACGGCGAGGATCCCCTTCAGGTTGTGCGGGTTGTGGAGTGGCGCCAGCTCGATGTTGTCCTCGATCCCGCGGATCACCTCGTCGTCGATCAGGACCGAGTGCCGGAAGCGCTCGCCGCCGTGCACGACCCGGTGGCCAACGGCGTCGATCTCGCCCACGCCGCCGAGCGGCACGCCGGAGTCCGCGCTCGCGAGCCACTCAAGGACCCGGGCGACGGCGGCACGGTGATCGCGCACGGCGACCGCCTCCCTCAGCGGCCGCCCTCCCGCCGCGTCGAAACGAACCAGCGCGTGCCCGCCGATCCGTTCGACGACGCCGTGGGCCAGGCGCTCGTCGGCGTCGCGCGCCATTCGGTCCGGGTCCGTCCGGAAGAGGACGAACTTGAGCGACGAGGACCCGGCGTTCAGCACCAGAACGTTCATGTCCGCAATGCGATCAGCGGGCGAGGGCGAGGACGAGGAAGGCGAGGACGGCGAGAGAGACGCCGCCGTACTCGAGCCCCGTGAGGCGCTCCTGGAGGAGGAGCCACCCGGCGAGGTTCGACAGCACGATCGCCACCGCGCCGAACATCGCCATCGACTTGCCCAGTTCCACGTTCGCGAAGATGTAGAGCTGCCCGATGGTGGCCAGGCTTCGCGTCGTCAGGTAGACCACGAACCAGACCGACCAGAACGCGCCGACGGTGAATCCGGCGGCGCGCAGGTTCGCCCGTGCAATGAGATCCCCGGTCGTGAAGAGGAGCTGCACACCGATGATGGCGAGACGGATCAGGAGCGGGCTGTCCATACGCAGCCCGACTCCTGCATCCGGCGCGCCATGGCGCGCTCACGCCGTCGGGGAGATCCACATGCCCATGATGTTGTAGCCCGCGTCGACGTAGACGACCTCACCGGTCACTCCGGAGCCGAGGTCGCTGCAGAGGAAGAGCGCGGCGTTGCCGACGTCCTCCTGGGTCACGTTGCGGCGGAGCGGCGCGTGCTCGGCCACCTCGCCGATCATGCTGCGCAGCCCCTTGACGCCGGACGCGGCCAGCGTCTTGATCGGCCCCGCGCTGATCGCGTTGACGCGAATGTTGTCCGGGCCGAGGTCCCACGCCAAGTAGCGGACGATCGCCTCGAGCGCGGCTTTGGCCACGCCCATCACGTTGTAGTTGGGGACGACCTTCTCCGCGCCGTAGTAAGAGAGCGTGATGATGCTCCCGCCGCCCGAGTCGCGCATGAGAGGCGCGGCCTCGCGGGCGAGGGAGACCAGGGTGTAGGCGCTGACCTCGAGCGCGGTCAGGAACCCCTCGCGCGAGGTGTCGATGAAGCGGCCCTCGAGATCCTCGCGGTTCGCGAAGGCGATGGAGTGGACGAGGATGTCCAGCCCGCCCCACTGCTCGCGCACGCGGGCGAAGACCTCGCGCACCTGCGCCTCGTTCGTCGCATCGCACTCGAGGACGATGTCGGAGCCGACGCTCTCGGCGAGCGGACGCACGCGGCGCTCGAGCGCCTCGTTCAGATAGGTGAAGGCGAGCTTCGCGCCCTGCTGATGCATCGCCTGGCTGATGCCCCACGCGATGCTACGGTCGTTGGCCACGCCGAAGACGAGCGCTCGCTTCCCCGCGAGGAGTCCCTGTCCGTTGGTCATTCTCTTGATCTCCGTTGTGGAGTGTCGATGACGGTTTCGCATCGGTGTGCGACGGCCGTTGGCGCCGCCGCGCCGTCGGATCCGCGGCGAATGGTAGCGCGTGGCGCGCTCGGGGCGCAACCGGTGGGGTTCGGTGGCGGCCGAAGCGTGGAAAGCGACGTCGCCGGGCTACCACGGCCCCCGCCTCCGCCGGTCGCGGTCCGCACCGAGGGCCGGGCGGCGCGGCCTCCCACCTTGCGGGTGCACTTTTCGAGCAGAATCTTACGCGCCCGTATGAACCGCATGCAGGATATCCCTAGAGCCACGGCCGCCGACGCAACCGGGGCCGCGCCGGCGTTGGTACGCACGAACATCGGGCTCCTGACCATGGTGCTGGTCTGGGGGCTCAACTTCTCGGTGGTGAAGGCCGCGCTGGCGCACCTCCCGCCCCTCGGCTTCAACGCGCTCCGTTTTCCCCTCGCTTCGCTGACGGTCTGGCTGGTGTTGAGGCGACGGGGACCGATCCCGCTCCCGGCGCGCGAGGACCTGCGCCGGGTGATCGTCCTCGGGCTCGTCGGGAACGTCGTCTACCAGGTCGCCTTCATCGTCGGGCTCGACCGGACGAGGGCCGGGAACGCGTCCCTGCTCCTGGCCGCCTCGCCGATCCTGACAGCCCTCCTTTCCGCGGCTCTCGGGCACGAGCGCGTGCGACCCCGGGTCTGGGGCGGCGTTCTCTCCACGCTCGCCGGGATGGCGCTCGTCGTCCTCGGTGGACACGAAGGCGTCTCGATCGGGCTCGACACCCTTGCCGGGGACCTGATCCTGGTGGGCGCGGCGCTCGCCTGGTCGATCTACACGGTGGGATCGAAGCCGTTGATCCAGCGATACGGCCCCGTGGCCGTCACGGCGTGGACGCTCTGGATCGGCTCCGCCGGCGTCGTCCTCCTCGGGATCCCGGATCTCGTCGGCCTCGATTGGGGCGGCGTCCCGCGCGCGAGCTGGGCGGCCGTCGCCTTCGCGGGCATTTTCGGCATCGCCCTCGCCTATCTCCTGTGGTACCAGGGCGTGCGCTACATCGGCAACACCCGAACGGCGATCTACTCGAACCTCGTCCCGGTGCTGGCGATCCTGATCGCGTGGCTGTGGCTGGGAGAGGTGCCTGGCGTGTTACAGATGGTGGGAGCCGCCGTCATCATCGGCGGGGTGATGGCGGCGCAGCGGTAGTGCCCGCACCTACCACAAGATCGTTGCCGTCCGGCCACAGAATGTCCCGTATTGCGGCGTGCGGCGGTCGAATGACCGGGTCGTGCCTGCGCCAGTCGAACGAACCCGGTCCCACTCGCGCGGGAGTCGCCGCATGGGAGCTCCCCCGAGACCCGTTCTCCTAGCCCCTCAACGACGACCTCAACGCGGTGGCGCGCTGATCCTCCTGACCGATCGCATTTTCGGCGCCGGCGCCGTGACGGTTGCCGAGGGTAGGCATACCGGCGCTTCGATCCGGCTCGGCTGGCTGCTGCGCTGAGGTCTCTGCTCCCGCCCGCCGTCCGGCCCACCTCTTGCCGCGTGCCCGCTCCGGAGCGCCCGCTGCTCGCGCGGGCGCATCCGTTTTCGGACGGAGGCAGGCGATGGATATGCTCTGGCACGGCACGCTCGGCTTCGAGCTGGTGCACATCCCGATCAAGCTCTACAAGGCGACGCGGAAGAGGCGGGTCGAGTTCCGGCTGTTGCACGAGCCGGACCTTGCGCCGATCCGGTACCTGAAGGTGTGCAGCGCGGAGCAGACGCCGGTGCCCGACGAGGAGATCGTGCGCGCCGTCGAGGTCGATGGGCAATGGGTGACGGTCGCGGACGAGGAGCTCGCGCGCCTCGCGCCGCATCTCACGCGCACGATCGAGATTCGGGACTTCGTCGACTTGCGGGAGATCGACCCGGTCTTCTACCGCAAGCCCTATTACCTGGCTCCGGACGAGGGGGGCGAGGAGGCGTACGTGGTGCTGCGGGAGGCGCTGCGGCGTAGCGGCAAGGTCGGGATCGCGGAGTTCGTGCTCCTGCACCGCGAGCACCTGGCGGTGGTCCGGCCGGGGGACGAAGCGCTCCTCCTCGAGACGCTCCACTACCCCGAAGAGCTGATCGACGAACGAGAGCTGGAGCTGCCGACGGGGACCCGGTTGCGGGAGGGTGAGATCCGGATGGCGACGGAGCTGATCCGCAACCTGGCGATGGGGTTTGACGCAACGCGCTACAGGAACGAATATCGAGCCCGGATCATCGAGCTGCTGCGCGGGAAGGCGGAGGGCCGTCTGCCGCCGGCGCTCGAGACGCCGCCGGCGCCCGAGCCGACCCCCGTCGCGGACCTGACGGAGCGCCTGCGGAAGAGTCTGGAACGAGCGACGGGCGCGGGGCGCCGGGCGGCGTGAGCGGAGCCGTCGCCCATCTGGACCGGGATCAGCGCGTGACCGCGGAGCGTCTCCGAAAACTTCGACAATACGGACTCACCGTCGGCACGCTCGGCTCGACCGCCGGCCAGACGGTGATGGTTGCGCTCCTTCCGATCCTCCTCGCGGAGTATGCGCCGTCGGCGGTGTGGATCGGCTTCGCGATCGGCGGGGAGGGGGTGTTCGCGTTGCTGGTGCCTTACTGGATCGGCGCGCTTAGCGATCACCTGCCCCAGAGACTCGCGCGGCGCTGGGGGCGGCGCACGCTCTTCCTGGTCCTGGCCGCGCCGATCATGGCCGGCGCCATGGCCGCCGCCCCCTTCGTCGCCGGGTATTGGGCCCTGGCCGGGCTGGCACTCCTCTACTTCGCGGCCTTCCACGGGTACCTCACCCCGCTCTGGGCGCTCATGGTCGATGCGGTCCCCGAAGAGCGCCTCGCCACGGTGCACGGAGTGCGCGGCGCGTTGCATGCGGCGGGGTTGGGATACGGCCTCGTGGGAGGCGGACTCCTGTTCGCGCTCTGGCCCCCGCTCCCCTTCCTGCTCGGTGCGCTCCTGATCTTCGTCACGACGGGAATCACGCTCTGGGCCGCCCCACGGGTGGACGAGCAAGGGGGCGATCCGACGGGCGCGCCCGTGACCGGCGAGGCCCGAACGGTGTGGCGGGAGCTCGCGACGCGCCCTGATGTCCGTCGATTCCTCGTCGCGAACGCACTATGGACAGGTGCGGTGGACGGGATTCGTCCCTATATTTTTCTATTTGCGGTTGCGGTGCTCGCAATCGACACGGCGGAGACATCGGCGATGCTCCTGCTGCTGGTGGGCGGGATCGGGATCGGCTCGGTGCTCCTCGGGCGCCTGGGCGACCGGTTCGGCAGGGTGCCGCTCCTCGCGGGCGGCGCGCTTCTCACCGCAGTCGCAATGCTTCTGGGCGTCCTGGTCCGGGAGCTGGATGGCGCCGTTGCGCTCCTCCTGGCATCGGGCCTAGGTGCCGCCGCGTTGATCGCACTTCCCTATCCGGTCTTCGCGGCCCTCGTTGGGAATCGGGCGATCGGGCGTTACACGGGTCTGTACATCCTGTCCCTCGGCCTCGCGCGCGTCGCCGCGCCGGTGATGGTCGGGATAGCGATCGACCTGGGTCGTCCGCTCTTCCCCGACTACGACGGCTACCCGTTCATGTGGCCCGTGGCCGGGCTGATGGCGCTACTCGGCGCAATGTTGCTGTGGCGCGCCCTCGGCGGCACCCGCGCCCCGCGATTGCGCGCCGCGCCGCCAGGTCGTTAGCTTCTGCGCAAACTCGAGAGAAAAATCAACGACGTGGCGATGAGCAACCCCGTACGGACCCGGCCTCAACCTCCGCCGACGCCACCGCCGCCGCTGCGACCCGGGCGGAGGCTGGACCCGTCGATTTTCCAGCTCCCCGTCGAGAAGATGAGGAGCGGGTACTACTCCGACAAATACTTCGTTCGTGCGCGCGAGGTACTCCAGGCGAAAGGGCACGCGCCCGTCGTGACCGTCCAGGTCTTCCAGAAGAAGAAGGCATGGCTGGGCGGGATCGATGAGGCGATCGCGATCCTCAAGCTGTGCCTCACCGAAGGGTACAGGTGGGAGGATCTGGAAGTCATGGCGCTCTGGGACGGCGACGAGATCGAGCCGTGGGAGACGGTCATGACCATCACCGGACCGTACCCCGCCTTCGCGCACCTCGAGACGCTCTACCTCGGCGTGCTCGCGCGGCGCACCAAGGTCGCGACCAACACGAGGCGCGTCGTCGAGGCGGCGTGGCCGAAGTCGGTCATGTTCTTCCCCGCCCGGCACGACCACTGGCTGGTCCAGACCGGAGACGGTTATGCAGCCCACATCGCCGGCGCGATCGGCGTCTCGACCGACGCGCAGGCCTCCTGGTGGGGGTCGGAAGGGATCGGCACCGTGCCCCACGCGCTGATCGCGGCGTACGGCGGTGACACCGTGAAGGCGAGCCTCGCCTTCGCCGAGACGATGCCCGAGTCGGTGAAGGTCATCAGTCTCGTCGACTTCGACAACGACTGCGTGGGCACGTCCCTGGCCGTCGCGCGTGCGCTGGGGCCGCGCTTGCACGGGGTGCGGATCGATACGTCCGAGACGATGGTCGATCGCTCGATCATCCCGCAGATGGGCCGCTTCGATCCTCGGGGCGTGAACCCGCAGCTCGTGTGGAACGTTCGCGCCGCGCTGGACGACGCCGGCTTCGAGCACGTCCAGATCGTGGTGTCCGGCGGCTTCGACGCGGAGAAGATCCGTCGCTTCGAGGAGCTGGGCGTGCCGGTAGACTCCTACGGCGTCGGCTCTTCTCTCTTCAAGGACCAGTACGACTTCACGGCCGACGTGGTCCTGGTCGAGGGGAAGCCGGTGGCGAAGGCGGGGCGGGAGTACCGCCCGAACCCGCGTCTCGAGCGCGTGGAGTGAGGGCGAGCCCGGCCCGGCCGCCGGTCGCTCAACACGGCCGGGAATCGCTCCGGCTGCGCCGGTTCTGACCGGTCCACGACCGCTCCCGACCCTCGAACGCGCGTCGGGGTATCAGATTTCCAATGCACGGCTCGCGCCCGGGAGCTGCGCTCCGACGAGTTCCGTCGGCGCCGCTCGCGTGCGCGAAACACAGGAAATCCGGAACAAGGAAGCGGGATGCTCACGAGCTTCGCGCGTCGATTCCGGGGCGTGATCGCCGCGGCCGGGGCGGTCGCCGTCGCGGCCGGCGCATCCCTGCGGCTGCCGGCCGAACGGCCCGGCGCCGGGATCACGGAGCACGTGATCGTCGTTTCGATCGACGGGCTGCGCCCCGACGCCATCGACAGGTACGACGCCGGGACGATCCGGCGGATGATGCGCGAGGGCGCGTACTCGCTCGACGCACAGACGATCTTCCCGAGCAAGACGCTGCCGTCGCACACCTCGATGCTGACGGGCGTGCCTCCGGAGGTGCACGGGATCACCTTCAACAGCCGGAAGAGCGACGAGTACGGCGTCGTCGAGGTGCCCACCGTGTTCGCCGCCGCGAAGGAGGCTGGGTACCACACGGCGGCGTTCTTCAGCAAGGCCAAGTTCCATCACCTGGCACAGCCGGGCTCCCTCGACCACTGGCAGGGCCCGGGCTCGAACCTCACCCACTGGATGGCCACCAAGACGGTCCCGGACGTCGTGGCGTACCTCGAGCACGAGAAGCCCAACCTGCTCTTCGTGCACATCGGCGAGCCCGACTACGCCGGGCACACGATCGGGTGGATGAGCTTCGCCTACGGCTGGGCGGTCAAGCGTGCCGACGGCGCGGTGGCCACGATCCTGAAGGCGGCAGACGAAGCGTTCGGGCGCGGCAACTACACCGTGATCCTGACCGCGGACCACGGCGGGCACGGCCGCAGCCACGGCAGCGACGACCCGCGCGACATGACGATCCCGTGGATCGCGTGGGGTAAAGGAGTCCGGCCCATCGGCCCGATCGAGACGCCGATCCGGACCATGGACACGGCGGCGACGGCGCTCTGGCTCCTCGGCGTGGCCGCGCCGCCCGAGTGGGTCGGCACACCGGTCCTGGCCGCGTTCACCACCGAGGTCCCGGTCGCCGTCGAGCAGGCCGGCCGCTGACCCGGCCGCGGCGCCACGACAGCGCCGGCCCGAGCGCCAGCCGCCGGCTCACCGGATCCGCAGGATCGTCCAGCGCGGCCGGTCGTCGGGGCGGAATGCGTCCCCCCGCAACCGGGTGAAGCTCACGTGAAGCGGGAATCCTCCGGCGGACCCGTCACCCGCCGACAGGATCAGGTACGACGCGGCGCCGGCCGGCAGCGAGCCGTCCAGCGAGAAGTCGGCGAAGGATTGCACGGCCGGGCTGAGCGGGAACGGCCGCCCCCCGGCGATCGTCTCGCGCAGGTCGAAATCGGGGAACGTATAGGCCGGATCGATCGCGACGCCCGCCAGTTCGGGCGCTCCGTCCGCCCAGAGGGCCACCGACCACCTAGCGAGCAGCTCCGGCCACGCCGTGCCGGTCGCGGCCTCCACGTTGGCCACGCCGTCGAGCGTCGACCGTGTGAGGGCGCGCAGGATCTCCTCGCCGCCGAATTGCTCGGCGAGGTACTGGATGAAGAGCCACTGTGCGCCTCGCCCCTCCAGCGTCCCCGGGTTCTCTTCCTCCATGAGGGTGACGCCATCGGGGATGCTGTCCACCGCCTGGAGGTAGCGGAACGCGCGCTCGTGGTTGTCCCGCCGGAAGAGGAGAGCGCCAGTGTGGTCGGCGCGGCGCTCCAGCTCGGCGGCCACCAGTTCCTCGGACATGTGCGCGAGCCCTTCGCTCAGCCACAGCACGTCCTGCGACCCGCCCACCTTCCGACGCTCCTCGAAGTGGATCATGTGCTGCAGCTCGTGGGCGAGCACCGGCGGCACGGTGCGCAGCACGAAATCGCGTGAACGGGTGTTGCCGTGGCGCCCCGTCGGGTCCGGGACCAGCATGTAGAAGATCTCCGCCTCGTTGCTGTTGGCGTACGTCTGCTTCGGGTACAGGTCGATCCCGTAGAAGAACCCGGCGATGACGCCCGAGACGGAGTTGGCGGGAGTCAGCTCGTTGACGACGGGGGTGAAGAGGATGATGACCCGCCCGTTGCCGTCGATGTCGGAAGGCTGCCCGAACGCGGAGGTCGCGGTCGTGTAGATCGGATCGTCGAAGAGCGAGGCGAAGTAGGCGAAATCCTCCGCCGTCAGGCCACCTGAGGGAGCGTCGACATCCTGGTAGATCACCACGTGCTCGCCCACGTGCACGACCTCGGCCGTGACCGTGGAGAACTTCTTCTCCTTGTTGTAGACCTGGAAGCTCTTCCGCTCCCCCACCCTAGGCACCGATGCCGCCTTCGGGGTCACGGACCGCCGGGGAGCACCGAGCAGGAGCGTGCGCTCGTTCAGACGGAGGTGAGTCTCCCAGACGACCTGCGCATCGTCGTATCCGGCCTGGCGGAGTCGATAGGCGACGTCGCCGCTCCGATTCCACGCGACCGACGCCGCGGCGCCGCCGCCGGCCGCCCGGAGCGCGAGTACCTGATAGGGCAGAGACTGCTCGGCACGGCCGGCGGCGTTCTGCTGGACGATCAGGAACATCGCCCCCGCATCGGATGGCAACCGCACGCACTCCATGGCCGCGGGGTCGGACAGAGAGAGGACCTGCCCGGGCGCCAGCTCGATCGGCGGAGCGCCATCGCCCGTCACGTCGAGCGGAGCCGATGTCGCGCTCTCGACGGGGCCGGTCCGCACCGTGACAGCGACCGTCCGGGTCGGGACGCACGCGGGCACGACCGCTTCGATCCGCGTCGGCTCCGCCCGGATCACCGTGCCGCGCATTCCGTCGAAAAGGACGATGACGTCTGCCGGATTCTCGCTGAAGTGCTCGCCCGTGATGGTGACGACGTCGCCGACGGCAACGCGCGCGGGCTCGACCGCCGCCACCACGGGCTCGAGGATCGCGCGCGCGGTGAAGGTGACCGGCGGAACGGACGACCCGGCGATGCGCGCATGGACCTCGTACCGCCCAACCTCGGTGCCCAGCCGGAGGTTGGCCCGTGCGATCCCGTCCTGGTCCGTGCGCGAAGAGGTCGGTTCGATGCGCGCGCCGGCGCCTTCCACGACATCCCACTGGACGGTGATGTCCTGGACCGGCTCCCCACCGTCCGTGACCCGGACGGC
>Ga0207873_1000721_pt1 | contig 34939 bp, 18 predicted proteins | sample BGWIniCompost_FD_187373 | JGI IMG/M metagenome (GOLD analysis project Ga0207873, IMG submission 187373) | Cellulose adapted compost microbial communities from Newby Island Compost Facility, Milpitas, CA, USA - BGW Initial Compost (SPAdes)... ... | reverse complement strand
GCCTCTCGAGCACGAACGCTCCATCGCGGGCAGGCCGTTCCTCGGTGTCCGAGGGACCGCCCGCGGGAGCTCGGGGTCGGGGAGCCCAGTGCTCGGGTAGCCCAGTGCTTGGGGAGCCCAGTGCTCAGTCAGGGTTCGCGATAGAAGCGGGGCACGCGCCGGGAGATGTTCGTCAGCACCTCCCAGGGGATCGTGCCCGTGTGGGCGGCGATCTCGCAGGCCGTGATCTCGTCGGCGCCGAGCGGGCCCTTCTGGGCACCCAGGAACACCACTTCGTCCCGGAGCCCGACCCCGGGGAGGTCGGTGACGTCGAGCATGGTCATGTCCATGCTGACGATGCCGACGATGGGGGCTCGAGCGCCGCGGATGAGGGCGTGCCCCCGGTTCGAGAGCGCGCGGGACAGCCCGTCGGCGTATCCCATGGGCACCGTGGCGATGCGGCTCGGGCGGCGGGCGATCCAGGTGGCGCCGTACCCCACGCTCGCGCCCTCGGCGACGTCCCGCAGGGCGACGATCTGGGTGAGCACCGTCATGACGGGCCTGAGCTCGGACGCGGCTCCCTCGCCGTTCTGAGACTCGGGGGGGATGGACTCGGGCGGTACGGAGTCGGGGGGTGCGTCCGACGAGGAGCGGACGTGATGCACGACGCGGCTCGACCCCGCTGGGTGCACCCCGAACAGGGCGATGCCAGGGCGGACCAGGTCGAAATGGCTGTCCGGGTGGAGGAGCAACCCTGCGCTGTTGGCAGCGTGCCGGCGCTGGGGACGCAGACCAGCGGCGGCGAGCACGTCGCGCGCGTCGTCGAACAGCGCGAGCTGGTGAGCCAAGGAGCCGTGATCGGCGGTATCCGCGCAGGCGAAGTGGGTCATCAGCGCGTCGACCTGGACCTCCGGGCGCGCCGTCAGCGCGCGGGCGATGCGCTCCAGCTCGGTCAGGGGAGCGCCGAGGCGCGCCATGCCCGTGTCCACCTTGAGGTGCACGGACACGGGCTGGCCCGCACCGAAGCGGATCTCCTCCGCCAGGTCCTCCACTTGCCCCTCGTCCTGGATCACCGGGGTGAGGCCGTAGTGGATGAGCTCCGGCCAGGCGCGGCCGTAGTAGCCGCCCATCACCAGGATGGGGATACGAATGCCGGCCTCACGGAGCTCGATCCCCTCCTCCACGAGGGCGACGCAGACTCCGCGCGCTCCAGCGCGCTCGAGTGTCCGCGCGACGGCCTTGGCGCCGTGGCCATAGCCGTCCGCCTTGAGCACGGCCCAGATCGGAGTCGACCCCGCCACTCGCCGCAGCGTGCGCAGATTGTGTCGCAGGTGCGCGAGGTTCACCTCGGCGCGGGTCGGGCGCATCGCGTCCGAGGGCACGGCCCGCTGGGGGCGCAGCACTCGTGGGAGGCCGTTGCCCGTGGTCGCCCAGGGGCCTGGCTGGCCCAGGCCAGACTGTTGCGGCGTCATGGCTGGTTTTCGGTACTCCGTTCAGCTCTCTGGGGGCTTCAGCTCTCAGGGGGGCTTCAGCGCTGGGGGTCAAGGATCCCGTGGCGGGGCGCAGTATAGATCCCGAGGGGCCCCGGGCCCCCGGATTCTTCTCGAAAATCACCCGCTGCGATGCGTGATCGCTCGAGGTGAGGCCCGTTCATTCGAAGCAACGCACCATGCACGCGCGGTAGTCCGCGTCGCAGGGGCACTGGGGAGCGCCCTCCGCGCAGGACGCGAGGCAGGTGGTGCGGCGCTGCCGGCAGGTGGCCGAGCAGCCGTCCCCGGGGACGCCCTCGAGGGCTTGGGTGTTGCTCACGGGGATCCCTTGGGGCGGACGCGCGACGCGCGGGGGAGGCGCATGGACGTTGATGGGCCCCCCCGGCTCCGCCAGGGCCGAGCGCTCGGCGGCGGCGCCCAGCTCGAGTCGTGGAGCGGGCCCGTTGGACTCGATCTCCTGGACGCGACGACGCGCGTACTCCAGGCGATCCCGAGGTTGCCCATAGCTATGGCGTTCGCTCCAGGCCTGCCAGCAGGCCTTCCGATGCGACGGGGCGATCTTCGGATCCAGATCGAGTCGGTAACAATGTTCGAAACGCACGGTGCCTTCGTGCAGCACCTGCATGCTCGGACCACACCCCACGGCGAGCGGGATCGAACACCCGAGGAGCGCTCCCAGCGCCAGGCGGACCGAGCTGGGCACGACCGAGAAAAACGATGCCCTGGTCAGCAGGTCCTCTCGAGGCGCCGTGGACATGAATCCTGTGTATCGATCCTCTCTCGTGGGAGCGTGCCGCTCGGAGCCTCCCTCCGCAAGGGCGACCGACGACGAGCGCTGCGTGTTCAGCCCCCTCGGGGAGGCGGTCCTCGCAGGGCGCGTGGTATAGCCAGCCCATGTTCACCGGTCTCGTGGAGACAGTCGGAGTGGTGCTCCAATCCCGAAGCATCGAGGGGGGCGGGCGTCGGATCACCGTCACCTATCCGGGGCTGGAGGGGCCCTTGGCGTTGGGGGAGTCGGTGGCGGTGGACGGGGCATGTTTGACGGTCGTCGCCGCGACCGCCGCGGGAAGCGTGGGCGCTGGGGGAGGGGATCGGGCCGCCGCGAACGAGCCGGTCACCTTCGAGGCGGAGTTGTCGCCCGAGACCCTTCATCGAACCACCTTGGAGCACTTGGCCTCCGGCGCGCGGGTGAACCTCGAGCGAGCCCTGCGCGTCGGGGATCGACTCGGAGGGCACCTCGTCACCGGTCACGTCGACGGCGTCGCGGCGGTGGAGGACGTCGTCCAGAGCGGTGAGATGACCGAGGTGGTCGTCGTGGTCCCGGAAGAACTCGCCGGCTTCGTGGCGGAGAAGGGCTCCATCACCTTGGCGGGTGTGTCTCTCACCGTGAACCGGGTCACGGGAGCGCGGGTGGCGGTGCAGCTCATACCTCACACACGATCAGCGACGACCCTCGGTGAGCTGACCGCAGGCAGTCGGCTCAACGTGGAGGTCGATCTCATCGCTCGCTACGTGCAGCGCTTGCTGAGCGTGGGCGCCGTCGCGTCGGGCGACGTCCCACGTCCGCTCGACACGTGAGCTCCCCTTGAGCCTCCGCGAGTTCTGAGAGATCGTCAGCGAATGTCTCCCGAGACTCCCGCCACCGACGAGCTCCGGACCTCCACCCGCTACGGCTCCTTCGGGTGGATCGGTTGGTCCCTCTTTCTGTCTCTGGCGTTCGCCGCGGGCGCCTTCGTGTACTTCCTCTATTTGCCGTTGAGGAGTGAGGCGGCACGCCACGCCGCGGAGCGCGACGAAGCCAAGGCGCGGGCAGCGAACCTCGAGGCCAAGCTCAGCGGCGCGCAAGAGCACGTCGGCGAGCTCACCCGCAAGCAGGTGGAGGTCTCCGTGCAGCTGGCGGAGACGGTCGCGGAGAAGGAGAAGCTCGAGGCCGAGCTCAAGGCGATCCAGGCGGATCTGGCCTCGAAGCTCGAGGTCGAGATCAAGAGCGGGAACATCGAGCTCCGCCGTCGTGGAGACGAGCTCGTGGTGGACGTCGCCGACAAGGTCCTGTTCGACTCCGGGCAGGCGGACGTCACGGAGAGCGGTCGCGAGGTACTCACGCAGGTGGCCCAGAGCCTCGCGGAGCTCACGGGGCACATCATCCAGGTCGGCGGGCACACGGACAGCACCCGGGTCGTGAACAAGGAGACCCAGGCGCGCTTCCCCACGAACTGGGAGCTGTCGACGGCGCGGGCGACCAACGTCGTGCGTTTTCTCCAAGAACAGGGTAAGATACCAGGAGAGCGTCTCGTCGCGTCGGGCTTCTCCCAGTTCCGACCGGCCGCCTCCAACAAGACGGCGGCAGGTCGACAGAAGAACCGCAGAATCGAGCTGGTCTTGCTGCCGCGGAAGTAGACGCGGCGCACTCAGGGATGTTCGAAAGAGGGGACGTCCGAAAGCGTCCTCCCAGCCCGCCGCCCGTCGATGCGGGCGGCGGCTCTCGCCGTTCTGGTTTTCGCGGAGCGGCGGTTTCCTCGCTGCTTGGCTTTCCGTGGAGCAGCTGTTCCCCCGCTGCTCGGGTCCCTCCGTGCGTCGCGGGGCCAGCGGCGCTCGTCGTCCAGGGCCGCGCTCACTCGCGTGGCGACGCGGCCTGACGCGCGGCTGGCCGTCGTCATCCGTCGCCAACGGAGCGCCTGGGCAGCGCGTGGCGATGTGCTCGGGAGGCCCACAGCCCCCCGCAAGTGCCCCGAGGTCCCCCAAAGATGAAGGTGTGTCGGTCCGAACTCGTGCATCAAGCGCCCCCTCGGTCATACGTTCATGGTGTCGGAGTCCGACGATCGGGCGCCGAGCGCTTCGGCAGCGCTCGCGCTCGCTCGTGGTCTACCGCGAGGGCGCGGAGCGACGGGCGCTGGGCCGGTGAGCGGGCAGCGCGCGTGTCCTGCGCCTTCGATCCGACGGCCCCCAGGGGAGTCGAAGGCAGCGGAGCAGAAGGAAGCAGGACGGAAGGCAGCGGAGTGAACCATCAGTGAACGACGAGATGAAGGCATCCGGTGAGAACTCCGCCGCCGCGGGCGGCGCTTCGACTCCACGACGTTGGGGCAAGGTGTTGGTGTCGCTCGTCGTGCTCGGGGCCCTGGGCTCCCTGGCGGGTGGGCTCACCTGGTTGCGCGCCCGTCAAGCGGCGCGCACGAACCAGGTCGCGCTCGCCGCCGAACCGAAGAAGGTCACCGTCGTCCCCGCCCGCGGCGTCACCTATCGAACGGAGCGGCGCTACGTCGGCACCCTGCGCGCGTGGCAGCAAGCGGATCTCGGCACGCAGTTCGTGGCCGCGTACCTGCAGAGCGTCCGCGTGCGGCCGGGGGACAGGGTCAAGGCGGGTGAGGTGCTCGCGACCCTCGACTGTCGCAACGCGTCCGCCGGCAAGGAGCAGGTCGCCATGCAGGTGCAGGCCCTCGAGCAAGAGCACCGCGCCCTCGCGAGCGAGCTGGAGCGCTACCGACGGCTGGCCGCCCAGGACTTCTTGTCCGCGAACGAGCTCGAGAAAAAGGCGGCCGAGAGCGCGGCGACCGAGTCGAAGCTGCGCTCGTTGCGCGCGCAGCTCCAGGCGCGCCGGGTCGAGGCCGACGACTGTGTGCTGCGGGCTCCTTTCAGCGGTGAGGTCGCCGAGCGGCTCTTGGATCCAGGCGCGTTCGTGCGCCCCGGAGATCGGGTCCTGACGGTGGTGGACCGACAGCGCCTGCGCTTCGAGTTCGACGTGCCCGAGCGCGACTACGCGCTCCTGCCGGTGGGCACGCCCGTCGAGCTGCATCTGCTGGCCACGGGCTCCGCGTTGCCCGGTGAGATCGTCCGGCGCGCGCCCGCCGCGCGGGCCACGTCCCGATCCGTGCGCCTCGAGGTGGACGTCATGGACATGCCCGCCGAGCTCCCCGTCGGCACGACGGGCGAGGTGCGCATCGAGGTGGGCGACGCCGTCCCCGCCGTCGAGGTGCCTCTGCGCGCAGCGGTCGTGCGTGGCGACGCCGCGAGCTTGTTCGTCGACGACGCGGGCGTCGCGCGGAAGGTCCACGCCCAGGTGCTCGGCGAGGCGGGGCCCCGGCTGTTTCTGGCGCCGGAGCTCGGGGCGGGCACCCTGGTCGTCGTGGAGGGGCGCTCCTCCCTGTCCGACGGCGACCCGATCCTCGGCAAGCCCGCGCGCTTCGAGCTCGTCCCCGAGCCCGCGGCCTTCGACACCGCCGCCTCCACCGATCGGCGCGGAGAGGAGGAGGGGCGAAACGGGGAGGCGACGACCCTGTGACGCGGCTCGCTCTGCGCAACCCGCTGGCGGTGTTCATGCTCTGCGTGGTGCTGCTCGTCTTCGCCGGCAGCGTCGTCCCACGCATGCACGTGGATACGTTCCCGGAGCTCGCTCCCCCCGTCCTGGTGGTGGCCACCGTGGCGCCAGGCCTCGGCCCGAGGGACGTCGAGAAGACCATCAGCTGGCGCTTCGAGAAGTTCGTCAGCGCCGCGCCCGGCGTGGAGCACGTCACCAGCGAGTCGCGCAACGGGCTCAGCGTCCTCTGGGTCCGCCTGCGCTGGGGGACGGACCTCGACGCGGCCCAGACCGTGGTGCAGCAGCAGGTGGACTTCGCCATGTCCTCGGTGCCCCGATCCCTGGGGGTGCTGCCGCCGTTCGTGCTGCAGCACGACGTGTCGAACGCGCCGGTGGTCCAGATCGCCGTCTACGGAGGCGAGCTCAGCGAGCCGGAGCTCTACGACTTCGCCGTGAACACGGTGGAGCCGATGATCGAGGCGATCCCCGGCGTGGCCAGCGCCGCCCCGAACGGTGGGCGCGAGCGGCGCATCAACGTGCTCGTGGATCCCCTCGAGGCGAAGGCGCGCGGGGTGACGGCCAGGGACGTGGCCCAGGCCGTGGCCTCCGCCAATCAGCTCCTCCCCTCGGGGCGTCTGATGGGGGACGGCTTCGACGCGAACGTGTACACGAACGCGGTCGCCGAGGACCCGTCACAGATCGAGCAGGCGGTGGTGCGGGCACACCCGGATCCGGTGCTCGTCTCCGACGTGGCGCGGGTGGAGGACGGGGGCACGCCGCCCACGCAGGCCGTCAACATCGGCGGGCGCTCGGCGGTCTACCTCAACGTGCTCCGCGTCCCCGGCGGGAACACGATCCAGATCGTCGACGAGGTGAAGGCGCGCATCGCGGCGATGGACAACCTGCCCCCGGGCGTCACCGTGCAGCCGATCTTCGATCAGTCGGTCTTCGTGCGGAACTCCATGCGCGCGCTCACGTCGGAGATCGTCCACGCGCTCGGGCTGATCTCCCTGGTCATCCTCCTGTTTCTGCAGAGCCCGCGCTCGGTGTTGGTGGCGACGATCAGCGTGCCCCTGAGCTTCGCGGCCATCCTGCTGGCCCTCTACGCGACGGGGCAGACGCTCAACGCCTTCACCATCGGGGGGCTGACCCTGGCGATGGGACCCCTCGTCGACGTCTCCGTGGTGGTGATCGAGGCCATCCATCGCCGCCGGAAGGAGGGCGCGGACGCCGCCACGGCGGCCCTCGAGGGCGCTCGCAGCGTCGCCATCCCGATGTTGTCGGCCACCTTGTGCATGTTGGCCGTGCTGCTCCCCATCGCGTTCCTCACCGGCCTCGCGCGCAAGCTGTTCGGGCCTCTCGCCATCACCGTGGCGGTGGCGATGGTCACGGCGTACCTCGTCAGCATGCTCGTCACGCCTGTGGCGTGCCGTTACTTCCTCGGAGAGCGACCGCCGGGCAGGTTCGCGCGCTGGGTCGAGCGCCGGATCGATGGGCTGGTGGCGGCGTACACGAGGGCGCTACGAGTGGCCCTCGGGCAGCGCCCGGCGGTGATCCTCGGAGCGGGTTTGTTGGCGGCGACGAGCCTGTACGTGGCCGCGGACATGCCCAGCTCCTTCTTCCCGGAGATCGACGAGTCGATGGAGCGGGCGTCGTTCCGCGTGGCGCCCGGCACCTCCCTCGAGCAATCCAGCCGTCTCGCCAGCGCCGCGGCGGCGGCCCTGGAGGAGGAGCTGCCCCCGGGCAGCGCCACGCTGGTGCTCACGAACGTGGGTGCCCCGTCGAAGCCTCGCAGCCTGATGAACAGCCCCAACCTCGGGCCGCACATGGGGTTCATCCGGGTGGCGTTGACGCCTCCGGAGGAGCGGGACCTGTCACAGCGCGAGATCGCCGACCGGATGCGGGAGATCCTCGGGCGGCGTTTCCCTGGGGTGGAGTTCCTCCAGGCCCCCGGCGGGCTCGCGACGAGCGTGTTTTTGGATGGCTTCGCCGCCCCGCTGGTGGTGCGCCTCTACGGAGACGACCTCGAGCTCCTCGATCGCCAGAGCCGGGCCGTCGCGGAGGTCGCGCGGGAGGTGGCGGGCATCCGGGACGTGCGCACGACCCTGGAGCTCGAGTACCCGGAGGTGCGGATCGAGACGAACCGCGCCCAGGCAGGCGTGGTGGGCGTGAGCGCCGGCGAGGTGGCGCGCACCGCCCTGGAGGCGACCCTGGGCAACGTCAACGCGCCGGGCGTGTGGGTCGACGGCGGCAACGGGCAGTCCTACGACGTCATCACCTCCTACGACCGGGACCAGGTGTCCGAGGTGATGCGGCTGGCGGAGGTGCCCCTGCGCACGGCGGAGGCGGACGGCGCGGTCACTTTGGCGGCCTACGCCAATCTGTCGAGGCATGCGGGGCCCGTGGCCATCGAGCGAGCTCACATGCAGCGCGCGGCCCACGTGCTCATGCAGACCGAGGGGCGGGACCTCGGCAGCGCGGCGACGGAGCTGGAGGAGCGCCTGCAGACGGATCCCCGCACGCGGGACGTCTCCTTCGAGTTCGTCGGCCAGGTGCAGCTGATGCGGGAGACCTTCTCGGGGTTGGGGCTGGCGCTCGGGTTGGCCGTGCTCGTGGTGTTCACGGTGATGACGGCCCAGTTCCGCTCCCTGCGGCTGCCGTTGACCGTGCTCTTCACGCTCCCCGTGGCGCTCGTCGGCGTGCTGGCGGCGCTGCTCACCGCGGATCAGGGCCTCTCGATCCCCGCCCTGATGGGCGTGTTGATGGTCGTCGGCATCGCCGTCGCCAACGGCATCTTGCTCGTGGATCAGGCGAACCGCTTCTTGGCGGACGGGCTGCCCCCGCTCGAGGCCGCCGTGCAGGCGGCGGGGCGGCGCTTCGTGCCGATCGTCATGACGAGCCTCGCGACCATCGTCGGCCTGGTGCCGACGGCCATCGCCCTGGAGCAGGGCACGGAGGCCAACCAGCCTTTGGCGTTGGCCGTGGTGGGAGGCCTGTCGACGTCCATGGTGCTGTCGCTGTTCGTGGTCCCCGTGGTCTTCGTGTCCCTCGTGCGGGCCCGGGGCGCGACGCAGAGCCTCTGAGGCGACCGACCCCGAGGGGCCACCGTGGCGGGCCGGCTCTGGTCGTGGGCGGCGATGCAGGGCGGGGAACTTTCCCGGGGCGGGCCGATCGTGGCAGGAGAAGCCGTGGTCGTCCCGCCGTCTTCCGCCACCGTGGCTCCGCCGAGGGGTCCCTCGAGGGCCTCGTCGTGTCCCGCGCACGCCTCCGAGGAGCCGGAGCTCGAGCTGACGACGCGCGAGGGGAGGGGGAGCCCCTGGGAAACGTCCTGCGCCTGGCTGGCGTTCCTCGTCCCGGCGACGGCGGGCGTGTGGCTCGCGGAGGCTCAGCCCCTGTGGCGGAGCGACGCCGCGCAGCTCGACCTGTTGGGCGCGCCGCCCGCGCTCCAGGGAGTCGTCTCTTCCCTCTTGAGCCATGGAGCGCAGCTGGTCCCCTTGGGCGGGGCCCTGAGTCGCGCGGCGACGGTGGGCGGCATCGCCCTCGGCGTCGCCGGCGTGATGCTCCACCGGCTCTACCTCTCCCTGCTCCGGGCCAACGGTGCTGCCCCGCGCCTCAACCCTGCCATGGCCCTGTGCGCGGCCGTCGCGGCGGTCCTCGGGTTGCCCTGGCTCACGGAGGGCACGGTGAGCGGTGGGCAAGCGGTCGCCGGTGCCCTCGCCTTCGCCACCTTGGGGTGCGCGGTGAATCCGCTGCACGTCGGCCGAGGGCGACACGCCGCACCGCGGACGCTGCAGCGCGAGGCCCCGCGGAAGGTGCTGCTCGGGGCGCTCCTCGGCGCGACCCTCCTCGAGAATTTGGGGGCCGGCGTGGCGATCCTCGCAGCCCTCGGGGTGCTGCTCTGGCAGGCGGGGCGTGTCCCGAGCCGTCGGGAGGGACTCCTGGTCGCCCTGGGGCTCGGCGTCGTGCTGTGCGCGCGGCTCGCGCCGGTGCTCCTCGCTCCCGCCCTCGTCCCGGTGCAGGGGCTCGCCGCCGAGCGCGTGGCGAGCTTGCAGTCAGGGCTGGGGCTCGATCGATTGGGCCTCGGCGAGCTCGCGCCAGGCCTGGACCCGGAGGTCTGGCTGCAGGAGGTGGGGCTCTTGCTCTTGGCGGCGGGGCTCTTGGGAGCGCTCTGGGGCCTCGGCCAACGCCGGCTGCGCCTCCTGTTGGCTCCTCTGCTCACGCTCGTGCTCCTCGACGTGCTCGTGGGGGGCGCGGGGGGAGAGCCGGGGTCGGCGCCGACGCCAGCGGGGGTGCATCTGTTGGCGATCGGTGGGGCGCTGGGGGCTGCCGCCTTGGGGCTGCACACCGTCGCGCTCCTGGCCCTCCGCGCGCGGCTGGCGGGCGCGCGACCGGCGGTCGCGCTGCTCGTGGTCATGACGTTGGCCGTGACCTGGGCGGGCGCCGAAGACGCCCTGCGCCTGGTGGCGCGGCGCAACGTGGAGGCGACCGAGCGCTGGACCGATGAGCTGCTCATGAGTCTGCCGCCGCGCAGCCTCGTGGTCGTGCAGTCGCCGCCGCTGGTGCGGCGCTTGGGGGCGGCGGTCGCCTCCGGCGCCCGCGCGGACGTGGTGGTGGTGCCGCTGCCGCTCCTCGGGCGCGGTCAACTCGCGGCGGAGTTGCTCGAGCTCGAGCCCGCGTTGGGGCTCCTGGTGCGGGATCTCTCCACCGCGGGGCGCCCGAGCGAACGGGCGCTCACCGCCCTGGCGGACGCTCGCCCCTTGTTCGTGGAGGCGGACGCCACCTGGGACCGCCGCTTGATGGTCCACCTGATCCCCGGTCCGTTCCTCGCCCGCTTCGCCCCCCATCCTCTGGGGCGCAGCGATCGTCGGGTCGCCTTCGCATCCCAGCAGGGCACCTTCGAGCGGGTCGCCGAGGCCGCCCTCGGTCCGTTGGCGCCGGACCCCGCGACGTTGGCCGTCTTGACGCGCTCGGGTCTGCAACGCAGGGCGCTCCTCGAGGCCCTCGGCGACGAGCAGGAGGCGGCCGCCGTGGGCGAGCAAGTGGACCGTCTGCAGGGGGCGTCTCCCGCCCCGAGCCGGGTGGCGCAGCTGACGAGCACGCCCGCGCGTTAGGTCCCGCGCGCCGGTCGTGTCGTGGCGGCCGCCGGTCGTCGCTGCGTGTCGGTGACCCGCGGTCCCCAGGACGTCAGGGACGCCACTCCCGGCGTCGATCCTGTTGCACGCGCTGGGTGATGACCCGCTGCGCCTCTGGCGGCTCGATGAGCGTCCAGGTGTCGTGGCGAGAGCGCTCGGCAGCCCGCTCCAGCAGGAGCTCCGCGGCCCGCTCCGGGGCGATGGAGTCCGTCGCACGTCCCGGAAGCTGCACCACCGCGCGCCGCACCCCGAGCCCGACCACGGTGTCGAGCATGCGCTCCAGCACGACCCGGTAGACTTGCTCGTTGAAGGCCTCGACCCGCCCAATCCCGAAGCAAACGACCTTGTCGAAGCCGAGCTTCGGCCGACCCGGGAGCAAGAGGGCCTCCCCCGGGACACCTTTGGCGATCCCGCGGGCGATGAGGTCGGACAGGGCGCCGCCCCAGCGCCAATCGACCAACCCGGCCACGCTCTGGGGTGGACGCTCGTCCTGGCTCAGGGGCAGCGCGAGCAGCTCGCAGGTCGCGAGGTCGAGCTTGCGCAGCTCACCGGGCACGAACCGGAGCTCCATGTTTACCCCGCGCCGTCGCCGCCCCGATCGCTGCTCGGGGCGGCGCGCTGCTCCGCAGGGCGGCGGTCCTCGTCGCGCCGGCCCACGTCGTCGGCGATGCGGTCGAGCACCCCGTTGACGAACTTGCCGCTCTCCTCCGTGCCGTAGCGCTTCGCCAGCTCCACGGCCTCGTCGATGATGACGGCGCGGGGCACCTCCGGACACTGGGTGAGCTCGTACACCCCGACCCGCAGGATGTTGCGATCCACGCGGGCCATCCGCTCGAGGCGCCAGTGCTCGCTGGCGGCGCTGATCCGCTCGTCGATGGCGGCTTGCTGCTCGACCACCCCGCGCACGAGAGAGTCCGCGTAGGGGCGCCCTTCGGCGTCACCGGGCGTCTGGCGCCAGTAGTCCGACACGGCGCGTTCGACCCCGTGCTCGGCCGCCTCCACGGCATAGAGCATCTGCAAGGCAGCTTCGCGGGCGGTGGTACGGGCTCCCATGGCGTTCGAGCCGGGCGCTTCCCGGCGGGGGGCATCCTGGAGAAAGTGTGCCCCGCGTGCAAGGGCTCGGCTGCGCTGCTCTCCGTGGACCGGCCGAGCTGGCGTCTACAGACCGAGCTCCGTGAGGCGGCGACCCAGCGTGACCATCTCCAGGGCCGCCAGGGCCGAGTCGAAGCCCTTGTTCCCTGCTTTCGTGCCCGCGCGCTCCAGCGCCTGCTCGATCGTGTCGGTGGTGAGCACGCCGAAGATCACGGGCACGCCGGTCGTGGTCGTCGCGGCGGCGACGCCGCGGGCCGCCTCGCCAGCGACGTAGTCGAAGTGGGCGGTGGCGCCGCGGATGACGGCCCCGCAGGCGATGATCGCGTCGAAGCGCCCGCTCTTCGCCAGCCGCTGGGTGGCGAGGGAGAGCTCCCAGGCGCCCGGGACCCGCACCAAGGTGATGCGCTCCGGTTCGACCCCGTGACGGAGCAAGCCCTCGCGCGCTCCCTCGGCTAGCCGATCCACCACCAGCTCGTTGAAGCGCGAAGCGACGATCGCGAAGCGCGCTCCCGGAGGCGCGACCAGGTCGCCTTCGATCACTTGGGGCAGGTTGAGATCACTCATGGTGTCGAGGCTCCCTCCAGGGAGGTCGGGGGATCGGGGCGCGGGCTGCCCCCGCGGACCGGATTGTAAGTCGACGGTAACGTGAGCCCTCCCTCCGAGCAACGGGCTCGCCGAGGCAGCGGCGCCGAGCAGCGCCCCCTTCGAGTGAAGGGCCGCGGACGACGGCGCGGCGGAAGACGGCGCGGCGGACGACGGCGTTGCAGCGAAGGACAGGCCCGCGGAGAACGGAGCGGGCGGCGCCGCGGGACGACAGACCTGCGGTCAACGGAGCGGCGGAACGACAGAGCGGCGGAACGAGCCCCGCCGCGGCCAGGCGGCGGTCAAACCTCATCGGCCACTCCGCGGTGAGCCGTGCGGCGGCGATGGCCGGGAAAATCCGCTGTCCCCTAAGGATCCGCGTCGCGTGACCGATTTGAAATGTCGATCGTTCCGCGTCTGGCCCATTCGTCGGGCACGTGACGGGAGCGACGAGTTCCATGGTCGCAGCCCCTACTCCCCCCAACGAGGAAGAGCGTCTCCGCACGCTCTATTCCTACGAAATCCTCGACACCATGGAGGAGCAGAGCTTCGACGACGTCTGCAGGTTGGCGGCGGGTCTCTGTCAGACGCCCATCGCCTTGATTAGCCTCTTGGACCGTTCACGACAGTGGTTCAAGGCCCGGGTCGGCCTGGACATCCGGGAGACCTCGCGAGACCACAGCTTCTGCGCGCACGCCATCCTCGAAGACGAGCGGATCCTCGTCGTGCCCGACGCGCGTCGAGACGCGCGGTTCTCGGACGACCCCCTCGTGCTCACGAGCCCTCACGTCCGCTTTTACGCGGGCGTGGCCCTGGAGGTGCCCGACGGCAGTCGGCTCGGCACTATCTGTGTGATCGATCACGTGGCCCGCGAGTTCACCGCGGAGCAGCGAGAACACCTCCGGGCGCTGGCACGTCAGGTGGGAGTGCTCCTGGAGCTGCGCCGGGCCCAGAGCCGCATGATGAGGGTGCTGCAGCAGCGCGAACGCCTCGCCCGCTTCGTGATCCACGATCTGAACAACCCGCTGGCTGCCTTGATCCTCAACTCCGAGGCCATCCTTCGCGACGAGCACATGAGCGAGGACACGCGCCGGGAGCTCGAGCAGATCTGCGATCAGCTCCTGTACGTCAATCGCCTGGTCAAGAACTTCCAGGACGTCGCCGTCAGCGACGTGGACGCCTTGCCCGTACGACGCAGGGAGGTGCGTGTGCGGGACCTGGTCGAGCGAGTGCTCCACCGGGTGCGCCCGTCTGCTCTTCGGCTCGGTATCGAGCTCACGCCCGTGTTCGACGGAGAGCTCGGGCGCGTCTCCGTGGATCCCGACCTGCTCGAGCGGATCCTCGAGAACCTGATCCACAACGCGCTCGCCTTCGCGCCCCAGGGCAGCGCGGTCGGAGTGGAGCTCACGAGACGCGGCCGGGAGCAGTGGCGTTTGGCCGTGCGGGATCAGGGGCGCGGGGTGCCCGAGGAGGATCGGGCGCAGATCTTCGAGCCGCACGTGAGCAACGGGGCGCGGCGCGCCCGCAGCACCACGCGGGGCCTCGGGCTCGCCTTCTGCCGTATGGCGGTCGAGGCCCACGGAGGCCAGATCTGGGTGGAGCCCAACCTGCCCCAGGGCAGCACCTTCGTCGCGGAGTTCCCGGAGCGTCCCACTCCGGACGCGTGATCGAGCTTCGCTTCACCCGGGGCTCCGCTCCGGTGCTCGCGAGAGCCTCGCCGCTGGCTATCGGGAGAACGGCCGTCGAGTCACTTGCGCATCGACACGAGGGGCACGCTCTCGACGACGTTCAACCCGTAGCCATGGATGCCGGCGATCTTGCGTGGGTTGTTGGTGAGCAGACGGATCTGCTTCACCCCGAGATCCCGCAACACCTGGGCGCCGAGGCCGTACTCGCGCAGGGTGCCGCCGTGGGGGCGGCTGCCGTCGCCCGTCGCGGTGCTGGCCTCGGGGTCCGCCTTCCGCTCGCTCGTCATGCGGGCGAGCTCCCCCGCGAGATCACCCTGCGGCGGCAGGTACACGACCACGCCGCGCCCGGCCTTCTCGATGATCTCGATCGCCTCGCGGAGGTTCTCGCGCCCTTCGCTCGTCGTGGAGCTGAAGGTGTCGCCCAGGGTCGCGCCCGCGTGCATGCGGCACAGCACGGGCTCGTCCCCGTCGAGGTCTCCCCGCACGAGGGCCAGGAGCTGCCGCTGATCGACCGTGCTCTCGTACACGAGCGCCTTCCAGCGCGTGCGCGTCTGATCGAGCACCAGGGACGCCTCCTCGAGGCAGCGGACCAGGCGCTCGGTCTGCAAGCGATAGGAGATCAGGTCCGCGATCGTGAGGATGCGCAGGCCGTGCTTCTCCGCGAACTCCTCGAGGTCCGGCATGCGCGCCATCGAGCCGTCGTCCTTGATGATCTCGCAGATGACGGCGGCCGGGTTGAGCCCCGCCATGCGCGCGAGGTCGACCGAGCCCTCCGTTTGGCCAGCGCGCACCAGCACGCCGCCGCGCCGGGCCTGCAACGGGAACACGTGCCCGGGCACGACGATGTCGTCGGGCTGCGCCTCCGGGTGGCTCGCGACGCGGATGGTGTGGGCCCGATCCTTCGCGCTGATGCCGGTGGACACACCCCGGCGGGCCTCGATGCTCACGGTGAAGGCGGTGCCGAGGGGGGGGCCCACCCGTCCCGGGGCGGCCATCATCGGCAGCTCGAGGCGACGCACCTGCTGATCCGTCAGCGTCAAGCAGATGAGGCCCCGCCCATGGAGGGCCATGAAGTTGACCGCTTCGGGGGTGACCCGATCGGCGGCCAAACAAAGGTCACCCTCGTTTTCCCGATCCTCGTCGTCGACGAGGATCACCATCTTGCCCGCGCGAATGTCGTCGAGCGCCGCCTGCACCCGCTGGAGGGGTTCGGGGGCGATGTCGAGTGTGGGGGGCGTGCTCGGAGGAGATTTAGGCATCGATTTCCGCTTCCGGGGAACGCTCCTGCAGGGGCGAGCGCGACCGCGGCTAGTCCGATTTCGCCGGGGCGGAGCGCACGCAGAAGGCGCACGGCGTTAACACCGTCATCGCCGCCGTGCAATGCGCGCCGTCCTTGCGCTGCGGGGCCGCGCGCGCCGTTCACGCCGTGGAGCGGGGCGAGGCGCTGGGCGACGCCGAGGGAGCGCTCGCAGCAGGTGCTTGGCGTTAACACCGTCATCGTCGCCGTGCAACGCGCGCCTCCCGCGCGACGGCGAGCGGACGGCGTCATTCCGTGGCGCAGGCGAGGCGCTGGCAGAGCTCCTGGATGCGAGCCTCCAACTCCCGCAGCGTGTCGATGGCCTCGGCGCGGGCCGCGGCGCTCACGTCCTCCAGGTCGTCCAGCTCGGAGCTGCGCTCGAGGGTGCGCTTGAGCTCCCGTGCCCAGATGGTGATTTGTGGGAGCGGCCGGCGCCCGCGGCTCCCGTCGCGGAACTTCGACGCCTCGCGCTCGAGCTGACGTTTCGTCCAACGTTCCCGCGCGGCTTGAGTCAGGAGCCTCTCCTGATCCGCGGGATCGAGACCGATGACCGCCCGCAGGTGCGAGATGCCCAAGCCCTCGACACCGAACAGGTGGGGAATCCGCAGGGACATTTCGTAGACGGAGACGGCGCGCCAGATGGTCGTCACCTTGAAGGGCACGTCGGGGTGCGCCGCGATCCGTCGCAGGGAGGAACGCTTCGCGCGCTCGCTCGAGTCGGCTGCCGTCGCCCTCATGACGCCGTACACGAGCTCGCCGAGACGCAGGATCTGCTCGGGAGTGTTCGCGGGGCCGAGCTCGCGTACCTGTTCGACGAAGTGGTCGAGTGAACCGCGCAGCGCCTGGAAGGAGGGGGACAGCTCGGCGAAATGGGAAGGTCGTTCGGTGACCTCCTCTCGTTCCTCGAGCTCGACAGCGTGGGAGCGGGCCATGGTCACTTCGTAGCACCGGTTCAACGAGGGAGACTAGTGGGAAAATGGAAAGGTCGTCACGCGAGCCGGGTCGGCGCCGTGGTCCCTCGTCTGCAGCGGGCGGGTCCGCAGCGGCGCGGCGCGCGCCGTACGGGGGCGTGCCGTCCAGATAACCATACGGTCTGGCGCTCAGGCGTTCAGGCAAGCGCCCTCTCGAGGGGGAGCTTGTCCGGTCACCCGGACGCCCGCAGAGAACTCCACGGACGACGTTCGATGTCCGCTCCGTGTCCGTCCTGAGTCCATCCGCACAGCCGTCGACGCCGCGAGTGCACGTCGCCATCCACAGAGCCGAACGTTTCCGAATGGATCCGCCTCGAAGTGCGTGAGTCGTTTGCGGTAGACTGGAAGAACCGGTCGGAAAAATCCGAGCAGGGAAGCCGACGGGCAACCTCAACGATTCGGGCGCCAGGGAGGGGCGCCAGGGACGGGGACCAGGGAGGGGGACCAGGGAGGGGGACCAGGGACGGGCGCAGGCGCTCGACCCAGCGAGCCCCGCGAACCCCCGACTCCCCAAGATTGGAGCGCCACTGTTTCCCCACGGGTGTTTCCCCGCTGGCCACTTCCCGGCCGGCGCCCCTCTCAGCCGCCGGCCTCTCCGCCGGCCCCTCCGCCCCGCCCCTCCGATGGTCAGCTCTCCGGCCGGCCCTGCCCCGCCGGGATCACGCCCTACCGGGACCACGCCCTACCGGGACCAACAGGCCGCTGGACCACGCAGCCGATCTCTCACCGCCCGCGAAGTCACGTCCCCCCCCCACGCTCCGCCCCTCCCCCGGTGTCTCGCTCCTCCCCCCGTCGCGTCCACCCAGTCCCGACTCTCATGACCCCTTCGCTCCTCCCCTCGGCTCCTCTTGGTCGTTGGCCGGTTGCCGGCGGGGTCGGAGTTCCCTAGGCAAGCAGGGGGGCGGGGCAGACGAGACGAAGCGATCGAGAAGGTTCCGAACATGCGCAGGACTCTGTACTCCTACAGGATCGTCAACGTCTTCGCGGAGACGCCCTTCTCCGGCAAGGCGGTCGCCGTCTTCGCGGACGCGTCCGGTCTGGACACGCTGTCGATGGCGGCGGTGGCCCGGGAGCTCCACTTCCCCCAGTGCGTGTTCGTGTTTCCCCCGGGAGACGGATCGGATCGCCCTCGGGTGCGCGTGTTCACTCCGACGGTAGAGCTGCCTCGCGCCGGCCTGCCGATGATCGCGACGGTCTTCGCGATGCACCTCGACAAGCAGGGGGGGCAGCACCACGGGTTGGCCAAGCCGGAGCGGATCGTCCTGGAGCAGGCGGAGGAGCCGGTCTCCGTCGCGTTCTCGGCGCCCGTCTTCACCGTGCGCCACGAAGTGCCCCTGTTCGGGAACGTGTACCCCGAGCGGGAGACCGCCGCCGCCCTGCTCTCCCTGCGCCCCGACCAGCTCGGCGCGTCTCCGGTGGAGGTGGCCTGGTCGGGCATCCCCTACCTCCTCATCCCGCTGAAGGGGCCCCAGGTGCTCGCCGCCGCGAAGCTGCGGGAGAGCATCTGGGAGAGGACCCTGCGGTACTCCGAGGCGCCGAACGTTCTGACCTTCACGCTCCGGGACGTGGCGCCGGGCGTGCTGGCGAACCTCCGGGTGTTCACCCCTGCCTATGGCGTCCTGGAGGAGTCCGCCTCCGAGAACGCGGTCGGTCCTCTGCTCGGGTACATCCTGCGGCACGGCTTGGCGGATCTGCCGATCGAACACGCAGTAGTTTTTCAGCAAGGGGCGGCCGTCGGTCGACCAAGCTTCTTGCACGCCGCCTATGAGCGCTCGGGATCGGAGCTGGTGAGCCTGCGGGTAGGGGGGCAGTGCATCGTGATGGGCGAGGGGACCATCTACGTCTGAGGGGCGGTTCCGGCGAAGGCGACGCGGCGTTCTCCTGGCGTCTCCAGGGGGCGGTCGCGTTTCCCCGGGAGTGTTTCCCCGAACGTCTCCCAAACATCTCCCCTCGAGCGCTCGTCCCGAAGCGGTGCTCGCGCTCGCTCTGGCGCTCCCTTCGAGCCCGCACGCGCGGTGGGCGCCGCTCGAACGCCGCCCCGCGTTACCGCTTCAGCCGATCGCTCCCGATCGCTCCAGCCGACTTGGAACCGTCGAACCGCTCCGTCGAATCCGGAGCGCCAAACCCGGAACCTCGAGCCCAGAACGTCGAACCCGGAACCTCGAACCCGAGCAACGGAGTCGTCGTGCCGGGAGGAGGCCGGGAGGAGAGGCTCGCTGCCGGCTTGGCCCACCGGGGTCCTGCCCGCTCGGTGGCCTGTCGGCGAGACGTCATTCACCCATTTACTAAGGACGAACCGCGCGGATACTAGGGTTGCCTCATTTCGCCTCTGGCAAAGGTGACAGGATCATGGCGAACGAAGGAAAAATCAGAGACGGGTTTCTCCGGAGCTACGCGTCGGTCGTCACGGTGGGACAGCGTGTCGCCGATGCCGTTCTCATCGTGCTTGCGCTCTACCTGATGGTGACCGCGTACGAGCAGGAGTGGCGTGATCTCGACACGATCACCGCCTGCGCCGCGGTCATCGTCTTTCACTTCATCGCAGAGCTCAACGGGCTGTACCGCTCCTGGCGCGGCACGCCCCTCATGCGCGAGATGGGCCGCACCCTGGCGACCTGGGCAGTGACCGTCCCGGTCCTGCTCCTCCTGGCGTTCTCCACGAAACGCTCACTGGACTTCTCGCGCGTCGTGAGCTTCGGCTGGTTCTTGCTCGTCCCGAATCTGCTCGCCGCCTCGCGGCTCGTCGTGCGCTTCACTCTGCACGAGCTCCGCCGCAGGGGCAGGAACTCGCGCTCCGTCGCCGTCGTGGGCATGACGCGCGTCGCTCAGAAGCTGGTCGATCAGCTGAAGGATCCGGCGGTGGGCATGCGCATCGTGGGGTTCTACGACGATCGCATCCCCGCGCGGCGCCACGAGGTCACCGGCGTGTCCGCCGAGTTCCGGGGCGGCTACGACGAGCTCGTCCAGCACGTGAAGCAGGAGAAGATCGACTACGTCTACATCGCCCTGCCGCTGCGGGCCGAGTCCCGCATCAGCCAGCTGGTGCAGAAGCTCTCGGACACCACGGCGACGGTGCTGGTGGTCGGGGACTTCTTCGTCTTCGACATGCTCCACGCGCAGTGGTCCATGGTCGGGGACGTGCCCGTGGTCGCGATCCTCGACACGCCGTTCCAGGGTCTCGGCGGCTGGGTGAAGCGCCTGGAGGACATCGTGCTCAGCACGTTCATCCTGCTGCTCATCGCCGTGCCGATGGCGGTCATCGCCGTCCTCGTGAAGTTGACGTCACCGGGCCCGGTGTTCTTCATCCAGCGACGCTACGGTCTCAACGGCAACGAGATCCCCGTCATCAAGTTCCGCACCATGACGGTGTGCGAGGACGGGGACGACGTCCGCCAGGCGAAGCAGGGGGACAGCCGCATCACGAAACTGGGCGCGTTCCTGCGACGTACGTCGATGGACGAGCTGCCCCAGTTCTTCAACGTGCTGGCGGGCCACATGTCCATCGTCGGCCCGCGCCCCCACGCGGTGGCGCACAACGAGATGTACCGGGCGAAGATCCACCGCTACATGCTGCGCCACAAGGTGCGCCCCGGCATCACCGGCTGGGCCCAGGTGAACGGCTGGCGCGGTGAGACCCAGACCCTCGACAAAATGGAGAAGAGGCTCGAGCACGACCTCTACTACATTCATAACTGGGACCTTTTCCTCGATCTGCGGATCATTTTCCTGACGGTGTTCGGGCGGAAGGTCCGCAGCAACGCATACTGACTCCGAGTGCGCGGGGGGAGCGCGCTAGGGGGAGAGAGATGTCCCTTTGGGTCTTCTTCGCATGAGCTCGGTCCCGGTGTGGGCGTGGCTAGGGGTCGTCGTGCCCCTGGTCGCGCTCGTCGTCATCGTCGGGGAGACGGCAGCGATGGAGCAGCGCTCGCTGCGGCCGCCGCGCACGTCTCCGGGCTCCGTCCCGGAGGCGTTGCAGGAGCTCGCCGTGCAGGAGGTCTCGATCGATGCCCCCGATGGCGTCTCCCTCTCCGCCTGGTACGTCCCGCCGCGCAACGGGGCCGCCGTCGCCCTGTTCCACGGGTACGCCGGCGATCGCCTCCAGCTGACCTTCGAGGCGGTGGAGCTCGCCCGGCGTGGGTACGGCGTCCTCCTCGGTGACGCGCGGGCCCATGGACGGAGCGGTGGTGAGGTGACGACCCACGGCGATCGGGAGCGCGACGACGCCCGGGCGGTTCTGGATTTCCTCGCGGACGCTGCGGGGAGCTCGACGCGCCTCGGGGTGTTCGGGTTCTCGGCGGGCGCGACCCCGCTCCCCGCCGTGGCTGCTGAGGACCCCCGGGTGAGGGCCGTCGTGCTGGCCGGGTGCACGACGTCGGCGGCGGACTTCAGCCGGGACGAGTCCGGGCGGCTGTCATGGCTCAAATCGCCCGTGATCTTGGCGGTGATGCGCGCGAACGGGATCGATCCGGACGCCATCGATCCCCTGGCCGCGATCCCCCGCTTGAGTCCGCGCGCTCTGCTGATCGTGCACGGCGAGAACGACTCGGTCGTGCCCGTGGGCCGCGCCCGCTCGCTGTTCGCGGCGGCTGGTGAGCCCAAGCGCCTGCACGTGTTTCCCCAGGCGGGTCACGGAGGATACGGAGACGTCGAGCCCGCCGGTTACGCGCGACTCTTACTGGATTTCTTCGACCAACATCTCCTCGGGCGCGACGGCCGACCGTCGCCGGCGGCTCGGCGATCCGGTTCCGAGGAACCGGCTGTCCGGGGGTCGGATCATCGAGGGGCGGAACGAGCGCAGACGGATTGAAGGTGGCGCAGGGGAATGGTACCGATGCGCGCTGGGGTGACATAATGACAGCAGAAACTCCAAGTCGACAGCGCCCGCCAGCGCGCCTGGTCGAGGCCTTTGGCGCCCAGGTGGATCGCACCCCCGAGGCGATCGCCGTCTCTCACGGAGCCGCTCGGCTGTCGTACCTCGAGCTCGAGCGTCGCTCGAACCAGCTCGCGCATCGTTTGCGAAACCTCGGCGTCGGCGCGGACGTGCTCGTCGCGATCGCCGTGCCGCGCTCCTTGGACATGGCCGTCGCCGTGCTCGCCACCCTGAAGGCGGGCGGCGCCTACGTCCCGCTCGACGCGGCGTATCCGCAGCAGCGGCTGGAGTTCATGTTGAGCGACACGCGCGCTCCCGTCCTCCTCACGACGTCGGCGCTCCGGGCCAGCCTGCCGAGCGGTGACGCGGAGGTCCTCTGCCTGGACGAGATCGCCGAGAGCCTGGCGAGCGAGCCCACGGAGCGTCTGGCGGAGAGCTCCACGCCCTCGGACCTCGCCTACGTGATCTACACGTCTGGCTCCACGGGGAACCCCAAGGGCGTGGCCATGTCCCGGGGGCCCCTCGAGGCCCTCGTCGAGTGGCAGCTGCGGGTGTCCTCCGTGGGCGCCGGCGCGCGCACGCTGCAGTTCGCGCCCCTGAGCTTCGACGTCCATTTCCAGGAGATGTTCGCGACCTGGCTCGCCGGGGGCGAGCTGGTGTTGGTGGACGACGACCAGCGCCTGGACGCGGGGCGGCTCTTGCATCTGCTCGACGAGCTGAGCGTCGCGCGTTTGTTCTTGCCCTTCATCGCGCTGCAGAGCCTCGCGGACGTCGCTGTCCTCCACGGCATCTATCCGCGGGGTCTCGTGGAGGTGATCACCGCGGGGGAGCAGCTGGTGGTCACGCAGTCGCTCGTGCGGTTCTTCGAGCAGCTGCCGTCCTGCACGCTCCACAATCACTACGGGCCGTCGGAGACGCACGTGGCGACGGCGTACACCCTCGTGGGGGCGCCGAGCGAGTGGCCGCGCTTGCCCCCGATCGGGACACCCATCGATCGCGCGACCATCCACGTGCTCGACGAGGCCATGCAGCCCGTCGCCCCGGGGAGCGAAGGGGAGCTGTACCTCGGGGGCGCCTGCGTCGCGCGGGGCTACCTGAACCGCCCCGAGCTCACCGCGGAGAAGTTCCTCACCGATCCGTTTTCGGAGGAGCCTGGAGCTCGGCTCTATCGTACGGGGGATCTCGCCCGGATCCGCGAGGATGGCGTCTGCGAGTTCTTGGGGCGCCTCGACGGGCAGGTGAAGGTCCGCGGCTATCGCATCGAGCTCGGCGAAATCGAGGTCGCGCTGGACTCGCACCCGGCGGTGAAGCAAGCGGTCGCGGTCGCCCGTGAGGACGAGCCGGGAGACAAACGCCTGGTCGCGTACGTGATCCAGAGCGAGCCCGTCGAGAACCTCGCCGGGGAGCTGCGTCGGCACCTCGCAGGGCTCGTGCCCGAGTACATGATCCCCTCTGCCTTCGTGCCGCTGGAGGAGTTCCCGCGCACGCCGAGCGGGAAGATCGATCGCCGCAGCCTGCCCCGCCCCGAGGGCAAGCGTCCTGACGTGACGGCCAGCTACGTCGCGCCGCGGAGCGATCTGGAGCAGACCATTTGCTCCCTGTGGGCGCGGCTCATCAAGATCGATCGGGTCGGCGTGCACGACGACTTCTTCGAGCTCGGGGGGAACTCCCTGCTCGCCCTGCGCACGGTGGCGCATCTCCGGGAAGAGAAGATGCTCGTGTTGCCGGTGGCGCAGCTCTTCGCTCACCCGACGGCGGCGCAGCTCGCCGCCTACCTCGAAGGCGGACACGTGGACACGGGCGAGCTCGTGACTCGGCGTGCGCGCGGGGGCGCCGATGCCAGCGAGCCCGTCGCGGTCGTCGGCATCGCGGGGCGCTTCCCGGGTGCGCTGGACAAGGACGCCCTGTGGGCGGTGCTCAGGGACGGCCTGGACACGACGACGCTCCTCGAGCCCGAGGAGGTCGACGCCAGCGTCGAGCGTAGCGTCCGCGAGGATCCCGCCTACGTGAGGCGCCGCGGCATCCTGGAGGACGCGGACAAGTTCGACGCCGCCTTCTTCGGGATCACGCCGCGCGAGGCGGAGCTGATGGATCCCCAGCAGCGCTTGCTCCTGGAGACGAGCTGGGCGGCGCTCGAGGACGCCGGCTACGTCCCCGAAGCGCTCGAATGCCCCGTCGGCGTCTTCGCCGGGGTGCACAACAACTCCTATTTCGTGACGCGGGTGCTCGCGCGGCCCGACGCCGTCGAGAGCCTGGGGCCGTTCACGGCGATGGTCGGCAACGAGAAAGACTACACGGCCACCCGCGTCGCTCACAAACTCAACCTCACGGGGCCGGCGCTGAGCATCCACACGGCCTGCTCCACGTCCCTGGTGGCCATCGCTACGGCCGTGCAGAGCCTGCGCAACGGAGACTGCGACGTCGCCCTGGCGGGAGGAGCGTCCCTCACGGTCCCCCAGGCGAGCGGGCACCTCTACCAGCAGGGGGGCATGCTCTCCGACGACGGGCACACGCGCCCCTTCGACGCGAAGGCCCGGGGCACCACCTTCAGCGACGGCGTGGCCATGGTCGCGCTGCGCCGCCTCTCCGACGCCCTCGAAGCGGGCGATCACGTGTACGCCGTGATCCGCAGCGCGGCGCTCAACAACGACGGCGCCGACAAGATGAGCTTCACGGCGCCGAGCGTCGCCGGGCAGGCCGCCGTGATCGCCACGGCGCACGCCCTGGCGGAGATCGATCCTCGATCCATCTCCTACGTGGAGGCGCACGGGACGGCGACGCCCCTCGGTGACCCCATCGAGGTGCAGGCGCTCACGACCGCCTTCCGGCGGGGGACGGACGACAAGGGGTTCTGCGGGATCGGGTCGGCGAAGAGCAACTTCGGTCACCTGACCGCCGCCGCCGGGGTCACGGGGCTCGTGAAGGTCGCGTTGGCCCTCGAGAACGAACTCATCCCGGGCACGGTGCACTTCGAGAGCCCCAATCCGGAGATCGATTTCGAGTCGAGCCCGTTCTACGTGGTGCGCGAAGCGCTCCCCTGGCCGCGTCGACAGGAGGCGCCGCGCCGGGCGGGCGTGAGCTCCTTCGGGGTCGGTGGGACCAACGCCCACGTGATCCTCGAGGAGGCGCCAGAGCGGGCGCCGGGCTCACCGTCACGGCCCGAGCAGCTTCTGATGCTCTCGGCGCGCACCGCCGACGCTCTGGAGCGCGCCACGCACCGCCTGCGGGATCATCTGCGGAGCCACCCGGAGCTGGATCTGGCGGACGTCGCATACACGTTGCACACGGGTCGGCGGAGCTTCGCCCACCGCAAGTTCGTGCTGGCGCGCAGCACGGCCGAAGCCGTCGAGCGCCTCGAGCAGGCGGGACCGCTCCACGGGGGCGCGGCGGTGACGAAGCGGAAGAGCCCCTCCGTCGCCTTCCTGTTCCCCGGGCAAGGCTCCCAGTACGTGGGCATGGGCGCGGCGCTGTATCGGGACGAACCCCTGTTCAAGCTCACCGTCGACCGCTGCGCGGAGCTGCTGCTCCCCGAACTCGGAGTGGACCTGCGCGAGGTCCTCTATCCGGCGGAGGGGGCGTCGGAGGCGGCGGCGGAGCGCCTGAAGCAGACCGAGCTCACGCAGTCCGCGCTGTTCACCGTCGAGTATGCCCTGGCTTGCCTCTGGATGAGCTGGGGAGTCCAGCCCCGGCTGATGATCGGCCACAGCGTGGGTGAGTTCGTCTGCGCGGTGCTCGCCTCCGTGATGCGGCTGGAGGACGCGCTGCGCCTCGTGGCGGCGCGCGGCAAGCTGATGCAGGGGATGCCGCCGGGGACGATGCTGTCCGTCCGGCTCGCGGCCAGCGAGGTCGCGCCGCGGCTGCCGGAGGACGTCGCCATCGCGGCCAGCAACGGCCCGAAGCTGTGCGTCGTGGCGGGACCGTCGGAGGCGGTGGCCCGGCTCGCGGGGGAGCTCGAGGCCGAGGGCGTCGTCACGCGGGCGCTGCACACCTCGCACGCGTTCCACTCACCGATGATGGAGCCCGCGGTGGAGCCCTTCGCCGCGCTCGTCCGCGACGTGGAGCTCTCGGCGCCGAAGCTCCCGTTCATCTCCACGCTCACCGGGGAGCCCGTCACGGAGGAGCTCGTGACCGACCCCATGTACTGGGCGCGTCACCTGCGGGAGACGGTGCGGTTCGCGGAGGCGGTGGCGGAGGCCTGGCGCGGCGACGATCACGTCCTCCTCGAGGTCGGGCCCCGGAGCGTTCTGGCGACGCTGGCGCGGCAGCAGGTGACGGACAAGGCGCGTCAGGTGGTCGTCTCCTCTCTCGGGGACACGGCCGCGGACGACGCGGAGTGGACGGCGCTCCTCGGCGCGGTGGGCAAGCTGTGGCTCGCGGGTGTGGCCGTGGACACGGGGCAGTTCTTCCAGTTCGAGACTCGTCGTAGAGTGCCGCTCCCCACCTACCCGTTCGAGCGTCAGCGGCATTGGCTCGAGCTGCCGGACGCGGCGCGCGCTCCCACGCCGCCGCAGCGCGTCGCGGCGCTCGGGGCGGGCCCGACCGCGCCGATGGCAGTGAACGGCTCGACGACGAGCCTCGCAGGGAGGCAGCCCCAGGGCGCGGAGCCGCAGGTGCTCCGGGGGCGCACGGTGAGTGAAGCGCCGATGGGAAATGGGGGAGCGCCGCGGGCGCTCCCTGCTGAAAGGGTAGAGACAGTGACCTCGAAAGAGCAGCATCAGGTGAACATCGTCCAGAAACTCACGGGGCTCGTGGAGGCCGCGTCCGGCATCGAGATCGCCGGCGAGGACCTGAACGCCAGCTTCTTGGAGCTCGGGCTGGACTCTCTCCTGCTCACGCAGGTGGCGATGTCGCTCAAGCGTCAGTTCGGGGTCGAGATCGGGTTCCGGCAGCTGCTCGAGGATCTGTACAGCCTCGAGCGCCTGGCGGCGCACCTCGCGGAGGTGGTTCCCCCCGAGGAGAGGCCCGTCGCTGCGCCCGCCGCCGCTGCGCCCGTGGCCGCACAGGGAGCACCGCAGGCAAGTGCTGCGGCGGCGCCCGCGCCCGTCGACGCCGGGGTCGCCGCGGCGGCGCAGTGGTCCGCGGCCCTGCCGCTCGCGCCCGGAGCGGAGCCGAACGCCAGCGTCCAGGCCGTGGTCGAGGCGCAGCTGCGCCTCATGCAGCAACAGCTCGCCCTCCTCGGCGGCGCGCCTCTCCCGGTGAACGCCGCGCCCGCCCGCGCCGAGGCGCCTCTCGAGGCTCCGGCCAGCCCCGTGGCTCCGGCGGAGGCCGCCGCGTCGCCGGCTCCGACGACGAACGGCCACGCTGCGCCCGCGGAGCGTTCCTCCCCGTACCTCGAGGGGGACGAGCCCGCGGGACCCGTCCGCTACGACGTGAAGAAGGCGTTCGGCGCCATCGCCCGCATCCAGGTCGACGACGCGGGTGATCTGCCCCCGCGGCAGCGCGCCGCCCTCGACGCGCTCACCACCTCCTATACCCACCGCACGCGCGGGTCGAAGGCGTGGACGCAGGAGCACCGCAAGGAGCTGGCGGATCCCCGCGTGGTCACGGGCTTCCGCCCCCCCATCAAGGAGCTGGTGTACCCCATCGTCGCGGTGCGCTCGTCGGGCTCCCGCATCTGGGACATCGACGGGAACGAGTACGTCGACGCCCTGAACGGCTTCGGCTCCAACTTCCTCGGTCACGCGCCGCCCCTCATCCAGGAGGTGCTGCGGGAGCAGCTCGAGGCGGGCTACGAGATCGGGCCGATGCAGCCCTCCGTCGGAGAGTGCGCGAAGCTCGTGTGCGAGCTGACGGGCCTCGATCGGGCGGCCTTCTGCAACACGGGCTCCGAAGCGGTGATGGGCGCGATGCGCATCGCCCGGACCGTGACCGGCCGCAACCTGATCGTCGTCTTCAGCGGCTCGTACCACGGCATCTTCGACGAGGTGATCGTGCGCGGGACCAAGCGCCTGCGCTCCATCCCCGCCGCGCCGGGCATCCTCCCCGAGAGCGTCCAGAACGTGCTGGTGCTCGACTACGGCACGCCCGAGTCCATGGCGATCATCAAGGAGCGCGCCTCTGAGCTGGCGGCGGTGATGGTGGAGCCCGTGCAGAGCCGTCGTCCGGATTTCCGCCCCGTGGAGTTCCTGCGCGAGCTCCGCGACGTGACGACGCAGGCGGGCTGCGCGTACATCTGGGACGAGGTGATCACCGGCTTCCGGGCTCACCCCGGCGGCGCGCAGGCCCTGTTCGGCGTGCAGGCGGATCTGGCGACCTACGGCAAGGTCGCTGGCGGTGGCATGCCCTTGGGGGTGATCGCGGGCAAGCAGCCCTGGATGGATGCCCTGGACGGTGGCCACTGGCAGTTCGGTGACGACTCACGGCCCACCGCGGGGGTCACCTACTTCGCCGGCACGTTCGTGCGTCACCCGCTCACGATGGCGGCGACGAAGGCGACCTTGCAGTACCTGAAGGCCCAGGGGCCCGCGCTCCAGGAGCGCATCAACGCCCAGACGGAGCGGCTCGCGACCACCCTGAACGCCTTCTTCGAGCAGGTGGGCGCGCCGGTCAAGATCAAGCACTTCAGCTCGCTCTGGAAGGCGACGCAGCTCGAGGATCACCCGATGCAGGATCTCTTGTTCTGCTACCTGCGAGAGAACGGTGTGCACATCTGGGACGGCTTCCCGTGCTTCTTGACGGAAGCGCACACGGACGCGGACGTCGACTTCCTCATCGACGCCTTCAAGCGGAGCGTCCGCGCGATGCAAGAGGCCGGCTTCTACCCCGCCGCTCCCGGCAAGGAAACGAGCGTGCAGGACGCCCTCCGACCCCCGGTCCCCGGCGCACGCCTGGGCAGGGATCCCGATGGCAACCCCGCGTGGTACGTCCCCAACCCCGCCGAGCGCGGAAAGTTCATGAAGGTCGAGCACTGATGGACACCCCCGAGACAGACAAGGCCCAGTTCGTCGCCGTCGATTTCGATCCCTTCGCGGGCTCGGAGTTGTCCGGGACGGCACCCTCCACCGAAGGTCAGCGGGAGATCTGGGCGGCGGCCCAGATGGGGGAGGACGCCTCGGCGGCGTTCAACGAGTCGGTGTCCTTGCGCTTCGTGGGGGACCTCGACGTGGCGGCGTTCGAGGGCGCCGTGCAGGACCTCGTGGCGCGCCACGAGGCCCTGCGCACGACCTTCAGCCCCGACGGCCTCACCCTGTGCATCGCGGCCTCCCAGGAGATCGCCGTGGCGCAGGAGGACCTGAGGGGAGCGGAGGAGCGCGACCGCGCCTTCCGCGTTCGGACCGTCCTCGCCGAGGAGGTCCAGCGCCCCTTCTCCCTCGAGTATGGGCCGCTGTTCCGTGTGCGGTTGCTGAGGCTCGGAGAGCGTGAGCACCTGGCCACGTTCACGGCGCACCACATCGTGTGCGACGGCTGGTCGATGGCCGTCATGCTGAACGATCTCGGCGCGCTCTACACGGCGCGACGCCAGGGGAAGGCCGCCGAGCTGCCCGAAGCCCCCCGCTTCAGCGCCTACGCCCGGGCCGAGCGGGAGTTCGAGCGCTCCGAAGAGTACGCGGCCGCCGAGCGCTACTGGGTCGAGCGGCTCTCGGGGTCGCTGCCATCCCTCGATCTGCCCCTCGACGCGGCGCGGCCACCGAGCAAGACCTACTCCTCCCGTCGGGAGGACTACGCGCTCGGCCCGGAGCTCGTGACGCGCCTGAAGAAGGCGGGCGCCAAGCAGGGCGCGAGCTTCTTCACCGTGCTGCTGTCCGCCTTCTCGACCTTGCTGGCGCGCCTGTCCGGGGAGTCCGAGCTGGTGGTGGGCATCCCCGCGGCGGGGCAGTCCGTGACCGGCCAGGCAGGCCTGGTGGGGCACTGCGTGAACACGCTCCCGCTGCGCTTGCAGGTGGAAGACACGAGCAGCGTCGCCGAGTTCCTGCGCAGCGTCCGCTCGACGATGCTCGACGCCTACGAGCACCAGCGAGTCACCTTCGGGGGCATGCTGAAGAAGCTGTCCATCCCGCGGGATCCGAGCCGGATGCCGGTGGTGTCCGTGCTGTTCAACGTGGACCAGGCGATCCGCGGAGACGAGCTGCCCTTCGAGGGCCTGGAGGTCTCCTTCAGCTCCAATCCCCGGAGCTTCGAGAACTTCGAGATTTTCATCAACGCCGCGGAGACGCGCGGCGCCGTCGTGCTGGAGTGCCAGTACAACGCGGACCTGTTCGCGGAGGAGACCATTCGCCGCTGGCTGTCCGCCTACGAGGAGCTCCTCGAGGGGTTCGCCCGCGACGCGGAGGCGCCCCTGGGTGAGCTCTCGTGCCTCCCCGAGGGGGAGCGGGCGCGGCTACTCTACGAGTGGAACGCGACCTTCGCCGATTTCCCGCGGGATCTACCCCTGCATCGGCTCCTCGAGGAGCAGGCCAAGCGCACTCCCGAGCGTGTGGCGGTCGTGTGCGGCGAGCACTCCTTGTCCTACCGGGAGCTCGACGAACGCGCCAACCGCCTGTCGCATCGGCTGCGCCGGATGGGCGTGCAGCGGGACGTGCTGGTGGGGCTCTGCACGGAGCGCTCCCTGGACATGGTGGTCGGCTTGTTGGGGATCCTCAAGGCCGGCGGGGCCTACGTCCCCCTCGACCCGATGTTCCCGCGGGATCGCCTCGCCTTCATGGTGGAGGACTCGCGGCTCGGGGTGCTCGTCGCCGAGAGCCAGCTCCAGGAGGAGCTCGGCCTGACCGCCCCGGCGGTCCTGTGCCTCGACAAGGAGCAAGAAGCCCTGAACGGGGAGAGCTCCGCGCCTCTCGACGCCGATCCCGAGCGGGACGCGACCCCCGAGAGCCTCGCTTACGTGATCTACACCTCCGGCTCCACCGGGAAGCCGAAGGGCGTGTGCGTGCCCCACGTGGCGGTCGTCAACTTCCTCACCAGCATGGCGAAGGAGCCGGGCCTGGGCGCCGAGGACGTGCTGCTCGCGGTCACCACGCTCTCCTTCGACATCGCCGTGCTCGAGCTGTTCCTCCCCCTCAGCGTGGGGGCGCGGGTCGTGTTGGCGACGAAGGAGACGGCCTCCGACGGCACCCTGCTGCGGGAGGCCATCGCCGCCCACGGGGTGACGGTGCTGCAGGCCACGCCGTCGACCTATCGGCTCCTGCTCGCGGCGGGCTATCAGGGAGACGGCACCTTGAAGATGCTCTGCGGTGGTGAAGCGCTCCCCCGGGAGCTCGCCGGAGAGCTCGCGCGCCACGCCTCCAGCCTCTGGAACATGTACGGCCCGACGGAGACGACCGTCTGGTCGACTTGTTACCGCATCCCGCCGGGCGGCGGACGCATCCTCGTCGGCAAGCCCATCGCGAACACGACGCTCTACGTCCTGGACGCCCACATGAAGCCGGTGCCCGTCGGGGTGCCCGGCGAGCTGCACATCGGCGGCGACGGCGTCACCCGCGGTTACCTGCACCGTCCGGAGCTGACGGCGGAGCGCTTCGTCCCGGACACGTTCTCCGGTGACCCGAGCGCTCGCATCTACAAGACGGGCGACATCGTCCGCTTCCTGCCCGACGGGAACCTCGAGTACCTGCGGCGCAACGACAACCAGATCAAGCTCCGCGGCTATCGCATCGAGCTCGGTGAGGTCGAGGCGGCCATCGCCAGGACCCCCTCCGTGCGGCAAGCGGTCGCCGTCATCCGCGAGGTGCGACCCGGCGACAGCCGCCTCATCGGCTACGTCGTGCCGGAGCCGGGCACCTCGCTGACGGACGCGGAGATCAGGGCGCACATGCGCGAGTCGGTGCCCGACTACATGGTGCCGCAGCACTTCGTGCAGCTCGAGGAGTTCCCGCTGACGCCCAACGGGAAGGTCGATCGCAAGGCGCTGCCGCCGCCGTCCCTCGCGGGAGGCGCGCGGGAGACGGAGCTCGTCGCGCCGCGCACCGAGACGGAAGCTCACATCGCCGCCGCGTTCCAGGATCTACTGGGCGTGGAGTCCGTCTCGGTGCACGACAACTTCTTCGACCTGGGCGGACACTCGGTGCTCGCGGCGCAGGTGTTGGCGCGGTTGCAGCGAGAACACGGCATCGTGCTCCCCTTCCGGAAGCTGTTCGAGGCGCCCACGGTGGCGGGGCTCGCGGCGCTGTTGCCCGAGTCCCAGCCGACGGCGGCGCCGCGCGACGCGGTGACCATCCCGCGGCTGGAGGAGGGCGCGCCCGCGCCCCTGTCGCTCATGCAGCAGCGCCTCTGGTTCTTGGAGCAGCTCGACCCAGGGCTCGCGGTGCAGAACCTGCCCTCGGCGTTCCGCATCCGTGGGGCGCTGAACGCAGAGGCCCTCGAGCGAGCGATCCAGGAGATCCTGGCGCGGCACGAGGTGGTGCGGACCGTCTTCGGTGAACACGACGGGGAGCCCGTGCAGATCGTGCGCTCCGACGCGTCGATTCAGCTGCTGCCGCCGATCGATCTGTCGGACGTGCCCGCGGCGCGCCGGGAGGCCCACCTGATCGAGCTGCTCGAGGAGCGCGCGGCGCGTCCCTTCGACCTCGCGCGCGGGCCGCTCTTCACGGGCGCGCTCTACCGGCTCGGGCCGGAGGAGCACGTGCTGTTTTGGATGGTGCACCACGCGGTGTGGGACGGCTGGTCCTTCGACGTGTTCCTGCACGAGCTGGACGTGCTCTATGGAGCTTTCTCACAGGGGAAGCCCTCCCCGCTGCCGCCGCTGCCGATCCGCTATCGGGATTTCGCGGCGTGGCATCGCCGCTGGCTGCAGGGGCCGGAGCTCGACGAGCAGGCCAGCTACTGGCGGGAGCAGCTGAAGGCGCCGCTGCCGATCCTCGACATGCCGACGGATCGGCCGCGCCCGGCGCGCATCACCTACGCTGGCGCGACGGAGCCCTTCCTGCTGACGAAGGCCGAGATGGACGCGCTGGCGGCCCTCGGGCGCCGCGCCGACGCGACGGTGTACATGGTGCTCCTCGCGGCCTTCCAGCTGCTCCTCTCCCGCTACAGCGGTCAGGAGGACATCATCGTGGGGACCCCGATCCGGGGTCGATCCCTCCCGGAGACCCAGGACCTCCTCGGCTTCTTCGTCAACACCCTCGTCTTCCGCACCGACCTGTCCGGGGATCCGAGCTTCCTGGAGCTCCTCGGGCGCGTGCGCCGGGTGGCCCTGGACGCCTACGCGCACCAGGACATGCCCTTCGAGCAGCTCGTGCAGGATCTGGACATCCCGCGCGACACGAGCCGCACGCCCATCTACCAGGCGTTCTTCACCTACCAGAACGTGTCGGATCGCGCCGCGAGCATCGGCGAGCTCGCCTACTCGCAGATCCACGTCCACGCGCCGGTGGCGATGACGGATCTGTACCTCTGGGTGAAGGAGACCGGCGACGGCCTGACGGGCGGCATCGACTACGCGACGGACCTGTTCGACCGCGAGACCATCGTGCGGTTCCTGAAGCAGTTCCGGCAGCTGTTGTCCGCGGTCTGTGAGGACGCGACGCGCACGGTGCGCCACGTCAACATCCTGCCCGAGGCGGAGCGCCGGGCGATCCTGGCCGTCAACGACACCCGCCGCGAGTTCCCGCGGGAGCTCGGGCTGCATCAGCTCTTCGAGCAGCGCGCGGCGGAGGCACCCGAGCGGGTGGCCGTCGTCTACGGCGACGAGGAGCTCACCTACGGGGAGCTGGACCGACGAGCGACGGAGCTGGCGAGCCGGCTCCGCGCCGCGGGCGTCGCGCGGGACGTCTTGGTGGGGCTCTACCTCGACCGATCTCCGGCCATGCTGGTGGCGCTGCTCGGCGTGCTGAAGGCGGGTGGCGGCTACGTGCCGTTGGATCCCGCGTTCCCCCGGGAGCGGCTGGAGTTCATGGTGGCGGACTCGCGGCTGCGCTGCATCGTCACGGAGCGCGCCCTGAAGGGTGAGCTACCGGCGCACGAAGCGCGGGTGCTGGTGATCGACGAGCCGGAGGCGGACGCGGCGAGCGAAGCGGCCGAGCCGGCAGAGTTGACGCCATCCAGCGGCGACGCGACCGCCTACGTCATCTACACGTCGGGCTCCACGGGCAAACCGAAGGGCGTGATCGTGCATCACGAGGCCGTGGTGAACTTCGTGAACAGCATGGCGAACTCGCCCGGCGTGAGCGCGTCGGACACGATCCTGGCCATCACCACGCTGTCCTTCGACATCGCGGTGACGGAGCTCTGGCTGCCCCTCTCGGTGGGCGCGAAGATCGTGCTCGCCTCGAAGGACGACGTGATCGACGGCGAGCGCCTGCTCCAGCTGATCCGCACGGGCGGCGTGACGCTCGTCCAGGCGACGCCCGCGACGTGGCGCCTCCTGGTGGGCAGCGGGCTGCGCGACGGAGAGTTCGCCAAGGCGCTGGTGGGCGGCGAGGCCTTCCCGCTGGACCTGGCGCAGGAGCTGGTGGAGCGCGTCCCGGCGGTGTGGAACGTGTACGGGCCGACGGAGACGACGGTGTGGAGCACGAGCTACTTGGTGCCGCGCTCCGTGGAGCGCATGTGGATCGGCCGGCCCCTGGACAACACGAGCGTCTACGTGGTGGACACGGCGGGCGAGCTGTGCCCGCTCGGGGTGCCGGGCGAGCTGCTCATCGGTGGCGCAGGCGTCACCCAGGGTTACCTGCACCGACCGGAGCTGACGGAGGAGCGCTTCCTGCCCGATCCCTTCGGGGGTGAAGGGCGCGTCTACCGTACCGGGGACATCGTCCGGCAGCTGGCAAGTGGCAACCTCGAGTACCTGCGCCGGAACGACTTCCAGGTGAAGGTGCGCGGGTACCGGATCGAGATCGGCGAGATCGAGACCACGCTGAAGCGGCACGACGCCGTGGAGGAGGCCGTGGTGTTGGCGCGGGAGGATCGCCCCGGCGACGTCCGGATCGTCGCCTACGTGACCCGCAAGGACGACGTGACGGACTCGGAGCTGCGCGCGTTCCTGCGCACGACCTTGCCCGATTACATGGTGCCGCAGCACTTCGTGGACATCGAGACGTTCCCGCTGACGCCGAACGGCAAGTTCGATCGGAAGGCCTTGCCACCTCCCGACGGCGTGGTCGAGGCGGACGAGGAGTTCGCCGAGCCGGAGCCGGGGACGGAGCAGGTGTTGGCGGAGATTTGGCGAGAGGCCCTCGGCGTGAGCGCCGTCTCCGCGCATCACAACTTCTTCACTCTGGGTGGGCACTCTCTGCTGGCCCTGAAGGTCACCGCGGAGATCGAGAAGCGCCTCGGCGCCAAGGTGAGCCCTCGGAGCCTCCTCCTGAACTCTCTGCGGCAGATCGCGGCGGAGCTCCCGGAGACGGCCGGAGCGGCGGCGCCCACCACGCCGGCACCCGCGGCGTGGACCGGCGTGTTCTCCGGCATCGCCAAGTCGATCCCGGCGTGCAGGGTGCCCCAGCGCGGCCCGAAACACGATGTCGTCCGTGCGCCAGGTAACGGGTGCACCCACTCCGGTTTCGCCTGAGGCACGGGTCGCTGCGCGCGATCGGCGCGGTCGGCGCTCTCCGCGTGCCGGGCGACGGGCTCGGCCACGACGTGCTCTGCGCGCGCCACCACCCGAAGCCGACTATCCACTG
>Ga0207873_1000719_pt1 | contig 35022 bp, 25 predicted proteins | sample BGWIniCompost_FD_187373 | JGI IMG/M metagenome (GOLD analysis project Ga0207873, IMG submission 187373) | Cellulose adapted compost microbial communities from Newby Island Compost Facility, Milpitas, CA, USA - BGW Initial Compost (SPAdes)... ... | reverse complement strand
GACGGAGTTCGAGCCGACGGAGTTCGAGCCGACAGAGTGCGAGCCGATGGAGTGCGGCGGCGAGGCAGACCCCTCCGGCTGCAGCCGAACCCAGAGAGCCTGCTTCTGTCCGCGCTCCAAAGTGAACTCCACGGTCGCCGGTCGGTAGCCCCTCGCCTCGACCTGCACCCAATGTCGCCCCGGATCGAGCTCCACGGGCTTCCGCCAGTCGGCGAGCTCCTGACCGTCGACGGACACGAGCGTCACCTCCGCCGGTGGCGTCAGCTCGAGGCGCACCTCCGGGATCTTCTGCGCGACCCGCGCCAGGGCGGGCCCGAGGAGCCCCTCCACGTCCGGCGCGGGCAGCGCCTCGAGGAGCCTCCCCGCGGCTTCGTACTCGACGCGGGCGCGGAGGAGCTGCTCTGCGTTCTCCTCACAGTACGCGATGTGGTAGCGAAGCCCTGGCGTATCCTTGATGGTCGCCGCTTCGCGAAAGCGCCGCGCCGCCTCTCGCCAGTCGCCGTGCTCCATGCTCGCCTTCCCGGCGGCGAACAGCTCACGAGCCCGCTCGAGGTCCACCTCTGCGCCCGCCCCCGTGTTCGGGGAGGTCGTCTCCGCGCTCGTCGCAGAAGCGGTCGAGCGCGTCGTCCGGTGAGTGGCCGCGGAGGTCGGCGAAGGCGCCTCCGCCACGGCGGGCGACGCGAACGTGAACCCCACGGTCGCCAGGCTCAACGCAAACCAGAACGACGGCCCTCGCGCGCGTTCGCTCGAGTTTCCCGACGCGGCGCCCGCTGACGCGCCCCCTCCTGACGCAACCTCCTCCGACGAGGCGCCGCGCGCTGCGGCGCTCCACGGTGCGCCGTCTCGTCGCGCCGCAGGTGCAGGTGCCACCGAACACGATCTCCCCTTCATGTGCCCCCTCGTCGGTCGACGTCCCCCCGCCGTTGCTAGAAAAATTCCGGCATCGGATACCACGGCCCTTCGCCGCGCGTCCATGTTCGCTCGAGCTTACGTGGGCTCACGGAGGGCTAAGCCTCCACGGCCCGCGCTCCTCTTCAGCGGCCCGTTTCCCGCCTTCGAGTTCCGCGCGCTGCTTCCGAGCGCTGCTTCCGAGCTCGGCTTCCGCGGCCGGCTCCCAGCTCTGCTTCCCGCGCGCTGGGTTCCGCTCTCGGCATTCCGTCGAGGGAGCATGCTGATTTCGTCAGCCTGTCGGTGCGGGGTCATGGCGGCATGATCGCCGCACGCTCAGGGGGTTCGCGGGACCCCGTCCGGTGTCGAGCCCCGCGCCGGCGCAGGTCGCGGTGGGGGATCCGCAAGCACGACGTAAACGAGGAAGCCCAGCGCCGCGCCGAAGCAGACGATCGCGAACCACAGGCTGAAGGGGTGAGGCCGCCGATAGTGGACCGGAGGCAAGCTGGAAATGTCCGCTAGCAAGCGACTCGGGTCCCGGTTGCGGATCAGGCTCGGCTCCGTGGGCGTCTTTTGCGCGTGGTCGTCGTCCGGGATGAGGACGGCGACAGTGTCCCTGCGTTCTTCTCGCACGGGCGGAGGGGTGAACGGAGGGACGTACGCGGCTGCCGCTGGAGCGCTGTCGGAGACGCGATTCGGGCGCAGCCGGCGCGGCTGCCCGGAGGGCGGTGGCTTGCTCCCGGAATCCGTCACCCTCCGATGGTCGCACGCGGCGGCGCAACGCTGAAGGGCCGGTCGGCTTCCGGTCCAGGAGCAGGACCCCTCGCCGCGAGCCTCAGCGGGGGATCACGAGGCGCTGCCCCACCCGAATCGGCTTCTTTTCGCTGATGCCGTTCGCCCGGGTCAGGCTCTGGACGGTCACCCTATAGCGCTTGGCGATTCCACTCAGGGTCTCCCCGGAGCGGACCTGGTGCACCGTCGGGGGGCTCTTCGACGAGCCCTTGCCCGTCGAACCTCCGGCCGGACTCGGGATCTGGAGCTTTTGACCTACACGGATGGTCGTGCTCCTACCCAGCCCGTTCGCGGCGGAGAGGCTCGCCGTGCTCACCCCGTACTTGAGGGCGATCCCGCCCAGGGTCTCTCCCGCCTTCACCTCATGGACTCGGCCCGGCGTCTTCTGCTGGCTCGCCCCCTGGCCTCCCCCCGAGGGCTGAGAGCTGCTGCTCCCCCCTCCCGACTTCCCGCTCGAGCCGCGGGGCGGGACGCGCAGCTCGTCGCCGGGGCGGATCGGGCGCTTGGGATCCAGGCCATTGGCGTCCGCCAGGCTCTGGACCGACACGTTGAACTTCTTGGCGATGGCGGTGAGGGTGTCCCCCGAGCGCACCGTGTGCACGACGGCCTTCACGGTGGTCGCCTTGCTCCGCGGCACCTTGAGGTTTTGGCCTGGGTAGATCGGCTTCTTGGGATCCAGGCCGTTCATCTTCGCGATGACCGCGACCGTGGTCTGATGCATCGCAGCGATGCGACCGAGGTTCTCACCTGCGCTCACCAGGTGATAGACGGGCATCGGCGTCTGCCACGGATCTTGCCAGCCCTTCGGATAGATCTCGATCACCGTACGGCGACGGGAGTGGAGATATTCCCGCGCGGCGCGCGCAAGGGTCACGTTCGAGATCTCCGCCGGCTCCGGCTCGGAGAGGATTGCCTCCGGCGTACCGCCGAGGAGCACCCCACGGCTCAAGGCCCGTGCGCGCCCGAGGTTCGACGCCAACTCGAGGGCGCGCTGCTGAGCGAGGGTGCTTCGCGCGGCGCGCACCTCCTCGGGGCGGAGCCCGTACTGACCTACCTTCGTCAGCTCGGCGTCGACGGCCTTCTCGATCGCTCCGAGCGCTGCCGCCCCCGTGCCGACCGCGTACAGGGAGAACAGGCTCGCCCCCACCTCGTTGGTCAGGCCGTACTCGAGCGACTGGGCAGGGCGCCGCGGACCGACGATCGACGAGCCGAGGCGCGACTCGCTGCCGAGCGCCACCGCGACGAGCTCCAGGGCGGTGCGGACCTCGGTGCCCGCTTCCGGCAGGACCCAGCCGTACCAGACTGCGGGCACCCGGGCGCTCGGATCCTCGACCATGCTGAAGCGCTCGGTGGTCTGGACCGGAGGCTCGAACTCGAGCGGCGTCCCTGCGGCGCCCCGCGGCGCCGAGCCCAGCTGCTGCTCCACGAGCCGCCGCGCGGACGCCTCGTCGAAATCGCCCACGACCGTGACGACGGCCTGCGCCGCGCCGAAGTGCGCGCGGTGGAAGCGATCGAGGTCGGAGAGCTCGACCTCCGCGAGCTGCGCCGAGGACGCCAAGACGTCCCGCGCGTAGCTGGGACGCCCTTGAAAGGCGAGGGCGCGGAGCCGCCGCGGTGCCCGCTCGGAGGCGAGATCGTCCTGGCGTTCGAACTCGGCGCTCAGCTCCGCCACCACTCGATCCCGGCCCTCCGCCGTGAGGGCGTGACGCCCGAAGCGCCCGGCTTCGAACCAGAGCGCGAACTCGAGCTCGGAGGACGGCACGGTGACGCAGGAGGTCAAAGCGTCGTGGGTGAGCTCCACCTCGGCCGTGCCACCGCGACGGGCGAGCAGCGCGCCGACGTCTTGTCCCTCGAGAGGACGCCCTCCGTTGCGCAGCAGCTCCGCCACGACCCGCGCCACTCCCGGGCGGTGCGCGGGGTCACGGCGCGCTCCCGCGTCGAAAGCGCTGCAGACGCTCAGCACGGGAGCGTCACGGTCGGGCAACAGGATCACCCGGAGACCATTGGGGAGCGTGAAGGAGCTCGCCCCCTGCCCGACGTCGTCCTGCTCCGTCCCCCCACCGCGGGACTCGTCCTCGGTGGAGGTGGCCGTCGACACCGCCGCGCAAAGACCGATGGACACAGCTGCCAGCAGCGTCACAAAATTGCGCTGCCTCGCTGGAGCTCCTGAGGAAAAGGAACGCGACACCGTCGCCTCGCCTAGCACGTCAGGACCACCCCGGGCCAAATTCGACTCCGCAAGGAAGATGAAATTTGCGTCGTTGTTGGCGTACAACCCCCCATCTCGCCATGCCCGCTGTCACCCGACGTTCCCCCTGGACCCGCTGGACCGGCGCCGCCCTCCTCCTGGTTGCCTCGGCGTTCCTCACCGTCCCCGCTCAGGCGGCCCCGAAGAGCCACGTGGTCCAGTCGGGCCAACGCCTCGGGTCGATCGCCAAACGCTACAACGTCACGATCGAGGACATCTGCATCGCCAACGGGATCCGTCGGACGGACAAGATCTTTCCCGGACAGAAGCTGGTGATCCCCGAGCGCGGCAAGGCGGTCCCGCCCAAGCCAGCGCCTGCGAGCAAGCCCACGAGCAAACAGAGCAGCTCCTCGGGGACGAAGTCGACGAAGAGCACTCCGGCGCCCGCGGCGAAGAAGGGTTACGGGCATCCCCTCGTGCACGTGGTCGTGAAGGGGCAGACCCTCGGCGCCATCGCGCAGCGCTATGGCGTGAGCATCGACGCCGTCTGTCACGCGTCCGGGATCGATCGACGCTCGGTGCTGAAGATCGGACAGCGGCTCATCGTGCCGGCGACGACGGATCCCGATGGGAGTCACGCCCGCAGGTTGCGCATCGAGGGGCGCCTCGATGGTCCGACCGGGGGCACCTCGTGGCAGAAGTACGCGAAGGCGCCCTGGCGTCGCGGCTACATCACCATTCAGAGCCACTCCCAGAGCTGGAAGGGGTACGTGTTCGGGCCCGGTCAGAAGATCCTGCCGAACGCCCGCAAGGGGATCTTTCGGGTGCTCGGGGTGCGCTCCGGGGGGCCCGTCATCGACGATCAGCTGATCCGCCTGCTCGCTCAGGTGAGTGATCAGTTTGGAGGCCGCCCCATCCGTATCGTGTCCGGCTATCGGGAGACGTCCTACGTGCACGACTCGAAGCACAAGGTGGGCCGCGCCCTCGACTTCAGCATCCCCGGGATCCCCAACGAGGCCCTCCGCGATTACTGCCGCGGCCTCGGCAGCGTCGGCGTCGGCTACTACCCGAACTCCACCTTCGTGCACCTCGACGTGCGCCCCTCACCCGCTTACTGGGTGGACTACGCGGGCCCGGGGGAGCCGCCCCGGCTCACCCCCGAGCGCCCCCGCCCCACCGTGGTCGCCGCCAGCACCCACACGAAGCGCCGCCCCTCGACGGAGGCCGCGGGGGCGATCCCCGAGGCCGCCCAGGAGACCGCAGACGCCGAGACTCCCGCGCCGCCCAAGGCGCCCGTCGTCGAGGCGCCGCCCGCCGACGCACCCAGCGCCGCCGACTCGCCCAAGTCTCTCCCCGACGACGGCAGCGGCACCGTCGATGCCCCCGCCGTGGCGGAAACGCCGTGAGCAGCCAGGGGCGACCTCCCCTCGACCGTATCTTCCTCACGGGCGCGAGCAGCGGGATCGGACGAGGGCTCGCTCTGGCGCTCGCTCGTCCGGGACGCGCGTTCGGGCTCGTCGCGCGCCGCGCACCGCTCCTCGAGGAGCTGGCGCGAGAGCTCGAGGCGCGCGGCTGCCGTGCCCTGGTGATGCCCGCCGACGTGCGCGACACGGACCGCATGGTCGAGATCGCGGGCACGTTCCTCGATGAGGTCGGAGGGATCGATCTGGTCATCGCGAACGCCGGCATCGGTGAGGGGCGGCGGAACGCCCCCATCGATCCGCGCCGAGTCGCCGAGGTGCTCGCCGTCAACGTCATCGGCGTCGCCAACTCCGTGTCCCCGTTCGTGACCCCGATGCGGAACCAAGGCTCCGGGACGCTGGTGGCCGTCGGCTCCGTCGCGGGCTTCCGTGCCCTGCCCGGCAGCGTCAGCTACTCCGCGTCCAAGGCGTGCGTCGCCACGTTGATGGATGGCTTGCGTATGGAGCTCCACGGCACCGGGGTGCACGCGATGACCTTGTGCCCCGGCTTCATCCGCACGCCGCTCACGGACAAGAACGAGTTCTCGATGCCTTTCCTGATGGACTGCGACCGCGCGTGCCGCGCGATGGTCGAGGCGATCGAGCGACGCAAGGACACCTACGTGCTCCCCTGGCAAATGCGCGTGGGCAGCGCGCTGCTGCGTCACGGCCCCGAGTGGTTCGTGCGCCGGGCGACGGCTCGCCGCGGCGCGTGATCCGTGCCGAAACCTCAGTTGCCGGCCAGGAGCAACGAGTCCGGGCCGCGGTCCACGTTGAAGCCCCGCGCCAGGTAGAACTTGCTCCAGGCGCTGCTCGCGAACTCCAGCGGCTCCGGCGCAGGGACGAAGGAGGGTTTGTCGTGGCTCAAGCAGGTGAGCGCCACGAAGGGATCGAAGCGCCGAGCACGCCGCAGCGCGCCCGACTTCGGCTGAAAGCCGTGGGGCTCCAGGCAACGCTCGTCGAGGGCGCGGAGGAACGCGACGGCCTCCGGCACGCTCGACTGATCGTTGCCCAAGTGCCGCTCGTCGAGGGCGGCCCTCAGGCTCCCTTGGATGATTAGCTCCAGGTGCAGGTGCGGCTGGATGCTGGCCGCGGCCGCGTTGCCGGTCTTCCCGACCGTGCCCAGAGTGTCTCCTTTGCCCACGGGCACCCAGCGATCGTGGGGCAGCTTGGACTCGTTGAGGTGCGCGTAAAAGAACGACGCGTGAGGGTTCCCGCTCCGCACGAGGCCGGGAGGAACCGGGCACACCAGGTGGATCCAGCGCCCGAAGGAGCGGCTCGCCCCCGCCATGGCCCGCCCTTCGCAAGCGGCGAACACCGGCGTACCGATGGGCGCGAGGAGATCGATCCCATTGTGCTCACCGTGGAAGCGCGGGGCACGGAAGTGCCCCTTGCCGCTCCCGTCGGCGCGCACGCCGTGATCGACCGGTAGCACGTACGCCCAAGGACCCTGCTTCGACGGCGTGCGCTTCGCCTTGGAGAGCCCCGGCACGTCGGGGGACACCGCCGCGTTTCCGCCGCTGCCCTCACCGCTGGGCTCGCCCTGCGAGAACAACTCGCAGGCCACCAGGGCCAGGGCGGCACCAATCAAAAAGCTCGCTCGTCGATCGACCTGGGATAGAAAACTCATGGAACGTCGTAGGCGCCAGCGGGTGAGGCGAAGATGACCGCGAAGGACCGCCACCCCGCGACTCCAGTCCCGTCGCAGTGCGCGCAGAGAAGGTTGCTCCAAGGGCCAGTCGGCAATCTCGAGGGCCCGGAGGGTCAATCTCCGAGATGCCCTCTCGAGCTCCTGGCGCGGAGTTCTTCGGACGTCGCTGAGAGGCATGACACCTCCCTGCCTGTCACAAGGCACCCGAACCGGGAAACTTTTTGGGCGCCCTGCCTCGGGCGTTTCCCCTTTGACGGCGACTCCCACCGTACGGTACACATGCAGCCGAAGTGTCTTTGCTCCCCAGCGTGCACGAGTCCTGGCTCGACGTGACGAAGGTCGCCCCCCTGGGCAACCTCCGAATCGTGCGGACCGGGTTGCGCACGCGCTGAGCCGAGAACGTCGCGTGGCAACCCCGCCCCAAGGAGGCGCTGGAGTTGCAAGGACGTTCGCCGACTTCACCACCGCCGCGGGGCCTTTCGAACGGCTCGAACGAGCCGCAATGCAGAGGTCGTGAGCCATGGTCTCACTGCGCGCTCCCATGCATGGCAATCCTCCCCCGTCCCCCGCTGCCCCCCAGGGCCAGGCTGGTGGTCGCCTCTGGACACGCGACTACGTCCGGGTGCTCGTCCTCCAGATGTGCTTCGGGCTCTCCTACTCGGCGTTCCTCCTGCTCCCGAAGTACCTCCGCGCGGAGCTGCGCTCCTCTGCGACGGAGATCGGTTGGGTCACCGGGGCGGCCCTCGTGGTGGCGGCGGTCGCCGGTCCCCTGCTCGGCTCCGGAGTGACCCGGCTCTCGAAGCGCTGGGTCCTGTTCAGCGGGCTCGTCGGCTCCGGCGTCGCGGCGCTCGCCTTCGCGGCCGTGGATCGAGTCGGTCCGTTGCTGTACGGCTTGCGGCTCCTGCAGGGGCTCGCCTTCGTCGCCGTCTTCAACAGCACCGCCGTGATCGTCGCGGACCGCGTGGACGGCAGCCGGCTCGGGCAAGCCATCGGCTACCTCGGCCTGTCGATGCTCGCCACCAACGCCCTGGCGCCAGCGGTGACGGAGCCCCTGGCGGACGCGCTGGGTTGGGGCGTCGCCTTCTCCTCCGCGGGCGTGCTCGCCCTCGTCGCGAGCTTGGGGGTGCTGTCCATCCCGGACGACCCCGAGCCGGTGCAGGAGGTCGACCATCCGCCGATCAGCGTCGCCGACCGGCGCCTGCTGGCGACCTACTACGCCTCGGCGCTGGTCGGGGTCGGCCTCGGCGTCATGTTCACGTTCACGCAGCCCTTCGCGCTCCAGCTCGGCGCGGAGCGCGTCGGAGATTTCTTCTTCGGGTACGTGGCGTCCGCCGTGTTCATGAGGACCGTCTTGGCGCGCCTCGCGGACCGTGTCGGTGCGGGGCGAGTCGCGGTCGCGGCCCTCCTCCTCTACTCGGTGGTGGTGCTCACCACGGCGCGCCTCTCGCCTCCCTTGCTCGTGCTGCTCGGGATCGGGCTCGGAGCTGCCCATGGCTTGATCTATCCAGCCCTGACCGCGTTTGCCCTCGGCCGGGTCAGCTCACGCCAACGCGGCCCCGTGATGGGCTGGTTCGCCGGCTGCTACAACGCGGGCTTCGCCATGAGCGTCCTGTGCCTCGGCCCCGTCGCGGATCGGGTGGGCTTCCCCGTGGTGTTCGTGGTCGCGGGGATCCTGGTCCTCACCGGGGTGCACCCCCTGCGCCGCGCGGTCGCCGACGCGGGGCCCTGACCCCGCACCTCGCCGGTGCGTCCTGCGCCACAAAGCACGACGCGGGCCCCGCCACTGCGGGTCCCGCGTCGGCTCCCTCGGTGACGTCAGCGGCCTCCGACCACGGGCGTCACCGACGTGCTCACGCGAACGTACGAACCTGAACGGCCTCGATACGCTCGCTGCCCGTGTGGATGTCGCTCACGACGACGACGGGATCCCCCGGGAGGAGGCGGTTGCGCTGCCGCAACATCTCCATCGCCCGCTGGACGTCGGTCTCGGGGCTCTCGGAGAAGTCCACGACCAGCGGCACCACCGAGCGGAGCATCCACAGCTTGCGCCGCACGCTCTGATCGTTCGTCAGGCCGTAGATGATGGCCGTCTTCGGGCGGAACGACGCCACCGCTTCGGTCAGACGCCCGCTGCGGCTGGTCACGACGATGGCGTGAGCGCCCAGTGAGTCGGCCAGCTTGCACGCCGAGCGGGCCAGGTGCTCCCGGGCGTCGTGCACGGAGCGCTCGAGGTGGAACCCCATGGAGGGCTCCTTCTCGATACGGCGGGCAATGCTGTCCATCACCTGCACGCAGCGCACCGGGTGGGCGCCCGCGCTGGTCTCGCCGCTGAGCATGATCGCGTCGGCGCCCTCGTACACGGCGTTGGCGACGTCGCTGACCTCGGCGCGGGTCGGCATGGGGTTGGTGATCATCGACTCCAGCAGGTGGGTCGCCACGATCACCGGCTTGCCGGCGAGGGCGCAGGCGCGCACCATCTGCCGCTGCACGACCGGGAGATCACGAATGGAGATCTCCACGCCCAGATCGCCCCGGGCGACCATGATGCCGTCGGCGACCTCCAGGATCTGCTGGAAGTGATCGATGCCCTCCTGGTTCTCGATCTTCGCGTAGATCCGGGTCTGCTTCCCGGCGGCCTCGACGATCTTGCGACACTCGAGGATGTCCTCGGGGGAGCGCACGAAGGACAGGGCGATGAAGTCGATGTCGTGCGCCAGGCCGAACTCGATGTCTCTCCGATCCTTCTCGGTGATGGACGGCAGGTTCACCCGGATGCCCGGCAGGTTCACGTGACGGCGCGAGCCGAGCTTGCCTCCGTCGATGACTCGGCACTGCAGCTTGGGGGGCTCGATCTCGAGCACCTCGAGGTTGATGATGCCGTTGTCGACCGTGACCCGGTCGCCGACACGCAGATCGTTGACGAGATCCTGGTAGTTGACGTGGACGCTCTGCTCTTCGGTGTCCTCGGGGCTGACGGTCAGGGTGATGACCTGCCCCACGTCGAGCTGGAGCGGCTGCTCGCGCTCCCCGGTCCGGATCTCGGGTCCCTGGGTGTCCAGCAGGATCGCCACCGGATGGTTCAGGACCTCGTTCAGCTTCTTGATGGTGCGGATGTACTCGCCGTGGGACTCGTGGTTCCCATGGGACATGTTCAGCCGCGCGATGTTCATGCCCGCCGTGGCCATCTCCCGCAGGGTCTCCTCGCTGGAGCTCGCAGGGCCCAGCGTGCAGACGATTTTGGTGTGGCGGAAATCTCGGCGGGTCGTCTTTTCGGTCATGCGCTTGCCTCGAAACGGTTCGGTACGCCGCCTTTAGCATCAGAGCGGCAGCCCGAAAAAGCATTCTTTCCCGACGCCCCCCAGAAGTGAGCCCCGCGGTGACGCTCGTCGGGTCGGAGACCCGTGAGCTGTCCGCTTCCACGCCGCGCCTGCAGGGTGACGCGAGCCGGCATGAAGAAACGGGGGCCCGCCCGCTCGGCGGCGCCGGGAACGGATTTGGTCAGCGACGACCCTTGAAGCCCATCATCCCCTGCACCACGGCTTCGCTCTCCTCCGCGATCTCCTCCTGCTCGCGCAGCTCGTCCGCGCAGTCCTCACAGACCCGCTTCCGGCGCCCCCCGACGGTCACGGAGATCAGCTCGTCTACTTCTTCACCACAAGATTTGCACTCGGCCATGACGGCCCGAGTATACCCCGGGTCGGCTCAAGGCCGCTCTCCTGGCGCCCCGGCGGCGGCTTCGTCCTCGTCCAGCTCCGGATCGGCTTCCGGGGGCGCCGGGGCCAGACGCGCTCGGAACCTCCCGTCTCCGTCGACGTCCACGAAGACCGGGTTCACGATGGCGAAGGGCGTCCCCTTCCCCTCGGGGAACGTCTCCCGGAGCGGGCGATCGCCGCGCACGATCACGACGATCCACGAGTCTTCCTCGAGCTGGAGCGCCTGGCGCCACCCGTAGACGAGCTGGTGGCGGGACAGGGGCTGCAAGGCCGTCTTGGCGGCGAGCTGCCCGTTCACCCAGGCCTCCGCGCGCGACACGTCGACCCACGGCGCCGCGCGGGCGGCCACCTCCAGCAGCACCTCCCCCGTGCTCGTCGAGACCATGTCCCCCGGCCCGGCCTCGCCCGCCACGAGCACCTCCGCGAAGATCCCGTTGGAAATCTGAGCGCGCCCCTTGAGCAGGGCGCTGGCCAGCTCGTCCTCGGTCACCAGCTCCGGGCGATCCTCGGCCACCTTCACGTACGTCCGCGGGTAGCCTGCCCACTGGAAGGCGAGGCCGTGGGAGTCGGAGTTGCCCACGGCGGTGTAGATGTACCCCCAGTCGAGCAGGGCGAACCACTCCTGGATGTTCTGCTCGATGGTGCTGGGCTGGTCGAGCTCGAAGCCGTTGACGACCTCGAGCGTGTCGAAGTCGAAGGAGAAGCCCTCTTCGGCCTCCGGCGGCACCTCTTCGCCGACACGCAGCCGCGCGAAGTACCCGATGCCCCCGGCCATCCGCGGATGATTCACCTGGATCACCGCGCGCGGCGCCAACTCCCGGGCGTCCGCGAAGATCTCCCAGGGGACCACGCCCGCATATTGAGGGGGGCGCGCGTCGCGAGGATAGGGAAACGCGTTGAAGTGGCCCCAGCCCACGGTGGTGATCTCGACGCCGACCACCGGGAGCAACGCCGACGTCAGGCGCTGCGCCTTCACCGCCGGTCCGAAATCCGTGACGTGGTTGTGATCCGTGGCCACGGCGACCTCGACCCCTTCCCCGGCCAGGGATCGCACCCGATCGTCGAGGGTCACGCTGGAGTCCGGGCTGGGATCCGAGTGGAGGTGGAAGTCCCCCGAGATCCAGCCCTTCGTGTGGACGAGACGCTCGAGGCTCACGCGCAGGGCCTGCCCGCGGTCGGCGGCGATCTCCACCTCGCTGCGGTGGATCGCGTACTCGGGGCCGCGGGTCACGCGCACGGCGTAGCGCCCCGGGGGGAGCTCGAGGGTCACCTCGCCGTCCTCCGTGTAGGCGATGTTGTGCGTCCCCTCGGCCCGTGGGGCGGAGCCGAAATGGGGCTTGGGCGTCGGATGGATCCCGTAGAGGCTCACTCGCGCCGGCATCGGCACCCCCTCCGTGTCGACCACGGAGACCCACAGGGTGCCCGCTCGCGGCGCGAGGAGGCGCACCAACGCGGGCTCGTCGGGGTCGACCACGACGGACTCGACGTGGCGGCCGCCGGGGGCGTGGAGGGTGACGTCGTAGCGCCCCGGGGGCGCCGCCAGCTCGAAGGAGTTGTCGGCGAAGGGTTCGGCGACCATCACGACACCGCCGCCCGCCTCCCGGAGCTCGATCGAGGCGCGCTCCACGGTCGCCGGCTCGACGCGCCCCTCGATGATGCCGAAGGGTTCCTTCTGGAGCTCGAGCACGTCGCGCCCCGCGTGGGCCAGTCCTCCCGGAGCGAGCACGAGGGTCCGCTCGAGCACCGCGCTCTCCCCGGTGGCGAGGGTCGCAGGGCTGGCGAGGGTGACCTGCTCCGAGGGCCCGACGCGATCGGTGCGCAGCTCGATCTCCATCTCGCCGCCCAGATACGCGAGGGCGTAGGCGAGCTTCGGGGTGGTCCGTCCGATCCAGCTGGCCCGCCCCACCGTCGCCTCCGAGACGAAGCCCATCCCGGGCACGAAGGGCGGACCTCCAGGCCAGCGGACGCGATCCCCCAAGCGAACCAGGCGCAGGGGAGCGCTGCGGCGATTCTCCACCACGGAGCGCAGGTGCACCCACGGGCGCTGAGGATCCACGCTGATCCGGGTCACCACGTCCATCACCCCCCACGGAGAGCTCTGCGTCACGACGAGCGCCGGCACGGGACCGTCGAGATCGGGCACGACGCTGCGCGTCTCCAGATCGACGCGCCGCCCGTCGACGTAGAGGACCGGACGCAGCTCCTCGATGCGATCCGCGGCCACGTCGCGCCCGCTCGCGTCGAGCACCGCGCCGAACCGCAGCGCCCGCTCGGCGCTCGCGCCCCCGGCGCCGACGGCGACGGACACCTGCGCAGAGCTCAAGAGCCAGTCACCCGGAGCCCCGCCGAGCTGTGGCACGCGCCCCCGCTCCCCGGAGGGCATGCGATCGAGGGAGAGCTTCTCCAGGGTCACGCCCCCCTTCGTCACGGGCCCGGTGAACTCGTCTCTCGCGCGCTGCGCCTGCCACCACCACTGGCCCCCCAGGAACGCCACGAGCAGGAGCAAGGCCGGGATCCCCCACTTCGACCAGGCTCGCTTCACCACGGCGTTCGCCTAGCGCGGGCCGCAGCCCGAGCCAAGCGCTTCGGCACGGTTCCTCGAGAGACTCATGGCCAACCTCGGCGCCGTCGTCCATAGTCCCGGCCCGATCCGAGACGCCCATGACCTCCCCCGAGCTCGAACGAAACGTCCTGCGCCGCCGCACCTTCGCGATCATCTCCCACCCGGACGCGGGCAAGACCACGCTCACGGAGAAGCTCCTGCTCATGGGCGGCGCCATCCAGCTCGCTGGCGCCGTCAAGGCGCGCGGCGCGCAACGTCGCGCCCACTCCGACTGGATGAAGGTGGAGCGCGAGCGCGGGATCTCCGTGACCGCCTCCGCGATGACCTTCGACTACGGGGACTGCACCTTCAACCTGCTGGACACGCCGGGCCACGAGGATTTCAGCGAGGACACCTACCGCACGCTGACCGCGGTCGACTCGGCGATCATGGTGCTCGACGCGGCCAAGGGCATCGAGGAGCAGACCCGCAAGCTTTTCGAGGTCTGCCGACTCCGGGACGTGCCGATCCTCACCTTCGTGAACAAGCTGGATCGCGAGGGGCGCGATCCCTTCGATCTGATGGACGAGATCGAGCAGACCCTCGCCCTCGACGTGACCCCCGCGAGCTGGCCCATCGGCATGGGGCGGGATTTCCTCGGCTGCTACGATCTCTTCAAGGATCGCCTGCTGCTCATGGAGCGCAGCAAGGAGCGTTTGGCGGACGTGGCGGAGGAGTGCCACGGGCTCGACGATCCCAAGCTGGATCAGCTGCTGCCGGAGGCGCGCGTCCAGGAGCTGCGGGAAGGCGCCACCATGGCGCGCGAGCTCTGCCCGGCGTTCGACCTCGAGGCGTACCGGGGCGGCCACATGACGCCCGTCTTCTTCGGGAGCGCCCTCAACACCTTCGGTGTGGGGGAAGTCCTCGACGGCATCGCCCGCTTCGCCCCCTCGCCCCGCACGCAGAAGGCGCGGGAGCGGGAGGTGCGCGCCACCGAGAGCAAGGTCACGGGCTTCGTCTTCAAGGTCCAGGCGAACATGGATCCCAAGCACCGGGACCGCATCGCCTTCGTGCGCCTGTGCTCCGGACACTTCAAGCGCGGGCTCAAGATGACCCACGTGCGCAGCGGGTCCGTGCTCACCGTCCACAACCCGGTGCTGTTCTTGGCGCAGGATCGCGAGCTGGCGGAGGAGGCCTTCGCCGGAGACATCATCGGCGTCCCGAACCACGGCAAGCTCCGCATCGGCGACACGCTCACGGAGGGAGAGCAGCTCAACTTCACGGGCATCCCGAGCTTCGCCCCGGAGCTCCTGCAGCGGGTGCGCCCGGTCGACCCCATGCGCGCGAAGCACCTGGGGCGGGCGCTGGAGCAGCTCGCCGAAGAGGGCGCGGCCCGCGTCTTCAAGCCGTCGATCGGATCGAACTGGATCGTCGGCGTCGTCGGGGCCCTCCAGTTCGACGTGCTCGCCGATCGCATCCGCACCGAGTACGACATCCCCGTCATCTTCGAGCACGCGTCCCTCTTCACGGCGCGCTGGGTGGAGTGCGACGATCGGAAGGTGCTGGATCGCTTCCGATCGGGCAACGAGGGTTACCTCGCGACGGATCACACCGGCGCGCTGGTCTTCCTGGCCCGGAACGCCTGGCACCTGGAGACGACGGAGAAGGACTTCCCCGAACTGCGGTTCCTCAAGACCAAGGAACAGACCTGACGGGCGCAGACCCGACGGCGCTGTGCAGACCCGACGACCACGAGCGCAGCCGGTGAGCTGCGCTCCGGAGCGTGGGCGCGAGCGTCACCCCCGTCGTGCGCGACGAGACGTCTCTGAACGCGAACCGAGCGAGCCGCGCTCCGACGTCGGATCACGGCTCGCGCCGAAGCGCGCCGCGCCGGCGGCGCGCTCGCTCCGCGCTCTTCACTCCGCCATCACTCCGCCTGGGCGTACTTGCGAAGCGCCGCGTCGGCTTCGAGGTACTCGGGGGAGAAGACGTGGGCCTGGGCGCCCTTGGCGGCCGTGACCACCACGCGCAGCCCCTGGAGCGGGCCGCCGGTCATGTCGCAGTGGAACCGCTTGGCGGAGCCCCCCGTGGCGGAGACGTCCCAGCTCTTCACCACCGTCGCCGAGCCGCCGAGGTCTTCGCAGCTCGCCGCCTTCGGCAGGTTGGTCGAGAAGCGGACGAGCTTCGGGTCCGCCTCCCAGTAGCGCACGTCGAAGGTGCCCGCGTCGCCCACCTTCCGGGAGACCTTGCACCAGCGCTGCTTGGTGCGCGCCGCGGCCGCGTCGTCGCCACACTCGGGAGAGCTCGACGTCTTCTCCGGCGCCGCGCGGTGGTCGGCGACGAACTTCGTGAACAGGTCCACGTACTGTTTCGCCTGGGCGGCCTCCGCCTCTTCCCGCTGCTTGGCCTCGGCGACCTGCGTCTCCTTGTCGACGATCTCGCGATCGAGAGCGCTGAGCGCGCCCGTGTCCGAGCACTGCTTGTACGCGTACGTTCGCCACTCCTTCGCCGCCGCGAAGTCGCCCACCTGCAGCGCCTGGCGCACCGTCGACTGCGCCTGATCGCACTTCTCGGCGCTCTTCTGGTCACAGCCAGCCAGCGCCGCGATCGCGAAAAGAGCGCCGCAGGCGGAATGCCACACTCTCAGCGGAGCAGCGTTCGATCGCCGCGACCCTTCGGAGACGTGGAGAGTCCCCGTGGGGAGCGAGAGAGGGAGGTTCGTGTTCGACTCAGTCTTACCGGCCGGCATGGGACGGGTGTATATCTGCGGCGGGCGCGGGGCAACACGGGCTTGCTCCGCATCGCGGCTCGGAATGGTCCATCGGGCGGCCAGTGGCCAGGCTCGGTCGACCGACTCCGGTCCTGTTCCTCGGGGCCGGCCTCGCGGCGGGAGCGGCTTTCCCGTCCCCCGCACGTCTTCTGCACATGCGTCGACCCCCTCCGCCTCCTTCCACGCATGCACGCCCCACCGGGGCCGCCAGCGCGACGGTGCTCCCCCCTGCGCCAGCCACCCCAGCTGGGCTGTCCTCGGGATCCCTGGAGCCCGCGGCTCCTCCCCCGCCCCCCGACTCCAGGACCGCCATCCCTCTCTCCCTGCGCCCGAGCGCGTCCACCGTGCGGCCCCCGCCGCGACGCGGCCGAAGCGCCGAGGTGCTGGCCAGTTTGTTCTGGAGCGCAGTGGCGCTCGGCTTCGGAGCGAGCAGCGCCGCCGTCTGGTGGGAGCTGGAGGTGGAGCCCCACGCGCACGCGGCGCAGGAGGGCGCCTCCGCGGTCGTCACTCGCCTGCCGGACACGATGACCTGGCTCCAGAACGCGCCCCACCCGTCACAGGGCACGCCGTCGCACGCGCCCCCTTCCACCGTCTCGTCGAGGGAACCCGACGGGACGATCGGAGAAGGACCCCCTGGCGGGGAAGGCGCCATGGGCGAGGCGGCCCTCGGCGTGCCCGCCTGCGCGCGACGTTTCTTCGCCCCCGAGAGCTTCGCGGCGGACGAGGATCTGGAGTCCCTCTGCGAGGAGACGGATCTGCGCAACGTGCGGGAGCGAGTCCACCGCGCGGTCGTGCGGCACGCGAGCGGCGCCGAGACGCCAGCGCTGATCTCCTGGGGCACGCTCGGCTGGTATCAGCTGCCGCTCCTCTCGGCCGCCCGTCACGCGTGCTGTACCGACGCGGGGCGGACCACGTCGTTGCCAACGCAGCACGGCGCCTGCGAAGGCCTGGGGGAGACCATCGACACGCTGGCGACGACCGCCCTCGCTTGCAGCGCCGGGACCAGCTGTGGAGACGACGAGTCCGCCGACGCCCACCTCTCGCCCGCGGAGCGCGTGTCCTCCGACGGGAGGAAGTTCGCCGGGCGGGTCCAATGTCTGCACCGGGAAGGGCGGGAGAGCGCCTTCGGTTACGCCTTCAAGCCCAGCCAGGAGAACCGCCTGGAGTTCGAGCGACGGCTTCGCCACGCGAGCGCGCTGCCGAGCGACGCCAGCGATTCCCAGCTGCGTTGATGCGGCTCGCGTCGATTCGGCTCCGGAAAAGGCCAGCGGCACTCCTTGGGCGGCGCTCCACCCGGGCAGTCGCCGCCGAGCCCGCTCCGCGCTCGGAGCCGATTTCCGGGCGCTCCCCGCGGCGGCGCACTGGTCCAGCGAGGACGTCGCGTGCTATCGGCCCCGCTCGCCATGAGAACCCTGCTCGCAATCTGGACCTGGCTCGCCTTCGCGGTCGTCTCCGCGATCGGGTTCATCTTGGTGGGCACGGTGTTCCTGGTGATCTGGCCCTTCGACAAGAACCGGCGCTTCACCGGTCGAGCGATCCACACGGTCGGCGTGTTGATGATCCGGGCGGTCCCCGCCTGGCGCGTGCGCGTGGAGGGTCCGTTGCCGCAGACCTTGCCTGAGCGCTGCATCTGCGTGAGCAACCACGTCTCGAACCTCGATCCCTTCCTGCTGGCCTTCTTGCCCTGGGAGATGAAATTCCTGGCGAAGTCCGTGCTGTTTCGCATCCCTTTCGTGGGCTGGGGCATCGGCATCGCCGGCGACATCCCCCTCGTGCGGGGCTCGGCGCGCAGCATCAAACGAGCCATGGAGCGCTGCGCCAACTACGTGCGCGGCGGCATGCCCGTGCTGATTTTCCCCGAGGGGACCCGCTCGACCTCCTCCGAGCTCTTGCCCTTCAAGGACGGCGCGTTCCGCCTCGCCATCCTCGAGCGCGCCCACGTGCTGCCCCTGGCCGTCGTGGGCACCGAGCGGGCCTTGCCCAAGAACGACTGGCGCCCCGCGCCCGCGCAGGCCGTGGTGGCGGCGGGCACGCCCATTTCGACCGAAGGCATGACCCTGAGCGATCTTCCTGCGCTCAAGGAGCGCGTCCGGGGCGAAATCGAGCAGCTGCGGGCGCGCATCCGTCCTCTGGCGAAGCCCTGAGTCGCCAGGGCACGGCCTCGCGCGCAGCAGAGCTCCCTTTCTTCGGGTCGAGGAGCTCCGAGACCGCGAGGAGGCTAGCCAGGGGCCCCCGACTCGTGACAAACAGGCGCCATGTCCGCAACGGAGATCCGCCCAGAAGATCAGCCTCTGCACGACGACATGCGCTGGCTCGCCGGTTCGCTCGGCCGCGTCATCCGCCGCTTCGAGGGGGAGGCGGTCTTCGAAGCCGTCGAGAGCTTGCGCGCGGCCTGCCGTGATCGCCGCAAAGGAGCCGCCGGCGCCGCGGATCTGCGGGCGCTCCTCGAGCGCGTCGACGCCCTGCCCGTGGAAGAGGCCGCGCCCGTCGCCCGAGCCTTCACGCTGTTCTTCCTCCTCATCAACACCGCGGAGCAGGTGCACCGTGTCCGCCGGCGACGCCAGTATGATCAGCGCCCCGACGCGACGCCGCAGCCGGCGAGCCTGCGCTGGACCTTCGAGCAGCTCAAGGCCCAGGGCAAGACCGCCGCGGAGATTCGCGAGGCGGTGAGCCAGCTCCGTGTCCGCCCGGTGCTCACCGCTCACCCCACCGAGGCGACTCGACGCACGGTGCTCTCGCTGCAGGCGCGGCTCGCGGACGCGCTGCTCGCCCGAGAGGAAGCGACGCGCGCCGAGCGAGATCACCTGGAGGAGCAGCTCGAGTCCGACATCGAGCTGCTCTGGCTCACGGACGAGGTCCGCAAGAACCGGCCCAGCGTGATGGACGAGGTGAGCACCGTCATCTGGTACCTGGGGGATCGCCTGCTCGAGGCGACGAACCACGTCCACGAGACGTGCTCCGACGCGTTCCGAGCGGCCTTCGGCGAGGAGCTCGGCGTCGACGTGCCCCTCACGCTCGGCAGCTGGGTCGCCGGGGATCGCGACGGCAACCCCTTCGTCACCCCCGAGGTCACGATGGCGGCGGCGCGGCGCGCCAGCCACGCCCTGCTCGGCCACTACATCACCCACATCACCCAGCTGATCGAGCGACTCTCCATCTCCGCGCGCATCGCGCCGCCGTCCCAGGAGCTACGGGATTCCATCGCGGCCGATCGGGAGCTGCTGCCCGACGTCTGGGAGAAGAACAGCCGCCGCGACGCCGAAGAACCCCTCCGGCTGAAGCTGAGCTTCATGGCGGGGCGCCTCGAGGCGACGCGCCAACAGCTGGCCTCCCGGGACGCGGGGCACGCCATCAAGGTGCCGGGCGCTTATCGCGCTCCCGACGAGTTCGCCCGCGATCTGGAGCTCGTGGAGCGAGCCGTCGTCTCCGCGAAGGCCAAGCGCGCCGCTCACGCCCTCGTGATGCCGCTCCTGGCCCAGGTGCGCATGCTGGGCTTCCACGGCTATCACCTCGACGTGCGTGACGACTCCGACACGCACACGGGCGCCCTCCGCGCCATCGCCGAGTCCGTCGGGATCCCCCCCTTGGACGGGGAGGCGCTGCGCCGGGAGCTCCTCGGAAGGCGCCCCCTCACCTCTCCCAACCTCTCCCTCGACGCCCAGACGGAGAAGGTCCTGGCCGTCTTCGACGCGATCCGCGACATCCAGGACGAGCTCGGAGAGCAGGCCGCGTCCACGTACATCATCTCGATGACCCACCACCCGGACGATCTGCTCCGGGTGCTGCTCCTGGCTCGTGAGCGCGGGCTGGTGGATCTGTCCATGACCCCGCCCCGCTCGCGCCTCGACATCGTGCCCTTGTTCGAGACCAGGGACGATCTGGCGGGCGCGGCCCAGGTCATGAGGTCGCTCTTCACCGACAAGGCCTACAAGCGCCAGCTCGAGGCGCGGGGGCGGCGACAGGAGATCATGCTGGGCTACTCCGACTCCGCGAAGGACGTCGGGGTGCTCGCCGCCGCCTGGGAGCTCTACCTGGCCCAGGAGGACCTCGCCCAGGTGGCGCGGGACGCCGGGGTCCACCTCACCCTGTTCCACGGACGGGGCGGCACCGTCGGTCGAGGAGGCGGATCGCCCGTCTACCGCGCCCTCACGGCGCTGCCGCCGGGGAGCCTCTCGGGGAGCATCAAGATCACGGAGCAGGGCGAGATCATCTCCCAGAAGTTCGGGATCCTCTCGATCGCCGAGCGCAGCCTCGAGGTGATGATGTCCGGGACCCTCGTGGCGACCTTCGCCGACTGGCGCCAGGGCGTCAGCGAGGCGGACCAGGCGCGCTTCCGGGAGATCATGGATCGCATGTCCGCCCGCTCCCGCATTTACTTCCGGCAGAAGGTCCACGAGTCGCCCGACCTCTTCAAGGTGCTGCTCGAGGCGACGCCGCTCCGCGAGCTCGGGCACGTCCATTTCGGCTCCCGTCCCGCCTACCGCGAGCGCGGCGCCGGGACGATGGCCGGCATCCGCGCCATCCCCTACAACTTCGGGTGGACGCAGACGCGACTCATGCTGACGAGTTGGCTCGGCGCAGGCACGGCCCTCGCGGAGGCAGCGGCGGAGCCCGGCGGGCTCGAGCTCCTGCAGCAGATGACGGCGGTGTGGCCCTTCTTCGACGACTTCATCGCGAAGATCGAGATGGTGTGCGCGAAGACGGACATCGAAATCGCGCAGCTCTACCTCACGCAGCTCGGCGACTACGAGAAGATCTTCACCGACCTGCGCGCCGAGTACGAGCGCACGACGTCGACCATCCTCGCGATCCGGAAGAAGGGGAGCCTCGCGGCGGAGCATCGCTTCCTCGCGAAGTCCATGCAGCTCCGCAACCCCTACGTCGATCCGCTCAACCTGCTCCAGGTGAGCCTGCTGCGGCGCAAGCGCAACCTGCCCGAGGGGGCTCCGGAGTCGAAGCTGCTCGATCAGGCCCTCGGCACGACCCTGAACGGCATCGCCCAGGGGATGCGCAACACCGGCTGAGTTCCGCGCCCAAGCGAAAATCGCTCCGAGATCCCGGGCAGGTCGATGTAGGATGGGAGCTCTGTCAGGAGCTCGCCCGATGAACGCGCGTCGATCGCACACGCCCCGGAGGTTTCTCCGTTGGCCCCTGGGCTCTCTCGGAGCGTCGCTGGCGTTCGGGGTGAGCGCTGCCACGGCCCAGCCCGCACAGGCCCAGCCCGCACAGGCCCAACCCGCACAGGCCCAACCCGCGCAGGCCCAACCCGCGCAGGCCCAACCCGCGCAGGCCCAACCCGCGCAGGCCCAGCCTCCCGCTGCCCCGCCTCCCACGGCGCGGCCCGCGCCGGCTCCGGGCGCTCCACCCCCAGCCCCCGGCGGACCCGTCTCTCCCCGCGAAGGCGAAAATCCGCCGGACAGCGGCTGGACGACCGCGCCGAGCTCACCCCCGGAGGCGAACTCCGTCCCCCCGCCCGTCGAGCCTGGCGCTTCCCAGACCCCTGCGGACGGCGCCCCTCCCGCCGACCATCCCCCTCCCGACGCCGGGCCCACCGGCGCTCCTCCCCACTACGTCCCCGGCCCCCCCTTTCACGGCGGCTACGGATTTCCTCCGCCCCCGTACGGTTATCCCCCGTACGGCTACCCCCCACCTCCCGACTGCGCCGCGGATCCGCGGCCGGCGACGCTGCCTTACCGCGAAGGGCGCCCGGCACCCCCGGGCTACTACTACGAGGAGCGGATGCGGCGCGGGCCGATCATCGCGGGGGCGATCCTCCTCGGCGTGCCTTACGCGCTCGGGCTCTCCTTCGCCGGCGGGGACTCCTTCTCGAACCAGACGGGCTGGCTCGCGCTCCCCGTCGCCGGGCCCTGGATCACCCTCGCCGCCCGCGAGCGCTGCGACGAGACGCAGGTCTACGACCACGACATCCTCGCGTCTCCCTGCTCCGAAGAGCGCACCGTCCGCACCCTGCTCGTGGTGGACGCGCTGATGCAGGCGACGGGGACCGCCCTCCTGCTCTGGGGGACGCTCTCCAAGACGAAGGAGTACGTCCGCGACGACGTCAGCGTGCAGCTCGTCCCGACCCAGCTTGGACGGTCTGGCTACGGGCTCGGCGCGGTGGGCTCCTTCTGACGGCCCCCGGTTTCCGCTCGCGGTCCCGCGCTCTGGTGATTTCCGCGCGCCTCCCCGGGCGCGCTGGTTACTTCCGCCCGTTGGAGCGGGCTCCGATCACTCCCGCTCCTTGGAGCGCGCCTCCTGGTTGAGCTTCTTCTCGAGGTCGGGGACGACGCGCGCCACCCGACGCTCGATCAGCTCCTGCACCAGCTTCCAGAGGCTCTCTTCGTCGGCGCACTCGCTCAGGGGCCCGAGCGGGATCTGAAAGCCGCCCATGTCGGCGCGCCCGCCACCGTAGGGGCGCCCGTCGGGATCGCTGCCGAAGGCGTTCTGCATGAAGAGCGCGGGATCGACGCTCGCCCGGCTCGTGCGCAGGGAGCCGTCGACGCGATCCTCGACGATGCCGTAGACGAGCACCGTGTCGATGTCCTCCCGCCGCAGGATGAAATCGGCGGCCGTCGGGATGGCGTCCCGGTTGATGGCCGACACGCGCCCCACCCCGGCGATGGCGAAATCCCGGATCACCTGCAGCTCGCGCAGGGCGATGCCGACCGCATCCATGGCCTCGGCGCTGATGCTCCGACGGCCGACGCGGCTCAGGGTCTCCGCGTCACAGAAGGGCTTGAGATACGCCGCAGCGCGAAAGTCCTGGGGGGTGGAGAACGCGAAATCGTCCGTGTCCGTCTGGATCCCGAAGAACATCGCCGTGGCCACCGCCGTGTCGTCGGACCCCTCGCCGCCCAGGGGGGCGAGCCCCTGCTCGGAGTACTCCGCGTAGATCGTCGACGTCGCGCCCACGTCGTGGCGCACGTCCACGAAGGGCGCCCGTGGCAGGCTCTTCGGGCGGTGGTGGTCCACGACGGTCAGCAGCTCGAGGTTGTCAGGGAGCTGGATGCTCGGCTCGTGCTGGCTCGCGTCGACGAGCGACAGGTAGCCGAACTCCTGGAGATCCTCCGTCTTGTCCACCCGCACCATCGGCACGTTGAGGAGCTTGACGAGGGCGCGGTTCTCCGAGCGCGACAGGGGCAAGACGTGGGCGATGGTCGCGGAGACGCCCAGCCGCTCGCAGATGCGGCGGTGGGCCAGCGCGCTCCCGATCGCGTCGGGATCCGGATGGCCGCCGAGAAGGATGACGTGCGGCTTGTCCGTGGCCTGGGACAGCACCTGCTCGAGGCGCTGAGCACGAGCCACCGAGCTCTTGTTGCCGTTACTCATGGGTTTTCGTCGAGACTCCGTTCACCGGCAGCCGTCCAGGAGCTCTGGACATCGAGCGTTCCCGCCAGGGAGCGCTGGGTACTGGCCGCCGAAGGGGATCGATGAGCTCCCCCGCCGAGGCCCCTGCCCGATCCGCTGGACCGAGGCAGGCTGCGATTTGCCGAGGTGGCCGTTTAGCACTCCCAGCGGCTCGGCGGGACCCGCAGTTGATGCCGGGTCCCTCATCAGGGCACGGGTCGATGTTAACACCGTTAACTTCGCCGCGCCCGCGTGCGCCTCTTGCGGCTTCTCTCCACGACGGCCCTTGACTCCAAGGGCCACTCGCCGCAGGCTTGCCACGCAATGAATCCGCCGCGCCTCCCTTCCAGCAGCCCGTGCGCCGCGGGCGTCACGGCTGGCGGGGTCGCGCTCGCATCCGGAAGCCTTGCATCCGGAAGTGCATCCAGGAGCCCCGTGGCGGGTGCCACGACGGCCGCGTTGGGCGGGACTCACCTTGCCGTGGAGCCGATCCGGGCCTCTGGGCCGGCAGCTGCTATTTTCGGCGGACTCGCGCTCGTGATCGCTGGTGTGATCGTACGCCTCGATCTCGTATGCCAGGGTGCGGTGGCCGGTTAGCGAGAGACCTCCTTCTGTTTTCGGCCCCCGCACCCTGACGGTGCGGGGGTTTTTTTTTCTTCCTTCCTCGGTTCGCCCCTTCATTTTCCCCTGTTCCTACTAGGCTTCCCACCCCCTTCGGCTGCGCGTCCGCGCGTGGCCCCAGCTCGAAGAGCTTTCCCATGGAAGACGCTGCGAAAAAGCTCGAAACCCAGCCGCAAACCACTCCCAAAACGCTCACGGGTTCGGAGATCCTGTGGGACACGCTCGTCAACCAGGGTGTCGAAGTGGTGTTCGGGTATCCGGGCGGCGCGATCATGCCCGCCTACGACGCCATGATTAAGTACCCCGTGCGGCACGTCCTCGTCCGGCACGAGCAGGGTGCCGCCCACATGGCGGATGGGTATGCGCGGGCCTCGGGCAAGGTGGGTGTGTGCATCGCCACGTCCGGGCCCGGCGCCACGAACCTCGTGACCGGGCTCGCCAACGCGATGCTGGATTCCATCCCCATGGTCGCCATCACGGGCCAGGTCGCCTCCGGGTTGTTGGGCAGCGACGCCTTCCAGGAGACGGACATCACCGGCGTCTCACTCCCGATCACCAAGCACAACATCATGGTGACGCGACCGGAGGAGATCTGTCAGGCGTTGAAGGAGGCCTTCTACATCGCGAGCTCCGGGCGCCCCGGTCCGGTGGTCGTCGACATCACCAAGGACGCACAGCAGAAGAGCTGCGAGTACGTCTACGATCCCTCGCCGGTGCGCCTGCCGGGCTACCGCCCCGACTACCACCCGATCGACAAGGACATCGCGCGAGCGATCGACCTGATCCACTCCGCGGAGCGCCCGGTGCTGTTCTGCGGCCACGGCGTGATCCAGTCGAATGCGACCCAGGAGCTCCTGGAGTTGGTGGAGAAGACCCAGATCCCGGTCGCCTGCACGTTGCTGGGCCTGGGCGGCTTCCCCGCGACCCACAAGCGGGCCCTCGGCATGATGGGGATGCACGGCGAGGCCTGGGTGAACCGCGCCATTCAGGAGGCCGACCTCCTGATCGCCGTCGGCATGCGCTTCGACGACCGCGTGACGGGCAACCTGAAGACCTACGCGCCCGGCGCCAAGAAGATCCACATCGAGCTCGATCCCGCGGAGATCAACAAGAACGTCCACGTGGATCTCCCCCTCGTCGGCGATGCCCGCCAGATCCTGCAGCAGATCTTGCCCCACGTGAAGTCGTGCAAGATCCAGCCCTGGCTCGACTACATCGAGGACCTGAAGGGCGAGACCGCCGTCATCGAGATCCAGCACCTCCCCGACCACGGGAAGCTGTACGCCGCCCACGTCATCCACGACCTGTGGCGCTACACGGACGGCAAGGCGTTGGTGGTCACCGACGTCGGCCAACACCAGATGTGGGAGGCGCAGTACTACAAGCACGACCACCCGCGGAAGCTCGTCACCTCCGGCGGCCTCGGCACGATGGGGTTCGCCTTGCCCGCGGCCATCGGCGCCAAGTTCGCGTGTCCCGACGACGACGTCTGGGTGATCGCGGGGGACGGCGGCTTCCAGATGACCGCGGCGGAGCTGACCACCTGCGCCCAGGAGGGCATCAAGGTGAACGTCGCCATCATCAACAACGGATATTTGGGGATGGTGCGTCAGTGGCAGCAGTTCTTCTACGGGGGGCGCTACGTCGCGACGCCGATGAAGAGCCCCGACTTCGTGAAGCTGGCGGACGCCCACGGCCTCTTGGGGCTGCGGGTGACCGAGCGCGCGCAGGTGAAGGCCGCCGTCGAACGAGCCAGGGCCCACGAAGGATCCGTGGTCATCGACTTCCGCGTGGAGCAGGAGGACGCGGTCTATCCGATGGTCCCCGCGGGAGCCGACCTGCACGACATGATCCGGCGCCCCCAGAGCCACAACCCCATCTACGAAACTGGTGAGGACGAGTGATGACCGAGAGCAGCCACTCCCTGCGGACCTTCGTCGCCTACGTCGAAGACCGCCCGGGTGTCTTGAACCGCATCGCGTCGCTATTTCGGCGCCGCAACTACAACATCGTCTCCCTGAACGTCGGCAGAACCCACGAGGCGGGTATCTCGCGCATGACGTTCCAGATGGAGGCCGATGACGACATGGCTCGTCGCATCGAGGCCAACCTTTACAAGATGGTCCACGTGCTCAGCGTGGAGGACATCACGAACACCCAGAGCGTCATCCGCGATCTCGCCCTCATCAAGGTGCGCGTGGGGCCGGAGCGGCGCGCCGAGGTCCTCCAGATCCTGAGCGTGTTCCGCGCTCACGCGGTCGACCTCGGTACGGAGACGCTCACGGTGGAGATCACCGGCAAGCAGGAGAAGATCGACGGATTGGTCGCCACGTTGCGACCCTTCGGCATCGTCGAGATGGTCCAAACCGGCACGGTCGCGATGACCCGCGGCAACCAGGGTGCCGCAGCGCGAGCTGCCCATACGGAAGACGCCAGCGGTATCGCCGCTGCCTGACTCGAAGAAAGAACGGAAAGAGAACTCATGGCCACCATCCGCTACGAAAAGGACGCCGACCTCGGACTCATCAAGAGCAAGAAGGTCGCCATCATCGGCTACGGCTCGCAGGGGCACGCTCACGCCTTGAACTTGAAGGAGAGCGGCGTCGACGTCTGCGTCGGGCTCCACGAGGGCTCGAAGAGCCGCGCCAAGGCCGAGAAGGACGGCCTCGCCGTCAAGAGCGTCTCCGACGCCGCGGCGTGGGCGGACGTCATCATGTTGCTGGTGCCCGACACCACGCAGGCGAGCGTCTACAAGGAGTCGATTGAGCCGAACCTGAAGGCGGGCAAGACGCTGATGTTCGCCCACGGCTTCAACATCCGCTTCGAGCAGATCGTGGCGCCGAAGGACGTGGACGTCAGCATGATCGCGCCGAAGGGGCCCGGTCATCGGGTCCGCGAGACGTACCAGGAGGGCGGCGGCGTGCCCGCGCTGCTCGCGGTGCACCAGGACGCCAGCGGTCAGGCCGACGCCTTGGCGCTGTCCTACGCGGCCGGCATCGGCTCGGCCCGCGCCGGCGTGCTGAACACCACCTTCGCCGAGGAGACGGAGACGGATCTGTTCGGTGAGCAGGCCGTGCTCTGCGGCGGTGCCTCGGAGCTGGTCAAGGCCGGCTTCCGCACCCTCGTCGAGGCCGGCTACCAGCCGGAGGTCGCCTACTTCGAGTGTCTGCACGAGCTCAAGCTGATCGTCGACCTGATGTACCGCGGTGGCTTGAACTACATGCGCTACTCGATCAGCGACACGGCGGAGTGGGGCGACTACGTCTCCGGTCCCCGCGTCGTGAACGACGCGACCCGCGCCGAGATGAAGAAGATCCTCGGCGAGATCCAGGACGGCACCTTCGCGCGCAACTGGATCAAGGAGAACGCCGAGGGTCGCCCCAAGTACAAGGCCATCCAGGCGTCCGAGCAGGAGCAGCAGATCGAGCAGGTCGGCGCCGAGCTGCGCAAGATGATGCCCTTCGTGGACCCCGTCACCATCAAGCCCGGTCAGTGACCGGCGTGGTCGCGTGGCTCCGGGTCCCCACGCCCGGAGCCCGTGACCGTCGTAGACCCCCCTCGAGAGAAACAGAGAAGCGGCAGGAGCAGCCATGACTCAGCCCCCGAACGATTACGTCCGAATCTTCGACACCACCCTGCGGGACGGCGAGCAGTCGCCAGGCGCGACGCTCACCTCCGACGAGAAGCTCGAGGTCGCGCGTGCCCTATCGCGGCTCGGTGTGGACGTGATCGAGGCGGGCTTCCCTGCCGCGTCTCCCGATGACCTGGCGGCGGTGCAGCGCATCGCCGAGACCGTCGGGCGCGACGTCCCCGAGGGACGCCCCGAGCGGCCGGGCGGCGCGGAGCCGCCGATCATCTGCGGCCTGGCTCGAGCCACCGAGAAGGACATCGACCAGGCCTTCGCTGGCGTGCGCGGCGCCAAGCACCCACGCATCCATACGTTCTTGGCGACGTCGCCGATCCACCGCGAGCACAAGCTCCGGATGACCAAGGAGCAGGTGGTCGAGCGGGCCAGCAAGATGGTGGCCTACGCGCGAGCGCTGTGCGCCGACGTCGAGTTCAGCCCGGAGGACGCGGGCCGCACCGAGCCCGAGTTCCTCTACGAGGTGCTGAGCGCGGTGATCGAGGCGGGCGCGACGACCCTGAACATCCCCGACACCGTCGGCTACACCCTGCCCCACGAGTTCGGCGAGCTGATCGCCGGCATCATGAGCAACGTGAAGGGCATCGAGAAGGCGATCGTCTCGGTCCACTGTCACGACGACCTGGGGCTCGCGACCGCCAACAGCTTGGCGGGGATCCGCGCCGGCGCCCGTCAGGCCGAGGTCACGATCAACGGCATCGGCGAACGCGCCGGCAACACCTCCTTGGAGGAGGTGGTCATGACCCTGGCCACGCGCAAGCCGATCTTCGGCCTCCGCACGGGCATCGACACCACCCAGCTCACCCGCACCAGCAAGCTGGTGAGCGCACGCACGGGCATGGTGGTGCAACCGAACAAGGCCATCGTCGGGGCGAACGCCTTCGCCCACGAGTCCGGCATCCACCAGGACGGCATGCTGAAGCACCAGGAGACCTACGAGATCATGCGGCCCGAAGCCGTAGGAGCTCAAAAGACCCTCCTGGTGCTGGGCAAGCACTCCGGCCGACACGCGTTCACCGTGCGCTTGCGCGAGCTGGGGCACCCGCTGTCCGACGAGGCGCTCAACAACGCCTTCGAGCGCTTCAAGGTGCTCGCCGACAAGAAGAAGCGCATCACCGACGCCGATCTGATCGCCCTGGCCGCCTCCGAGGAGAGCGCCGGTCCGGAGCTGTTCAAGCTGGAGGCAGTCCACGTGAGCGCGGGCGCGGGCATGCCCACCGCCTCGGTGAAGCTGCGCTGCCCCGACGGCGAGTCACGCACCACGGCGGCCATCGGCACCGGGCCGGTGCACGCGGTGTTCACCGCGATCGACAACCTCGTCCAGGCGCCGGCGGAGCTGCTCGAGTACTCGATCAACGCGGTCACCGAGGGCATCGACGCCCTCGGCGAGGCCAGCGTGCGCGTGCGGGCGCGGGGCGAGGCGCTGCGGGAGAACCCGCAGCTCGGCTCCGTCCTGTCGTCCATCTTCCATGGCCACGCCGCGGACACGGACGTCATCGTGGCCAGCACGAAGGCATACTTGGTCGCGCTCAACCGGCTGCTCGCGACCCTCGACGCCAAGCGCCGGCAGCCGGATGCGGAGGCCCCGCGCGACGCAGCGCCCGGTGCGAGCGGATGACGCAGCGCGAGCGGATGACGCGGTGCAGGCGGAGAATGTGCCGCAAGCGGGTGATGGAAACATGAGCCGGATCGCGATTTACGACACCACCCTGCGCGACGGCAGCCAGGGTGAAGGCGTCTCCTACACGGTGATGGACAAGCTCCGGATCGCGGAGCGCCTGGACCAGTTCGGGGTCACCTTCATCGAGGGCGGTTGGCCGGGCTCCAACCCGAAGGACGCCGAGTTCTTCGAGCGCGCCCGTGACCGGGAGTGGCGCCATTCGCTGCTCGCGGCGTTCGGCTCCACCCGTCGCGCGAACAAGACCCCCGAAGACGATCCGAACCTGCAGGCGCTCATCGCCTCGGGCGCGCCGGTGTGCACCATCTTCGGCAAGAGCTGGACGCTGCACGTCACCGACGTCCTCCGCACCACCCTCGACAAGAACCTGGAGATGATCGAGGAGAGCGTGCGCTTCCTCGCCAGCCAGGGACGGCGCGTGATGTACGACGCCGAACACTTCTTCGACGGCTACGCCGCGGACCCCGCCTACGCGGTGGAGACGCTGCTCGCGGCGCGCCGGGGCGGCGCCGAGACCCTCGTCCTCTGCGACACCAACGGCGGCAACCTGCCCTGGCGCATCGAAGACGTGGTGCGCGAGGTGCACGCGCGCGTCGAGCACCCCGTCGGGATCCACGCGCACGACGACACGGGCTGCGGCGTGGCCAACAGCCTGGCGGCGGTGCGCGGGGGCGCCACGCAGGTCCAGGGCACCATCAACGGCATCGGTGAGCGCTGCGGCAACGCCAACCTGAGCGTGATCATCCCGAACCTCGAGCTCAAGCTGGGCCTGAGCGCGCTGCCCCCGGGCCAGCTGCGCGAGGTGGGCGAGGTGTCTCGCTTCGTCGCCGAGGTGGCGAACCTCAGCCCCAACGAGAACATGGCGTACGTGGGGCGCGCGGCCTTCGCCCACAAGGGCGGCGTCCACGTGGCCGCCATGCGCCGTCACGCCAACTCGTACCAGCACATCGAGCCGGAACTCGTGGGCAACGAGATGCGGGTCGTGGTGAGCGAGCTCAGCGGCAAGGGCAACGTGCTCAGCAAGGCGGAGGAGCTGGGGCTCGTCTTCGACGACGGCGCCGAAGCGGAGGCGCTCGAGGAGATCAAGCGCGCCGAAGCCCGGGGGCTCTCCTACGAGGGAGCGGAGGCCTCCGTGTCCCTGCTCCTGCAGCGGCGCCGCGAGGGCTACGCGCCCCTGTTCGAGGTGCTCGACTACCAGGCCATCGTCGGCAAGAGACAGGGCCTCGAGTTCGTCGAGGCCACGGTGCGGCTGCGCGTGGGCGACGAGATCGTGCACACGGCCGGCGACGGCAACGGCCCCGTGAGCGCCCTGGACTCCGCCCTGCGCAAGGCCCTGATCCCCTTCTATCCGGCCATCGAGAAGCTCCACCTGGCCGACTACAAGGTCCGTATCCTGGACAGCGGCTCGGGGACGGGGGCGATCACGCGCGTGCTCATCGACAGTCGCGACGACCAGGGCGAATGGAGTACCGTCGGGGCCTCCAGCAACATCATCGAGGCGTCGATGGACGCCCTGCTCGACTCCATCGAGTTCGGGCTACGCAAGAGAGCAGAGAAGTCATGAATGCGAAGATCGTCGTCCTGCCCGGAGACGGGATTGGTCCGGAAATCACGGCCGAGGCCCAGCGCGTCCTCGAAGCGGTAGCCAAGAAGGGAGGCCATGAGTTCACGTTCAGCGAGCACCTCATCGGCGGCATCGCGATCGACGAGACGGGCACGGCTCTGCCGGACGAGACCCTGAAGGCCGCGCAAGAAGCGGACGCTGTCCTGCTCGGCGCCGTGGGCGGCCCCAAGTGGGACGATCCGAAGGCGAAGGTCCGCCCGGAGCAGGGTCTGCTCAAGATCCGCAAGAGCTTGGGGTTGTTCGCCAACCTGCGGCCCGTGCGCGGCTACAAGGAGCTCCTCGAGGCCTCTCCCCTCAAGACGGAGCGGGTGGAGGGCGTCGATCTCCTCGTGGTGCGTGAGCTCACGGGGGGCCTCTACTTCGGTCGCCCGCAGTTCCGTGAGCCCCACCAGGGCGAGGAGCGCGCCGTCGACACCCTCGAGTACACGACGCCGGAGATCCGGCGGGTGGTGAAGCTGGCCTGCGACATCGCTCGCGGGCGCCGCAAGCTGGTCACCTCCGTCGACAAGGCAAACGTGATCGAGACCTCGCGCCTGTGGCGCGACACCGCCAACGCCGTGGCCCAGGACTACCCGGACGTCACCCTCGAGCATCAGCTCGTCGACTCGTGCGCCATGCGCCTCGTGACGAACCCGAAGAGCTTCGACGTCATCGTCACCGAGAACATGTTCGGCGACATCCTCTCGGACGAGGCGGCCGTCCTCACGGGCTCTCTGGGGATGCTGCCCAGCGCCTCCCTGGGCGAGGGCAAGATCGGCCTCTACGAGCCGATCCACGGCTCGGCTCCGGACATCGCGGGCCAGGGCATCGCCAACCCCCTGGGGACGATCCTGAGCGCGGCGCTCTTGCTACGTCACAGCCTGCGCCTCGAAGCAGAGGCGAAGGCCGTCGAGGACGCGGTGGAGCGGACCCTGGCGAGCGGCGTGCGGCCGCGGGATCTGGGCGGCGATGCGACCACTCGGAAGGTCGGCGACGCCGTCCTGAGCCACCTGTAATCGCGCCCCGTCACTGCGACGGCGCAGCGCCCCCGTCACCGCGCATCACGGCGACGGCGCGGCGCCGTCGCCGTCGCCGCTCTCCGCCCACTCGGTCGTTGGTTCGGAGCGGCGACGGAACGACGACGGTGCGGCGGAACGACGACGGTGCGGCGGAACGACGACGCCGCCACCGACGAGCCCGCCGTCTCGTCGGTGCAACGTGGTTGCACGGCCCCCCCTCGGCGCTAGCTTGCCCAGAGAACGTGCGCTCACGGGGAGCGCACGGATCAAGGGGGGGAACCATGTATCAGCAGCTGAAGACGAACCACGACCACGTCTTGGGGTATCAGCTCTCGGGCACCATCACGGAGGACGAGGCGAAGGAGATCCTCGCGCAGCTGAGCTCCGTCATCGATCGTGAGCAGACCGTGTGTTTGCTCGTCCGCTTGCCCGAGGAGCCCGAGCACGCGCAGCTCGCCGCCCTCAACCAGAACCTGCGCTTCTTCCGTGACCACGCGGATCGCATCGAGCGCTACGCGCTCGTCACGAACAGGACCTCGTACAAGTGGGCGGCACGCGCCGCAGACGTGCTCACGCCCATGGACGTGCGCCCCTACCCCCTCGAGGAAGAGGAAGAGGCGTGGCGCTGGCTGGAGTCGGGAGACGACTCGCCCCTGCGAGGGCGGCCCCAGCGCGCGTCGGAGCGCCGCCCCTGACGCCCCTCAGGCTCAGCCGAACCGCACTCGGAACAGGTGCGCCACGGTGGTGGCGCACTCCTCCAAGGACATCTCCGCGGTGTTGAGCAGCAGGTCGAAATTCAAGGGCGACGTGATGTCGCTCTTGAAGTGCCGCATGTAGAAGGTCCGGCGCTCCTCGTCGACGCGGGCCACCTTGATCTGCGCCTCCGCCTTGGTGAGCCCGTCGCGCTCGGCGATGTACTCCACGCGGCGCTCGAGCGGCGCGTAGCACCGGACCCGCAGCGTCCGATGCGCGTCGAGGATGAGGTGCCCGCCCCGCCCCACGACGACCCCCGAGCGGTGACGAGCCAGCGCCACGAGCGTCTCCGACAGGTTGCGGAGATAGTCACTCTGGCTGAAGCGCCGCACGATCATCAGATCGTCGATCCAGGACTCGAGGCGGCTCTGCGTGCGCTCGTCCAGCGCCTCGACCACCTGCCGGCGCACGTCCGCCCGACGCGCGACCTCGTGCACCAGCTCCTGAGCGTAGAACCCGATGTCGAGCTGCTCCGCCACCACGCGCCCCATCTCGCCGCCGAAGGCGCCGAACTCCCGCGACACGGTGATCATCGGACGTTGACGCACCTCGACCCTCGACTCGGGAGGCCGATCGCTCGCACCCTGCTGTTCGATCAGCCAGCGCAGGACCTGTTGATTGACGAGTTGCTCGACGCTACGTGCCATCCGGACGCTCCTTGGGATTCGAGGGGGGTGAGTTGCTCCTCGAGTGCCGCTCGACTCGCACGACGGCCGGCACGGCCGGCTCTCTGCTCCGATCGACACCCTCGTCGCTTGCCCAGTCGCAACGAACGGTTCGCTCGCGACGAACCGTCATGGGCTTGGGGAAGTTGTGAGAAGATTGAAGGTTTTTCGCATGAGGGTCAGGGGCGGCGCGGAGAACGAACTCCCGCGCATCTCTCAGATTGCCCGGATTTTCGAGGCCCGTGAAGTGGAAAATCGCGCGGGGGTACCTGGGACATCCCCCGCGAGACATTCCGCGGGATCTCCCGAGACTGCTCCCCAGGGGGCGCCTTTCGCGGGGGCTCCTCGTCGTCCGTGACCGAACCCGTCGGCCCGCCTATGAACTCCCCGTGACCGACCCTTCTCCCGATCGCACCGATCCCCAAGCCGCTCCCAACCAGGGCGAAAAAATCGAGGCTCACACGCCGCTCGTGGCGACGGCTCATCTCCCCGCCGTAGGGGGGCGCATCGGCTCGGAGCTCGAACACTTCATCGTCGAGGAGCTCCCGCTCTACGAGGCCTCCGGGGAGGGCGAGCACCTCTATGTCTTCCTGGAGAAGCGCGGCGCCACGACCCAGGACCTGATCCAGGCCGTCGCGCGGACCGCGAACGTGCGCCCGCAGGACGTGGGCGCCGCGGGCATGAAAGACAAGCACGCCATCACCCGGCAGTGGTTGTCCTTGCCCGCCACGGCGCGTCCCCCCGAGGACTGGGAGCTCCCGGAGTTCGCGACCCTGCTCGAGAGATCGCGCCATCGAAACAAGCTGCGCACCGGGCATCTGCGCGCCAACCGCTTCCGCATCACGCTGGTGGACGTGCCCGCGGGCGGCCTCGAGCGGGCGCGGGCCGTCGTCGCGGAGCTGTCCCGGGCAGGCCTGCCCAACTACTACGGCGCGCAACGTTTCGGACGACACGGCAAGACCCTCGCGCAGGCGCTCCAGTGGCTGCGGCGGGATACGAGCGAGGACGGGGCGCGGCGGCGCGGGGGCCACGGGCGACACTTTCAGACCAAGCTCCTGTCGAGCGCGGTGCAGTCGGAGATCTTCAATCGCTATCTCACCGCCCGCCTCGGCTGCGCCGAGCCGCTCCTCACGGGCGAGGTCGTCCGCCTCGACGGCACCGGTCGACACTTCGTCGTGGAGGACGTGGCGCAGGAGCTCCCCCGCTACGAGCAAGGAGACCTCCATCGGACGGGCCCGCTCCTGGGCCCCCGCACCCTGCAGGCCCGCGCGGCGGCGGCGGAGCTCGAGTCCCGGGTGCTCGAGGGGCTCGGCTTCGGGGAGGCGGAGCTGGCGACGCTGGGTCGAGCGGCTCCCGGAGCGCGCCGCGATCTGACGCTGCACCCCGAGGAGCTCGAGGTGGAAGAACCGGCGCCGGGGCTCCTGGTCCTGAGCTTCGTGCTCCCCGCGGGGAGCTACGCCACGCAGCTCGTCCGTGAGCTCACCCGCGCCCCCTGGCTCGAGCCTTACTGAAGCGGACGTTTTCTTTCCCGGCGTCGGCTCGTCGGCGCAAGTTCCCGCCATGGCCGCCGCTTTCCTCAGGGGGCGCCGTCGGCGCAGCACCCGTGGGGTCGCTCGTCGGGTCTCGCCCGTCTCTGCCGTTCGAGATTCTGCCGTTCGGGATTCTGCCGTTCGGGATTTTGCCGTTCGG
>Ga0207873_1000718_pt1 | contig 35058 bp, 31 predicted proteins | sample BGWIniCompost_FD_187373 | JGI IMG/M metagenome (GOLD analysis project Ga0207873, IMG submission 187373) | Cellulose adapted compost microbial communities from Newby Island Compost Facility, Milpitas, CA, USA - BGW Initial Compost (SPAdes)... ... | reverse complement strand
CGACCTGCGGACGGCGGCTCAGGTGCTGGCGATTCAGCGGGTAGCCGATGCGCTGACGACGCGCGGGTTCTATCCGTGATTGCATGGGCCGCGGTCTAGCCGGGCGAAAAATGTCGAAACGGGCTGTCATCCAGCCCGTTTTGCATTGCGGATAGCCGCTAAACGGGTTACAACATGGAACGAAGGCTCTCGATTGACTCCACTGGTTAGACTGTGACCGGCGTTTTGCAACGGGTGAAAAACTGGTTGGGGCTGGCTCCTGCGCGCTCCACCGTGGGACAGTCCATGCGAGAAGCGCTTGAAGATGGGCGGCGCGCCAAGTTCTCGGAAGATTACGAGCGCGCGCTGGCGTCGCTGGGGCGTGCTGTCGAAATCGCGGAAGCGGCGGGCGACCCGGCGGCGGTGGCCGTTGCCGCGTTGCATCAGGCGGAAGTGTATATTCGCTTGCAGCGCTGGGATGACGCGGCCGCCCTGCTGGCCCGGATCGAGGCTACGGCCCGGCAGGTCGAGCAGCCCGTTCAGATCGCTTATGTGCTGGCGACGCGCGGCACGCTGGCGCAGGAGCGCGGCGATTGGGCCGGGGCGCGGGCGCTCTACGAAGAAGCGCTCTCCCTTGCCCGGCAGGCGCAGTCCGGCGGCGCGGAGGGCCGGGCATTGGGCCATCTGGCCGACTGCTATCTGGCCGAGGGCAACGCCAGTTACGCGGCCCATCTGTTGCAAGAGGCTATGCCCAAGCTGAATGCCAGTGGCGATATTGAACTGAACAGCTATTTCATCGGACGGCTGGGGCAGGCGCTGATCGAAAGCGGGCAGGAGGTCGAAGGCCAGCACCTGCTCGTTCGCGCGCTCCAGATGGCCGAGCAGTTTCGTTATCGTTACTACGAACGCTTCTGGTCGCTCGAACTGGGCAAGCGCGCCTATGAGGAAGGGCGCTATCAGGAAGCTCTCCAGCATTTAGAGCACGCGCTTCAACTTTTTTCCGACCATATGGCCAGCGCTGATCGGGTTGACGCGCTTGTGTCCATGAGCCAGATCTGCCTGCGGCTGCGGAATATTCCCGAAGCGCTTAATTACGCCGAGCAGGCCGTCGCCAGCGCGGATGGCGGTGACCCGGTGTTGCGGGCCAAAGCCGGGGGCGCTCTCGGGGCCGCGCTGCATGCCGCGCAGCGCAGCAGCGAAGCTGTGCCACATCTCGCCGCCGCCGCTGAAATCTTCGCCGGCCTCGATGGAGCGGCCAACGACCGTATCGAAATCGAGATTTTGCGCCATCTGGCGGCGGCTCAGGCAGGCGACGACCCTGAGGCGGCGGTCGCCACTTACCGGCGGGCGATCGACAAGGCCGATGCCATTGCGGCGCGGATTGAACTGGCGCAGTCGCGGCGTGACCTCGGCCTGTTGTACGCCGCCCAGGGACAGCCGGCGCAGGCGCTTCAGGAATGGGCGGCGGCGCTGGCGATCTACGACGAACAGCGGCATTTTGCGCAGGTAGCCCGGCTCTATGTCGATATGGCCAACGCCCGGCGCGCGCTTGGCCAGTCGCAGCGGGCGATGAAGGATTACGAACAGGCGCTCATGACGCTCAATTCGGTCGACGCGCAGGATGCCGAAACGCGTGGCGTCGTGCTGGCCAACGCAGCCATCGCTTATGCCGAGCGCGGGGACGTCGATTCGGCGGAAGCCTTTTTTACCGACGCTATCGCGCTTGCGGTCCGCGCTGGCGATTACGCGGCGGAGTCCGTACGTCGCGGCAATTATGGCTGGTTTCTGATGATGATCGGGCGGCCACGGCGGGCAATCGCCGCGCTCGAACAGGCGCTGGTTTTGAGCCAGACCCATAACCTGCTGCTCGAAAAGGCGGTGCAGACAGATAATATGGGGCTGGCTTATGACTCGATGGGCGACTATGCCACCGCGTTGGAGCACCATGAAAAAGCGCTCGACCTGATTCGACAGGTGAACAATCCGCATTGGCAGGCGATAATACAGGTCAACACCAGCCGTTCACTGCTGTCGCTGGGGCGGATCGACGAAGCGCTGGCGATGGTCAGCGAGGCTGTAGCTTCAGGGCGGGCGCGGCAGGATTACGAGGCGCTTGTGCAGGCGCTGACGCAGATGGCCCGTGTGTTGCTGCGGCGCGGTGAAACAGAACAGGCTATGGCGACCATCACCGAAGCGGCGCCGTTGTTACGCCACATCGATCAGCAGCGGCTCGAAGCCGACGTGCTGAGCGTTCAGAGCGAAGTTCAGGCCGCGCTCGGAAATTATGAGGCCGCCGAACATCTCTGGTCTGAAGCGCGGCGGCTATACACGCTGCTGCACATGCCGCAAGCCAAGGACGAACCCGTCTGGCTGGTCAACAACCCGCGCGAAAGCTAGGCGCGCGTTTTCGGCCTCGCGAATTGAGTTGCTCTGCGAATGGCACATTTCTGGTTTGTCTCAGCGCCGCTGCTCAGCCATACCGACTGGGGCGGCTTTCTCAAAACTGCTCAGGCGCTAAAAGCGCTTGGCCATCACGTCACGTGGGTGAGCGAGAATCGCCTCGGCGGTTTTCTGGCGTCGGCTGGCATCGAGTTCGCGCCTGTCCGGCGCACGGGCTGGCTGTGGCCACCGCCTCCCGCTCCCGACTTGCAATCCCTGCCTCCGGCGGAGGCCGTCATGCTGCGCTATCGCCGCGCGCTCGATACGTGGCTGAGCGAAGAACTGGTTGGCGATGCGGTCGAGGCTTTGCTTGAACTCGCGGATCAGATCGGCCCGCCCGACGTAATCGCCACCGATCCGTTTCTCACCGCTTCGGCGCTGGCGGCGGAAGCGCTTGATAGGCCGCTGGCGGTCTGTGGCTGGCCGGCGCTGGATGCGCTTAACGAGGAGTTTCTCTATCCGGTTCAGCGCGCGCTTGGCCGGGACAGCCAGGAACGGGTGGCGCGGCTACTGGAGCGCTTCGGCTTGCAGGGCGTGAATATGTCCGGCGGGCCGACACCGGCCATTCTCAGCCCGCACCTGCATATCTCGTATTTCAGTGAGCGCTGGTATCAGGCCGACAGCGATTATTTGTTGCCGCAGACGCTGTTCGTTGGCGGGATGCCCGCGCCTCCGGCGGACGACCCGCCGCAGTGGCTGCTCGATATTCCGGCAGAAAAACCGCTCGCGCTGGTCACGCTGGGCAGCATTTTTACCGGCGATCTGGGCTTCTTTAGCTGGGCGGCCCATGCGGCGGCGCGCGCGGGCTTTGTGCCGGTCGTTGTCATCGGCTGGAACCCGATTACCCCGGAGGCCAAAGCGGAATTGAAGGCCGCGCTGCCGAAATCCACCCGGCTGCTCAACTGGGTGAGTTTCGAGCATGTGTTGCCTCGCACTCGCCTGATCATCCATCATGGCGGCATGGGGACGACGCACGCCGCCGCCGTTTACGGCATCCCGCAAATTTGCGTTCCTCACGCTGCCGACCAGCGCGGGCAGGCGCGACGTGTGGCGCAGGCGAAAATCGGTCTGAACCTGACTGCCCACGACGTCAGGCAGGGTCTGCTGGCTCAGGGGGCGCGGGCGCTCGCCCAGGATGAGCGCGTGCAGCAGAACGCGCGCGCGTTCGCGGAGGAACTGGCAGCGCTCGGTGGCCCGCCGCGCGCCGCCGAGGCGCTGGCGAATCTGGCCGCTAGCCGCTGACGGCTTTGACCGCCGCCAGCACCTTGGGGCGCAGACGGTTCAGCCACTCGTCGCTTTTCTTGTTCAAAGCAATGCGGAAATAGAGGCTGCGCAGGAAATTGCGCGTATTCTGGGTCGCCGCGTGGACTTTCGGGTCGAAGGGCGCGTCGGGCTTGGCAAGCTGCGTTACCTGCACGCAGCGCGCCAGCCAGTTGATCATGAACGGCATCGTCAGCTCCTGCCGCGCCAGTGCCGCCCAGACGACCAGCACCAGTTGCTCGTCCTCGTTGTGGATGAAAACGTGATCGACCGGCATGGTGATGCGCTGGGCAATCGCCATCATGATCTGTTCGAGATCATCGCGGTCGGTATAGCGGTTGCGCGCCAGATGGCGCAGCAGATCGGCGGTGTGGGCAATGGCGTGCGCCCAGCCTTTCGTATTGGTATAGCCGCGCAGGTCGCGCTCGGCCAGCAGATATTCGATGGTCCAGCGCAGCAGGTTCTTAATTTCGGTTTCGCGCAGGAAGGGCTGGTGGTTGTCGCGCGCCACGATTTCGGCCAGCACCAGCGCCGAGAACGAACGCCGGAACACGCTGTCGGTGTTGCGTTCTTTCAACCCTTGCGACAGATTGCCGACCATCTGCATGATCAGCTCGCGCAGTTGCCGGGTGGAATAAACGCCGCGCTCGATCCAGTAGCCGAGGATCGAATAGCCGAAGGTGTGCCTGAGCACCGGGTTGGGCGAGCCGAGATATTCGACTAACTCGCTCGTCAATTCGGTCAGTGAATAGCCTTCTGGGACGGCGTAGTCGGCATCGCGAATCGATTGCCAGAAAGCGGGTTCCATTGTGCTTTTAGCGCTCTTTTCGACCTGTGATGAGGATGAAGACATGGTCAAAACCTGCGTCTGGCGACAGAACGGAACGCGGGCGAATCCATTCCGCGACGGCCTGTGGCGCTTGCGCGAGCATGATTCGCAGGCGTTCGATGGTCTCAGGCGAGCAGCCCTGACGCTCGGCCCATGGAACCAGCAGCGCCGCTCGCTCCAGCTTCTCAACATGCTCGACCGTCAGGCCGGCATCGAGCAGCAGCCCGCGCCACTCCGCTTCGTTGAAAGCGCGATGATGGCTTGGATCGCGCAGCGTTTCAAACGCTTCGATGTAATCGGCGGCGCGTGGGTCATCGGGCAGCAGATGATCGAGGATGGCCAGCAACCCGCCCGGTTTGAGCACTCGCGCCGCTTCGACGACGAAGCGATAGACGTCCGGAAAATGGTGCGCGGCGACGCGGCAGGTCACCAGATTAAAACACTGGCCGGCAAATGGCAGTTGCTCGGCGTCCGCCCCGGCGAAGGTCAGATTGGCAGCACCTTGCGCCTGCGCGTACTCCCGCGCCGCGACGAGCATGTCCAGCCCGAAATCAGTCGCGACGACCCGGCGGGTGTGCCGGGCAACGTGCAGGGCAGTATGCCCGCCGCCCGTGGCGATATCGAGCGCGAGCCAGTCCGCCTGTGGCGCGACGACTTCGATCAACCGGTCGAGGTCATGGCCCGAAGCATGGATGTCGCTTGTAACATAGTTGTGCCTGTACTGGCCAAAGCGCTCGCGCGCCCGCGCTTTTACATCGTCAGCGGTCGTCATAGCCCTTCCTTTCAACTGCAACTATAGCATGGTCGAACAAACGTCGCTCAGACACTTGGCTGAATTTCTCCTGAAATATGACGCGATTTGGCCCGGTATGGTAAGAGCCGAGTCGCCCGGTGCGTCTCGAAAGCGTGAGGTAGGAGGTAAAAATCCGGCGTTATAATGAGGCGGTTTCAACACCGCCGGAATGTGAAAGGTAAACCCATGGCAACTCGTCGTTTGCTGATTTCATACGCGCATCCCGATGATGAAAGTTTTGGGCTGGGCGGGTTGATCGCGCGCTATGTGGCGGAAGGCGTAGAGGTCTACCTGATCTGCGCGACCAACGGCGAGTGTGGCACGGTGTCTCCGGAACATCTGAACGGGTATTCGTCTGTTGCCGAACTGCGGCTGGCGGAACTCGATTGCGCCGCCGAGAAGCTGGGCTTGAAGCGCGTGTATAAACTCGGCTATCGTGACAGCGGCATGATGGGGTCGGAGACGTCGTTGCATCCCGATTGCCTGTGGCAGGCCGATCAGGCAGAAGTGACGCGGCGTGTTGTCGAGGTCATGCGCGAGGTCCGGCCTCAGGTGGTGATTACGTTCAATCGCTACGGCGGCTACGGCCATCCCGACCATATCGCCATTCAGCGGGCGACGACGACGGCATTCAGCGCCGCCGGCTCGCCGGAGTACGATACAGGTCAGGAGCCGTACCGGCCGCAGAAGCTGTACTATTCAGGCATTGACTCCGGCTTTCTGCGTTTCGCGATCACGATAATGAAACTGCGCGGCAAGGATCCACGTCGCCTCGGCAGGAACGCGGACATCGACTTGCAGGCTGTGCTGGACAATGTCGAGCCGGTTCACGCGCGCGTCCGCGTGCGCGACTATTACGAAGCGTGGGATGAGGCAAGCAACTGCCACGCCAGCCAGCTTGGCGGTGGCGCGCCGAGGCTGCCGCTGTTTCTGCGTAAGCTGCTGTCTCCCTATCAGGGCTTCACGCGCGTTTTCCCCGCGCCACCGGCCAACCGGGTTGACGAATATGACCTGTTTGCGGGCGTGACAGCCGATGAGGCGGAACTGGATCGCGTTCGCTAGCTGTGGCCGGTCAGGGTTCCGCTAGCGCGGCGTGGCTGCGCGTCACGACGGTCTGACCTTCGGGACTCTGCACCCAGCCGATGAAACTACGGAAATCGCCTTCCGGCTCCCGCTGGCCGACGATGAAGATCGTGGAGCGCAGCGGATAGCTATTGTTGGCGACATTTTCGAGTGTCGGCGCAACGCCATCGACCGCTACCGCGCGCACCGTCGGGCCGAGATAGCTCATCGACACATAGCCAATCGCATTCGGGTCGCGGCTGACACTGGTGACCATCGCCGCGCTTGACGGCGCGATGAGCGCTGTTGGGCTGGTGCGCCGGTCGCCCATAATCAGGCGATCGAACTCGGCGCGGGAGCCGGAGCCGTTTTCGCGGCTGATGAGCGTCACGTCGCGATCCGGCCCGCCAACATCTCGCCAGTTGCTCACGCGCCCCTGATAGAGACTGCGAATCTGCTCGGTAGTCAGCCCGGTGATGTCGTTGTCCGGATGAACAATGATAGCGATGCCATCCTGCCCGATGGGAAACCCGAGCAACGGGCTTTCGGTGGGCAGGTGGTTCGTCATCAGATAGGCTTCGGCGTCGCGTTCAACCTGTTCGACCATCGCTTCATAGTTGCCCGAAGTGATGTCGAACGCCAGCATTGGAAACCGCTTGCTGTAAGCGCTGGTCAGTTCGTTCGCCAGAGGCAGGACGGCCGTCGTGGTATAGAGACGCAGCAACGCGGTATTGATCGTCGGCGTGGCCGCCGGCACGATCTGGCTGCTGCAACTGACCAGGGTGAACGCAAAGGCGACGAGGGTTCGCTTGGCTCTCCCCATATGCGGTCACATTCGGCAGGCGTTCCAACGCATGCCGGTGCGACAGCGTTCATCCGGGTACGGCGGTGTTATGCAGTTGGGATGAGCTTTCAATACTCGACTTCCTTCGACGCACGGCTAAGCAGGCTGTAAATATCGCTGGAGAAAACTCGCCACATACGCATCCAGCGAGCCTTCCAGAATCGCCCGCCGCATGTTCTCGGCATGGCGGATCAGGAAGCGGATGTTATGCAGGCTGAGCAGCATATGGGCGAGGATTTCATTCGCTTTCACCAGATGGCGCAGGTACGCGCGCGAGAAATTCTGGCAGCAATAGCAGTCGCAGGTTGCATCGACAGGTTGCTCGTCACGCGCAAGGGCCAGATTTTTCATGTTGAGCGTGCCGTCGGGCGTGAAGGCTGCGCCATGCCGGGCGATGCGCGTTGGCATAACGCAGTCGAACACATCAACGCCTCGAAGAACGGCCTGAGCCATGTCGTCCGGAACGCCAACGCCCATGAGGTAGCGCGGCTTGTTCTCGGGCAGCATCGGCACGGTGAAATCCAGCGTATCGTACATTGCCTGTTTGGTTTCGCCGACGGCGAGGCCGCCGATCGCGAAACCGGGGAAGTCGATTTTGAGCAGATCCTGCGCTGAACGGGCGCGCAGGTCTTCGAAGATACCACCCTGAACGATGCCGAATAACGCCTGACGGCTGTCGTCTGGGTGTGCCTCACGGCAGCGGAGCGCCCACGCGCTCGTCCGCGCGACCGCCGCTTCCACGACGGCGCGGTCGGTTGGCGTTGGACACTGGTCAAAGGCCATGATGATGTCGGCCCCGAGTTTTTGCTGAATCCGCATCGAGATTTCGGGCGTAAAGCGACGCTGGCTGCCGTCGATATGGCTGCGGAACGTCACGCCGTCATCGTCGATCTTACTGATTTTCGCCAGGCTGAAAACCTGGAAACCTCCGGAGTCGGTCAGAATCGGGCCGGGCCATGCCATGAACTCGTGCAAACCACCCATCTCGGCCACGATGTCTTCGCCCGGCCGCAGATGCAGGTGGTAGGTATTCGAAAGGACCAGCGACGCACCGATCTCTTTAAGATCGCGCGGCATGACGGCTTTCACCGTCGCCTGCGTCCCGACCGGCGCAAACACCGGAGTCGGGATCGGGCCGTGTGGTGTATGGAAGACGCCTGCGCGCGCGCGTCCCTGTGTTTTCAGAACTTCGAAATGGAATGACATGAAACCCGTTTTTAGATAGCCGATTCGTCCTGCTATTATAACAACTGTAGAAACCCACATCTGCCATATTCGTCACGTGATTCAGCGAAGCAACCACATCCCATGATCAATCTTTATGACCTTCTGGCTGCCTGTGGCGGCCAACTGTACGGCGAGGCTGCCAGCCAGTTGTTCTCCGACTTCCGTTTCGATCCATCCCAGCCTCTGGAAACGGCGCTGTATGTCGCGCATGGCAACGACCCGCGCCAGCTTGAACGGGCAGTGCGGCAGGGCGCTGCCGGCTTGCTGGTCAGCGAGCCACCGTCGTTTGACACCACGGGCGTGTCGGTGATCGTGGTGCGCGACACGCTGGAAGCGCTGAAGGCGTGGATCGAATGGCGTCTGGAGCGGCTGAAGGCGCGGCGAGTGGTCATCATCGGCGATAGCGACGCGACTGTGACCGCCGAAGTGGCGCGCGCGCTTCTGACGTTACGGCACACGGTCTGTGGCGGCGCGGTGGCGACCGACTGGCTTTCGCTGGCGCGCGCGCTGGTCCCGAATGACGGCGATTCGCGCGTCGCTCTGTTTCGAGCCAGCGCGCGCGATGAGGCACTGTTCGATACTCTGGCCGTGCTGCGTCCGGATGTTGTCATTGCTCCGGGCGAGTCTGCCGCCGTCATCGAGCGCGTCTGCGCCACGCTCGATGAGGATGGCCTGCTGGTGCTCGACCAGCGTGACATGGCCGGGGCCGCCGGGCAGCGGGTGAGCACGGTCGCGGTCGATGAATTCGGCGCGGATGTGGTGGCGTATAACGTCGTTTGCGGCCTGAGCGGTACGGGTTTCGATCTGCGCTATGGCGGGCAGCGCTACGTTGGCCGCTGGACTTCGCTGCTGGGCAGGCGGCAGTTGCGCGCGGTGTTGTGCGGACTTGCCATCACGCCGTTCTTTGATATCGCGATGGACGACGCCCTGCAGTGCGTGAAGGGCCTGACGCCGCCGCCGGGCTACATGCGCGCGCTCAAGGCGGAAGGTGGCGGCCTGCTGATCGACAATACGGCAGACGCCAGCCCGGCCAGCGCCAGCGACATGCTTGACTGGCTGCAGGCCGCCCGGTCGGGCGGCCGGTCGGTGGTCATTCTGGGCGATCTGCATATCGATGAGAACCAGAGCGAACAGGCGCATCGCGCGCTCGGCAACCGGGCGGCGGAGGTTGCCGATCTTTTCATCGGTCAGGGGGCTGGCGCGGCGGCGGCCATTCGTGGAGCGCTGGAAGCCGGGTTCAGCCGCAGTCAAGCTACCATCACCTTTCAGCCCGCCGAAACAATCGCCCGGTTGCGGGGCGACGGCCCTTTACGAGCGGACGATGTCATCGTCGTTGCCGGCGGCGCGGCGGCGGGAATGGAACGTGTCGTGCGCGCCTTGCTGGCCGATCCCGCCGATGCCGGGCTGCTGGCCCGCGTAGGCCATGAGACGCCGCAGCTCAGCTTTGAAGGGCCAACCCGGCAAAGCTGGATCGAGGTCGATCTGGAGGCGCTTGCGAATAACGTCCGCCAGTTGAAGGCGATGGTCGGGCCGCATGTCGAACTGGCGGCGGTCGTGAAGGCCGACGCCTATGGCGTGGGAGCGGTTTCGGTGGGCCGGACGGCGCTGCTGAACGGCGCGCAGCGGCTGGCGGTTGCGTCGATCCATGAGGCGCTGGAGTTGCGCGAAGCCGGCGTGCAGGAACCCATTCTGGTGCTCAGCTATACGCCGCCGTCATTTGCCCGCCACGCAGCGCGGCATGGGATTGCCATCACGGTTTACGATGCCGGTCTGGCCCGCGCGTATGATCGGGCTGCGGCAGCGACAGGCCGGCGTCTGCGCGTGCATCTGAAGGTCGACACGGGCATGGGGCGTCTGGGGGTGCTGCCCGGAGAGGCTCGATCGCTCATGCGCCTGTTGCGCTCGTTGCCCAATCTGGAGGTCGAAGGCGTTTTCACGCACTTTTCGACAGCCGATGAAGACCCAGACTATGTGGCCGAGCAGGCGCGTGTTTTCCGGTCTGTGCTGGAAGAACTGGACGCTTCCGGCGCGCGCCCCGGCATGGTTCACGCGGCGAATTCGGCGGCGACGCTGGCGTTTCCCGAATATCACTTCGACATGGTGCGCGTTGGGCTGGCGCTGCACGGCCTTTCGCCTTCCGAGCAGGTACGCGTGCCGGAGACATTCCGCCCCGTGCTGAGCTGGAAAACGTTTGTCGCGCAGGTCAAAACGCTGCCGGACGGCCATCCCGTTGGCTATGGCAACACATACCGCTGTGAGGGCGAGCAGCGCATTGCCATTCTGCCGGTGGGCTATGCCGATGGGTTTCGCCGCGCGCCTCGTCACTGGAGCCACGTGCTGATTCGCGGGCAGCGCGCGCCGGTCGTCGGGCGCGTGAGCATGGAAAAGACGGCTGTCAACGTGACGCAGATACCCGACGTGGCGATTGGCGATGAAGTGGTGCTGCTCGGCCAGCAGGGAGATACGCGTATCACGGCGGATGAGATTGCACGAGACCTCGGCACGATCAGCTATGAGGTGCTGACCAGCATTCTGGCGCGTGTTCCGCGAAGATAGAATCCGCCGGGGCAGTGTAAGGAATAGCTCGATACCGCTTTCCCCGATACTGCTCCGGCTTTTTCTCCATGCCCTGCGACCTGCGCGCGGTTCGCGTTTCCGCCGTCTGGTACAATAGCGGCCTCTGATAGCACAAACACTTTCAGCACATGCTTTTTCCCTCCGAACGGCTGAAATCCAGAGCGCTGGAGCTTGGCTTCAATCTGGTCGGCATCACGCCCGCGCAGCCGTCGCCTACGCTGGACGCCTACCTGCGCTGGATAGAAGCGGGCATGCATGGCGACATGGGCTATATGGCGCGGCCCGATCGCGTCGAGCGTCGCCGGGATCTCAACGTCATTTTGCCCGGCGTGCGTTCGCTGGTCGTTGTCGGGCTGGATTACACGGCCAGCCTGCCGGACGAGCTTTTGAACGATCCAAGTCGCGGGCGGTTTGCCGCTTATGCGTGGGGGCTGGACTACCACGAGGTCATGCTGCCGCGCCTCGAAGCGCTGGCCGAATGGCTGGCGGAGGAAAGCGGGCTGTCGCTGCGCCAGCGGGCTTATGTCGATACCGGGCCGTTGCTGGAACGCAGTCACGCCCAACAGGCCGGGCTTGGGTTCATCGGCAAGAATACGATGCTGATCCATCCGCGCCGGGGAAGCACGTTCTTTCTGGGCGAGTTGATGACCGATCTCGAATTTGATCGCTACGATGAGCCGGGGCGGGAAACGATGTGCGGCTCCTGCACCCGCTGTCTCGTCGCCTGCCCGACGCGCGCGTTTCCACGCCCGCACGTGCTGGATGCGCGGCGCTGCATCAGTTACCTGACGATTGAAAACAAGGGCTGGATTGATCCGGCGCTGCGTCCCTTGATGGGTAATTGGGTCTATGGCTGCGATGTGTGTCAGGATGTATGTCCGTGGCAGCGCTTTGCCGTGCCAACCCGCGTCGAGGCCTTTCGTATCGACGATCCCAACCGCGCCGCGCCGCCGCTGCTCGAACTGCTGGCGCTGGACGATGAACGCTTCCGCGCGCGCTATGCCGGTTCGCCGGTCGAGCGCCTTCGGCGGGACAGGCTGGTGCGGAATGCCTGTGTCGCCGCCGGCAACTGGGGCGATGAATCCGCAATGCCGCTACTTGCGTCGCTGTTAGCCGACAGAAGCCCGTTGGTTCGCGGCCATGCCGCATGGGCGCTCAGCCGGATTGGCGGCAGCGCCGGGCAGCAGATGCTCAGGCGGCATTACGACACCGAGCCGGATGAGGAAGTGCGCCGTGAAATTCAGGCTGTAATAAGCTAAAATGGCGCGTGTAGATAGCCTGTAGGTGGTAAGCGAGGCGAAAGGCGAGGGGTGATGAAGGAAGTCAAGACGTTCCGTGTGCCGAATATCGGTTGTGATGGCTGCGTGCGTACCATTCAGAACGAACTGGCGGAGATTCCCGGCGTCACGAAAGTGATCGCCGATCGGGATACAAAAACCGTGGTCGTCGAATGGGAGCCGCCCGCCGACTGGCCGCAGATCGAGGCGAAGCTGAGGGAAATCGACTACGCGCCGGACGTTGTCTGAGCGATTGTACCTGTCACGCTTGACCGGCCGGGGCGACAGCCTTGCGCCGGTCTTTTTGATTTGCATCAACGCGAATAGTCGAGCCATCGGGTAAACTAGGCGCAGAGTAGACAGACTATGCCATCCCGGAGTGTTCGCTGATGAAAAGCAGGAGTTTTCAACTTCCCATCGTTCAGTCTGAAGAGGAAGCCGAACGCATTGTCTCGACGCTGCAAAGCATTCCCGGTGTGCGTAAAGTTATAGGCAGCAAACGCACCAAAATCTTCGCCGTTTCCTGGACAGAACCGGCGACGTGGGAGGAGATCGAAAAGACGCTGATGGGAATGAACTACGTCGTCAAGTGGAAATAGAAATGAGGCCGGTCATCTGACCGGCCTCTCCATTATTAATTGTTTATACCGGCGTAGCCAGTTGCACGCCGGGGACGTCCGAAATATCGGCAATGTGAATGAAGTAAGGGTAGTCGTCAAGGCGATCAACCGCGTTGATGTTACCCGCCAGCGTCATGATGATCGGATAGATGGCGGTTTTCGGGCCGCCGTTTTGCAATATCGTTTCGCCCGGCGGCATGAGGATGAAAGTCGTTGTCGCGTTGCGTAGCTCAACCCGCGTGCCGGAGGTCATCGGGTAGGATGTGAACCCAAGCCGGGTTTCGAGTTGCTGGCGCATGTTCTGCACGTCTTCAACCACCAGCCCCAACTCGCCCACGCGGTCGATTTCCAGTTGGTTGGCGACTGCCTGCAGATCCCGCGGCGCTGCTGATGGAATCAGCGCGATCACGTTTTGCGCCGGGTCGCTGCAAAAGACCGCATTGCGCGAGGCGCTTTTTCCAAGCCCATCACCGCTCGGCTGGTGCAGCGGTAGCCGCTGGCTTAGCCTGCGTGTAACCGAATCGAAATGGTTTTGGGATACGTGGAAGCCGAAATAATATGAAGGGCGGGTATCCGGCTCGGCGACTTCAAAGACCAGTTTGGATGTGCCTGCTTCGACGGCGAAACTGCCTTCACGCTCCTCGGCCAGAGGCAATGTGAGCGTGTCGACGTAAAACGCTTTCAGTTCGTCCAGCAGGTGTGTCGACAACTGCAGGCCCAGGATCGTCATGAGCTCCTCCTTGACGATGATGGCCGGTAGCGCGTGACAGGTGGGTGCTGCCGGTGTGCAAATACGAGCGCAATGTCTGGTGCAAGTGTACGCCAGACGCTTTCCTGTTGGCAACGTGCTCGCCCGGCGGCTTTCCTCAACGGTTCGGGTTATCGCCCTGACGGCTGTTGTAGACGAACGCGTTGCTGGCGGCGAACGCCCGGAAAACCTCAATCGCTTTGTCGCGCAGCACGTTGTCAATCAGTTCGATGCCACGTTTGGCGAGTTCGTCTCGCCAGTCGGGGTGGATTGGGCCTTCGTCAAAGCCGGTGATTTCTTCCAGTTCCGGACCGCTGCCCGCAATCGCCAGCGAGCGGATGCCCGACCAGAGCGTCGCGCCAAAGCACATCACACATGGACGCCAGTTCACAACCAGTTGGTATGGGGGCATTCCCGGCGCGCCGAGGTCGTAAGTTTCAAGCATCTGCTGTGCCAGCGAGAGCGTCATGACTTCGGCGTGCGCCGACGAGCAGTTCGACGGGACGACCCGGTTGACGCCGAGGAGGACGCGCCTGCCGGTGTCTCGCTCAAACACACCCGCGGCAAACGGCCCGCCCGTGCCATGCTCGAAATTGAGCCGCGAAAACTCGATGACCGCCGCCATGCGCTCCTCAACGGTCGGCATGACCTCCGGCAACTGCGCCTGTGCCTCAATCGCCCACTGGGGCAGGGCGAGACTGAATTCGCTCAACAGGTTCATGGATTTTCCTCGTGGTGTGAAACTTGGTATGCCAGAATCTAGCTATCTTTCATCAGGCAAGCAACGGCGGGCGGGAGTATATAGCGGACATGAAAAAGCCCCGGTTCATGCCGGGGCTTTTGAATTCCAGATGCCGTTCAATCGAGGTGGAAGATTTCTTCCAGCTCGATAAAGCTCTGGTCGGGGTGTGCGCCGGGCGGGATTTCAAAGAACTCGGACATCATCGACTGCCAGCGCGTATTGACCTCGCGTTCGGCCATTGCCGCCTGCGCGGCTTCCAGACTCTCCGGCGTTTCAAAGTAGCCGAACAGCAGGCCGTCATCGCGCAGGAACAGCGAGTAATTGTGCCAGCCCGACTCGCGTAGCGCCTGCTGCATTTCAGGCCACACGTTGCGATGGTGTTCCTTGTATTCTTCCAGCCGGTCCGCTTTGACCTTCAGCATAAAACCGACACGTTTCATGATTAACCTCCAACGACGACGAGCTCGATGTCCAACAAACGGGCAAGTTTTCTGATTTTAGAGACCTGATGGCCGATGCCAAGCGCGCAGTGGTGTGTCGGGCCGTGCTCGCACCAGGCGTTCATAAACGACGCAGGGTCCAGCCCGAATTTTAGCCGCGAATTGGTATTGCCGATCTGCATGGTGGGGCCGGGGATCGACTCGCCTTCCGCGGCCAGCATTTTTAAGCGGCCATCGGCGGTTTGCGTCATGCCGAGGATGGTGATCGGCCCGGTTTTGACGCTGAACTCGACCGAGATGCCGTAACCGCGCTTGCCGTGATAGAGGCCAAGCCCGCGCAGCAGCGGTTTTTTGTCGCTGATGGCGATATGGCCCGGCCCGTCGTGGCCCATCAGCACGAAGTCTTCGTTGAAGTCCATCGCATAGAACTCGGTGTACGAGCCACCTGCATTCAGCCTGTCCATGATGAACATGGCAATGCAGGTTTTCAGGTCGCCTTCGCCGGAAGCAGGCACGCCGCGCGCCGTCAGCAGCGAGTTGCCGACGATCAATGAAGCGCCCAGCTCTTCGAAGCGGTTGCCATCCCAGCCGCGGTAGTAGTAGGTCAGGCCGTCGAGGTTGAAGTCGCGCACCAGCCGGTCCAGCCCGCACGCTACCTGCGCCGACCAGCGCAGCCCTTCCTCGGTCACAGGCATCGAGATTCGATCCCTGCCGGGTTCGGCGATTTCAAAGACCTCGCGGATTTCCGCGATTTTGGCGTCGATCTCGGCGTCGCCGACGGCATTCACGCGCGTATCGAGGTCGTCCATTTCCAGCACCTCGATGTGCGTGCCCAACTGCGCGTGATGCATGGTGAAGTCCGAATACATGTCGAGCATGCCAGGATAGGTATGGCCCAGGAAGCCGATGCGGCTGTAGTTCAGTTCGCGCATGACACTGGCGGCCTGTATCCATTCCTTAATCTCGCGCCAGGCCCGCTCGTAGTACTGGTTGGCGTGGCCTTCCGCCGGGCGCAGCAAGCCGGAAACGACGTTGAAGGTGATGCGGCTGCGTGCAAAGGCGTTCGAGATTTCCGGCACACAGCAGGCGCAGCACATCTCCAGCCATTTGCCCGTGTCGACGTTGGGATAATCGAGCGCGGCCTGCGGCTGGAGATTGAGAATCAGCACCGGCGCGCGGCGGCGTTGTACTGCGGGCAACACCTGCGATGATGTGGCATATGTGCCGACGTAACAGACGATGAGATCGACATTTTCCTGCGCGAAGAAATCCCCGGCGGCCTGTGCGGCGGGCGCGGTATCGACCAATCCTGCCGAGGCGACGGTTGCGCCCATTTCGCGCAGCCGCGTTTCGATTTCGCTCTGGTAACCTTCGAGGCTTTCTTTCAGGCCCTCGAATTGCGGCCAGTAGGCGGCCAGCCCGATGCCAAAGACGCCAATTTTCGCTTTCGTACGATCCATGTTTATGCCTCAAATTATGTTCTCATGGCGGCAAGCCGCCCCAGTGAGCCAACGCGAATCTGATCCAGGCCGACGGCCAGCAGCAGCACGATGCCCTGAATGATCTGCTGGTAGTCCGTTGACAGGCTGAGTAGGGTCATGCCGTTGGTGAGCGCCGCCAGAATCAGCACGCCGATGAACGTGCCGACGAGCGAGCCTTTGCCGCCCGCCAGACTGGTTCCGCCGAGCACAACCGCCGCGATGACGGTGAGCTCGTAGCCCTGCGCGGCCTGTGGCGCGGCGGCATACAGGCGGGACGTGAGAAAGACGCCTGCCACGCCCGCGCTCAGGCCGGAGAGCAGGTAGGCGATGAAGCGATAGCGTTGCACCGGTACGCCTGCCAGCGCGCTTGCTTCGGCATTGCCGCCGATGGCGTACATGGCGCGACCATAGACGGTGAAACGCATGACGGCCCAACCGGCGACAAACAGCGTCAGCGTGACGGCCACCGGCAGCGGAATCGGCCCGATCATGCCTTCGCTGAGCTGCGCGAAACCGGGATCGAAGACCGGCACGGTCAGGCCGTCGGCGATGACGAAGGCCAGCCCACGTGCGACCGAGAGCATGCCCAGCGTCGTGATGAAGGGATTGATCCGCACGACCGTGACCATGAAGCCATTGATCGCGCCGACCAGCGCCGATACCGCGACGCCAAGCGCCGCCGCGCCCCAGATGCCGAGCGCTTCCTGCGTTTCGGCGATGACGACGCCGGTCAGCGCGGCGGTGGCAGCGACGGACAGATCCAGCCCGCCGCTGACCATAAGCATGGTCGTGAAAACCGCGATCATGGCGATGGTCGTGCTGGCGATGAGCAGGTTGAGGAGGTTGCGCTGCGTCAGAAAGACCGGCGACAGCGACGACAGCACGACGACGATCAGCACCAGAATGGCAAGCAGCCCGATGCCTTCCTGTAACCTGAACACGGGTAGACGCCGGCGTTCGGTTGTCGCGGGGGATGCCACGTGCTCGCTCATGCTTCGCCTCCTGCCGCCGCCTGAAGCAGGCGTTCTTCGCTCGCGTCGGCGCGGCTGAACTCGGCGCTGATGCGCCCCTTATGCATCGTCAGGATGCGGTGGCTGACGGAGAGCACTTCCTGGATGTCCGACGAGACGATCAGGATAGCCAATCCCTGAGCCGCGAGCGCTTCAAGCTGTTCGTAGATGTCTGCACGCGCGCCGACGTCGACGCCCCACGTGGGTTCGTTCAGGATGAGGACTTTGACACCCGCTTCAAGCCAGCGGGCCAGCACGACTTTCTGCTGGTTCCCGCCGCTCAGATAGCGCGTTCGGGTTTCGACGCCACCCGCCATACGGATGCCGAGCCGGTCAACCCACTTCTGCGTGTTGGCGCGTTCCAGCCTGCGCCGGAACCAGCCCATGCGCGATAGCTGTCCCCAGTTCGCCAGCGTGACGTTTTCGCGCACGGTCATATCGAGCACCAGCCCCTGCACCTTGCGGTCGATGGGAACAAAGCCGATTCCGGCGCGTCGGGCGTCGCGCGGGCTGCGGATGGTCACCGGCGTGCCGTTGATGAAGATCTGCCCGCTCTGGTAAGTGTCCGCGCCGAAGATCGCCCGCGTCAGCCTTCCGTGCCCCGCGCCGAGCAGGCCGAAGATACCGACGATTTCGCCCCTGCCGACGGTCAGCGAAATGTCTTCGAAGTCGCCGGGGCGCGTCAGCCGTTCCAGCCTGAGCACAGGCTCACCAGCGGCGGGCGCTGTTTTTCGACTGCGCTCGGTCATCTTGCGGCCTACCATCAACTGGGCGATTTCGCGGGTATCGAGGTCTTCAATGGGGCGGGTGGCGATGTGTTTGCCGTCGCGCAGGATGGTGACACGGTTGGCGATGCGCGGGATTTCATCCAGACGATGCGAGATATAGATGATGGCGACGTTCTGCGCCTGTAGATTGCGGATGATTTCGAACAGGATGTCGACTTCGCGCGGGGCGAGCGCTGCCGTTGGCTCGTCCATGACGATGATGCGCGCCTGAATGGCCAGCGCCTTGACGATTTCGACGATTTCCCGTTCGACGACGCTCAGGTCGCGCATGAGCGCTCGCGGCGGGATGTTGACCTTGAGCAGCGCCAGATACTTACGGGCGATGTCGTCTACGGCTTTCCAGTCGACGAATGGCCCGCGTCGGGGCAGGTGGCCCAGCAGCAGATTTTCGGCCACCGACAGGTCGGGCGCGTAGTGCAGTTCCTGATAGATCATGCGAATGCCGTGCGCTTCGGCGTCTCGTGGCTCGCGTAGCGTCACCAGCTCGCCGTCGAGATAGATGTCGCCGCCGTCCTTTTGATAGTCACCGTTGAGGATTTTGATGAGGGTCGATTTGCCAGCGCCGTTTTCACCCAGCAGCGCCAGCACCTCTCCGGCGTAGAGATCGAGCGAGACGCGGTCAAGCACCGGCACGCCGAAGAAACGCTTGCTGATGTCGCGCATTTCGAGCAGCGGGCGGCGGTTATTGTCCACGGCGGGCCTCCCGTTCGCTCCAGCGCTGGCGTATCTGGTCAAATCCGACGGCCAGCAGCAGCACGGTTCCGCGCGCCACATCCTGCCAGAACGAGGAAATGTTGAGCAGCGTCAGGCCGTTGTCGAGAATACGCAGAATGATTACTCCGATGAACGTGCCGACGAGCGAGCCTTTGCCGCCCGACAAACTGGTTCCGCCGAGCACGACCGCTGCGATGACGGTGAATTCCAGCCCGACGGCGGAGCGCGGCGCGCTCGATGCCAGTTGTGAAACGTTGATCAGCCCGCCGAGCGCCGACAGCAGCCCGGTGACGGCATAGACCACCAGCAGATGCCGGTTGACGCGAATGCCGGAGAGCCGGGCCGCTTCGCGGTTGCTGCCAATGGCATACAGATTGCGCCCGAAGGGCGTGTGATTGAGCACGACCCAGAACAGGGCATAGAGCAGCAGCATGAGCAGCAGCGAGAACGGGATGCCGGCGATTGCGCCGCGCCCCAGAAACTGAAAGCCTGGGTCGTTGAGGAGATTGGTTTGCCCGCCGCTGAGCACGAACGCCAGCCCGCGCGCAATCGAGTAAGCGCCAAGCGTGGCGATGAGGGGGTTGATTTTGAACCGCGTGATCAGCAGGCCGTTGGTCAGCCCCACAATCGTGCCTGCGATCAGCGCCGCGAGGGCGCAGAGCCAGATAGACGGCCAGCCGTAGTTGAGCAGCAGCACGCTGGTGACGACGCCGGCGAGCGCAGCCACCGCGCCGACGGAGATATCGACGCCGCCGGTGATGAGCACCAGCGTTTCCCCGATGGCGACAATGCCGACAATCGCCAGTGTGCTGGCAAGATTGACCAGATTGATGGCCGTCAAGAAGTTGGGCGACCTCCAGGCGAAGAAGACAACGAGGATGAGAAATGTCGCCGCGAGGCTGATGGTGGTTGCCGCCTGCCTGCCGCGCGGGACAGGCAGCGGCGCGGATTCGATTCTATTCATGGGTGAGCATTGCGTTCACGGTAGCGTTCCGTTGCCGGCCTCTCATCCCCTCTTTCCCGCGGGGAAAGGATGAAGCCCTGACAGCGAATGTGGCCGTCGACAGGGTGTGTTTTGGCGCAGGGACGCGGCATGCCGCGTCCCTGCTGGCTGCCTCATGCCAGCCATTTCGCTGGTCCAGCCACCTCGCTTCCACTTTCGGAAGTGGGGATGAGGGCGATGCGGCCCGGCTTAAGAGCCGGCTTCTTCCGTGGCTTGGGCTTCAGCCGTAACTTCGCCGCAGTGCTCCGGCCAGTTCTCCGGATAGTAATCGCAGATATTGTCCGCGCTGATGAAGACATGATCGACGTAAACCGACGGCGGAACCGGGCGGCATTCGAGAATGTCGATCATCGTCGGGATGAGCTTCGCGCCGTAGTTTTCCGGGAAGTAGGCGGTAGCGCCCAGATAGCGGCTGTTTTCCTTCAGCATTTCTTCCTGTCCGCTTGGGTCGGCGTTCTGGCCCACGACCATGATCTGATCGCCGCGTCCGGCAGCTTCGGCGGCGGCAATCGTGCCGATCCCCGTGCCGTCATTGATCGTCATGGCGACGATGCGAGTGGCGTCGGGGATGGAAGGCAGCGTATCGCTGACAACGCGGAAGGCTTCTTCCTGAGTGTTCTTGCTATCCAGATGGAAGATCAATTCTTCCGGCACTGGATTGGCGACATTCGCCTGGAAAGCGTCGAGCATACCCTGCATACGCGCCGCCGGAATTTCGCCCGACTGCGGCAGTTCGAGCATCAGCACGGCATCGACCTGTCCGTCCCAGTTTTCGTTCACCCACTCGGCCAGCGCCTGACCGGCCAGCTCACCGGCATAGTAGTTGTCCGCGCCAAAGAAGACCGCGCCGGGCATCGGGATGTCAATCGCGATCACCGGGATATTGGCCTGCCGCGCCCGCGACATGATGACGTTGCCAAAAGCTGCGTCGGTCTGGAAATGGATGATGCCGTCCACGCCCTGCGTGATGAAGTTTTCCGTGTTCGCCAGCGCGGTCGCGCCATCCAGACGGTTGTCCGCGAGCACGAGTTCGACGTTACCCGCGGCTTCGGCAGCTTCGATGAGGCCTTCACGGACAAGCTGGGTGAAGGCGATGTCTTCGGTCAGATTGGCGAAACCGATGACATAGCTATCTTTGGCGGTGGGACAGTCGTCCTGTGCGCTAACAGGTAGCGCGAAAAAGGCGCTGCAGACGAGCGCGACCAGCGTGACAATGACGCCCGCCGGTTTCAAGAGGTTTTTGTTCATGACAAACTCCTTGTGTGAAACAATATTCAACTAACGCAATTTGGTTTTGGTGGGTCGATGGGGAACGTTTTCTTCTCCTTGACTACTTTGCGGTCTTTGTTGAAGTTTGTTGCAATTTTTCGAAGTTTGTTGAAACAATAGCATATTGCACGATATGGTGTCAACGAGTTGCCGATGATTATGACGACCTACGAACGACGTCAGACGATCCTGCGCTTGCTGCGCGAACGCGCGGGAGTGCATGTGACCGAACTGGCGGAAATGCTGAATGTGTCGGAAGGCACGATCCGCAACGATCTGACGGCCCTTGAAGAAGAAGGTCTGGTCGTGCGTGTGCGCGGAGGGGCAATTATCCGGGACAACGCGCCTGCCGGGCCGGCGCTGACGGCGCGGGCGCAGGTCAATTTTGAGGCCAAACGGCGTATCGCGCGCCGGGCGGCGGATATGGTTGAGGATGGGGATGCCATTGCGCTGGATGCCAGCACGACGGTTCTGAACATCGCGCCATTTCTGCAGGACCGGCGCGGCCTGACGATTATCACCAACGGCGTCGAAGTGGCGCGAGCGCTGGCGCAGAATCCGTCCCACACGATTATCCTGATCGGCGGCGTTGTCAGCCGCGATGGCAGCGCGTTGAAAGGCACGCTTGGCGCACCTATCGTGCAGAACCTTCGCGTGAAGACGGCGTTTGTTTCCTGCGTTGGGTTGACGACCGAGCAGGGCCTGTTCGATTCCGACCTCTATCTGGCGGAAACCAACCAGTTGTTGATGCGGGCAGCGCAGCGCGTCGTCGTGCTGGCGGACTCGACCAAGCTGGGGCAAACGGGGTTGGTGCCGTTTGCGCCGTTGTCTCAGGTGGCGCATATCGTCACGGACGCGAATATCACGCCTGAAATGCGCGACCAACTGATTGAGAGCGGCGTACAGTTGACCGTGTGTGGCGAGAGCAGCGTCGATACCTTCGGCCCGCATGACCGCGCGTCAAAGCCCTATCGCATTGGTTTTGCCAATCTCGGCGAGCAGGTGGTGTTTGCAGTTGATGTGCGCCGCGGGTTGGAACGGGCGGCGCAGGCGACCAGCCATGTCGATCTGGTGCTGGCGGACAACCAGCTTGACAGCGAAGTTGCGCTTCAGGTCGCCGACCATCTGATCGAGCGCGGCGTTGATCTGGTGATCGAGTACCAACTCGACGAAACCATTGGCAGCGTGCTCATGGACAAATTCAAGCGCGCGAATATCCCGGTGATCGCCGTCGATATTCCCATCGTCGGCGCGACCTATTTCGGCGTCGACAACTTTCGTGCCGGGCATATGGCCGGGGTGGCGCTGGGGCGCTGGATCGAGGAGCACTGGCAGGGGCAGGTCGACGCGGTTGTGGTGCTGGAAGAACCGCGTAGCGGCCCGCTGACCGCCGGGCGTATTCAGGGGCAGCTTTACGGTCTGAGCGAAGTCATCGGCGAGGCGGCGCTCAAAAATACCTACTATCTCGATAGCGGCAATGTCAGCGATGTCAGCGAGGCGCAAACGTTTGAAATCCTGAAGCAGCTCAAGGGGCTGCACCGGATCGCATTTGTCTGCTTCAACGACGACGCGGCTTTGGGAGCGCTGGCTGCGGCGCAGCGGGCCGGACGCACGGAGGACGTGGTCATCGTGGGGCAGGGCGCAGACCGCCGGCTGCGCGAGGTCTTGCGTAAACCGGGTTCGCGCATCATCGGCACGACCGCTTATCTGCCGGAACAGTACGGCGAGGCGCTGATCGCGCTGGCGCTCAAAATCCTGCGCGGCGAGCCGGTGCCGCCCGCCGTTTATACCGATCATGTCTTCATCGACGCGAATAACGTCTCGCTCTATTACCCCGAATAGTATGAGCAGCGACGTGCCGCGCGGGCCATGGATGCCGGTCTAAGCGGTTCGCGGCCTGTCACGGTATAATGTTACGGGCCGCGCTTATTCCAGGAAATCATGTCCTCAACAACCTTGTCCATACAACAAACCCAGAGCTATCGCTGGGTGATACTGGCGCTATGCGCGTTGACGCCGTTGTTTGTCGTCACGCTGCCGAATATGTCGCTGCCGCCGATGTTCGCCGTTATCAGCGATGAGCTCAATCTGACGCTGGTGGAAACCGGCGCCATCTGGGGCATGGGGTCGTTTGCGGGTATTTTCTTCTCGCTCATCGGCGGGACGCTGGGCGACCGCTTTGGGGCGCGCGCGACGCTGTTTGTCGCTTGCCTGTTCGCCGGTCTGTTTGGCCTGATGCGCGCCTTCTCGGTGGATTTCATCACGCTGCTGCTGACAATGCTGGCGTTCAGCGTGTTCCAGATGATCATCCCGGTGATGGTTTTCAAGGTCGCGCGCCAGTGGTTTCCGGCGGAACAGCTTGGCATGGTCAGCGGCGTGATTTCCGCCGGGTTCGCCTGTGGGCTGATGCTTGGGCCGCTGCTCAGTACCAGTGTCATTTTGCCTGCACTTGGCGGCTGGCGACAGGTGCTGGTGTTCTACGGGTTGATCGCCATAGCGATCAGCCTGTTCTGGTTGTTCCTTCACCCGCCGGTTGGTAACACCGACGCCGGCCGGGCGGCGCGCTCCTCGCTCGGAGACAGCCTGCGTCAGGTCACGCGCCTTCGCAACGTATGGGTTCTCGGCATCGCCGGCATGGGTGTTACCGCCTGCTTTCAGGGATTCACCGGCTATCTGCCGACCTATTTGAAAGCGATTGGCTGGGAAGAACTGGCGGCCGACCGCGCACTATCTTTCTTTTTCATGGCCAGCCTGACGATGGTGATCCCGCTCAGCATCCTTTCCGACCGGCTGCGGCTGCGTCGTGGCTTTCTGGTTTTCGCCGCGCTCGTGCTTGGCGCCGGCGTTGGCCTGCTCGGTCTGGTAGACGGTGCGCAGGTCGTGCTGGTGGTCACCGTGACTGGGCTGGTCTTCGACACGTTCATGGCGATCCTCAACGCCAGCGTGCTGGAGGTGCGGGGCGTGGGCCATCTCTATGCGGGGACTGCGGTCGGCTTTGCCACCATGTTCCGCAATCTCGGCGGTGCGCTGTCGCCGCCGCTTGGTAACAGCCTGACCGTTTTCGGGTTGAATGCGCCGTTCCTGTTCTGGGGCAGTCTGGGCCTTTTCGCCGCGCTGATGTTCGCTTTTGCGCTGAAGCCGGAACAGGGCGCGGCGGAGTAGAAGGGCAAATAGCCATGGCTCATTTACCGCCGGCACGGGATGTTCCTGCTAACCCGCTGGAAAAGCCGGGGTACGCGCTCGAATTCCATGATGAATTCGACGGGCCTGATATTGACCCGGAGAAATGGCTTCCTTTTTATCTGCCGCACTGGAGTTCGCGGGCGCAGTCCGCGCCACGCTACACGCTTCAGGATAGCTGCCTCGTGTTGCAGATTACCCGGGACCAGCAGCCCTGGTGTCCTGAATTCGACGGCTTCGTCCGCTGCTCGTCCATCCAGTCGGGGGCATTCTCAGGCCCGGTCGGGAGCAAGCTCGGACAGCACCGTTTCAACGACCGGTTGACCGTGCGCGAGGCGCAGGCGAACGTCCGCAAGTATACGCCGCAGTACGGCTACTTCGAGCTTCGGGCCAGAGGGCTGGCCACCAGCGCTAATCATGTTTCCCTGTGGATGATCGGCTACGAGGATGTGCCGGAACATTCAGGCGAAATCGCGGTCTTTGAGTTGCTCGGCTCTCAGCGCGGCCCGGCGTCATCCATCGTGCGCTACGGCGTGCACCCGTGGGGCGATCCAACCCTCGCCGACGAGTTCTATGAGGAGCGGTTCGACATCGACACTGCGGCATTTCACATTTATGGTGTGGAATGGACGCCAGAACAGGTCGATTTTTATCTCGACAACCGACGCATACGGACGATTGACCAGTCGCCGCAATACCCGATGCAGTTCATGCTGAGCATCTATGAACTGCCGTTTGCAGACGCGTGGACCGGGCCGTACAACCCGGATGAACCGTATCCCAGAGAATTTGTGATCGACTATTTCCGGGCCTATCAGCCAATCGGTGGATATTAAGTCATATACCCCACAGCTATAGCTGTGGGCTTCCAAACGGAGTTTTCAGTGAAGGTAACCATCCGACAGGGCGATATTTACTGGGTGCAGCCTGAAGCTCCGGACGGTGAACCGCCGCGTATTTCCCATCCTCATGTCATCATTCAGGACGATGCCCTGAACCAGAGTGATCACGCTACGGTCGTGGCTTGCGCGCTGACGACGAATCTGGCTCGCGTTTCGATGCCCGGCAACATTCTGCTCGACGCGGGCGAGGCAAACCTGCCCCGGCCGAGCGTTGTCGAAGTCTCCAAGAGCGTGACTGTCGAGAAGGCGAAGCTCGGCGAATACATCGGCACGCTCAGCGCCGAACGCGTCGCACAGATTCTGGCAGGGCGGCGCTTTGTGGAGACGTCGTTTTTGCCAGATGGACGAAAACCATCGGCGACATGTAGTTGACCGCTTTTAACCAGCGGCCCGCCAGCGCAAGTGGCATGCACATCATGGCGTGTCTCGTCAGGCTTCAGGGCTTCCCCATTTTGAACCATTTTTAACGTTCTTTATGATGCCTATAGCGATGAGCATGTGGAGACGCTGCTAGATTATCTGGAGTGGATAGTTCTGTAGCCGGAAGCAGGTGGCTTGACAGCGTCTCCATCTACTGAGGAGACAATGATGACCTTTACACAACGCGATCTGGTGCGGCTTCATAGCGGCATTAGCGGCATGACGCCAAAGCTTCTGCGGCAGATTTTGCAACAGGCGCATGACGACGCTATCCCGCTTGCCGACCTTTTTTCGCTTTCAGCAGTCGACTGGCAGACAAAATTCCATATGCCGCCTAAAGTCGCGGAAGCGCTTGCTAGTTCGACAGACGAACAGGCAGAACAGACGCTGGCAAAACTTCGGGAGAAGCGTTTTCGTCTGGTCACGTTTCTGGATGAGGATTATCCGCCATCGCTCAAGCGGGTTGATGATGCGGCACCTCCTCTGCTCTATATCCACGGTGATACTGCTCTGCTCCGGCAACCGGGAATAGGCTTCGGTGGCTCGCGCAATGTCAGTAGGGATGGCCAGCGCGCGACTGACGAACTGGCCCGAAGTGCCGTCAAGGATCATCAGGCGACCGTCGTCAGCGGTCATGCGAAGGGCGTCGACACGATAGCCCATCAGTCAGCGTTAGCTGCCGGCGGTGTGACAATTCTGGTTTTGCCTGAGGGCGCGCTGAAGTTTCGGCTGAATAACGAATTGCGCTCGTACTGGGCAGAAGCCGCGAACCGTATTGTCGTCGTAACACAGTTCGCGCCGAATGAGCCGTGGGCAACGCGCAACGCCATGGCGCGTAATGCGACGGTGCTAGGTTTATCTCGGGCGTTCTGCGTGATCGAAGCGGGTGACGAGCAGGGGGGAACCTGGGCCGCAGGTATCACGGCGCTACGAATGGGCGTGCCACTATATGTGCTGGACTACGAAACGCTGCCAGAAAGCGCATTGGGCAATAAGAAGCTTATCGAGCGCGGAGGGCAGCCGTTGAAGTTTCAAAAAGAAATGACATTGCCCGGCAAACTGGATTCCAGTCAGGGTAGTGCCGGAGATCGCAACGACAACGACCAACCGGAACAACTTACGCTCTTCTAGGACAAGCGATTCATGACAACCGAGCTCATCGTCCACGCGCAGCAGCTACTAGCTCAGGTTCTTGGGAAGGACGCACAATTTCGCCCTGGTCAGTGGGAAGCGATTCAGGCGGCAATGCAGCCGGGCCAGCGACTGATCGTCGTGCAGCGGACGGGCTGGGGTAAAAGTCTTGTTTATTTCATGGCGACACGGCTGAATCGCGACGCCAAGCGTGGCATGACGATCCTGATTAGCCCACTTCTTTCGCTAATGCGGAATCAGATTGATGCCGCACGTCGCTTCGGCCTGTGTGCGGAGCGCATAGACAGCACGAACAGCGCTGACCATGCCGATATCGTAGCGCGGTTACTGCGGGATGAGGTGGATCTTCTGCTCATTTCGCCGGAACGACTGGGCAACCAGCAATTTCGAGAGCAGGTTTGGCCGTCGTTGAAAAAGCGCATTGGGCTAATGGTCATCGACGAAGTGCATTGCATTTCCGACTGGGGACACGACTTTCGGCCTGACTACCGGCGAGTCATGCACATCCTGGATGAATTACCCCCCGGTACGCCTGTTCTCGGTACGACTGCGACTGCAAACAATCGCGTCATCAATGACATCTGCGAAATTCTGGGCGGCGAGGTGCGCGTATCTCGCGGTTCACTGACTCGCAGTAGTCTGCAACTCTATGTGTTCCCCGAAGTACAGCCCGCTGCCTACCGCTTGGTTCTGTTGTCACACCTGCTCGCCAGTATCAAGGGCAGCGGCATTATCTATTGCACCACAACCCGTGACTGCCTGATTGTTTCGAACTGGCTAAAGCAGGAAGGCTTTAACGTCGAGCCGTACTTCTCGGACGTGGAAGCGGAAATCAAGATCAATCGTGTTGAACTTGAACAGAAGCTGATCAGAAATGAAGTCAAGGCGCTGGTTGCCAGCGTGGCGCTTGGCATGGGCTTTGATAAACCCGATCTTGGGTTCGTTATTCACTATCAGATGCCGGGGTCTATTATCGGCTACTACCAGCAGATAGGCCGTGCTGGTCGTGGCATCGACAACGCGCACATTGTCCTCATGCGTGGCGAGGAAGACCGTGAAATTCAGGAATTCTTTATCGAGTCGGCCTTTCCGAAGCCGGTTGAAGTCAGGCAGGTGATGTCAACGTTGCGGCACGGACCAACAACGCGAAGCGAACTTCTGCACACGGTGAATGTCAGCAAAAGTGTATTAGACAAAATTCTGCTGCATCTGGAAATTGAAGGGCTTGCGCACGACGAAAACGGGGTGATTACGCTGATGGGCGATGGCCTGCCCGACTTTGAGCGCTGGAACCGGGTACAGGCGCAACGCTATGACGAACTGGCCCAGATGGAAGCCTATGCCACGACACACGATTGCTTAATGCGGTTTCTGGCGCGGGCGCTTGAAGACCCGACTAATCCGCCACCCTGTGGCCGGTGTAAGAACTGTCGCGGGCTACAGAGCCGGTTCGTGATAACCCCCGAACGCCTGCTTGCGGCAACTGACTATCTGTTGCGCGGCAATCCCATCTGGATCGAGCCGCGCAAACAGTGGCCACGACGCGACATGGTTACCAAAGGCGCCATACTTAAGACGACGAATGAGCGTGGACTCGCGTTGTCCTACTACAACGATGCCGGTTACGGCAAGCTGGTTAGAAGCGGGAAATATGTCGATGGCCGTTTTAGCGACGAACTGGTAATCGCTTCCGCTGATCTGATTGCTGCACATTGGAAAGACAGTTTGGACTGGGTGACCAATGTGCCGTCGACACGCCATCCTAACCTTGTGGCTGATTTTGCGAAACGGCTGGCACAGCGGCTGAATCTACCCTATCGCGCTGTCATCACCTGTGTGCGCGAGTATCCCGAACAGAAAACCATGCAGAACACCCACCAGCAACTAAATAACATCATCGGAGCCTTTTCCGTCGGCGATGGCTGGCTTCCCGGTAGCGTGCTACTGGTTGACGACATCATCGACTCCGGCTGGACTCTGACTCTGCTCGGCTGGCATCTACGTGAGTTGGGCGTAGCGCGTGTCTATCCATTTGTATTGGCCCGCGCAACAAGTGGGCAATATTAGGTTATTCATTCCTGATTGCGGGTGACCATATCAGGTTCGTGAGTGAGCGTGCGGCTGTTAGGCTCACAGGAAGAAGCAGGGCAATACAGCCTCTTATTTCGCAGTTATCTGGGCTTTACTAGCAAAACGGCTGTCGCAGCCTGGTTACGGCATCTGCCGCTGCTTCTCCACGATCAGAAATAAGGGTTTACCCTTAAGCTCTCTCGATTGTTTTCAAGTTACAATAAAGCTCGAAGGACGTAAGGTAAATAAGTTTCAGAACAGAATTGTTACCTGCGATTTCATAATGTCTTTCCTGATAAGGATTAGGAATGGCTTCACTCGATTTCAAATTGTCCGTTATTAGCTCGATGTTCCTCAATGGCGCGGACACCCGACAACCTGAGCTACGTGCCGCGTCTGTCCGCGGACAGCTTCGTTACTGGCTGCGAGCGTTTCTTGGGATACAGGTTGCTTCGCCAAAGGAGATTTGGCAGCGCGAAAGCGCCATCCTCGGCTCAACCGAATTCGGTTCGCGGATTAGCGTGCGGCTGTTTGGCTCGCCTGAAGTTGACAGATATCCGATGCTTCCCCATCGAGAAGGGACACGGGAGCACGTATCGCCAGGTTGGGCAATTAAACCCGGCAAGACATTTACTCTGCAAATTGCAACCCGGCTTGGCATTGACGTTCCTGATGATCTGCTGTCCGCCTTGCAACTGTGGTCACTGCTGGGCGGTTTGGGGAAGCGCTCGCGACGGATGATGGGCGCGATTGAGATCAGGTCGGATCATCCTGGCTGGTATCGTCCGCCACAAACACCGCAGGAACTGAAAGAAGCGATCCTTAGTGTGCTGTCAAGAGCGTCAATTTCGTCGCATGCTGTCGGCGATATACCGGGCTTTCCGAGCCTGCATCCTGACCATAGCTGGATCGTGATCGGCCATGCCTGTCATGATCCGAAAGAGGCAAATCAGGAATTTTTCCGCCAGCTTCTGCGTACCGGGCGCTTTCGCCTACAGCAGGATGCCTTTGGTTATACAAAAGGCGGCCGGCGACGGGCATCGCCGGTCATTGCGCAGATACGTAGGGTTAAGGACGAATACTATCCCGTGATTACTGCATTTCGTTCGAAACCACTGGAACAGAAACATGCAGATGTCCTGCGAGAGTTTATGAAAGAAGTCACACGCTATTACGGCGGTATCCACGTTTGGGGAGGCTGGTAATATGACCACGCGCCTCTTTCTCTTTCAAATCGGGCCGGTGCAGGCTTTCATCGCTCAGGCACGGCGCACGCAGGACTTGTTCCTTGGCAGTCACATACTGAGCAAACTGGCATCGGCGGGGATGCTGGCGGCCAGCCGATCTACCGGTTTTGAACCGCTCTTTCCACTGGTTCAGAATGACCAGGTCCTGGGCGGCGCGCCGCACCGTTTCTCCTTCCTTAGTGCCGATGATCCCCACGAAATTGCAGCTACGGTGCGCCAGGCTATCGAGACACGCTGGCTGGATAGCTTTGCTACGCCGGTTTATGAGCTGGTACAGCGCGCCGTCGGAGGTGGCGACTGGCAGGAAGTCTTTAAGCGTCAGGCCACAGGTTGGCTCGAGTTCTACTGGGCGGCCGTGGATTATGACGCAGGCAATCATGGTGCATCGTTTCGCAGAGTCAGTACGGCGCTAGCGCAGCGTAAGTACGCACGTACGTACCATGTGGTGGAAGAGGCCGGAATCAAATGTACGCTGACCGGCACGCAAGCGGCGCTTGATCTGAACTGGGATCGTCTTCGTAAGGAGATTGGCGATAAGGAAGGCAAGGTACTACGCGACAACGAGCGGCTCGGCACGCTGGCCCTCATCAAGCGTCTGGCAGCTATTGCCCATTCGATAACCGATAACGATCTTGCGGACTTTGAGGGTTTTCCCAGCACCAACGAAATTGCTGCCGATCAATGGGGAGTGCGGGATAGCGGCGGCATTGGCAAAGAGGTAACCGGCTATCTGGCTGTATTACACATGGATGGCGACCAGATGGGCCAGCGCCTGAGCGGGCTGCGTGACCTAAAAGATCACCAGAAGTTTTCACGAGATCTGGCAGCTTACGCGGCGGAAGGCGCACCGATCACGGTTGAACATTTCGGCGGCGAGCTGGGGCGACTGGTGTATTCCGGCGGCGATGACGTACTGGCGCTGCTGCCACTGAAGCACGTCCTACGCTGTGCCGATGAGCTGCGCCAGTTGTTTTCCAGGATGACGGAATGTACAGCCAGTGCGGGTATCGCTATCACGCCGGCCAATCTGCCACTCGACCGGGCGTTGGAACTAGCGCGTGAGGCGGAAGAACAGGCCAAAGAGCAATATGGACGCAATGCAGTCGTCGTTGTCGAAGCGCATGGTAGCGGGCAGATGCGTCCTGCGGGTGGGAAATGGGACATCATCCCTTTTGTTAACCGGCTTCAGGAGCTATTCGAGCGAGGCACGCTGTCGGCCAAACTGGGCTATGACTTACAAATGGTTGACTACTACCTGTTTGGTGACTTGCGTGATGCGCGAATAGCGGAAGTCAAACGGCTGGTTGGACGGCGCACAGCGGAAGGCGTGACAGCCGATCAAAAACAGGCAATCGAAGCTATGACCGGGGAAATGATCGAGTTAGTTGAGAACAAGCGCGCGGTTCCTACATGGTCGGATATGGCGAACTGGGTTATTCTGGCGCGCTTTCTGGCGCAGGGGAGCAGGTCGTGAGCGGGCAATGGATATTCATCGAAGCAGCAGACGTGTGGCTGTTCCGCGATAACAAGCCCTTTACCGCGCAGCAGAATTTTGTCGCGCGCGGGCAGTTCCCGCCGACGCCGATGACGGTACAGGGGGCGATCCGCACACGCTTTTTAGAGCAGCGGCTTCAGCACGAGAAGCGTACATGGGACGACTATCGCCGGGGTAATGTGAGCGAGGACGTTATCGACCTGGTGGGGCTGCCGGCTGCAAATGGCCGCGTTGCCACAATGGGCCGATTGCGCGTAACTGGCCCGTTCGTAGCGCGCATGGTCGATAACAGGGGCGAACGCCTCTTTGCAGCGCCTGCCGACCTGCTCTCTTCGAATATTGAAGCGGAGGAATCGGAACGCTATGAACTGTTAAAGCCGGCAGGCGAGCCGGACTTTCACACCACTGTGCCGTTCGCAGGCTGGCAACCGCTATCTCGTGCTACTGGAGGCGACGAGAGCGGTAGGCGCTACAAGGAAGCCAGCGGCTGGCTTACCGAGGAGCAATTCAGACAATACCTCGATGGCAACGTGAGTGAGTTCACGAGCCTGATTAAGGATCAAGCTCTGTTTCAGACAGAAGATCGGGTTGGGCTTGGCATGGACTACAAGCGGCGCGCCAACGCAGAAAGCATGTTTTATCGCGCTGAATTTGTGCGCCCATGCGACGATGTTGGACTGCTCGTTCATGTCAACCAGCCAATCTTTGAGGATCAGTCAGGTTATCTCAATCTGGGCGGCGAATCGCGTTTTGGCTACTTCCGCATAGTCAACGCGCCGGAAGCTCTGCCGCAGACAGGTCGCGGGCGGGTCAAAATCGTCCTGCTCACGCCCGCTTATTTCAGCGGCGGCTGGCAACCGGAGAGCGGGGATTGGCGGACATGGGTAGGCGACGGCAGGCTGGTTTCGGTCGCTATTGGTAAGTCACAGGCGATTAGCGGTTGGGACATCGCCAATCACCGCCCGAAACCGCTGCGTCATTATGTCCCGGCGGGCAGCGTATTCTTTTTTGAGGACGCCGAACTGACCGGCGTTGCGTTCACAGAAACACCTCCTGACTCGCCCGATCATGGCGCAATGGGTTTTGGCGCGTTTGCAGCAGGCACCTGGTAATCGAGAGGTACATATCATCATGATCTCCACTACATTATTTATTTACACTGAAACATCGCTCCACGCTGGGGTTGGTAGCACGGTTTCTGTCATCGATCTGCCCATCCAGCGCGAGCGCACGACACAGTTTCCCATGGTACAGGGTAGTGGCATCAAGGGGGCGCTTCGCAGTCAGGTCAGCGATATCGAAGCGCGGGAGGCTTATATTGATGTAATCTTCGGTGGCGAAGAAGTTGACCCCCAGAATAACGGAAAAAAGATTAGCTTCGCCGGCGCAATCGCGGTTGGGGACGCGCGTGTGGTGTTGTTTCCGGTGCGTTCGCTGGCCGATGTGTTTGCCTACGTCACCTGCCCGGCTGTTCTGGCCCGCGTCAGGCGCGATGTCGTCGGCTTTCCCACACTGAGCGAGAAGCCGCTACCGGAAGCTGCGCTCGTCACGAAAAGCCGCAGATCGACCGTTACTGCGTCGGGGCGCGTCGTGTTAGAGGAGTTTAGCTTCGCTGCGAGCGAAAACGCGGTCGTCGATGAGATTGCCGCCTGGCTGGCCACCAACGCGCTACCGGCGGGCGAGGAATATGACTACTGGCGCGAGAAGCTCCAGACCAGTCTGGTCATCTTGCCCGATGATGCCTTCCGCGATTTCGTCCTGAATAGCACCGAGGTCGTCACTCGTGTGCGGCTGGATAGTTACACGAAAACGGTGATGCCTGGCGCTTTATGGACGCAGGAAATGTTGCCATCGGACACACTGCTAATGAGCGCAGTGGTCGCCCGCTCGCCACGCAGCCGATTGGTTAATGCGGACACTGGTGAACCGTTTACGCCGCAAGACGTCATCAACTGGATACATAGCGATATTATTCCCACCCGTATTCAACTTGGCGGTGACGAGACAACCGGCCAGGGCTTTGTCGCGCTGCGCTGGTATGGAGGGCGCTAATCATGACGGAGCAATATACACGGCAGCAAACACTCCAGCAACGACGCGCCGCTCATGCCTGGGCGTGTGTTGAGCAAGTTCCGGCCAGCATTCAGAAGAAATATGGCTCGCTGGTGCGTGGTTTGCCGGCGTTGGTGCAATCCGATGGGTTAGGCCAGACGCTGGCGTTCCTAAAGGCGAAGGCAGGCGGGAACGCAGATAAGGAGCACATGGTTGCTTATAACCATATCGCTGACTGGGTGAGCACGGAATTACAGGCCGATGGCGACCTGCTGACATGGTTGCTTGGAAGATCAACAGCGGATTATCGCCGCGCTACTGCCGAGGCATTGGCCTACCTGAACTGGCTCAAGCGCTTCGCCGAGGCAAAAGGCTGGCAGGAAGAAGGGCAGTAGACGATGGCCTACGGAACGTATCTCGTCCCGAGTGATACGGCCACCGTTCTTGGCCAGCACGTCAAAAACAGCCGCAACTTAGGGCTGACCCTGCAACGATATGTGCCTCAGGAGGCGATTGACGAAACGGATCGCCTGAACGATCGCGGACGGTCAATCGGTAAAGAGCGCAATTTCTGGCTACAGGACATCTGCCGGGAATTTAAGCCCGATACTGCCTTGATTGAGAGCACATACCGGCGCTGGCTGGCAATGACCGAAGGCGCAGCGCGGCTTACACTGGTCAGTCGTAGCCGCATGATTATCGGCCTGGGCGGTAAAGGCGCCTTGGAGCTTGGCATCACCCTGCACCCGGTGACCGGACTGCCCTACATTCCGGGCAGCGCTCTGAAAGGGCTGTGCCGCAATTACACGCTGTACTATATTGCCGCGGAGTCGGGCATTTCACTCGATCCCGCAGCGGTAAAAGACCCTTCGGAAGCTGCTCGTCAGCTTGATGAACAGCTTACTGCGACGGCGAATTATGGGCTGAACATTCATCCTGAGTACGCTGCGCTTTATCGGGCGCTATTCGGTAAGCAGGAGGAAGCAGGACAATGCGTCTTTTATGATGCAGTTATCCAGGACTTGCCTTCAGACCGGCCTCTGTTCGTACTCGATGTGATGACGCCGCATTTCCGTCAATATTACGAATCGAATGGCGCGACTGCTCCGCACGATGCAGACAACCCGAATCCGATTACTTACATCACGGTAAACGCAGGGATTATGTTTGCGTTTGCAGTCGGTAGCCGGCGTACAGCTCGTCAGGCCCCGACAGGCGATGCGCTCTACTTACTCGATCAAGCATTGCGGGAGTGGGGCATCGGCGCGAAAACTGCAGCCGGTTACGGCCTCTTCAAGCGGGTGAAAGGGAAGAAGAGCGCCTAATGCCCACCATCTACATCGCCACGTTGGGGCAGCGCCCGGAAGCCATCACTGTCGCCTTCGACCGCCTGCACGAGCAGTATCGTTACGAAGCGCTGGCCGTGCTGCATACCGAG
>Ga0207873_1000717_pt1 | contig 35070 bp, 32 predicted proteins | sample BGWIniCompost_FD_187373 | JGI IMG/M metagenome (GOLD analysis project Ga0207873, IMG submission 187373) | Cellulose adapted compost microbial communities from Newby Island Compost Facility, Milpitas, CA, USA - BGW Initial Compost (SPAdes)... ... | reverse complement strand
CAAGGACGTGATGGAAAAGCACAAGCTGCCGGGACGCCTGATGATCTGGCCCGGCGTCGCCGAGGAGTTGATCGCCACCAAGGCGTTCTACGTCAAGGCCGGCCTGTTCGAGGGCGTCGATGCCTGCATCTTCACCCACGTCAGCAAGGAGTTGAGCACGTCCTGGGGACCGGCCAACAACAATGGGGCGGTTTCCGTCGAGTACACCTTCACCGGCAAGACGGCGCATTCGGCCGGCTCACCGTGGGCCGGGCGCAGCGCGCTCGATGGCGTCGAGCTCATGAACATCGCTTGGAACATGCGCCGCGAGCACCTGCCGCTTTCGCAGCGCTCGCATTACGTCATCACCAACGGCGGTGGGCAGCCGAACGTCGTTCCAGGCGAGGCCACGGTCTGGTACTACTTCCGCGACCAGAAGTTCTCGGCCATACGGGAGCTCTACGAGATCGGCAACACGATCTCGCAAGCCGCTGCGCAGATGACCGGCACGACCGTCAAGCGACGCGTGCTCGGCTATGCGGCGCCGAACTTCGGCAACAAGCCGCTGGCCGAGGCGGCCTACGAGAACATGAAGGCTATCGGCATGCCGCAGTGGAGCGAGGACGACCAGGCATTCGCCCGGGCGGTACAGGAAGCGAACGGCTTCAAGATCCAAGAGCTCGCGACCGAGGTGGCGCCGCTCAAGACGCCGGATACCATCGATCCCGATGGTCCGCGCGGCGGATCCGATGACATCGGCGACATCATGTGGACGGTGCCCACCATCACCATCCGCTTTCCCTCGAACATCCCGAATGCCATCGGCCACAACGTGACTTCCGCCATGGCGATGGCGACACCCGCCAGCACCACCGCGACCAGCGCGGCGAGATTCAGGAAGCGGTCGGCGCGCATCACCGCGCTGGCAAGCTCCGGTCGGGCATCACGGATGTCGAGCAGGCGCTGGCCGGGACCGAGTTCATCCTCGATGTCCGCGCGGAAGCGATCGACGGCACTGCGTTCGCCGGCGATCAGCAAACGGTGCGAAAGCCGGCTCATGGGGCCGAGCAGGCTGGTGTCCAGCAGCTCCGAGTGGCGAACCAGCAGCATGGGCGCGATCTCGACGAAGGAGAAGCCCTGGTCCGGGGCGAAGTCGATCACCCGCGTCAGCCGGAAGCGCTTGCCGCCGAGGCTGACCTCGTCGCCCACATCGATGCCCAGCGCACCCACAAGCCGCGGTTCCGCCCAGACTTCGCCGGGGCCCGGCAGTTCATCGGTGGGCGTCGCTTCGCCATAGGCCTGTGTTGCCACTTCCAGCCGGCCGCGCAGCGGGTAGCCGTCGTTCACCGCGCGCACCTCGGCGAGCTGGCCGCGTTCCGCGGTGGTCACGACGCTGGGGAAATCGACGACGCGCGCAGTGGCGAGTCCCGCCGCTTCGGCGCGCGCATCGAACTCGCGCGGAATCTCGTTGCGCGAGCGGATGACGAGATCGCCGGCCAGCGATTCGGCGGCGCGGCGTTCCACGCCCTGGCGGACGCGGTCGGTGGCAAAGCCGATGGAGGACAGCGCGCCGACGGCGACGATCAAGGCCGCGATCAGCACGGCCAGTTCGCCGGAGCGCCATTCGCGCCGCAGCTGGCGGACGGCGAGCACGAGCGGATTGAGGCGCTTCATGCAGCAAGCTCCATGCGTCCCGCGCTCAGGCTCAGGCGGCGATCGCAACGGCCGGCGAGGCGCTCGTCATGGGTGACGAGAATCAGCGTGGTGCCGTGGCGGGCGTTGAGATCGAACAGGAGCTCCGTGATCTTCTCGCCGGTGCGCGTATCCAGCGAGCCGGTCGGTTCGTCGGCGAACAGTATCTTCGGCTCGGTGGCGAAGGCGCGGGCGATGGCGACGCGCTGCTGCTCGCCGCCGGAAAGCTGGTTGGGGTAATGCGCGATGCGCTCGCCGAGGCCGACGCCTTCGAGCACGGCGCGGGCCCGTGCACGCGGATCGGCGACACCGGCCAGCTCCAGCGGCAGCATGACGTTTTCCAGCGCGGTCAGCGCGGGCAGCAGGTGGAAGGACTGGAACACGAAGCCGACCAGCTCGGCGCGCAGCTTCGCGCGGCCGTCCTCGTCGAGTGCATTGAGATCGCGGCCGGCGATGGCCACCTTGCCCTCGGTCGGGACGTCGAGACCGGCGAGCAGGCCGAGCAGCGTCGACTTGCCCGAGCCGGAAGCGCCAACGATGGCGATGGTTTCGCCGGGCTCGACCTGGAAACTCACGCCCTCCAGAATGGTCAACTCACCTTCCGGGCTCGCCACCTGCTTGCCCAGGTTCTCCACGAGGAGCAGAACATTGTCGGATCGACTCATGCGGGCTTTCTTCCTTTCGTTCCTGTTGTTTCTTCTTCCCGCGGCGGCGCTTGCCGAGGATTCGGGGGAAGTGATTCTTGTCGTCGGCGACTCGCTGTCCGCCGGCTACGGGCTGCGTCCCGGCGAAGGCTGGGTCAATCTGCTGGAGCGCCGGCTGGAACGCGAAGGCTATCCGCATCAGGTCATCAACGCGAGCGTGAGCGGCGAGACCACGCGCGGTGCGCTGGCACGCCTGCCGCGCGCGCTGGCGCTGCACCGGCCTTCGCTGGTGATCATCGAGCTTGGCGGCAACGACGGACTGCGCGGCTTTCCGCTGGACGTGATGCGCGCCAACCTCGGCGAACTCATCCGGCTGTCGCGCGAGGCGGGTGCCGAGGTCATGCTGCTCGGCATGCACCTGCCGCCGAACTACGGCGAGGAATACACGCGGCGCTTTCACCAGGTATTTGTTGACCTGGCGGACGCGGAACAGGTTCCCTTCCTGCCGTTCATTCTCGAGGACGTGGCGACGAAGCCCGGCATGATGCAGGCGGACGGCATCCATCCGACCGCGGAAGCGCAGCCGCTGATGCTGGAGAGTCTCTGGCCGGTGCTGGAGCGCCTGCTGGAGGTTGCGGAAACCGCTTCCTGAATCAGCCGAGCAGGCGGTCGGCGAGATGGGTGAGGTCCGGCACGGTAATCGCCGGCGGGGAAAGAATCCTGAGCGACCAGCGGTCGCGATTGATCCAGGCGGCATGCATGCCGACGCCGAGCGCGCCGCGCACGTCGCTGTCGATATCGTCACCACCGTGCAGCGCCTGCTCCGGCTTGACCCCCGCACGCGCGCAGGCCTGGCGGAAGATCTCCCGGGATGGCTTGCTCGCCCCGGCCTGCAGCGCCGACAGCGTGAAGTCGAAGTACTTGCCGAGACCGGCGCGCTGGATGTCGGAATCGCCGTTGGTGACGGCGGCGACGATGAACCTGCTCTTCAGGCGCTCGAGCGCGGGAATCACGTCCTCGAAGCACTCGATCTCGTGGCGGGCGGCCCAGAAGGCGGCGAAGGCAGCTTCCGCATGGCTCTCCGGATCGCCGGCGCGGCGCAGCGCCAGACGGATGGCGGCCTTGCGCAGCGACACGAAATCTCCCCGCAACTCCGGGTTCATGCGTTCCACTTCCAGGCGCAGGGCGCGCAGGGACGCGGGCGGATACTGCTTCGCGGTGGCCGGGCAATGCTCCTCCAGCCAGGCATGCAGCCGGCTTTCGGCACGGTCGATCACCGAGCGCACGGGCCAGAGGGTGTCGTCGAGGTCCAGGGTGACCAGGCGTACGTCCTGCAGAAACGAGGTTTTAGGGCGCGTCATGACACCCCCTCCTGACCACTCGGGTGTTCCAAAAATAGGTACAAACTTCCCAAAAGTCAATCGTAGGGCCTGTCGATAGCGCGCTATTGCGAACTGCCTCACGTCAGGCGGCGTACGCAGCTTGTTGTTTTTCGGCGAAAAACCGCCACCCCGCCTTGCCGCCTGCAATGACGCGGTGCTATACCGTTACGCAAACGGCGGTTTTACATGCCATCGCCTGAAAAAAGCCCAGAAAAAGGAGCAAACGGTGGAGAAGGTCTGGCTGAAGAGTTATCCCCCCGGCGTGCCCGCCGAGATCGACGCGACGGTCTATTCGTCCCTGAAGGAGATGTTCGAGGCGAGCTTCAGCCGCTACCGGGACCTCCCGGCCTTCTCCAACATGGGCACGGTGCTGACCTACGCCGAGGTGGATCAGCAGAGCCGCTACTTCGCCGCCTACCTGCAGAAGGTGGTGGGTCTGAAGAAGGGCGACCGCGTGGCCATAATGATGCCCAACCTGCTGCAGTACCCGGTCGCACTGGCGGGCATCCTGCGCGCGGGGCTCGTGGTGGTGAACGTCAACCCGCTCTACACCGCCCGCGAGCTGGAGCACCAGCTCAAGGATTCCGGCGCCTCGGCCATCGTCATCGTCGAGAACTTCGCGGCCACCTTGGAGAGGGTGATCGAGCGGACCACCGTCAGGACCGTCATCACCACCCGCATCGGCGACATGCAGCCGTTCCCGAAATCGGCCATCGTCAATCTCGTCGTCAAGCACGTGAAGAAGATGGTTCCGGCCTGGAACATCCCGGGCGCGGTGTCCATGCGGCGGGCGATCAACGAGGGCAAGTGGCAGACGCTGGACGACGTGCCGCTGCAGCAGGACGACTGCGCCTTCCTGCAATACACCGGCGGCACCACCGGCGTGGCCAAGGGCGCCATCCTTACCCACGGCAACATGATCGCCAACTTCCTGCAGCTCAAGGCCTGGGCGGGCGACATGTTCGCGGAAGGCCGCGAGCGCGCCATCTGCGCGCTGCCGCTGTATCACATCTTCTCGCTCACCGTGAACTGCATGCTGTTCATGAACCTCGGCGGCGAAAACATCCTCATCACCAACCCGCGCGACATGAAGGCCTTCGTCAAGGAGCTGCAGGGCTCGCGCTTCTCGGCCATTACCGGCGTGAACACCCTGTTCAACGGGCTGATGAACACCCCGGGCTTCGCCGACATCGACTTCAGCAACCTGAAGTTCGCGCTCGCCGGCGGCATGGCCGTGCAGCGCCCCGTGGCGGAGCGCTGGCAGCAGATCACCGGCAAGGTGATGACGCAGGGCTATGGCCTGACGGAAGCCTCGCCGGTGACGAATGCCAACCTGATCGGCGTCGGCGAGTTCAACGGCTCCATCGGCCTGCCGATCCCGTCCACCGATGAGAAGATCATCGACGACGAGGGCAACGAGGTGCCGCTGGGCGAGGTCGGCGAGCTGTGCATCAAGGGCCCGCAGGTAATGAAGGGCTACTGGAACCGCCCCGACGAGACCGCCAAGGTGCTGTCCGACGACGGCTGGCTGCGCACCGGCGACATGGCACGAATGGACGAGCAGGGCTATGTCTACATCGTCGACCGCAAGAAGGACATGATCCTGGTCTCCGGTTTCAACGTGTATCCGAACGAGATCGAGGAAGTGGTCGCCATGCATCCGGGCGTGCTGGAGGTGGCGGCGCTGGGCGTGCCCGACGAGAGCTCGGGGGAGGTCGTCAAGGTGTTCGTGGTGAAGAAGGATCCGAACCTTACCGAGCGCGACGTGATCGAGCACTGCCGCAAGCACCTGACGGGCTACAAGGTGCCCAAGCAGGTCGAGTTCCGCGACGAGCTGCCGAAGACCAACGTCGGCAAGATACTGCGGCGCGCGCTGCGCGAGCACTGATGTCCTCGCGGGAGGCGGCGTCCGCCGCCTCCCCGTTCATTGCATTCCGCTTTCCAGCAAGGCTTCCACTTCGGCGAGATTGGCGCGCTTCATCGGCCGCCCGTCCACGGGCGAGGCCGGCGACTGCCGGATGTCCGCCGGACCGAACACGCAGGCCTCGATGGCGATGTCGCCGGCGACGAAGCGATAGGCAGGCGCGTACTGGTATTCGCCGCTGGTGCTGCGAAAACGCCGCTCGGTGGATTCGAAGGGAATGTTGCGGTCGAGCAGGTGCATGACAACGCGTTCCGGCGTGTCGGCGAAAAGATGCAGTTGCACGTCCGAGTGCCGGCCGGCATCGCCGCGCAGCACCGAACCGACCAGCCGGGGCTGGAAGTCGCGGAACAGCAGCATCGCCTGCCGCGCCGCCTCGCGCAGGCGCCGCAGCTCGCCGGGATGGGTGTCGGCCTGGAAGATGCGGCGATACTCGCCGATGGCCGCATCGATTTCCTGGTTGGTGGGGAAGAAGCCGGCGCGCTCGGAGACGCCGTAGCGTTCCGCCGCCTTGCGCTTCGCCAGCCGGAAGTCGCGAATGCCGTGTTCGGCCATGAGGCGGGCAGCTTCCTGGGCGAGGGCCCGCCGCATGTCGTCGTTACGTCCCCGCTGCCGCGCCATCTGTGCACCTCTTGGAGCGGGCGTCAGAAGAGACCTTCGTCCGCCCGGTCGCTGTCGTCGTCGGTATCGTCGCGGCGCACCTCAACCTCGCGCGCGGGTAAGGTGCCCTCGATGAACGTCTCGAAGATTGCCCGCGGATTGCCAGTGTCCGCAAGCAGGCCGCTCTCCGGGTCGATGCGCACGGTGACCAGGCCCGGCGGGCGCTCCGGGAAGGTCTCCGGCACGTCCGCGAGCGCCGCGCGCATGAAGTCGATCCAGGCCGGCAGCGCGGCGCGGCCGCCGTACTCGCCCGAGCCGAGGGTGGAGAAATCGTCGAAGCCCACCCACACGGTGGTGACGATGCGCGGGTTGAAGCCCGAGAACCAGGCGTCACGGTACTCGTTGGTGGTCCCGGTCTTGCCGGCGAGATCGTTGCGGCCGATGGCCATGGCGCGCACGCCGGTGCCGCGCTGGACCACGTCGCGCATCATGTCGGAAATCAGGTAGTTGACCTGCGCCGACTGGGTGCGCGGGGCCAGCCGCGGCGCGGGCGCAGGCTCCGCCTCTTCCGCCAGCGGCAACACTTCCGCGCCGCCGTCCTGCAGCGCGACCGGGGTCGGCTCGGCTTCCGCGGGCGCTTCCTCCTGCTCGGCCAGCAGGCAGTCCGGGCAGACGATCAGCGGGTCGGCCTTGTAAACGATCTCGCCGTTCGGGGCGATGATCTCATCAATGAAATACGGCTCGATGCGGTAGCCGCCGTTGGCGATCACCGCGTAGGCGCTGGCCATTTCCAGCGGCGTGAACGAACCGCTGCCCAGCGACAGCGACAGGTCGCGCGGCAGGCGGTCGCGATCCAGGCCAAAGGTCTCGCTGATGTAACGGATCGCGCGGCCGATGCCGATGCCCTGCAGGACGCGGATGGACACCAGGTTGCGGGAGCGCACCAGGCCCTCGCGCAGCCGCGTCGGCCCGTAGAAGCGCCCCGAGTCGTTCTCCGGCCGCCAGACGTCCTCGAGCTTGTCGTCCGCGAACACCACCGGCGCGTCGTTGACGATGCTGGCCGGCGTGAAGCCGTTGGCCAGCGCCGCCGAGTAGATGAAGGGCTTGAACGAGGAGCCGGCCTGGCGGCGCGCCTGGGTTGCGCGATTGAACTTGCTCAGGAAGTAGTCGTAGCCGCCGACCAGCGACACGATGGCGCCGTCCTGCGGGTCCAGCGACACCAGCGCACCCTGTACGTCGGGGATCTGCGCCAGGCGCCAGCCGATCTCGGCGTCCGGATGGATGTAGATCACGTCGCCGGGAGCGAGCACGTCGCTGACCGTCTTCGGCGCGGGCCCGGTGGCGCGGCCGGAACCAGCGGGCGCGGCCCAGCTCACGGCATCCAGCGTCAGGCTCAACGGCCCGGCATCGCGGGCGTGGATTTCCGCCCCGGCCTCGTCGGCGCGCAGTACCACGGCCGGCTGCAACATGCCGGGCGCGGGAATGGCGGCGAACAGTTCGCGAACCGCCGATTCGAAGCCTGCTTCGTCACCGTCCAGCAATTGCTGCAGCTCGGTGGCGTCCAGCCGGCGGATCGGGCCGCGGTAGCCGTAGCGGCGATCGTATTCCTGCAGCGCGGACTGGATGGACGCGTTGGCCGCCGTCTGCAGGCGGCTGTCGAGGGTGGTGATGACCTTGTAGCCGGCGTTGTAGGCAGCCGCCTCGCCGAAGCGCTGCACCACCTCGGCGCGCACCATCTCGCCGACGTAGGGTGCGGAAACCTCGCTCACCGAGCCGTGGTATTTCGCCGTGATCGGCGCGGCGTTGGCTTCCTCGTATTCCTCGCGGGTGATGTAGCCGAGCTCCAGCATGCGACCGAGCACATAGGCGCGTCGCTCCAGGGCGCGCTCCGGGTTCACCAGCGGGTTGTAGCGGGACGGCGCCTTGGGCAGGGTCGCGATCATGGCCTGCTGCGCCAGGGTGAGTTCGGACAGGGGCTTGCCGTAGTAGATTTCCGCCGCCGCGCCCACGCCGTAGGCGCGGTTGCCGAGGAAGATCTTGTTGAGATACAGCTCGAGGATCTGGTCCTTGGTGAGCTCACGCTCGATCTTCAGCGACAGGAATATCTCGCGAATCTTGCGCGACCAGACCTGGTCGAAGGTGAGGAAGAAGTTCTTCGCCACCTGCTGGGTGATGGTCGAACCCCCGCCCACGATCCGGCCTGCCTTCAGGTTGTTGATCGCCGCGCGCGCCATGCCGAACACGTCGATGCCCGGATGCTGGTAGAAGCGGTCGTCCTCGGCCGCGATGATGGCGTTCCTGAGGTGCTCGGGAATTTCCTCCAGCCGCAGCGGCACCCGGCGCTGCTCACCGTATTCCGCAATCAGCCGGCCATCGCGGGTGTAGACCCGCAGCGGCACCTGCAGCTGAACGTCCCGCAGGGTTTCCACGTCCGGAAGGCTGGGCGCGTAGTAGAGATAGGCGCCGAGGATGGTGCCGAGCCCGAGCACGCCCAGGGCGAGCATGGCCAGGAAGGAATATATAAGGAGACGGATTTTTCGCGAACGGGCCATGAGTTTCCGGGGGTCGGATTAGGGGAAATCGGAGGGAGAAGCATTATACGACCGCGTTCTCAGTCCAGCGACCCCAGCATTTGATTTACCCAATAAGTGATATATAGTGAAACCGCTACTTAAGGCTCTGGGCGATGAATGCGCCCCAACTTGCCGACACAACAAGGAAAAATGCCGTGCTGTTCAAGCCGAAGGCGAAGCCCAAACTGGGGGTGGACATCTCCACGTCCTCGGTGAAGCTGATCGAGATCAGCCGTTCCGGGGACGGGTACCGCGTAGAGACCTACGCGGCCGAGCCCATGCCGCCCAATGCGGTCGTGGACAAGGTAATACAGGACATCGAGGCGGTCGGCGACGCGGTTCGCAAAGCGGTCAAGCGCGCCGGCTCCCGCGTCAAGGACGCCGCCGTGGCCATTGGCGGCGCTTCCGTCATTACCAAGCTGATTCCCATGCCCGCCGCACTGTCCGACCAGGAGCTCGGCGAGCAGATCGAGCTGCAGGCGGACCAGTACATTCCCTTCCCTCTTGAAGAAGTCAGCTTCGATTACGAGATCGTCGGCCCCTCGCCCAACGACCCCGAGATGGTGGACGTGCTGCTGGCGGCGACCCGCCGCGAGAACGTCGAGGCGCGCCAGGCGGTGCTGGACATTGCCGGGCTGAACGCCAAGGTTGTGGACATCGAGGCCTATGCCCTGGAGAACGCCTGCCGGCTGATGACCTACCAGATGCCGGACGAAGGCATGGACAAGACCATCGGCGTGGTGGATTTCGGCGCCACGACCACCACCTTCAGCGTGCTGCGCGACCACAGGATCATCTACACCCGCGACCAGCTCTTCGGCGGCAAGCAGCTGACCGAGGAAATCATGCGGCACTACGGCCTGTCCTTCGAGGAAGCCGGCAAGGCGAAGCGTGAAGGCGGCCTGCCCTCCAACTACAAGCCCGAGATCCTCGATCCCTTCCTCGAGGACATGGCCCAGCAGGTCAACCGTTCCATCCAGTTCTTCCTGTCCTCGCAGAGCGAGTTCACCGAACTGGACCAGCTCATTGTCTGCGGTGGCTGCGCCGCGATTCCCGGCGCCGTCGAGTATATCGAGGAGCGCGTCGGCACCCCTGCGGTGCTGGGCGACCCGCTCGGCCAGATGAAGCTGTCTTCCAAGGCCAAGGCGCAACTGGTGGAGAACGACGCCGTGTCGCTGGTCATTGCCTGCGGCCTCGCCATGAGGAGCTTCGACTGACATGCCACGCATCAACCTACTTCCCTGGCGCGAAGAGCTCCGGCGGGAACGCCAGCAGCAGTTTCTCGTCATCCTTGGCCTGACGGCGGCACTGGCCGCCGCGGTGGTGTTCATTGCCAACCTGCACGCCCAGCAGCTGGTCCGTCACCAGGAAGCGCGCAACACCTACCTGCGCAGCGAGATCAGCATCGTCGACCGCAAGATCGAGGAGATCAAGGACCTGCAGAGCACCAAGCAGCGTCTGATCGCGCGCATGCAGGTCATCGAGCAGCTGCAGAAGAGCCGGCCGCAGATCGTCCACCTGTTCGACGAACTCGTGAAGACGGTGCCGAATGGCGTGTACCTGGAATCGGTCACGCAGACCGGCGAGACGCTGGAAATCAAGGGCATCGCCGAATCCAGCGCGCGGGTCGCCGCCTACATGCGCAACATCGACGCCTCGGACTGGCTGAAGGATCCGCGGCTCGGTCCCATCGAAACCCGCACGGAGGGCAGGGTGCGCCGCAGTGCGTTCAGCCTGCAGGCCAAGCAGGAAGCGCCCGGCGAGGCGGTGGAGGAATAGTCCGTGGACCTGAATCAGCTCAAGAATCTCGACCTCCAGGACATCGATCTCAACAACATGGGCAGCTGGCCGCTGCCCGGCAAGATCGCGACGCTCCTGGTGGTGTTCGCCGCCGTGCTGTTCGGTGGCTACAAGTTCCTGATCACCGACCAGCTGAAGGCGCTCGACACCAAGCAGCAGGAAGAGCAGACCCTGCGCCGCGAGTTCGCCAGCAAGCAGGCGCGCGCCGCGAACCTCGACGCCTACCGCACGCAGCTCGAGGAAATGCGCCAGTCCTTCGGCGCCATGCTGCGCCAGCTGCCTGGCCGTGCCGAGATCGACACCCTGCTCACCGACATTTCCCAGGCCGGCCTTGCAGCAGGCCTGCAGCAGGAGCTGTTCGCCCCGCAGGGCGAGCAGATGCGCGAGTTCTACGCCGAGGTGCCCATCCAGATCCGGCTCACCGGCAGCTATCACCAGTTCGGCGAGTTCGCGAGCTCGGTGGCCGCCCTGCCGCGCATCGTCACGCTGCATGACATCAAGATCACCCGGCCCCAGCAGGCGCAGGACGGCCGCACGCTGACCATGGAAGTGGTGGCGAAGACCTACCGTTATCTCGACGAGAACGAGGAAGCGGAACAGGCCCGGGCGCAGCAGCAGCAACGGAGGAGACGCTGATGATGGCTTCACGGCGCATGCAAATCGGCGCGCTGGCCATCATGGTCATGGCGCTTTCGGCGTGCAGCAGCGACATTTCCGACCTCGAGCGTTTCGTTGCCGCGGAGAAGGCGAAGCGGCCAGGGCCGATCGAGCCGCTGCCGCAGGTGCAGCCTTACGAGACGTACACCTACCAGGCACAGAACTTGCGTTCACCGTTCGTGCCCGAATCGCAGCCGGACGCCGGGCCGGTGGTCCAGGCGCAGAACGGCTCCGGCATCCAGCCGGACTTCAATCGCAACCGCGAATACCTCGAAAGCTTCCCGCTGGATGCACTGAAGATGGTCGGCACGATCGAGGCGGGAGGCCGGACTTACGCCGTGGTGGTCGACGCGGACGGCGCGGTGCATCGCGTGCGTCCCGGCAACTATCTGGGGCAGAACCACGGAAGGATCGTCAGCATCAGCGATACGACGATCGCCGTTACCGAAATCATCCCGGACGGGCTGGGCGGTTGGATGGAGCGCCAGGCCGCGGTCAGCCTGGGTGAGTGATTGCTGGGGAGACATCAAAAATGAAAATCAATGATCAACACCGGCGTGCGCTTCTGGGCTTCCTGCCCATGATCGCGTTTGCGTTCCTGGCCGCCGGCCCGACCGCGGCGCAGGATGCGGCCAACGCGCTCGAGGACATCGAGGTCGCGGCGCTTCCCGGCAACCAGGTGCAACTCCGTCTGCGGATGAGCGACACGGCGCCGAAGCCCGAGACGTTCAGCACCGACAACCCGCCGCGCATCGCCATCGACCTGCCGGGTACCCGGCTGGATCTTGCGGAGCGTCGTACGGAGATCGGGATCGGCCCGGTGCGCAACGTCATGAGCGCGGAGTCGCGCGGCAAGGTGCGCCTGGTGGTGAATCTCTCCAACATGGTCGATTACACGATCGAGTCGCGCGGCAAGGACGTGTTCGTGCGGCTTGGCAGCAGCGGCGATTTCGCCGTTGCGGGTAACGTCACGCCAGCCGCTTCCCGCGCCGAAGCCCCTGCCGCTACGACCGTCTCCGGCACCGGGTCTGCGAAGCCGGCGCCGACGCGCGCGCCGCGCGCGATCAACAAGGTCGACTTCCGGCGCGGTGAAGCCGGCGAAGGCCGGGTCGTCGTGCAGCTGAGCGATCCGAAGACCACCGTGGACATGAACCAGGAAGGCGACCGGATCATTCTCGAATTCAAGGACGTCGAACTCCCCGAATCCCTGGTGCAGCGTTACGACGTGGCCGATTTCGCCACGCCGGTGAGCACCATCGACGCCATGCGCCGTGGCGCGAACGCCCGACTCGTGGTGCGTGCCCAGGGCGATTACGAGCAGATTGCCTATCAGACCGGCAACAGCTTCACGCTCGAAGTGAAGGCCATCGAGAAGGAAGCGCCGGCGGGCGAACGCCGTGAGCGCGAATACACCGGCGAGCGCCTGACGTTGAACTTCCAGGACCTGGAGGTTCGGGCGTTTTTCTCCATCATCGCCGAGATGACCGGCCTGAACGTCGTGGTCAGCGATTCCGCCCAGGGCAACGTCACCCTGCGCCTGCAGAACGTTCCCTGGGACCAGGCCGTGGACATCGTGCTGCGGACCAAGGGCCTGGCCATGCGCCAGAACGGCAACGTCATGCTGGTGGCGCCGGCGGCGGAAATCGCCGAGATGGAGCGCGTCGAACTGGAGGCCCAGCAGCAGGTTCAGCAGCTGGAGCCGTTGCGCTCCGAGTTCATCCAGGTCAACTACGCGAAGGCCGCGGACCTTGCCGCCTTGATCAAGGGCGCCGAAGGCAGCGCGCTCATTTCCGACCGCGGTTCCGTGACCGTCGACGCGCGCACCAACACGCTGCTGGTCCAGGATACGTCCAGCCGTCTTGCGGACATTCGCCGCATCGTGCAGGCGCTGGACGTGCCGGTCCGCCAGGTGCTGATCGAGTCGCGCATCGTCATCGCCAACGATGACTTCAACCGCGAGCTGGGCGTGCGCCTCGGCTACACCAACTACGACATCCGCCCGAACGATCCCGACACCTGGGGTCTCGTCTCCGGCCGTTCCGCACAGAACCTCGGGCTGGTCGAGAACATCTCGCAGGGCGACCCGCTGGAGTTCAACGACAACCGGTACAACGTGAACATGCCCGTGCAGCAGCCGGCCGGGTCCATCGGTCTCGCCGTGCTCGGCAGTTCCTACCTCGTCGACCTTGAGCTTTCCGCCCTGCAGGCGGAAGGCCGCGGCGAGCTGGTTTCCTCGCCGCGCGTGGTGACGGCGGACCAGAAGGAAGCGCTGATTCATCAGGGTGTCGAGATTCCCTACCAGGAAGGCTCGGCCAGCGGTGCGACCACCACGCAGTGGAAGGAAGCCGTGCTCGAGCTGCGCGTCACCCCGCAGATCACCCCGGATGACCGCATCATCATGGACCTGCAGGTGAAGAACGACAGCATGGGCGAGAACGTGCCCAGCGCCACCGGCGGTCTGGTGCCCAGCATCGATACGCGTGAAGTCGCCACCCAGGTACTGGTGAACAACGGTGACACCGTCGTGCTGGGCGGCATCTATCAGACCGAACAGACGGATACGACGCGCAAGGTGCCGCTGCTGGGCGACATCCCGGGACTGGGCGTGCTGTTCCGCTCCACGGCGGTGACGGCAAACAAGCGCGAATTACTCATTTTCGTTACGCCGAAGATTCTCAAGGAAGGCCTGACGGCCTATTGATCGGCGTGAATGGCAGGGGCCAGGAGTGTTTGAGATGAACATGCACAAGAAAATCGGCTGGGCGGCGGTGCTGCTCACGTTCATGCTGGCCGCATGCGGCGGGGACGGCCCCGGTCTCGCAGGCGGTCGCAACGGTCCTGGCACCGACCCTGGCGGTGAAGATCCGGGCGGCGAAAATCCGGGTGGCCCGGTTGCCGCCGTGACCAGCGTGGAACTGCTCGCAAGCTCCACGCAGATGCTTTCCGACGGCTCGACGCCGGTCACGCTTACCGCCATCGCCAAGGACGCGAACAATCGCGCCCTCCCGGAGGTGGACATCGCCTTTGCCGCAACCTCCGGCACGCTGCAGGTGGCGAATGCGACCACGGACGAACAGGGCGTGGCGACGGCGACATTGATCACCGGTGGCGATCCCACCAACCGCACGATCACGGTCTCAGCGAGCGTCGGCACATTGTCCGACGAAATCGATATCCGGGTTACGGGATCGGCCATCAACATTCAGGGTCCTTCCAGTCTCGTCAGCAACGCGAAGGGCACGTATGCCGTGATCCTGCAGGACGCGGCGGGCAAGGCCATTGCCGGTCGTACCGTGCAGCTGTCATCGGCTAACGGCAACACCTTGTCGGCAACAACCGCTGATACGGATGCAACCGGACACGTTCAGTTTCAGATGACGGCTACAAATTCCGGGACGGACACGCTAACCGCAACTGCACTGCCTGATGCGAGCGGCACACCGAGCGTGGCCGCGACGCTGGAAGTGCGCGTGTCCGATGACAACTTCCGGTTCACCACGCCGACGGCGGCGAAGGAAATTCCGCTGGGTCAGAATGAGACGGTTGTCCTGCATTGGGACAAGAACGGCACGAACCAGGCGGGCAAGACGATCAATTTTGCGACAACCCGCGGCACGGTCTCGGCGACACAGCAGACCACTGACGGCAGTGGTGACGCCACGATTACGGTGAGCGCGAATACCGCCGGCCCTGGTGTAATCATGGCAACCGCAGCAGACGAGGGTATTTCAGCGGAGTTGCCTGTGGAATTCGTGGCCACGGTCCCCGACCAGGTTTTCCTGCAGACGGAGCCGGGTATCATCGGTCCCGGTGAGTCGAGCACCATTACGGCCGTGGTTCTTGACCCTGCGAATAACCGTGTCAAGAACAAGCGCGTGACGTTCACCCTTGAGGACAACAGCGGGGGGCGCTTGTCGGCGGGTTTCGCGATTACGGATAGCCTTGGGCGGGCACAGACCGTGTATACGGCAAGCAACTCCTCAAGTGGCTTCGACGCCGTGAAAATCACGGGTGCTGTTGAAGGCACACTGATCAGCGAGACTGTGAACCTGACGGTCGCTGACCGCAGCCTGCATATTCGTTTCGGTACCGGCAACACCATCGAAGAAACGGATGATGACACTTCCTATATCAAGCGGTATTCGCTCTTCGTGACCGATGCGGCAGGAACCGGCGTGCCGAATGCAACGGTGAATCTGGGCATACGTTCGACCCATTATCTGAAAGGCCAGCTTGCGCCTGGGACGGAAACCTGGGGATATGCTGCAGGTTCGCCCTTGGTTTGCGATAGTGAAGACCTCAATGAAGATGGCATCAACGATAATGAGGACTTGAATGGCGACGGTGAGCTGACACCCGGGAACGTTGCCGTGATCATGCCAGGATCAATAACGACTGACGAAAACGGCCGCGCCTCCTTCAGTGTCGAGTACCCACAGAACTATGCCTGGTGGGTAGCAGCAAGGATTACGGCTATTGCAACCGTGGCGGGTACGGAATCGAGGTCGCATGCAATATTTGACTTCCCGGCCTCCGCGGATGACATGAAGGTTGATGGAACGCCTCCGAATGTGGTGAGCCCGTTCGGAATCGACACAACCACTTGCACGAATCCCGACTAGGAATGATCCTTGTGCGAACGCGGCCTTCCTAGGCCGCGTTTTCTTTTGCCTGTACATTATCCCGATGCGAAACATCATCCTCATCGGTCCCATGGGTGCGGGCAAGTCGGCGATCGGTCGCGAGCTGGCGCGTCGCCTTGATCTTGCCTTCTTCGATGCGGATGAGGTGTTGCAGGAGAAGACCGGCGTGGACATTGCGCTGATCTTCGAGCTGGAAGGCGAGGCGGGCTTTCGTCGCCGCGAGGAGATGACGCTCGCGGAGCTCTGCAAATTGAATGGCGCGGTGATCGCGACCGGAGGAGGCGCGGTGCTTAGCGCTCTCAATCGCGAGCGGTTGCGCACCGGCGGCACGGTGGTATTCCTGGAGACGAGCGTCGAGTGGCAGGTGGCGCGAACCCGCCCCGGGCGGCAGCGCCCGTTGCTGGACACGCCGGACCCGCGAGCGAAACTCGCCGCCCTTTACGAAATCCGCGAGCCGTTGTACCGGGAATGCGCCCACCTCGTGGTGAGCACCGACGCGCGCCACGTGAACACGGTGGCCGGCGAGATCATCGAAAGACTGCGCGAGCTGGATGCGCCATGCACGAACTCATCGTGAATCACTCCAGCGGCAGCTACGGCGTCTTCACCGGCGCCGGGCTGCTGGAACGAACCCCGGAACTGCTCGGTGAGCTCGCCGGGCAGCCGGCACTGGTGGTGACGGATGAGAATGTCGCAAGGCATTGGTTGCCCGTCGTGCAGCGCGCCCTGCCTCATGCCGGTACGCTGATTCTTCCTGCCGGCGAATCGCACAAGCGCCTGGAGACGGTGGCACGCATCTGGGATGCGCTGGCTTCCGCCGGCATTCATCGTGATGGCGTCCTGTTCGCTCTCGGTGGCGGCGTTATCGGTGACATGACGGGTTTCGCCGCTGCCTGCTGGATGCGCGGCATTCGCTACGTGCAGCTGCCGACCACGCTGCTCGCGCAGGTCGATGCCTCGGTAGGCGGCAAGACCGCGGTCGATCATCCCGCGGGCAAGAACCTCATCGGCGCCTTCCATCCGCCTGTCGCCGTCATCGCCGACGTCTCGACGCTCGCGACCCTGCCACGCCGCGAGTTCGCCTGCGGCATGGCGGAGGCAATCAAGACAGCGTTGATCGATGGCGAGGAAATGCTCGCCTGGATCGAACGGGAGGCTGATCGATTCAATGCCGGTGACCAGGATGGGTTGTCGGCGCTGGTGGATCGCTGCTCCGCAGTGAAGGCGCGCATCGTTTCCATGGACGAAAGGGAGAGCGGCATCCGCGCGGTGCTGAATCTCGGCCACACCTTCGGCCATGCCATCGAGAAGCTGAGCGGCTACCAGGTGTTGCACGGCGAGGCGGTGGCAGCGGGCCTGGTGATCGCAGCTCGTCTTTCCGAGAAATTGCTGGATGCCGATTCGAGCCTGCGGAGCCGCCTTGTCACCCTGCTCCAGCGCCTTGGCCTGCCCGTCGGACTGCCCGCCGGCATCGAGCCCGAGGCGATGCTGGATGCGATGCGCCTGGACAAGAAACATCGCGCCGACGGCTGGCGGCTGATACTTCTCGAGGCTGCCGGCCGTCCCGTCATCCGGCAGATCGGCTCGGCGGAGGCCATCAGCGCGGTGCTGCAGGAGTCGCGGGCCGTCTGAACGGGCCCCGCATGGTAGAATCGCGGCCGCTTCCCCGTCCACGAAGGCCGCGCCATGACTTCCAAGCTCCTTTCCGACAAGCCCATTCCCGTCGATGAACGCCTGATCGTCGCGCTGGACGTGCCGGACATTGCGGCGGCGCGCCGCATCGTCGACACGCTCGGCGATACGGTGAAGTTCTACAAGCTCGGCATGGAGCTGTTCATGAACGACGGCTACTTCGAGTTTCTCGACGAGCTGGTCGAACGCGGCCGCAAGGTGTTCGTGGATCTCAAGTTCTTCGACGTGCCCGCGACGGTCGGCTCGGCGATTCGCCAGTTGTCCCGTCGTGGCGCCACCTTCGCGACCATCCACGGCAACCAGGCGATCATGGAAGCGGCCGGCGAGAACAAGGGTGACCTGAAGATTCTCGCGGTGACCGTGCTCACCAGCCTGGATCGCGGCGACCTCGATGATCTGGGTTTCGACGTGGACGTGGAGAAGCTGGTGCTGTCGCGCGCGCGTCGTGCGCTGGAAGCCGGTTGCGATGGCGTGGTGTCTTCCGGCCTGGAGGCCGCGGCACTGCGCGCCGAGCTGGGGCCGCGACTCATGGTCGTCACGCCCGGCATCCGCCCGGTGGACAACCGTCCTGTCGACGATCAGAAGCGTGTCGTCACTCCCGCCCAGGCGTTCCGCAATGGCGCCGACTACATCGTGGTCGGCAGGCCGATACGTGGCGCCGACAACCCCCGTGCCGCCGCGGAAGCCATCCAGGCGGAAATTGCCGAGGTGTTTGCATGAAGCTCGAGAATGATCGATTCCTGCGCGCGCTGCTGCGCGAACCGGTGGATGTCACTCCCGTCTGGATGATGCGCCAGGCGGGCCGTTATCTGCCGGAGTACCGCGCCAGCCGCGCCCGCGCCGGCGATTTCGTGACGCTGATGAAGACGCCGGAGATGGCCTGCGAGGTGACCCTGCAGCCCATCGATCGGTATCCGCTGGATGCCGCGATCCTGTTCTCCGACATTCTCACCATTCCCGATGCCATGGGCCTTGGCCTGCATTTCGTCGCCGGTGAAGGTCCGAAGTTCGAACGTCCCGTGCAGGATCGCAGGGCGGTCGAAGCGCTGGGCGTGCCCGATCCCGAGCAGCAGCTTGGCTACGTGCTCGACGCGGTGCGCCTGATCCGTCGCGAGCTCAACGGCCGCGTGCCGCTGATCGGTTTCTCCGGCAGCCCCTGGACGCTGGCGACCTACATGGTCGAAGGCGGTTCCAGCAAGGATTTCTCGCGCATCAAGGGACTCATCTACAGCGAGCCGGCGACCGCGCACCAGCTGCTGTCCAAGCTTGCCGACAGCGTCATCGCCTATCTGAACGCGCAGATCGCGGCGGGCGCGCAGGCCGTGATGATCTTCGACACCTGGGGCGGGGCGCTGAGCGATGCCGCCTACCGCGAGTTCTCGCTGCAGTACATGGAACGCATCGTCGCAGGTCTTGTGAAGGAAGCGGAAGGCCGCCGCGTGCCATCCATCGTCTTTACCAAGAACGGCGGCCTGTGGCTGGAAGACATCGCCGCCTGCGGTGCGGACGCGGTCGGCATCGACTGGACGATCAACATCGGCGAGGCGCGCCGGCGCGTCGGCGACCGGGTGGCCTTGCAGGGCAACCTGGATCCGGGCGTACTGTACGGCTCACCGGAGCGGATCCGCGCAGAGGTCGCGAAGATTCTTGCCGACTTCGGTCACGGCAGCGGTCACGTGTTCAATCTCGGTCATGGCATCACACCGGGTGTCGATCCCGAGAACGCGGGCGTGATGATCCGCGCCGTGCATGAGCTCAGCGTGCCGTATCACCGTTGATCGACGGCAACACGCAGGCATGAAAAAACCCTCTCCGGCTGGAGAGGGTTTTTTGTTTGCGAAAGCTCCTCAGCGCTTGTCGAGATCGACGTAGTCGCGCCGGGTCGCGCCCGTGTAAAGCTGGCGCGGACGGCCGATGCGCGTCGCCGGGTCGGAAATCATTTCCTGCCAGTGCGCCACCCAGCCGACGGTGCGGGCGATGGCGAACATCACCGTGAACATGCTGACCGGGATGCCCAGCGCCTTGTAGATGATGCCGGAGTAGAAGTCGACGTTCGGGTAGAGCTTCTTCTCGACGAAGTACTCGTCCTTCAGCGCGATCTCCTCGAGGCGCATCGCCAGTTCGAGCTGCGGATCGTCTTCCTTGCCGAGCTTCTTCAGCACCTTGTGGCACATCTCGCGAATGATCTTCGCGCGCGGGTCGTAGTTCTTGTAGACGCGATGGCCGAAGCCCATCAGGCGGAAGGGGTCGTTCCGGTCCTTCGCCTTGGCGATGTACTTGTCGATGTTCTCCACGCTGCCGATCTCATCGAGCATCTTCAGCACGGCCTCGTTCGCGCCGCCATGCGCCGGTCCCCACAGCGTGGCGATGCCGGCGGCGATCGCCGCGTACGGATTGGTGCCGGCGGAGCCGGCCAGACGCACGGTGGACGTCGAGGCGTTCTGCTCGTGGTCGGCGTGCAGGATGAACAGGAGGTCCAGCGCCTCCGCGGCCACCGGGTCGACTTCGTATTCCTCGGCGGGCACCGCGAAGAACATCCGCAGCAGGTTCTCGCAGTAGCCGAGATCGTTGCGCGGATAGATGAACGGCTGGCCGATGGAGTGCTTGTAGGCGGCGGCGGCGATGGTCGGAATCTTGGCGATGATGCGGGTGGCGAACAGGTCGCGGTCTTCCGGCTCGTGGATGTTGGTCGAGCCGTGGTAGAACGCGGACAGCGAGCTCACCACGGACGACAGCATGGCCATCGGATGCGCGTCGTAGTGGAAGCCGTGGAAGAATCGCAGCAGCGACTCGTTGATCATCGTGTGATAGACGATCTGCTGGTTGAAGCGCTGCAGCTGCTCCTGGGTCGGCAGTTCGCCGTGCAGGAGCAGGTAGGAGACTTCAATGAAGCTCGACTTCTCGGCGAGCTGTTCGACCGGGTAGCCGCGGTAGAGCAGGATGCCCTGTTCGCCGTCGATGTAGGTGATCGAGCTCTTGCAGCTGGCCGTGGCGCCGAAGCCCGGATCGTAGGTGAACACGCCGTGCTCCTTGTAGAGGCTGGCGATGTCCAGCACTGCCGGTCCGACGCTGCCCTCGTGCAGTGGGATATCCACCGACTTGTCGGTCTCCGGGTTTACCAGCTTGAAGTGCTTGTCAGTCATTCCGCTTGCTCCTGGTCTCTTGTTGGGCGTCTGCCCCCCTGTGAGCTCCGCGCCGGTCCGCTGCATGGATCGCAGTTGGAATTGGAGTTATCGGACGCGAGGATCGACGGATACGCCGATGGGCGCGCAGCCAGCCGCGGGATTATATCAGGGGCGGGTTGCCGGCACATTCGACGAAGGGCGGGCAGAAGGTTCTATCAACGCAAAAAGGCGCCGCGGAGCATCTCCGGGCGCCTTCGGCAAAGCGGATTGTGGCAGCGATCAGCGCGCGTACTTGCGGCGGAATTTGTCCACGCGGCCGCCGGTGTCGACGATCTTCTGCTTGCCCGTGTAGAACGGGTGGCACTGCGAGCACACTTCGATCGGCAGGTCTTCACCGCGCGTCGAACGAGTCTCGAAGGTGTTCCCGCAGCTGCAGGTAACCTTGATCATCTTGTAGTCCGGATGGATGTCAGCCTTCATAAGTTCCTCGGCAATCAGTCTGGATCCGCGGGATCCGAAGCGAGCCGCGCATCTTAAAGGCAAGCGGCGGCCGTCGCAAGAGAGCATTCGCCCCTCACCCAGGGTACTCCTACTTAAGAAGAACTTCTCGCAAGCGCCTCACCTGTTCCAGCTAAGCCCCTGACCATGCACGGGTTTCGGCACTATCCACAGAATCTGTGGATAACTCTGTGCATGAAGTGCGGGAATCGGCTTCCGAAGGCCGTCAGGACGCCCTTTGTGACAGATCGGCGAAAAACTGACCAACGATACAATTTCTTGAAAAACAATAATTTGCGAGCGGATCGCAGGTGCCTGGGGCAGCGGGTTGACAGTTTTGTCGCCAGCTTGACATTGGCGGCGCCGGTGTGAATAAACCGCGGCGGCCGGGCCGGGGAGCCGCGCGCATCCTGCTGATTAGCGGGGGTTTTCCCTCAGGGAGCGGCAGGCAGGAACAAGGCCTGCAGTTCGTTCAGCAATTCGAAACCGCGCGGCGTCGGCTGCCAGGCATCGCCCTCGCGCCGGACCAGCCCCAGCTGCTCGGCCTTCGCCAGCCCGGGAGCCAGCCGGCCGGCCTCAAGCCCGGTGTACTCACTGAAATCGGCGGCACTGCCGCCTTCCACCAGGCGCGAGCGATTGAGCATGTACTCGAAGACCCGCTCCTCCGGCGACACCTCGCGCTGCTCGACGATGGCGCCGGCATGACCGGCGCGCTCCAGGTAGTCCTTCGGGTGCCGGCAACGGGCGCTGCGCAGGATGCGGCCGTCGGCGAGCGTCAGCTTGCCGTGGGCGCCCGCGCCGATGCCGAGGTAATCGCCATAGGACCAGTAGTTGAGATTGTGCCGGCAGCGCCGTCCCGGCCGGGCGAAGGCGGAAATCTCGTAGCGCTCGAAGCCGGCCTCGGCGAGCCGTGCACGGCAGGCGACGGCGATGTCGGCCGCCTGGTCCTCGTCCGGAATTCCCGCAGGCGGGCGTACCGCGAACAGCGTGTTCGGTTCCAGGGTGAGCTCGTAGTGGCTGATGTGTGCAGGCTCGAGCATGAGCGCCTGCTCGATGTCCGCGAGCGCGCCCTGCACCGTCTGCCCGGGGAGCGCGAACATCAGATCGAGGTTGAAGTTGGCGATGCCGGCCGCGTGCAGTTCCTCGGCAGCCGCGACCGCGGCGCGCCGGTCGTGGATCCGGCCGAGGGTTTGCAGCTGTACCTCATCGAAGCTCTGCACGCCCAGCGAGACGCGGTTGACGCCCGCGGCGCGGTAGTCGCTGAAGCGGCCATGCTCGATGGTGCCGGGATTGGCCTCGAGGGTGATCTCGACATCCTCGGCGAAGCCGAGCCGCTTGCCGGCGTGCTCAAGGATGCGGCCGATGGCATCGGGTGAGAACAGGCTGGGCGTGCCGCCGCCGAAGAACACCGCCTCGATCGGACGTTCACCGTCCAGCGATGCACAGGCGAAGTCCAGGTCGCGGGCGAGCGCCTCGACGTAGGCGGCTTCCGGCAGCTCGTCGCGCAGGGCGTGGCTGTTGAAGTCGCAGTACGGGCACTTGCGGACGCACCAGGGCAGATGAATGTAGAGCGTGAGCGGCGGCATGGGCGTGAGGCTAAGGGCTGGCGCGGAGGCGCGAAAGGGTGATCGCGGCAAGGCTTCAGGAAAGCAGCGCGAGCAGCGCCTGCAATGCCTGGCCGCGATGACTGAGCCGGTTCTTCTCCGCCTTGCCGAGTTCGGCGGCGGTGCGTTCCAGGCCCGCGGGGAGGAACAGCGGGTCATAGCCGAAGCCGCCTTCACCGCGCGGCGCTTCGAGGATGCGACCTTCCCAGGTGCCGGTGGCCACCAGCGGCATCGGGTCCTCGGCGTGGCGAAGCAGCGCGATCACGCAGCGGAAGCGCGCGCTGCGTTGTCCGGCGGGAACGCCTTCCAGGGCGTCCAGCAGCTTGCGGTTGTTGGCGGCGTCATTGCCGTCCTCGCCGGCGTAACGCGCCGAGTAGATGCCGGGCGCGCCGTTCAGGAAATCGACTTCCAGCCCCGAATCGTCGGCGAGCGCGGGCAGGCCGGAGAGCCGCGCGGCATGCCGCGCCTTGAGAATCGCGTTCTCGATGAAGCTCAGCCCCGTTTCCTCCGGCGGCGTGATCCCGAACTCGGTCTGCGTGCGGATGATGAGCCCCAGCGGTTCGAGCAGGCGGGCGATTTCGGCCAGCTTGCCGGCGTTGCCGCTGGCAAGCACCAGTTCCCGGGCCGGCAGCATCAGCGCGCGCGCCATGCTTCCAGCGCTTCCTGCTGGGCGGCGATCAGCGTGGCGATGCCGCCGGCGGCGAGATCGAGCATCCGGTCCAGCTCCTCGCGCCGGAAGGCGTGCCCTTCCGCCGTGCCCTGTACTTCGATGAAGGCGCCGGCGTCGTTCATGACCACGTTCATGTCGGTCTCGGCCTCCGAGTCCTCGGCGTAATCGAGGTCCAGCACCGGGGTGCCGCGCCAGATGCCGACGGATACCGCCGCGACGCTGCCGATCAGCGGATTGCGGCGCAGGCGCTTGCCGGCCATCAGCCGCTCGATGGCCATGGCCAGCGCGACATACGCGCCGGTGATGGCGGTGGTGCGCGTGCCGCCATCGGCCTGCAGCACGTCGCAGTCCAGGGTGATGGTGTTCTCGCCCAGCGCTTCCAGGCTGGTGACCGCGCGCAGCGAACGTCCGATCAGCCGCTGGATTTCCTGGGTGCGGCCGCTCTGCTTGCCGCGCGCCGCCTCGCGCTGCGTACGCTGCCCGGTGGCCCGCGGCAGCATGCCGTACTCGGCGGTGACCCAGCCCTGGCCCTTGCCCTTCAGCCAGGGCGGCACGCGGTCCTCGACGCTGGCCGTGCACAGAACGCGGGTGTTGCCGAAGCTCGCGAGCACGGAGCCTTCCGCATGCTGGGTGTAATCGGTGAGAAGTTCGATGCGGCGAAGCTCGTTCGCCGCCCGGCCGCTGGGGCGCATGGCAATTCCTTGATTGAGGCGGGCGGGAAGTATAGCCGCAAGCGGGCGCCGCCCGGAGCGGCTATTCGAGGCGGAAGGCCACGGCGGTGACGTTGTCGGAGTGCGGGCTGGCCGCGGCGGCGGCCTCCTGCGCCAGCTCCTCGAGCGATTCCTGCAGGTCGGGCTCGGTGCACAGCCGCTCCGCGACCACGCTCATTTCCAGCGGCGCCCAGAAGCCGTCGCTGCACAGCAGGATCACGTCGCCCGTTTCAAGCGCGGTCGCCTCGCTGATCTCGATGCGCGGCAGGTCCGGCTCGCCGCCCAGGCATTCCTCGACGAAGTTGCGCATCGGATGGGTGAGCATCTGCGCCTCGCTGATCGCGCCGCGCTGGAACAGCGACTCGACCGCGCTGTGGTCGCGCGTCCGGCGCAGGACCTCGTTCCGGCGCAGCAGGTAGACGCGGCTGTCGCCCACATGCGCCCACACCGCCTGGGCGGCGGAAATCACGCATAGCGTGGCGGTAGTGCGGGGACGATGATCCAGCGGCTTCCTGATGCCGGCGCGCACTACCTGCTGGTGCGCCTGTTCGATGGCGTCGCGCAAGAAGGCGGGTGCGGCGCCGATGGCGGGTTTCTGCTCCTTGAATTGCGCGGTGAACACCTCGACCGCGGTGCGGGCGGCCAGCTCGCCATCCTCATGTCCGCCCATGCCGTCGCAGACCGTGAGCATCACTTCCGTGTCGCTGATCAGCACGCCGAGCCGGTCCTGATTCACCTCGCGATCACCCTGGAGGCTTACCTCGGCGGTCTGAAAATCCATCAACGGCTCCGTCGCTTGGTCCCCGGCAATTCGCCCGTATAATGCCAGCTTTCCGTTCCGCGCCGCCAACCCAGGCGGCCCAGGCCAGGTACTTCCCGGGGGCAGCAATGATCTACAGCATGACCGGTTTCGCTCGCCGGGAAGAGCGCGGCCCCTGGGGTCGGCTCGTCTGGGAGCTTCGCTCCGTCAATCACCGCTACCTCGAACCCAGCCTGCGCCTGCCGGAAGAGTTCCGCGCCCTGGAGGGCGTCATCCGCGAGCGCATCGGTGCGCAGCTCAGTCGCGGCAAGGTGGACGTGAGCCTGCGCTGGGACCGTTCCGAGTCCAGCGACGTGCAGCTCGCCGTCAACGAGCTGCTGGTGCGGCAGCTGCGCGATGCACACGCCCGCATCGGCCGCATCCTGAATGTCGAAAGGGAACTCTCGCCGCTGGACCTGATGCGCTGGCCCGGCGTCATCGGCGAACAGGAACCCGAACAGGGTCCGCTGCACGCCGCGGCGCTCGCGCTGCTTGACCAGGCGCTGGCCGAGCTGCGCGACAACCGTCGCGCCGAGGGCGAGCGCATCGCCGCCCTCATCAGCGAGCGTGCCCGCGCAGTGAGCGAAATCGTCGCCAGGGTGCGGGCGCGGCTTCCCGAGGTGCGCGCCGCCATGCGGGCCAGGCTCGATGCCCGTCTTGCCGAGGTCAGCGCCGATCCCGACATCGACCGCCTCGAGCAGGAACTCGTCTACCAGGCGCAGCGCATGGACGTGGACGAGGAGCTCGACCGCCTGGAAAGCCACGTCAAGGAACTCCAGGACGCCCTGCAGCGCAACGAGCCCGTCGGCCGGCGGCTGGATTTCCTGATGCAGGAGTTCAACCGGGAGGCGAACACGCTGGGCTCGAAATCGCAGGATGTGGAAACCACCCGGGCCTCCGTGGACCTCAAGGTGCTCATCGAACAGATGCGCGAGCAGATACAGAACATCGAGTGATCGTGAGACGTGAGACGTGAGACGTGAGACGTGAGACGGAGCAGGGTAAATCGTCTTGCGACTCACGTCTCATGACCCGACAGGAACAGGCAATGACACAGCGGCAGGCAAAACTGTTCGTCATCTCCGCGCCCTCCGGCGCTGGCAAGACCAGCCTGGTCAAGGCGCTGGTGCGCGACCTGCCGGACGTGTGCTTTTCCGTTTCCTACACCACCCGCCCGCAGCGGCCGGGCGAGGTGCACGGCAAGGATTATTTCTTCGTCGATCGCGCCGAGTTCGAGCGCATGATCGAGGACGGCGCCTTCCTCGAGTACGCGCGGGTATTCGACAACTACTACGGCACGGCCCGCGCCCAGGTCGAGTCGCTGCTCGCCACCGGCTGCAACGTGATCCTGGAGATCGACTGGCAGGGTGCGCAGCAGGTGCGCCGCGCCTGGCCGGACTGCGAGACGGTGTTCATCCTGCCGCCGTCGCGCGAGGAGCTGGAGCGCCGCCTGCGCGGCCGCGGCACGGACGCCGATGAGGTCATCGCCCGCCGCCTGCGCGAGGCGGTCGAGGAGATGTCCCACTGGCAGGAGTTCCGCCACGTGATCGTCAATGACGATTTCGATGATGCGCTGGCAGCATTGAAGCACGTCCTGCGCGGCGAGAACGGGCAGGATCCCGGCCACCCGGCATTGCGCCCGCTGGTGGATTCGCTGCTCGCCCTGTCCTGATTGCCGGTGGCGGCAAACGAGTGCCTGCGATAGACTGCAAGGCCTTTTCGCTACAGTATTTTTCGAGGATTCAGCATGGCCCGCGTTACCGTTGAAGATTGCCTTGAGAACGTCAAGAACCAGTTCGAGCTGGTGCTGGTAGCCGCCAAGCGCGCCCGCCAGCTGGCCAATGGCGCGGAAGCGCACGTCGACTGGGAGAACGACAAGGCCACCGTCGTCGCGCTGCGCGAAATCGCCGAAGGCCATGTCGGTGCTGCGGTGCTGGACGAGGCCGACAACCCGTTTGCGGCCCAGCAGGCTGCCGAGGCCGAAGCCGCGGCGATGAACGACGATGACGACCTGCCGCCGCTGGCTGGCGAGGCGTCGGCGGATATCTGAGGCGAACCGCGGCCGTGCAATGATTCGATGTTGAAGGGCGAGGAGGGCGAGATGTACCAGCAAGTGCGTCATCGAGCCCGGCCCTCGCCGTACGTCATCATGGCCGCAGCATGAACTACGCCGCTTCCATATTCGGCCGCGCCGCGCGCGGCAAGCGTTCGGGGATCGAGAGCCTGCTCGATACCGTGCGCGCCTACCTGCCCGAAGACCAGGTGCAGGACATCGAACGCGCCTACCGTTTCGGCGCCGAGGCGCACGAGGGGCAGAAGCGCCTCTCCGGCGAACCGTACATCACGCATCCCGTGGCGGTCGCCGGCATCCTCGCGCGAATGCGCATGGACAAGGCCACGCTCATTGCCGCGATCCTGCACGACGTTCTCGAAGACACCCCCACCGTAAAGAACCAGATTGCCCAGCAGTTCGGCGAGGAGATCGCCCAGCTGGTCGACGGCGTTTCCAAGCTCACCCAGATCAAGTTCCGTTCCAAGGCCGAGGCGCAGGCGGAGAACTTCCGCAAGATGCTGCTCGCCATGGTGCAGGACATCCGTGTGATCCTGGTGAAGCTCGCCGACCGCCTGCACAACATGCGCACCCTGGACGCCATGCCGCCGCACAAGCGCCGCCGCATCGCCCGGGAGACGCTGGACATCTACGTGCCGATCGCCAACCGCCTCGGCATGAACGACTTCCGCCTGGAGCTGGAAGACCTCGGCTTCCAGGCCATGTACCCGCATCGCTACCGGGTGCTGGCAAAGCGCATGCGGAAGGCGCGCGGCAACCAGAAGGAAATCATCAAGACCATCACGCGCGCCTTCGAGAACGCGCTGGCCGAGGAGAGCATCCAGGCCGAGCTGCGCGGCCGCGAGAAGCACGTTTACAGCGTCTACAAGAAGATGAAGGAGAAGGCGCTGTCCTTCGACGAGGTGCTGGACGTCTACGGCTTCCGCATCGTGGTCGACAAGGTGGACACCTGCTACCGCGTGCTCGGCGTCGTGCACAACATCTACAAGCCGGTGCCGGGACGCTTCAAGGATTACATCGCCATCCCCAAGGCCAACGGCTACCAGTCGCTGCACACCGTGCTGTTCGGCCCGAACGGCGTGCCCATCGAGGTGCAGATCCGCACCGTCGACATGGACCGCATCGCCGAGTCCGGCATCGCCGCACACTGGCTGTACAAGACCGGCTCCTCCGGCTCCACCTCGCCGGAAGTGCGCGCGCGTGAATGGCTGCGCAGCGTGCTGGAAATGCAGAAGGGCTCGGGGAATTCGCTGGAGTTCCTGGAGAACGTCAAGGTCGATCTGTTCCCCGACGAGGTCTACGTGTTCACGCCGCAGGGCGACATCCGCCGCCTGCCGCGCGGCGCCACCGCCGTGGACTTCGCCTATGCCGTGCACACCGACGTCGGCAACACCTGTGTCGCCGCGAAGATCGACCGGCGGCTCGCGCCGCTGCGCACGCCGCTGGTCAACGGCCAGACGGTGGAAATCATCACCGCGCCGAACGCGCGGCCGAACCCCGCGTGGCTCAACTTCGTGGTGACCGCCAAGGCGCGCGCCAACATCCGCCACTACCTCAAGAACCTGAAGGAAGAGGAAGCCGTCGAGCTCGGCCGCAAGCTGCTGGATCGCGCGCTGGAGGCGTACAACCTGCGGGTGCGCAGCCTCCGCCAGGAGCAGATCGACGTGGTGCTGCGCGACTTCAAGCTGGATTCCTTCGAACACCTGCTGGAATCCATCGGCCTCGGCCATCGCCCGGCGCCGCTGGTGGCGCGCCGCTTCGCCACCGATCCCGAGGAAACCAACGCCGCCTACCAGGGACCGCTGGCGATCAGCGGCACCGAGGGCATGGTGGTCACCATGCCGCGCTGCTGCCACCCGATTCCCGGCGACGAGATCATCGGTTACCTGTCCACCGGCCGCGGCATCGTCGTGCACCGGGAGAACTGTCGCAACGTCGCCGAGTACCGCGACCAGCCGGACAAGTGGATCGAGGTGCAGTGGGAGAAGAACATCGGCCGCGATTTCATCGTCGAAGTGCGCGTCGAGGTCGCCAACCAGCGCGGCGTGCTCGCGACCGTGGCGGCCACCATCGCCGAGACCGGCTCGAACATCGAGCAGGTCAGCGTGCAGGATCGCGACGGCTCCACCTCGGTGCTCAACTTCCTGTTCGCCGTCCACGACCGCAAGCATCTCGCCGCCATCATCCGGCACCTGAAGAAAATGCCGCAGGTGTTGCGGATTCAGAGAACGAAGGCGTGATGCCGCGTGAGACGTGAGACGACGGATCTCGTAGCGCGTTTCCATCCGGAGTTTCCCGGCGCATGGTGATTGTGGAAAGATCGCGCCTGCCTCAAGGGTCGTCCTGCCTCTCACGTCTTACGTCTCCCGGAGATTACGAATGAAAAAAGAGATCATCTCCACGCCCGACGCGCCGGCCGCGATCGGCACTTACTCGCAGGCCGTCAAGGTCGGCGACACGGTCTACCTGTCCGGGCAGATTCCGCTGGACCCGGCGACCATGCAGGTGGTCGAAGGTCCATTCGATGCGCATGTGCGGCGCGTGTTCGACAACCTGCTTGCCGTGTGCCGCGCTGCGGGCGGCGATTTCTCGAACATCGTCAAGCTCAACATCTATCTCACCGATCTCGGCAATTTCGCGAAGGTGAACGAGGTCATGGCGGAATACTTCACCGAGCCGTATCCCGCGCGCGCCGCCATCGGCGTGAAGGAATTGCCGAAGGGCGTCGCGGTGGAAATGGACGCGGTGATGGTGCTCTGAGCGAGTGCGCGCGGAAGACTTTCCCATCACCGGGTTCACCGGCGTGGGCCCGCAGCTTGCGGCGCGGCTGGAGAAACTCGGCCTGCGCACCGCGCAGGACATCCTGTTCCACCTGCCGCGGCACTACGAGGACCGCTCGCGGGTGGTGCCGATGGGCTCGCTCGTTCCCGGCGTCTCGTGCAGCGTCGAAGGCGAGGTGGAGCTTGCCGAGGTGGCGTTTCGCGGCCGGCGCACGCTGCTGGTGCGCGTCAGCGACGGCAGCGGCTCGCTGACGCTGCGCTTCTTTCATTTCTCCAAGGCCCAGCACGAAGCCTTCCAGCGCGGCACGCGCATCCGCGCCTTCGGCGAGGCGCGCCGCGGCCCGCAGACGCTGGAAATGGTGCATCCCGAGTACCGCATCCTGCGCAACGATGAACCTGCACCCGCCGCCGAGCATCTCACGCCGGTGTATTCGACCACCGAGGGCGTGCAGCAGGGGCGGCTGCGTGCGCTCACCACGCAGGCGCTGAAGCTGCTCGCCGCCGGCCGCATCGAGGTGGCCGAGCTGCTGCCGCCGCAGGCCATTCCCGACGCCAGATTCCCGACGCTCGCCGACGCCTTGCGCTACGTGCATCGGCCGCCGCTGGATGCGGACCTGCTGCAATTGTCGGAAGGCCGCCATCCCGCGCAGCGCCGCCTGGTGCTGGAAGAACTGCTGGCGCATCACCTCAGCCTGCAGCAGCGGCGCCTGGAGGCAAGGCGCGAGGCCGCGCCCGTGCTCGCCGGCGACGGCAGGCTCGGCAAGGCCTTCCTCGCGCGCCTGCCGTTCGCGCTCACTCGCGCGCAGCAGCGCGTGCATGAGGAGATTCGCGCGGACCTTGCGCGCCCCGAGCCGATGATGCGGCTGGTGCAGGGCGATGTCGGTTCCGGCAAGACGGTGGTGGCCGCGCTCGCCGCGCTGCAGGCGGTGGAGGCCGGCTGCCAGGCGGTGGTGATGGCACCGACCGAACTGCTGGCCGAACAGCATTTCCGCAACTTCCTCGACTGGCTGGAGCCCATCGGCGTACGCGTTGCCTGGCTGGCCGGCAAGCTCACCGCGAAACAGCGCCGCGAGCAGCTCGAGGAGGCCGCGAGCGGACGTGCCAAGGTCATCGTCGGCACGCACGCCCTGTTCCAGGAAGGCGTGGAATTCCAGCGGCTGGGGCTGGTCATCATCGATGAACAGCATCGCTTCGGCGTCCACCAGCGCCTCGCCCTGCGGCAGAAAGGCGCGCGCGATGGCCAGGCGCCGCACCAGCTGATCATGACTGCCACGCCCATCCCGCGCACGCTGGCGATGACCGCGTACGCGGATCTCGATACCTCGATCATCGACGAGCTGCCGCCGGGCAGGACGCCGGTGCAGACCGTGGTGATCTCCGAGTCGCGGCGCGCCGAGGTCGTTGCCCGCGTCGCCGCGGCGATCGACCACGGTCGCCAGGTGTACTGGGTGTGTCCGTTGATCGAGGAATCCGAGCTCATGCAGTTCGAGGCCGCGGAACAGACCTTCGCCGCACTCAGCGCTGCCCTGCCGGACTGCCGCGTCGGCCTGGTGCACGGCCGGATGAAGCCCGCCGAGAAGGAACAGGTCATGATGCTGTTCAAGAACGGCAAGCTGGACCTGCTGGTGGCGACGACGGTGATCGAAGTCGGCGTGGACGTGCCCAACGCGAGCCTGATGGTGATCGAGAACGCCGAGCGCATGGGGCTCGCGCAGCTGCACCAGCTGCGCGGTCGCGTCGGCCGCGGCAGCGTCGCGTCCAGCTGCGTGCTGATGTACAAGCCGCCCTTGTCCGCGACCGCGAAGCGCAGGCTCGCGGTGATGCGCGAGACCAACGACGGCTTCGTGATCGCGCAGGAAGACCTCAAGATCCGCGGTCCGGGCGAAGTGCTGGGCACGCGCCAGACAGGCCTTGCGCAGCTGCATATCGCCGATCTGATGCGTGACGCGGACCTGCTGCCGCATGTGCAGAAGATCGCGCAGCGCGTGCTGCGCGACTTCCCGGAAAGCGTCACGCCCCTGATCCAGCGCTGGCTGGGAGACTCGGCGCGTTATGCCAATGCCTGAATGGACAGGATCAGCGGGATTCACAGGACCAATCCCGGAGAAAGGGTTTTCTTCCGGGAAAGCCCAGGGTGAGCGGCCTATCATCAGCAATCCTGTAAATCCTTCTTCAATCCTGTCCATTTTCTGCTTGAAGGAATCATGAACGGCAATTCCGGCAAATGGCAGCCGCTGGCATCGCGCACCGACGCGCCGGAGGCATTGCGCTCGTGGCTGGGCGAGACGGGATCGCTGACGGCGCGCGTGCGCAGTCGGTGCGTGCGCGGCTTCAGCCTGCGCGTGATCGAGGAAGTGCAGGAAGGCGCCGCGCACCGTCGCGACATCGTCATGTGCGATGGCGACGCGCCGCTCGTGTTCGCGCGCACACTGGTGCCGATGGACACGCTTGCCGCGCATCCCTGGCTTGCCGAACTCGGCGAGCAGCCGCTGGGTTCACGGATGTATGAAGAGCCCGGCTTTCATCGCGAGGCGTTCGAGGTTGCGCGCCTGGTGGCGGGTGACGAGTTGCATGATTTCATCCACGCGCACATCATGCCGCTCGCCGGACCGGTCTGGGCGCGCCGCGCGCGCGCCGCGTTTTTCGAACATGGTTTCGAGATCTCGGAATGTTTTCTGCCTGGCCTGATCTGAAGATTCACTGGACCCGCCTGCGGCGCCGCTGGCGCGACAGCCGCATCGCGTGCAGCACGCTGCCGTGGCTCGTGGACCGCGCCTTGCAGTACGCGCGCCTGATGCGCATGGACAGGCCCATCGGCGCCTTCCTGCTGCTGTGGCCGACATGGTGGGCGCTGTGGATTGCCGCCGACGGCCGGCCGGATGCAAAGGTGTTCGTGGTGTTCACTGCCGGCGTGTTCCTGATGCGCTGGGCGGGCTGCGTGATCAACGATTTCGCCGACCGCGAGGTGGACCCGCACGTGAAGCGCACCAGGGACCGGCCGCTTGCCAGCGGCAAGGTGAGCGCGCGCGAGGCGCTCATTCTTTTCTTCGCGTTGCTGGCGATCGCCTTCGCGCTGGTGCTGACCATGAACCGCCTCACCGTGCTGCTGTCCTTCGCCGGCGCGGGCCTTGCGGCGCTTTATCCCTTCACCAAGCGCTGGACGCATTTGCCGCAGGTGGTACTGGGCGCGGCCTTCGGCTGGGGCATTCCGATGGTGTTCGCCGCGCAGACCGGCACGGTGCCGCCCATCGCCTGGCTGATCTACATCGCCAACGTGCTGTGGTCGACCATGTACGACACCCAGTACGCGATGGTGGACCGCGACGACGATTTGAAGATCGGCGTGAAGTCCACGGCGATCCTGTTCGGCGAGCAGGACCGGCTGATCATCGGCCTGCTGCAGGCGACGGTGCTCTTCAACCTCTGGCTGGTCGGGCGCGACGCGGGCCTGGGCGTGCCCTACGCCTGGGGTCTCGTGCTCTGCGCGCTCACCTTCATCTACCAGCAGTGGCTGATCCGTGAGCGCCGGCGCGAGCCCTGCTTTCACGCCTTTCTCAACAACAACTGGTCCGGCATGTTCGTGTTCGGCGGCATCGCGCTGAGCTACGTGCTGAGCTGAATCAGGGCGTTCTCGCCACCACCCAGGCATCCACTCTCTTCACGCCGCCGGCGAGCAGCAGCCGCGCGATCTCGTGGATGGTACTGCCGGTGGTCATCACGTCATCGACGATGGCGACGTGCGCGGGAACGGCGGTTCCCATGAGCGCGAATGCGCCACGCAGGTTGCGACGGCGTTCCGCCGCGCTCTTCCCGGATTGCTCCTCGGTGTGCCGCACGCGGGCAACGAGCGACTCATCGACGGCAAGCCCGAGGCGCGCGGCAAGATCATTGGCAATCAGCGCCGCCTGGTTGAAGCCGCGGTCGCGTTCACGCACGCGGCTCAATGGCACGGGGACAAGCACGGGGGAGCCATCACGGTTCTCCAGTGCCGTAGCGAGCCGCTCCGCCAGCACCCGGCCCGCGACGCGATCGCCATGGAACTTGAAACGCTGTACGAGGGAATTGATCGGAAAGCCGTAGAGGAAGGCGGCAACCGCCTGCCGTTGCGGCGGCGGCCGCCGCAGGCAGCGCCCGCAGGCGCCGGTGCCCGGGGGCGCGGGAAGCGCGCAGTGCCGGCAGGCGGAATGCAGCCAGGGCAGGTCCGCTTCACAGGCCGCGCAGAGATCGGCGCGGCGCCCGGCGGCTGCGCCACAAGCGATGCAGTTTCCCGGCAACAGCAGGAAGGAATCGAGCACGTCCCTGGCCCTCACGATCTTCTTCCTTCGTCCTGCTCCCTTCTACCTTCACGAGACCCACAAAAAAAGGGTTCTTCACGGATTAGCGGGGAGTTGGGGATTTAGAAGGCGGCGGGACTTCGTTTAGATTGGATTGGACACGACTCCTAATCCACAAAGCGAAGGACCGCCGCCAATGGTTGAGCCTAAAGCGCTTTCCCTGTTCTGGGAAGGCTTCGAACTTCACGATTACAGCGAACTTTCCGAAGACAGCCTGCTGTTGCGGCTACAGCCTCGGGCGGACCGGCGACCGCGCTGCAGCGGATGTGGCCAATCCTGCTCCCGGGTTCACGACACAACACTTCGACGAGTGCGTGAACGCGACCTGTTCGACCGACGCGTTTGGCTGGACGTGCCGGTACGGCGAGTGAGTTGCGCGCAATGTGGGGTGCGGGTTGAGTGGGTAACCTGGCTGGCGGGTCGGCGCGCGCTGACGGTAGCCATGGTGCGTTACGTCGAAGCGCTCGCGCGACTGTTGCCGGTGCGCCAAGTGGCTGAACTGCTGGGGCTGCACTGGGATACCGTCAAGGCGATTGACCAGCAGCGCCTGCACCGCGAGGTGGTTGAACCGGATCGAACCCGTTTGCGGCGCCTGATCATGGACGAGTTCGCGCTTTACAAGGGGCATCGCTATGCGACCGTGGTCGCGTGCGCCGATACGCAGCAGGTGCTGTGGGTGGGCGAAGGCCGTTCACGTGAAGCGATCCGGCCGTTCTTCACGTGGCTCGGGGAGGCCTGTGAACACATCGAGGCAGTGGCCATGGACATGAACACGGCCATGGATCTCGAAGTGCAGGCGCATTGCCCGAACGCCGCCGTGGTCTACGACCTGTTCCACGTCGTGGCCAAGTTCGGACGGGAAGTCATTGACCGGGTGCGGGTCGATCAGGCCAACC
>Ga0207873_1000716_pt1 | contig 35079 bp, 26 predicted proteins | sample BGWIniCompost_FD_187373 | JGI IMG/M metagenome (GOLD analysis project Ga0207873, IMG submission 187373) | Cellulose adapted compost microbial communities from Newby Island Compost Facility, Milpitas, CA, USA - BGW Initial Compost (SPAdes)... ... | reverse complement strand
CCCCTGCCGCCCGCGGCGTCGCTTCCGCGATGGCCTTCGTCACCTTGGCCGGACCGGAAGGGCGGGTCGCGCAACCCCCGGGGCCGCGGGGCCGGAACCCGGGCGACCCGCGGAAGCCACCGCGACGCCGCCCGCCGCCGGCCTACCGCGCCGTCGGACCGGCGCCCGCGCCAGCTGGGATCAGCTGGAGGTGCCGGCCGACTTGCTCTCCTCCTTGCCGCCGAAGTAGCCGACCAACCACGTCAGGACCGCCGACGCCAGGATGGCCGCGACCATGTTCGCGCCATCCAGCGTCCAGCCCCAGTTGCCCGGGATGAACGCGCCCAGCACACCGCCGACGACGCCGGTCACCAGCGAGCCGGGCAGGTTGCCCGGGAACTGGCGGCCACCGATGGCATAACGACCGACGACACCACCGAGGATGAGACCCGCGACGATGGCAGCCACCCAACCCAGCGCGCCCATCATCGGCACCCCCCTCCCTTCCCGTCCGGGATGTCGAGCCGGAAGGCCGGGGGCCGTCGGGGTCCGGCCCGATAGCTGCCCCGGCCCCGGTCAGCCGCCCCGGCCAAGGTGACCGGACGGCCCGCGCCGTCCCGCGACCGCCCCGTCAGCCAGTCCCCGCAACGGCCTCCCCGCCTCCGGGCCCATCGGCCGCCGGCGTTTCCGGCAGCACGCCGTTGTAGCGCGCGCGCGGGCGGATCAGCCGCCCGGCCGCCTGCTGCTCCTGGGCGTGCGCCAGCCACCCGGCGAGGCGTCCGGCGGCGAACATCACCAGCGCCGGGGCCGGCGGCAGCTGGTGCACGTAGCAGATCGCCGCGAGCATGCCGTCGATGTTCGGCAGCCGGCCGCTGGTCCGCGCCGCCGCCTCCACCACCGCCTCGACGTGGGCCATGCGCGGGTCGCCGGCGCGGTACCGGCGCAGCATCGCCAGTACCTCGGCGCCGCGCGGGTCGCCGTCCGGATAGAGCACGTGGTGGAAGCCGGGCAGCTCGTCGCCGCGGTGCCAGCGCTCGTCGACGTGGGCGGCGGGGGACCCGGCGGCCGCCGCGTCGGCGAGCAGGGCGTAGGCGCGTGCGGTGGCGCCGCCGTGGCGCGGGCCGGAGAGCGCGGCCAGTCCGGCGCAGACCGTGCCGTGCAGGTGCGCGCCGGTGGAGGCGACCACGCGCGCGGCGAAGGCCGAGACGTTGAGCTCGTGGTCTGCGCACAGCACCAGCGCCGCGCGCACCAGGTCCGCGAAGGCCTCGTCGCCCGGGCGCCAGGCGTCAGCCAGCAGCCGGTGCACGGGTCGCGCGTCGGGCGAGGCGCCGACCAGCAGCGCGGCGTTCTGGCGCAGCAGGGTGGCGGCGATGCGGCGGCGCGTGGCCGGGGCGGCATTGAGCGAGTCGCGTTCGTCCACGGCCAGCAGCGGGATCGCCGCCATCGCCCGCTTGAGCGGCGGCAGGCTGGCGTCGCCGGCGATCGGCGCCACCCGCGCCGGCCAGCCGCGGGCCGGCGGCGGGTCGAAGGGATCGCTGTCGCCGCAGTCCCAGAGCAGGCGCGCGGCGTCCTCGAGCGTGGACCCCTCGCGCACCATCGCCACCGCCGCGCGGCCGCGGTAGTAGGGGCTGTCGGGCCGGATCAGGGAGATCGCCGTCTCCATCACCGGCAGGCCCCGGTCCAGGCTCTGCGCGGCGCCGCGGGCGGCCCCGCGGCCGGCCTGCTTGCGCTGGGCCAGGCGCTCGATGTCGCGGCGCAGGTAGAGCCGGCTGCGGTGGTCGGGCCCCGGCCGGGACTCGACCAGGCCGCGGCTGACGTAGGCGTACAGGGTGGCAGGGCTGATCCCGAGCAGGGCGCAGGCCTCGCGGGCCGGGATCAGGTCGCCGCCTCGGGCGGTGGATCGGGGCATGGAGTCAGCTTGATTCGTTCGATCAAGATTGATCAACCCCAGGAAGGGTGCCACATTGGCCGCCCCCGGGACATCCCCGTCCGAGGCCCGCAGCCATGACCCAGCCCTCCAGTGCCTCTCCCGGCGCCCGGTTCCGCGCCGCGCTCGCCGCCGAATCCCCGCTCCAGGTGGTCGGCGCGATCAACGCCAACCATGCGCTGCTCGCCAGGCGCGCCGGCTACCGCGCGATCTACCTGTCCGGCGGCGGCGTGGCCGCGGGGTCGCTGGGCCTGCCCGACCTCGGCATCAACACGCTCGAGGACGTGCTGATCGACGTGCGCCGCATCACCGACGTGTGCGAGCTGCCGCTGCTGGTCGACATCGACACCGGCTTCGGCCCGAGCGCGTTCAACATCGAGCGCACGGTCAAGTCGCTGATCAAGGCCGGCGCGGCCGCCTGCCACATCGAGGACCAGGTCGGCGCCAAGCGCTGCGGGCACCGGCCGGGCAAGGAGATCGTGCCGCAGGCGGAGATGGTGGACCGGGTCAAGGCCGCGGCCGACGCGAAGACCGACAGGGATTTCTTCCTGATCGCGCGCACCGACGCGATCCAGGTCGAGGGCGTGGACGCGGCGATCGAGCGCGCCATCGCCTGCGTCGAGGCCGGCGCCGACGGCATCTTCGCCGAGGCCGCCTACGACCTGGACACCTACCGCCGCTTCGTCGACGCGGTCAAGGTGCCGGTGCTGGCCAACATCACCGAGTTCGGCAAGACCCCGCTGTTCACCCGCGACGAGCTGGCCTCGGCCGGGGTCGCGATCCAGCTCTATCCGCTGTCGGCGTTCCGGGCCATGAACAAGGCCGCGGAGGCCGTGTACGAGGCGATCCGCCGCGACGGCCACCAGAAGAACGTGGTCGACATGATGCAGACCCGCGAGGAGCTCTACGAGCGGATCGGCTACCACGAGTTCGAGCGCAGGCTCGACGCGCTGTTCGCCGCCGGGCGGTGAACGCGCGGCGGCCGCCGTCGGGCTGGTCGGCCGGCGGGCCGGCGGGGGCATGCACCCCGACCGGCTGCCTCCGGCGCGTTCCGGCGCGGCGCGATCGCCGCTTCGATCCAGCCAACGCAGCCGCCGCCAGAAAGCGGACGCGCATCCCCGGGCAGGCGGCCGCCCATCCAGGAGGTTCCCCATGACCGAAGCCACCCCCGCCACGCCGTTCAAGCCGAAGAAGTCGGTCGCCCTGTCCGGGACCGCCGCCGGCAACACCGCCCTGTGCACCGTCGGCCGCACCGGCAACGACCTCGCCTATCGCGGCTACGACATCCTCGACCTCGCCACCACCTGCGAGTTCGAGGAGATCGCCCACCTGCTGGTGCACGGCAAGCTGCCCAACCGCGCCGAGCTGGCCGCCTACAAGGCCAGGCTCAAGTCGCTGCGCGGGTTGCCGGCCGCGGTCAAGGCCGCGCTCGAGCAGCTGCCGCCGTCGGCACACCCGATGGACGTCATGCGTACCGGCGTGTCGGTGCTCGGCTGCGTCCGGCCGGAGAAGGACGACCACAACCACCCGGGCGCGCGCGACATCGCCGACCGGCTGATGGCCTCGCTCGGTTCGATGCTGCTGTACTGGTACCACTACGCCTACAACGGCAGGCGGATCGAGGTGGAGACCGACGACGACTCGATCGGCGGCCACTTCCTGCACCTGCTGCACGGGCGCAAGCCGAAGGACAGCTGGGTGCGCGCCATGCACACCTCGCTGATCCTGTACGCCGAGCACGAGTTCAACGCCTCGACCTTCACCTGCCGCGTCATCGCCGGCACCGGCTCGGACATGTACTCGGCGATCTGCGGCGGCATCGGCGCCCTGCGCGGGCCCAAGCACGGCGGCGCCAACGAGGTCGCGTTCGAGGTCCAGAAGCGCTACGAGACCCCGGACGAGGCCGAGGCCGACATCCGCCGCCGGGTCGCGAACAAGGAGGTCATCATCGGATTCGGCCACCCGGTCTACACCGTGTCCGACCCGCGCAACAAGGTGATCAAGCAGGTCGCGAAGGAGCTGTCGGAGGAAGCGGGCAACACGAAGATGTACGACATCGCCGAACGCCTGGAGTCGGTGATGTGGGACATCAAGAAGATGTTCCCGAACCTCGACTGGTTCAGCGCGGTCAGCTACCACATGATGGGCGTGCCGACCGACATGTTCACCCCGCTGTTCGTGATTTCGCGCACCTCCGGCTGGAGCGCGCACATCATCGAGCAGCGCATCGACGGCAAGATCATCCGCCCGAGCGCGAACTACACCGGTCCGGAGGACCAGACCTTCGTGCCGATCGACCAGCGGCCCTGACCCACCGCGTTGCTCCCTCCCCCGCGTGCGGGGGTGGGAGCATCCTGCTTGCACGGCATGCCGTGCAGGATGCCCGGACGACCGGCGCCCTGCGCCGGGCCGGACGGGCCGGGGTGGGGCCAGCGGCCGCATCGCTGCCCGGGACGCGCGCTGAGCGCGCGCCCCCATCCCGACCTTCCCCCGCTCGCGGGGGAAGGGGCCAACTCCCCAGCTTCGAGTCGCCCGCCATGAACAGCCTGCACCGCAAACCCCTTCCCGGCACCCAGCTCGACTGGTACGACGCGCGTGAAGCCGTCGAGGCGCTGCAGCCCGGCGCCTGGGCGGGCCTGCCCTACACCGCGCGCGTGCATGCCGAGAACATCGTGCGCAGGGCCGACCCCGCGCGCATCAACGACTACCTCGGCCAGCTGGTGCGCCGCGAGCGCACGCTCGACTTCCCCTGGTTCCCGGCGCGCGTGGTCTGCCACGACATCCTCGGCCAGACCGCGCTGGTGGACCTGGCCGGCCTGCGCGACGCGATCGCCGACCAGGGCGGCGACCCGGCCGCGGTCAACCCGGTGGTGCCGGTGCAGCTGATCGTCGACCACTCGCTGGCGGTCGAATGCGGCGGCTACGACCCGCAGGCGTTCGAGAAGAACCGCGCGATCGAGGACCGCCGCAACGCCGACCGCTTCCACTTCATCGAGTGGTGCCGGCATGCGTTCGACAACGTGGAGGTGATCCCGCCGGGCAACGGGATCATGCACCAGATCAACCTGGAGAAGATGTCGCCGGTGGTGTACGTGCACGACGGCGTCGCCTTCCCCGACACCTGCGTGGGCACCGACTCGCACACCCCGCACGTGGACGCGCTGGGCGTGATCGCGATCGGGGTCGGCGGCCTGGAGGCCGAGAACGTGATGCTCGGGCGCGCCTCGTGGATGCGCACGCCGGAGATCGTCGCGGTCGAGCTGGCTGGCCGTCCCGGCCCCGGCATCACCGCCACCGACATCGTGCTGGCGCTGACCGAGTTCCTGCGCCAGCAGCGCGTGGTCGGCGCATACCTGGAGTTCCGCGGCCCGGGCGCGGCGGCGCTGACCGTGGGCGACCGCGCCACCATCTCCAACATGGCGCCCGAGTACGGCGCCACCGCGGCGATGTTCTTCATCGACGGCAACACCCTCGACTACCTGCGCCTGACCGGCCGCAGCGAGGAGCAGGTGGCGCTGGTCGAGACCTACGCGAAGGCGGCCGGCCTGTGGGCCGACGACCTCGCCGACGCGCGCTACGAGCGGACCCTGCACTTCGACCTGTCGGCGGTCGAGCGCAACATGGCCGGCCCGTCGAACCCGCACCGGCGCCTGCCCACGCGCGCGCTGGCCGAGCGCGGCATCGCCGACCCGGCCAAGCTCGAGGCCGCGCGCGCGGCCGAGCGCGAGGGCCAGCTGCCCGACGGCGCGGTGATCATCGCCGCCATCACCTCCTGCACCAACACCAGCAACCCGCACAACGTCATCGCCGCCGCCCTGCTGGCGCGCAACGCGGTGCAGAAGGGCCTGGCGCGCAAGCCGTGGGTGAAGACCTCGCTGGCGCCGGGTTCGCGCGCGGTGCAGCTGTACCTGGAGGAGTCCGGCCTGCTGCCGCACCTGGAGCAGCTGGGCTTCGGCATCGTCGGCTTCGCCTGCACCACCTGCAACGGCATGAGCGGTGCGCTGGACCCGAAGATCCAGCAGGAGATCGTCGACCGCGACCTGTACGCGGTGGCCGTGCTCAGCGGCAACCGCAACTTCGACGGCCGGATCCATCCCTACGCCAAGCAGGCCTTCCTGGCCTCGCCGCCGCTGGTGGTGGCCTACGCCATCGCCGGCACGGTGCGCTTCGACATCGAGAAGGATCCCCTGGGCTTCGACGCCGACGGCAATCCGGTCACGCTCAAGGACCTCTGGCCCAGCGACGCCGAGATCGACGCGGTGGTGAAGGCCAGCGTCAAGCCCGAGCAGTACCGCGCGGTGTACGGGCCGATGTTCCGGCTCAAGGTCGAGGGCGGCGAACCGGCCAGCCCGCTCTACGACTGGCGCCCGCAGAGCACCTACATCCGCCGCCCGCCGTACTGGGAAGGCGCGCTGGCCGGCGAGCGCACCCTGCGCGGCATGCGCCCGCTGGCGGTGCTCGGCGACAACATCACCACCGACCACATCTCGCCGTCGAACGCGATCCTGCCGTCGAGCGCGGCGGGCGAGTACCTGGCCTCGATGGGCCTGCCCGAGGAGGACTTCAACTCCTATGCCACCCATCGCGGCGACCACCTCACCGCGCAGCGCGCGACCTTCGCCAACCCCAAGCTGCTCAACGAGATGGTGCGCGACGACGACGGCAACGTGGTCCAGGGCTCGCTGGCGCGGCTGGAGCCCGAAGGCCAGGTGATGCGCATGTGGGAGGTGATCGAGACCTACATGCAGCGCCGCCAGCCGCTGGTGATCATCGCCGGCGCCGACTACGGCCAGGGCAGCTCGCGCGACTGGGCCGCCAAGGGCGTGCGCCTGGCCGGGGTGGAGGCGATCGTGGCCGAGGGCTTCGAGCGCATCCACCGCACCAACCTGATCGGCATGGGCGTGCTGCCGCTGCAGTTCCAGCCGGGCACGACCCGCCTGACCCTGGGCATCGACGGCACCGAGACGTTCGATGTCGTCGGCACGCCCGCGCCGGGCGCGACGCTGGCCCTGGTGGTGCGTCGCCGCGACGGTAGCAGCGTCGAGGTCCCGGTCACCTGCCGCCTCGACTCGGACGAGGAGCTGTCGATCTACGAGGCCGGCGGCGTGCTGCAGCGCTTCGCCCAGGATTTCCTGGCCCAGTCGCGGGCGGCCTGAACGCCGGTCGCGGCCGGGTGGTCGATTCCCGGCCGCGCCGTTCGTCGGATCCCTGCATACCCACCCAGGAGACCGAGCATGTCCGACGCGAAGAACAACACCGGCACCGTCACCCTGCACCGCGTGCTGCGCGCGCCGCCCGAGCGCGTGTACCGTGCCTTCGTCGATCCGGCGGCGATGGCGAAGTGGTCGCCGCCGCACGGCTTCACCGGCGTGGTCCACGAGAGCGACGTGCGCGTGGGCGGCGGCTACCGGATGTCGTTCACCAACTTCTCCACCGGCACCAGCCACACCTTCGGCGGCCGCTACGTCGAGCTGGTCGAGGGCGAGCGCATCCGCTACACCGACGCGTTCGAGGACCCGGGCCTGCCCGGCGAGATGCAGGTGACCGTCACCTTCGAACCCGGCCCCGTGGGCACCGTGCTGCGCATCCGCCAGGAGGGCCTGCCCGAGGCGGTTCCGGTCGATTTCTGCTACGCCGGCTGGCAGCAGTCGCTGGAGCTGCTGGCGCAGCTGGTGGAAGCCGAGATCCCCGACGGGCCCTGAGGCTCAGGCGGCGATGCGATGCTCGTAGTACGGATGCTGGCGGTCGTCGAGGATGGCGTACAGGCGCGCGAGGTCGCGCGGGTCCGGATCGAGCCAGGCGTCGAGGTGCTCGGGCTTGAGGTTGATGATGGTGCGGTCGTGGCCCGCGGCCGCGACCTCGGGCTCGGGGTCGTCGGTGATCGCGGCGAACGAGAGCAGGTCGGGCTCGCGGCCGGCCGGATCGGTCCATTCGGACCACAGGCAGGCGATGTACATCGGCTCGCCGGTGCGCGGCGCGAACTCCAGCACCCGGTTGCGGCCGTCCACCTCGACGTTCTCGTAGAAGCGGTCGGCGATCATCACCGCGTGGCGGCGCCCGAACAGCCCCGCCCAGAAGCCTTCGAGGCTGTCGCGGCGGGCGCTGTAGGTGCCGGGGAACCTGCGGTCGAAGAAGGCGGGCTTGCCGGCGGGCCGGCACTGGTAGCGCATCAGCCGCACCAGCCGGCGCCCGCCCTCGGCGACCACGACCGGGCACCAGCTGCCCGGGTAGATGCGGCGGTCGTCCTCGCCCTCGCGGCCCTTGAGTGCGTCGAGCCGGCGCTGCGCGGCCGCCACCTTGGCGCTGCCGATGCGCACGTCCTCGCGCGCCTTCTTCGTGTCCCGCGCCTGCAGCGCGCGCTCGGCGTCGGCGACCCGGCGCCGCTGCGCGAACACCTCGCGGGTGAGGCGGTCGGTTTCCCAGGCGTCCCAGCGCCGGACCAGCGCCGCGACCTCCTCGGGCCCGTTCGCGAGCAGGTCGCGCTCGACCGCGCGCGGCACCCGCGGCCGGCGCGACGGCTGCGCGCCCTCCTTCCACCAGAAGGTGCGCACGAAGGTGCGGATGTCCATGTCCGCGCCGGTGAGGCGGCGGTACTTCTCGTACTCGGCCTTGATCTGGGCGGAATAGCACATGGCGGCGCGTGGCCCGTGGCGCGCGTGGCGCCGTCGCCCCCCATCCTACGCCGCGGGCCGCGCGACGGACGTCGCGCCGCCGCGTCCCCGGCGCCGCCCGGCTGCGGGACAATCCGCGCCAAGGCTCCCTCCAACCGTGCCCGCCGGCCGCGGGCAGCGCGCCAGGCGCGCAGCAGTGCAGGACACCTCCCATGGCAGTGAAGAAGGGCATCAGGCAACTGGTCGACGAGGCCAACGCGCGCATCACCACGATCCCGGTGGAGGAGGCCAGGGCGCTGCTCGGGGACCCGGACGTGCAGTTCGTCGACATCCGCGACGTGCGCGAGCTCGAGCGCGAGGGCCTGGTGCCCGGCGCGTTCCATGCGCCGCGTGGGATGCTCGAGTTCTGGGCCGATCCGGACAGCCCGTACTTCAAGCCGGTGTTCGGGCAGGACCGGCGCTTCGTGCTGTACTGCCAGTCGGGCTGGCGCTCTGCGCTGGCGACCGCCGCGCTGCAGGACATGGGCCTGGCGCGCGTGGCCCACGTCGCCGGCGGTTTCCATGCCTGGAAGGCGGCGGGCGGCGAGGTCGCGCGCAAGGAGACGCGCGCGCCGGCGGCCGCCACGCGGCTGGCGGGCGGCCAGGTCCGCATCCCGGCCACCTACATGCGCGGCGGCACCTCCAAGGGCGTGTTCTTCCGCCTCGAGGACCTGCCCGAGGCCGCGCGCGTGCCCGGCCCGGCGCGCGACGCGCTGCTGATGCGCGTGATCGGCTCGCCCGACCCCTACGGCAAGCACACCGACGGCATGGGCGGCGCGACCTCGAGCACCAGCAAGTGCGTGATCCTGTCGAAGGCGACGGTGCCCGGCCACGACGTCGACTACCTCTACGGCCAGGTCTCGATCGACAGCGCCTTCGTCGACTGGAGCGGCAACTGCGGCAACCTGTCGGCGGCGGTCGGGCCGTTCGCGATCGCCAACGGGCTCATCGATCCCGCGCGCGTGCCGAAGGACGGCACCTGCACCGTGCGCATCTGGCAGGCCAACATCGGCAAGACCATCGTCGCCCGCGTGCCGGTGGTCGACGGCCAGGTGCGCGAGACCGGCGACTTCGAGCTCGACGGCGTGACCTTCCCGGCGGCGGAGATCGTGCTCGAGTTCGTCGATCCCTCCGACGACGGCGATGGCGGCGCGATGTTCCCGACCGGGAACCTGGTCGACACCCTGGACGTGCCCGGCATCGGCCCGCTGCAGGCGACGCTGATCAGCGCCGGCATCCCGACCGTGTTCGTCAACGCGGCCGACATCGGCTACGACGGCACCGAGCTGCAGCCGGCGATCAACGACGACCGGGCGGCGCTCGGGATGCTCGAGGCGATCCGCGTCGCCGGGGCGCTGCGCATGGGCCTGATCCGCACGCCGGAGGAGGCGCAGACGCGCCAGCACACGCCCAAGGTCGCCTTCGTCGCACCGCCCAAGGACTACGTGGCCTCGAGCGGCAAGGCGATCGCCGCCGCCGACATCGACCTCAACGTGCGCGCGCTGTCGATGGGCAAGCTGCACCACGCGATGATGGGAACCGCGTCGGTCGCGATCGCCACCGCCGCGGCGGTGCCCGGCACCCTGGTGAACCTGGCCGCCGGCGGCGGCCGGCGCGACGTGGTGCGCTTCGGGCATCCCTCCGGCACCCTGCAGGTCGGCGCCTCGGTGGAACAGGTCGACGGACGCTGGAGCGTCACGAAGGCGGTGATGAGCCGCAGCGCCCGCGTGCTGATGGAAGGCTGGGTGCGCGTGCCGGCCGACGTGGTCGCCTGACCCCGGCCGCATCCCCGCCGCCATGACCCCCTCGCCCGTGCACGGGGGAGGGCCGGGGTGGGGGCAAGCGGGCGCCCAGGTCCTTTCCGCGCCTGCGGCGCGTCCCCCATCCCAGCCTTCCCCCGCAAGCGGGGGAAGGGGGCGGGCGCAGCGAAGGCGCTGGAACGGGGAAGGTGGAAGCGGGCGCGTCTCGCCCGCGTCACTCCTTGCCGAATCGCTCGCCGAAGAAGTCGCCCGGCTTCCAGCGCGGGCGCTGCGGTGCATCGCCCACCAGCTGCCCGATGCGGGCGTTGAGCCGTGCCAGGCGCGCGGCGTCGCCGTAGTGGATCGGCAGCGAGGTGTCGTCGCAGGGGCGGTGGTAGCAGTTGCGCAGGAACCAGGTCATCGCGAGCTTCGGGTCCTGGTCCTGGTTGGCGCCGACCACGCCGCCCATCAGGTAGACCGCGGGGATGCCGGCGCGGACGAAGGCGTACTGGTCGCTGCGCACGAACACCACTTCCTCGGGGAACGGGTCGGGCGAGAGCGCCACGCCGATCTCGGAGGCGGCCTGCTCGAGCACCGCGTCGAGGTCGGAATGGGCCACGCCGATCGGCACCACGTCGGTGGTCGGCGCGGTCAGCACCGGCATGTCCATGTTGATGTTGGCCACCAGCGCGCCCTCGACCGGCGGGTGTCGCGCGAACCACTCCGCGCCCAGCAGCCCCTTCTCCTCGGCGGTGAGGGCGACGAACAGCAGCGAGCGCTTCGGCGCCGGCCCCTGCGCGAGCTCGCGCGCGGCCTCGAGCATGATCGCCACGCCCAGGGCGTTGTCGAGCGCGCCGTTGTGGATCGCGTCGCCGTCCACTCCGGCGCCGATGCCGACGTGGTCCAGGTGCGCGGTGTAGACCACGTGCTCGGCGGCCAGCGCCGGGTCGCTGCCGCGGATCCGGCCGACCACGTTCGCCGATTCCGCCGGCTCGAGCCGGGTGCGTCCGGCCAGCGCGAGCGTGCCGGGCAGGTCGAAGCCGCGCAGCCGGCCCTCGCGCGCGGCGTCGAACAGCTGGGCCGCGGTGAGTTCGCTGCCCTCGAACAGGAGATCGGCCGCCGCTGCGCTCACCACCGCGGTGGCCTGCAGCTGCGGCCAGGTGTCGATGGCCCGTCCGTCGGGCCCGCGCAGGCGCATGGCCGGGCGACCGAACTGCTCGGCCGCGCGCGCCCACGGGTAGCGCGCCTCGTCGTCGGCGGTGTTCACCATCACCGCGCCGACCGCGCCGCGTTCGACGAGGTTGCGCAGCTTCTCGCGGTACGAGGAATGGAACGCGCGGCGGGTGTCGTCGAAGGTGCCCGGTGCGCCGCCGAACACGACCGCGATCTTGCCGCGCAGGTCCAGCCCGGCGAAATCGTCGTGGCCCAGCTCCGGCGCGTGCACCGCCTGGCCGACGAACACCGCCGGCGCCTCGACCTCCGACCGCTCGCGGTTGAAGTCGGCGCCCGGCAGGAACTGGGTGCGCAGCTCCAGCGCGGTGGCCTGGCCGTCGCGGCGGATCTCCAGGCGCGCACCGTCGGCCAGCGCGGTGCCCTTGAGCAGCGGCACCGTCTGCAGCCAGCCACCGTCGCCGCCGGCCGGCTCCAGCCCCAGTCCGGCGAAGCGGTCGGCGACATGGCGGGCCGCGCGGTCGTAGCCCGGGGTGCCGGTTTCGCGGCCTTCCATCGCGTCGTCGGCCAGCGCCTCGACGTCGGCCTCGATCCGCTGGCCTGCAGGCGTGTCGTTGGCCGGCTTCGGGGTGGCGGGCACGGCCGGCCCGGCGGCGTCGTCGGCAGGCGGGGCGGGCGTGCGCTGGCAGGCGGCCAGCGCCAGGCAGGCGCCAAGCAGCAGCGCGGAAGGGAGGCGAATGGTCATGGGGGACTCCGGGAGGCCGAGCGGACGCTAGCACCGGCGCGGCGGACGCGACAACCGGCCGCGGGCCCGCACACGCCGTGACAACGGACCCTGCCTATGATCGGAACCCGCAGGGCCGTGGCGATTGACCGCGGTCAATGCGCCACGCGCGTGCGCGGGCCAGCATGGCACCGGACTCCCTCCGCGGCCCTGCGCGGCGCACGTTCCCCTGTTCGCGACATCGATCCCCCGAGGTGACGACATGGACAAGGCTTCGAATCTCCCGATGGCGCTGTGGAAGGCCAATCTCGACCTCCAGGCCCGCCTGGGCCGGCTGATGCAGGAAGGCGGGCAGCAGTGGCTGGAGCTGGGCACCCGCGCGGTCGGCGACAGCGCCGCGCAGTTCCAGGCCGACGCCCGCAAGCTGCTCCAGGCCGGCGACTGGCAGGCGCTGGCCTCGCTGCCGTTCGAGACGTTCTGGCGCCAGGCCGAGACCGGGCTGGGCGAGGGCAAGGCGGCCGCGGAGGCCGCGCTGCAGGCCCAGGAGCGCTTCGTCGCCGGCCTCGCCGACGCGCTGCAGGAATGGCAGCGCCAGCTGGCCCGGGCGTGGACCGAAGCGGGCATCGACGCCGGGCTCGCCTCCGCCACCGCGGGCTCCTGGGAAGCGCTGATGGCGGGCCTGGAGCAGGCCGCGGCGGCGATGCAGCCCGGCGGCGGCAAGGGCGGGGCCCGCCGGCGCAGTGGCTGAGCCCGCGCCGCCCGCCGCGCCGGCCGCACCGGCGCCCGACGACTGGCATGCCGTCGAACCGGGGCAGGCGCTGGCGCGGCTGGGCGTGGACGGCGATGGCCTGACGCCGGACGAGGCCGCGCGCCGGCTCGGACAGTACGGCCCCAACGCGCTGCCGCCACCACCGCGCGTCCCCGGCTGGCGCCGCCTGCTGCGCCAGTTCAACGATCCGCTGATCCTGTTCCTGCTCGCCGCCGCGGTGCTGTCGGCGTTGCTGGGGCATTACGCCGACGCGGGCGTGATCGCCGCCGTCGTGCTGGTCAACGCCATCGTCGGCGTGGTCCAGGAAGGCCGCGCCGAGCAGGCGCTGTCGGCGCTGCGCTCGATGCTCGCGCCCACCGCGCGCGTGCTGCGCGGCGGGCACCGGGCCACGGTGCCGGTCGCGGACCTGGTGCCCGGGGACGTGCTGCTGCTGGAAGCCGGCGACCGCGTGCCGGCCGACGCCCGGCTGCTGCGCGCGCGCGGCCTGCGCGTGGACGAATCGGTGCTCACCGGCGAGTCGGTGCCGGTCGACAAGCAGGTCGATCCGGTGGCCCCCGACGCCGAACTGGCCGCCCGCACCTCGATGCTCCATTCCGGCACCCTGGTGGCGACCGGCCAGGCGGTGGCGCTGGCGGTGGCCACCGGTCCGCGCAGCCGGATCGGCCGGATCGGTGCGCTGCTGGGCGGGATCGAACCGCTGGAAACCCCGCTGCTGCGCCAGATCCGCCGCTTCGGCCGCAGTTTCACGGTGGCGGCGCTGGTCGCCGCCCTGGCCCTGTTCCTGTTCGCCCTGGCCGTGCGCGGCTATGCCTGGCTCGACGCGCTGATGGTGGTGGTGGCGCTCGCGGTGGGCGTGGTCCCGGAAAGCCTGCCCGCGGTCATCACCATCACCCTGGCCCTGGGCGTGCGCCGCATGGCCGCGCGCCACGCCATCGTCCGGCGCCTGCCGGCGGTCGAGACGCTGGGCGCGACCACCGTGATCTGTTCGGACAAGACCGGCACCCTGACCCGCAACGAGATGGCCGCGCGCAGCGTGGTGACCGTTGCCGGCCGGGTGGAGGCGCAGGGCGAGGGTTACGCGCCGCACGGGCGGCTGGACGCGGCCGGTGGCGACGGCGCGGCGCTGGAGGCCGCGCGCGCGGTCGCCCGCATCGGCCTGCTGTGCAACGACGCCCACCTGCGCGAAACATCCGACGGCCACTGGCGCGCCGACGGCGACCCGATGGAGGCCGCGCTGCTGGCGCTGGCGGCGCGCGCCGGGATCGACCGCGAGGCCCTGCGCGCCGCGCATCCGCGCCTGGACGAGGTGCCGTTCGACGCCGCGCACCGCTTCATGGCCACCCTGCACGCCGACGGCGAGGGCACGCTGCTGTGCGTGAAGGGCGCGCCGGAACAGGTACTGGCGTTGAGCGTGGCCCAGGCCGGCGCGGACGGCGCGCAGGCGCCGCTGGATCCGTCGACGTGGCGCGCCGCGATCGATGCCGCCGGCGACGCCGGCCAGCGCGTGCTCGGCTTCGCCTTCCGCCGCCTCGACCACGTGCCCGCGCAGCTGGCGCTGGAGGACGTGGGCGGGCTGGTGTTCGCCGGCCTGGTCGGCTTCATCGACCCGCCGCGCGAGGAAGCGATCCGCGCGGTCGCCGACTGCCGCGGCGCCGGCATCGCGGTGAAGATGATCACCGGCGACCATGCCGCCACCGCCGCGGCGATCGCCCGCCAGCTGCGGCTGGCCGACCGGGTGCGGGTGGTGACCGGGCAGGAGCTCGAGCACGTGGCCGACGCCGACCTGCCCGCGCTCGCCGCCGAGGCCAGCGTGTTCGCGCGCACCACGCCCGAGCACAAGCTGCGGATCGTGCGCGCGCTGCAGTCGCGCGGCCACACCGTGGCCATGACCGGCGACGGCGTCAACGATGCGCCCGCGCTGCGCCAGGCCGACATCGGCATCGCCATGGGCCACAAGGGCACCGAGGCGGCCAAGGAGGCCAGCCAGATGGTGCTGGCCGACGACAACTTCGCCTCGATCGCCGCCGCGGTGCACGAGGGCCGCGCGGTGTACGACAACATCCGCAAGGTGATCGCCTGGACCCTGCCCACCAACGGCGGCGAGGCGCTGGCCGTGGTGCTGGCACTGGCCTTCGGCTGGGTGCTGCCGATGACGCCGGTGCAGATCCTCTGGATCAACATGGTGCTGACCGTGACCCTGGGCCTGTCGCTGGCGTTCGAGCCGCCCGAACCCGGGGTGATGTCGCGCCCGCCGCGGCGCCGCGACGCGCCGCTGGTCTCGCCCTTCATGCTGTGGCGGATCTGCCTGGTGTCGGTGCTGTTCAGCGCGCTGGTGTTCGCCGTGTTCGCCTGGGCGCGCGCGCGCGGACACGACCTGGAGACCGCGCGCACCATGGTCGTCAACACCTTCTGCGTGCTGGAGGTGTTCTACCTGTTCGCGGTGCGCTACCTGCACGGCACCTCGTTCTCGCTGCGGGGCCTGCGCGGCACGCCGGCGGTGCTGTGGGCGATCGCGGCCGTGGTGCTGGCGCAGGTGGCGTTCACCTGGCTGCCGTGGATGCATGCGGTGTTCGGCAGCCGCCCGGTGCCGCTGCTGGAGAATCTCGTGGTGGTGGCGACCGGCGTGGTGCTGCTGGCGCTGCTGGAACTGGAGAAATGGCTGCTGCGCCGCTTCGACGTGTTCGCAGAGCTGCGCACCGTGGCAGGATCGGGGTCCACGCCCCAGGGAGCCCATGCATGAACGCACCCGATGCCGGGACCATCCAGGCGAGCCACCTGCTGCTGGCCACCGACCTGTCGCCGCGCTGCGACCGCGCCACCGATCGCGCGATCGCGCTCGCGCGCGGCGGCAGCGCTCGCGCGCTGGCGGCGACGGTGGTCGAGCCGTTCGAGCGCTCGGCGCGCAACGTGCCGCGCCACGACCTGCCCGGCTGGTACACCGAGCCGGACGACGTGCAGCTCGCGCGGCGCCGGCTCGAGCGCGAGTTCGAGGCCACCCCGCGCCGGTGGGAGGTGCACGTAGCGCGGGGCGCGGCCGGCGACCACGTGGCCGGCCTGCTCGATGCGCTGGGCGAGGCGGTGCTGGTCACCGGGCCGGTCCGCGACGGCCTGGTGGGGCCCGCGGTGCTGGGATCGACCGTCGATCGGGTGCTGCGCCGGCCCGGCGCCACGCTGCTGATGGTCAAGGAGCGCGCGCACCGCCCGTACCGCCGGCTGCTGTTCGCGAGCGATTTCTCCGAGGCCTGCCGCGCGGCGCTGCGGCGCGCGCGCGCCCTGTTCCCCGGCGCGCCGATGACCGTGCTGCACGGCTACTCGGTGCCGATGCTGGGCCTGCTCGACAGCACCCGCGACCAGGCGCTGGCCGACACCGCCGCGCAGCTGCGCGAGGAAGGGCGCGCGTTCCTGCGCGAGGAGGGCCTGGGCGACGAGGTCGAGCTGCTGGTCGAGCACGGCGACCCCGCGCGACTCGTGCAGCAGTACCTCGAGACCTTCGGCGCCGACCTCGTCGTGCTCGGCACCCACGGCCGCGGCGCGATCCACGAACTGGTGGTGGGCAGCGTGGCGCGGCGGATCCTGGCCACGGTCCAGGCCGACCTGCTGGCGGTGCGCGCATGAACCTGCCGCCCCGCGACGACGACCTGCGCGTCCTGCGCAACCGCACCTTCGACGAACTGTCGGTCGGAGACTGCGCCAGCATCGAGCGCACCCTGGCGCAGGAGGACATCCAGCTGTTCGCCCTGCTCTCGGGCGACCTCAACCCGACCCACGTCGATCCCGAGTTCGCCGCGTCCACGCGCTACAGCGGCGTGATCGCGCACGGCATGTGGGGCGGGGCGCTGATCTCGGCGGTGCTCGGCACGCGCCTGCCCGGCCCCGGCACGATCTACCTCGGCCAGACCCTGCGCTTCCTGGCGCCGGTGCGGATCGGCGACCGGCTCACGATCCAGGTCACGGTGACCGCGCTCGAGCCCGGGCGGCGCCTGGTGACCCTGGCCTGCAAGGGCACCAACCAGCGTGGCGAGGTGGCGATCGAGGGCGAGGCGCAGGTGATCGCGCCCGACGAGCGCATCGAGCGCCCGCGCACCGCGCTGCCGGAGATCCGCCTCGACGTGGCCGGCGACGACGGCCTGTCGCGGCTGCTGGCCCACGTCGCCACGCTCGAACCGGTGAAGGTGGCGGTGGTGCATCCCTGCGATCCGCTCAGCCTGGCCGGCGCGATGGACGCGCGCGACGCGGGCCTCATCGACCCGGTGCTGGTGGCGCCCCGCGCGCGACTGCAGGCCGCGGCCGCCGAAGCCGGCATCGACCTGGCCGGGATCGCGGTCGAGGACGTGCCGCACAGCCACGCCGCCGCCGAGCGCGCGGTGGCGCTGGCGCGCGAGGGCAAGGTCGAGGCGCTGATGAAGGGCAGCCTGCACACCGACGAGCTGATGTCGGCGGTGGTGTCCTCGGCCGGCGGCCTGCGCACCAAGCGCCGCGTGAGCCACTGCTTTGTGCTGCAGACGCCGCACTACCCGCGCCCGTTCATCGTCACCGACGCGGCGATCAACCTCGCGCCGGACCTGGCGCAGAAGGCCGACATCGTGCGCAACGCGATCGAGCTGGCGCACGTGATCGGGGTCGAGCGGCCGAAGGTGGCGATCCTGGCCGCGGTCGAGACGGTGACGCCGTCGATGCCGGCCACCCTCGATGCCGCGGCGCTGTGCAAGATGGCCGACCGCGGCCAGATCGAAGGCGGCGTGCTCGACGGCCCGCTGGCGTTCGACAACGCGGTGTCGATCGCCGCCGCGCGCACCAAGGGCATCGTCTCCGACGTCGCCGGCCAGGCGGACGTCCTCGTGGTGCCGGACCTGGAAAGCGGCAACATGCTGGCCAAGCAGGTGATGTACATGGGCGAGGCGGCCAGCGCCGGGATCGTGATGGGGGCGAAGGTGCCGGTGGTGCTGACCAGCCGCGCCGACTCCCGCGAGTCGCGCCTGGCCTCGTGCGCCATCGCCCTGATGCTGGCGCACCGCTACCGCACCGCGCCGCCCTGACCCGGCAGCCGCACAGCGCCCCCATCCCAGCCTTCCCCGCAGGCGGGGGAAGGGGCCGGCCGGGCGCTCCTGACGACGCGGCTCTTCTCCCTCCCCGCGTGCGGGGGAGGGGCACGCCGCCGCCCTTGACTCTGGACTCAGGTCCAGACTGCAGACTGTAGGCCCCGCCCGGAGATCGCCCGTGTCCAGTATGAGCATCGGCCAGCTCGCCCGGTCCGCCGGCGTCGCCACCGACACCGTGCGCTACTACGAACGCAGCGGCCTGCTGGCGCCCGCCGCGCGCCTGGCCTCGGGGTACCGGCGCTACGGCCGCGCCGAACTCAAGCGCCTGCGCTTCATCCGCCGCGCCAAGGCGCTGGGCTTCTCGCTGGAGGACATCGCCGAGCTGCTCAGCCTCGGCGAGCGCAGCGACGTGGCCAGCATCCGCGCGGTGGCCGCGCGCAAGCAGGCGCAGGTCGACGCGCGCATCGCCGAACTCGAGCGCGTGCGCGACGGCCTGCGCATCCTGGTGGCTGCCTGCCCCGGCCACGGACGGGCGGAGGCCTGCCCGATCCTCAACGCGCTCTCCGGGGAGGACGCGACGTGAGCGCGCATCAAGATCCCGTCCGCGCGGCGACGACGCAGCGGCGCGATCCCGTCTGCGGCATGGTGGTGGCGCCGGAGTCCCCGCACACGGTCGAACATGCCGGGCGCACCTGGCACTTCTGCTGCGCGCGCTGCGCCGGGAAGTTCGCCGCCGACCCGTCGGGCTACGACGGCAGCCGCGAGGCGCTCCCGGACGGCCGCGACCCGGTCTGCGGCATGAGCGTCAAGCCGGATTCCCCGCACCGGGTGGAACACGGCGGCCGCGCCTGGCGCTTCTGCAGCGCGCGCTGCGCGGAGAAGTTTGCCGCCGATCCCGCGCGCTACGACGGCAGTGCGCCGCCACCGGCCGAACCGCCGCCGCCACCGGGCACGATGTACGTCTGCCCGATGGACCCGGAAGTGCGCCAGGACCACCCGGGCACCTGCCCCAAGTGCGGCATGGCGCTGGAACCGGAGCTGCCGAGCCTGGACGAGGGCGACAACCCCGAGCTGCGCGACTTCTCCCGCCGCTTCTGGTGGACCCTGCCGCTGACCGCGGCCGTGTTCGTGCTCGGCATGTTCGGCCACCGGCTGCCGTGGTTCGACCCGGCCACCCGGAGCTGGATCGAACTGTTGCTGTCCACGCCGGTGGTGCTCTGGGCCGGGGCGCCGTTCTTCGTGCGCGGCTGGCAGTCGCTGCGCAACCGCAGCCCGAACATGTGGACTCTGATCTCGCTGGGCACCGGCGCGGCCTATGCCTACAGCGTGGTCGCCACCCTGGCGCCGGGCGTGTTCCCGGCCGGTTTCTCGTCGATGGGCCGGGTGTCGGTGTACTTCGAGGCCGCGGCGGTGATCGTCACCCTCACCCTGTTCGGCCAGCTGCTCGAACTCAAGGCCCGCGCGCAGACCTCGGCCGCGATCCGCTCCCTGCTCGGCCTGGCGCCGAAGACCGCGCGCCGCCTCCGCGAGGACGGCGGCGAGGAGGACATCCCGCTCGACCACGTCCACGTCGGCGACCGGCTGCGCGTGCGCCCGGGCGAAAAGGTGCCGGTGGACGGCGTGGTGCTGGAGGGGACCAGCAGCGTCGACGAGTCCATGCTCACCGGCGAGCCGCTGCCGGTCGGCAAGCGCGCCGGCGACCGGGTGGCCGGCGCCACCCTCAACGGCGCCGGCGCGCTGGTGATCCGCGCCGAGCGTGTGGGATCGGAGACCCTGCTGGCGCAGATCGTGCAGATGGTGGCGCAGGCGCAGCGCTCGAAGGCGCCGATGCAGCGACTGGCCGACGTGGTCGCCGGCCGCTTCGTGCTGGGCGTGGTCGCGGTGGCCGTGGTCGCGTTCTTCGCCTGGGGCCTGTTCGGGCCCGAACCGGGCTGGGTGTACGGCCTGGTCAACGCGGTGGCGGTGCTGATCATCGCCTGCCCCTGCGCGCTGGGCCTGGCCACGCCGATGTCGGTGATGGTCGCCACCGGCCGCGGCGCGACGATGGGCGTGCTGTTCCGCGACGCCGCCGCGATCGAGCGCCTGCGCGAGGTCGACACCCTGGTCGTGGACAAGACAGGCACCCTCACCGAGGGGCGTCCGGCGTTCGGCGAGGCGGTCGCGGTCGAGGGCGGCAGCGCCGACGAGGTGCTGCGCCTGGCCGCCAGCCTCGACCAGGGCAGCGAGCATCCGCTGGCGCAGGCCATCGTCGCCGCCGCGCGCGAACGCGGCATGGCGCTGGTGCCGGTGGAAGGGTTCGAATCGAGTACCGGCATCGGCGTGCGCGGGCGCGTGGAAGGCCGCGCGCTGGCGCTGGGCAATACCGCGCTGATGCGCGAGGCCGGCGTCGACCCGGAGCCGCTGCGAGAACCCGCCGAAGCCCTGCGCGGCCAGGGCGCGAGCGTGATGTTCCTGGCCGTGGACGGCGCGCTCGCCGGCCTGCTGTCGGTCTCCGACCCGGTCAAGGCCAGTACGCCGGCGGCCATCGAGGCGCTGCATGCGGCCGGCCTGCGCATCGTGATGGCCACCGGCGACGGCCTGACTACGGCGAATGCCGTTGCCGCGAAACTCGGCATCGACGAGGTCCACGGCGAGGTCCGGCCGCAGGACAAGCTGGCCCTGGTCGAACGCCTGCAGCGCGAAGGCCGGGTGGTGGCCATGGCCGGCGACGGCATCAACGACGCCCCGGCGCTGGCCCGCGCCGACGTCGGCATCGCCATGGGCACCGGCACCGACGTGGCCATGGACAGCGCCCAGGTGACCCTGGTCAAGGGCGACCTGCGCGGCATCGCCACGGCGCGCGCGTTGTCGCAGGCCACGGTGTCGAACATGCGCCAGAACCTGCTGTTCGCCCTGGCCTACAACGCGCTGGGCGTGCCCATCGCCGCCGGCGTGCTGTACCCGTTCACCGGCCTGCTGCTGTCGCCGATGATCGCCGCGGTGGCGATGAGCTTCAGCTCCGCCTCGGTGGTGGGCAACGCCCTGCGCCTGCGCCATCGCCGCCTGTCCCTGCCCGAGCCCGGAGAGTCCCGCGCATGAACCGCCCCGCCGACCGCTATCCCACCCGTGGCGACCTGGTGCTGGTGCTCAACTGTGGTTCGTCGAGCATCAAGTTCGCGCTGTTCGACGCCGGCCAGGACCCGCTGCCGCGCCAGCCGGCGTGGAACGGCAAGGTCCAGGGCATCGGCGGGCCGTCGCCGACCTACGGCGAGACCGGCATCGAGCCGGCGCCGGTCTCGCTGGACCCGGAACGGCCCTACCTGTCGGCGCTGCAACGCATCCGCGAGGGCGTGCTGGCGCGCCTGGGCGGGCGCCGGCTGGCCGCGATCGCGCACCGCGTGGTCCACGGCGGCAGCCGCTATTTCGCGCCCACGCGCGTGGACGCCGCTGTGCTGGCCGACCTCGAGGGCTACATCCCGCTGGCCCCGCTGCACCAGCCGTTCGCGCTCGAGGCGATCGCGATCCTGCTGCGCGAACGCCCCGACATCCCGCAGGTGGCCTGCTTCGACACCGGCTTCCACCACACCCTGCCGGACGTGGAGAAGCTGCTGCCGCTGCCCTGGGACTGCTGGCAGCGCGGCCTGCGCCGCTACGGCTTCCACGGCCTGTCCTACGAATACATGGCGACCGCGCTGCCCGAGCGCCACGGCGACCTCGCGCGGGGCAGGGTGGTGGTGGCGCACCTGGGCAGCGGCGCCAGCCTGTGCGCGATGCAGGGGCTGCGCAGCGTCGCCACCACCATGGGCTTCTCCGCGCTCGACGGGCTGATGATGGGCACCCGCACCGGCGCGCTCGACCCGGGCGCGCTGCTGTACCTGATGGAGATCGAGAAGCTGTCGCTGGAGGAGGTGGGGCAGATGCTCTACCACCGTTCCGGGCTGCTCGGCGTGTCGGGCATCTCGTCCGAGCCGCGGGTGATCGTGCGCCACGAGGACGACGCCGGCGAAGCCGGCGAGCGCGCGCGCCTGGCGCTGGAGCTCTACGTGCGCCGGATCGTGCGCGAGATCGGCGCCCTGGCGGCGGTGCTGGGCGGCCTGGACCTGCTGGTGTTCACCGCCGGGGTGGGCGAGCACAACGCCTTCGTCCGCGAGCGCGTGTGCCGCGACCTGGCCTTCCTCGGGATTGCGCTGGATCAAGGCGCGAACGCGGCCGACGCGCCGATCATCTCCAGCGACGCCAGCCGCGTGCGCGTGGGCGTGGAGCCGACCAACGAGGAATGGGTGGCCGCCCGCGACGCGCTGCGCGCGCTGGCCTGACCCGGCCGCGGCACCGCCGCGAAGGACGTGCCTGATGCTGCTCGGACTCGACGCCTCGATCTGGAAGATGCTGCTGGTGGTGCTGCTGGCCCCGGTGCTGGTGGTGGGCCTGCTCAACCTGCTGCTGCGCCGCCGCGGCGGCGTCGGCGCGGCCTGGAGCGGCGTGCTGGTGCTGTTCCTGGCCGGCATCAGCGCGCTGCTGATCATCCTCGACAAGGTGCGCCTGTGAACGGGGGCCCGTGCAGGGAGGGCGGGGCATGCGCCGGCTGATCCTGCCGATGCCGGGCAACGAGGCCCTGGCCGCCGCGCTGGCGGGCGCCTGCGACGGCGAAATCGGCCAGGTCGAGACCCGCCGCTTCCCCGATGGCGAAAGCTACGTGCGCCTGCACGGCGACCCGGCCGGGCGGCCGGTGGACCTGGTGTGCACGCTGGCCCGGCCGGACCCGGGCTTCCTGGCCCTGGTGTTCGCCGCCGACGCCGCGCGCGAGCTGGGCGCCCGCGAGGTCACCCTGGTCGCGCCCTACCTGGCCTACATGCGCCAGGACATCCGCTTCCTCCCCGGCGAGTGCGTCAGTTCGCGCAGCTTCGCGCGGCTGCTGTCGGCGAGCGTCGACCGGCTGGTCGCCGTCGACCCGCACCTGCACCGGCACCCGGCGCTGTCGGCGATCTACTCCATACCCACCACCACCCTGCAGGCCGCGCCGCTGCTGGCCGACTGGATCGCCGCGCACGTGGACGCACCACTGGTGGTCGGCCCCGACGAGGAGAGCGAGCAGTGGGCCGGTGCCATCGCGGCCCGCATCGGCGCGCCGCACGTGGTGCTGCGCAAGACCCGGCTGGGCGACCGCGAGGTGCGCATCGACGTGCCCGACCTGTCGCCCTGGCGCGACCGCACCCCGGTGCTGGTGGACGACATCGCCTCGTCCGGCCGCACCCTGGCCGAGGCGGCGCGGGGCCTGGAAGCGCAGGGCCTGCCCCGGGCCGAATGCGTGGTGGTGCACGCGCTGTTCGCCGGCGCCGCCTTCGATGAACTCTCGCTGCTGTTCGCGCGCATCACGTCCACCGACTCCGTACCGCATCCGAGCAACCGCATCGCGCTGGCGCCGCTGCTGGCCGACGCGCTGCGGCGCGACCTGCGCGACTGACCCGTCCCGCGGGGACGCGCCGCACCAGAGGGAGGATCCACCGCCATGAGTACCGACACGTCACGCGACCGCTGGATCGCCGGCCATGGGCCCATCGTCCACCGCGACGCGACCGTCGCCCGCGTCGATGCCCTGGTCGCGCGCCTGCTCCAGGACGGCCGCATCGCCTCGGCCGAGGCCGCCTACGGGCTCCTCGCCGCCGCCGACCGCCTGGCCTGCATGGCCATGAGCGTGGTCGCGCACATGACCTATGCCCGGCGCATCGACCTGTCCGGCGCGCCGCTCGAGGCCGACGACTTCAAGCCCACGCCAGAAGGCCACACCGGCGGCTCGCTCAACATGGTCCAGGGGTTCGTGGGCTACCTGCTGGCCAACGCCCTGACCGGCCAGACCCGAGGCTGGATCATGGGCCAGGGCCACTGCGTGGCCGCGATCGAGGCGGTGAACGCGCTGACCGGCGACGTCTCGCCGCGCCAGCGCGGCCGCTACGACCGCAGCGCCGAAGGCCTGTCGCGGCTGGTCGCCGATTTCTACTGCTACGCGATCGACGCCGACGGCCGGCCCGCCGTGCCGCTGGGCAGCCATGCCGGGCCGGACACGGCCGGCGCGGTCAGCGAAGGCGGCTACCTCGGTTTCGCCGGGCTGCAGTACGTGCACATGCCGCTCCCGGGCGAGAGCCTGGTCGCCTTCCTCAGCGACGGCGCGTTCGAGGAGCAGCGCGGCCAGGACTGGGCCCCGCGCTGGTGGCGCGCCGAAGACTGCGGCGCCGCGATCCCGGTGATGATCCTCAACGGCCGCCGCATCGAGCAGCGCACCCAGATCGTGCAGGAGGGCGGGGCCCAGTGGCTGGCCGGCGACGTGCGCCACAACGGCTTCGACCCGGTGATCGTCGACGGGCGCGACCCGTCCGCGATCGCCTGCGCGATCGTCGAGGCCGAGGACGTGCTGCGCGCCTTCGCCGCCAGCCCCAAGCGCCGCTATCCCGCGCGCCTGCCGTACGTGATCGCCGAGACCGAGAAGGGGTTCGGCTTCCCCGGCGCCGGCCGCAATGCCGCGCACAACCTGCCGCTGGACGGCAACCCGCGCCACGATGCCGCCGCGCGCGAGGCCTTCAACCGCGGCGCCGCCGCGCTGTTCGTGCCGCCGGAAGAACTCGACGCGGCGCTCGCCGCGTTCGACTGCCACGCCGCCCAGGGCCGCGTGAAGGAAAGCCTGCATCCGATGGCGCACCGCGACCCGCCCGCGCCGGTGCTCCCGGAACCGGACTGGGCCCCGCCCGGCGGCAGCGCCAGCGCGATGGCCGCGCTCGACCGCTGGTTCGTGTCCCTGGTCGAGGCCAATCCCGGCCTGCGCGTGCGCATCGGCAATCCGGACGAGCTGGCCAGCAACAAGATGGGCGGCACCCTGCAGCGGCTCAGGCACCGGGTCAACGCGCCCGAGCCGGGCGTGGCCGAGGACCTGCACGGCGCGATCATCACCGCGCTCAACGAGGAGGCGGTGGCCGCCGCGGCGCTGGCCAACAAGGGCGGGCTCAACCTGGTGGTGAGCTACGAGGCGTTCGCGGTGAAGATGCTGGGCCTGCTGCGCCAGGAAACCATCTTCGCCCGTCGCCAGCGCGAGGTCGGCCAACCGCCGCGCTGGCTGCCGGTGCCGCTGGTGGTGACCTCGCACACCTGGGAGAACAGCAAGAACGAGCAGTCGCACCAGGACCCGACCATCGGCGAGGCGCTGCTGGGCGAGATGTCCGACACCGCGCGCGTGCTGTTCCCCGTCGACGGCAATACCGCGGTCGCCGCGCTGCGCGACGTCTATGCCGGGCGCGGCCAGGTCGCCTGCGTGGTGGTGTCCAAGCGCGAGGTCGAAGAGCACTTCGACGCGGAGGCCGCGCAGCGCCTGGTGCGCGACGGCGCGGGCCAGGTCGTCGGCGATCCGCTGGAGGCCGACGTGCAGCTGGTGGCGATCGGCGCCTACCAGCTCGACGCCGCGCTCGCCGCGCAGCGCCACCTCGCCGCGCGCGGCCGGCGCGCCTGCGTGAGCGTGGTGCTCGAGCCCGGACGCCTGCGCGTGCCGCGCGACGCGATCGAGGCCGCGTTCGTGGCCGACGACGCCAGGGTGCAGGCGCTGTTCCCGCCGGAGCTGCCGCGCGTGCTCCTCAGCCACACCCGCCCCGAGCCGATGCTGGGCGTGCTGCGACGCATCGACTCGGGCCCCGCGCGCACGCGTGCGCTGGGCTACATCAGCCGCGGCGGCACGCTCGACGTGCCCGGCATGCTGTTCGCCAACCGCTGCACCTGGGCGCACGCGGTGGATGCCTGCGCGGCGGTGGCGGGCTGGCCGCGCGAGGAGTTGCTCGACGCGCCGCTGCGCGACGCGCTCGACGGCCGCGGCGATCCGCGCGTGCTGCAGGCCAGGGCGCCATGAGCGTCGTCGCGCCCCCGCCGTCCCTGCCGCCGCTGCGCGCCGCGCGCCTGCAGCTGCACGCGGCGCACCAGCCGATCGCGGTGATGCGCAGCGACTGCCACGTCTGCCGCTCCGAGGGCCTGTCGCCGCGCAGCCAGGTGCTGGTGATCCACGGCGCACGGCAGGTGCAGGCGCTGCTCTACCAGACCGACGACGAGCGCTTCCCGCCCGACCAGGTGGCGCTGTCGGAGGCGGCGTGGCGCGCGCTCGGGCTGGCCGAGGGCGACCCGGTGCAGGTGCGCCATCCGCCGGTGCTCGAATCGCTGGCCGGCGTTCGCCGCCGCATCTACGGCCGCCGGCTCGACGCGGGCGACATGGCGGCCATCGTCCGCGACGTGGTCCAGGGCCGCTACACCGACGTGCACCTGTCCGCCTTCCTCACCGCCACCGCGGCCCTGCCGCTCGACGCGGACGAAACCGTGCACCTGACCCATGCCATGGTCGAGGTCGGGCAGCGCCTGTCCTGGCACTCGCCGGTCGTGGTCGACAAGCACTGCGTCGGCGGCCTGCCGGGCAACCGTACTTCGCCGATCGTGGTCGCGATCGCGGCCGCCAACGGCCTGGTGATGCCCAAGACCTCATCGCGCGCGATCACCTCGCCCGCCGGCACCGCCGACACCATGCAAACGCTGGCCCCGGTCGACCTCGACCTGCCCACGCTGCGGCGCGTGGTCGAGCGCGAAGGCGGCTGCCTGGCCTGGGGCGGGGCGATGCACCTGAGCCCGGCCGACGACATCTTCGTGCGCATCGAACGCGAGCTGGACATCGACACCGAGGGCCAGCTGGTCGCCTCGGTGCTGTCGAAGAAGATCGCCGCCGGCGCCACCCATGTCGCCATCGACATCCCGGTCGGGCCCACGGCCAAGATCCGCAGCCCCGAGGCGGCGCGCCACCTGGCCGCGCGCATGCAGTCGGTGGGCGAACGCTTCGGCCTCGTGGTGCGCTGCCTGTTCACCGACGGCGCGCAGCCGGTGGGCCGCGGCATCGGCCCGGCGCTGGAGGCGCGCGACGTGCTGGCGGTGCTGCGCTGCGAACACGACGCGCCCCCGGACCTGCGCGAGCGCGCCGCCGACATCGCCGGGGTCGTGCTCGAACTCGGTGGCGTGGCCGCCGAAGGCGCCGGCCCGCGCCTGGCGCTGGAGACGCTGGACAGCGGCCGCGCCTGGGAACGCTTCGTGCGCATCTGCGAGGCACAGGGCGGACTGCGCACCCCGCCGCAGGCCGTCTGCGTGGCGCCGCTGGTGGCCACCCACGGCGGACGCGTGGTGCACGTCGACAACCGCCGCCTGTCGCGGCTGGCCAAGCTCGCCGGCGCCCCGGAGAGCCCCGCCGCCGGCCTGCGCCTGCTGGTGCGCCTGGGCGACGAGGTCGCCCCCGGGCAGCCGCTGCTGGAACTGCATGCGCAGACCGCGGCGGAGCTGGCGTACGCGCTCGATTACGCGCGCGACGCGGGCGACATCGTCCAGATCGTGGCGTGAGCACCGCGGGCGGGCGCGGGTCGCGACCTCCGCCGGCCCTGCTCCTACTGCCTGCCCGTTGCCGCTAGACTCTTGCCCCTACCCACCCACGCACCCGACATGCCGATGGATGCCGACAGCCAGGCCGCGGTACACGACGACGCAGGCAGCGTCGAGCAGTCGCGGCTGCAGGGACTGCTCGGTTACCAGCTCACCCGCGCCCAGCTGCAGCTGCACCGCCGGCTGGTCGAACGCCTGCACGCGGTGTCGCTGCGTCCGGTCGAGTATTCGATCCTGGTCCTCATCGACAGCAACCACGGCATCAACCAGCGCCAGATCGGCGATGCGCTCGGCATCTCGCCGCCCAACCTGGTGGGCGTGATCACCCGCCTGATCAAGCGGCGCCTGGTGCGCCGCGCCCGCAGCCGCCAGGACCGCCGCGTCCAGCACCTGCACCTCACCGCCGAAGGCGAGCGCCTCCTCGTGGAGGCCGAGGCCATCGTCACCCGGTTCGAGCAGGGGATCCTGGCCGCCATCGGCGACGCCGGCCACGACCAGCTCGAGCGCGTCCTGCGCCGCCTCCAGCAGCTCTGAGCCGCGCCCGCGGCGCCCCGGCCCGACCGGGCGCCCGCCCCGCATCCGCGCCACCTCGCCGTTTCCCGGCGTTTTGCTGCACTGCAACTTTACATGGGTTCAACACAGAATGATTGTTATAAATAACTAAATTTCCGCGCCGCTCGGCCCGCACGACGGCACTCCATGAAGACCTGTTCCCCAGGGAGGAACGCCAGGTGATCCACGCTCTGCTTCGCCATCACCGACTGGCCACGGCCGTCGTCCTTGCACTGTCCACCTCGGCCGCGGCCGTGCACGCCCAGGAGGCCACGGAGGTTCCCGCCGAGGAACACATCCAGATGCTCGACGAGATCCGCGTGACCGCGGAGCGCCGCAGCCAGAACGTGCAGAAGGTGCCGATCGCGGCCACCGTCATCACCGCGGAGGACATCGACCGCCGCGGCCTGCAGAACCTGCACGACATGATGCAGGCGGTGCCCTCGATCTCGGTCAACCAGGTCAACCGCTCGCTGTACATCAACATCCGCGGCGTCGGCCTGGCCCAGACCGCGCCGACCTCCAGCCCCGGCATCGCGTTCTACATCGACGGCCAGCTGGTGCCGCAGGAACAGTCGATCTCGCAAAGCTTCTACGACCTGCAGAGCATCGAGGTCCTGCGCGGCCCGCAGGGCACGCTGACCGGGCAGAATTCCACCGGTGGCGCGATCTACGTGCGCACGCCCGCGCCGGACCACGACGCCACCTTCGGCTACGTCGAGCAGTCGCTGGGCGACTACGGCTGGAGCAAGTCGCTGGGCGCGGTCAACTTCGGCATCAACGAGAACGTCGCGCTGCGCGTGGCCGCCGTGCGCGAGGTGCGCGACAGCTTCACCACCAACACCGGCCCCAGCCCCAGCGACCCGGGCAACACCGACTTCACCGGCGCGCGCGCCAACCTGTCGCTGCGCGGCTTCGACGGCCGCCTGCAGGTGAACCTGCGCGGCGAGTACTACGACAGCGACACCGACAACAACGCGGTCAAGCGCTGGAACGACACCGTCAGCAGCGATCCCTTCAGCATCCAGGAGGACGCGATCTCCTACATGCGCCAGCGCGGCACGCGCACGTCGGCGGAGGTGAACTACGCCCTCACCGACACCCTCGACCTGCGCTGGCAGAGCAGCTGGCAGGACGGCGAGACCGTCGACCAGGCCGACGGCGACCGCACCGACACCGCGCTGCCGCGCCCGGGCCCGGGCCGCGTGGGCTACACCAACACCCAGATCGAGAACGCGATCCACGAGGTCAACCTGATCAAGACCAGCGACGGCCCCGTGGACTGGGTGCTCGGTGGCTTCCTGCTCGACGGCCGCATCGACGCGACCGTGCTGCGCGACAACAACAGCACCGTCGACTTCGTCAGCTCGACCTCGACGATCATCACCGAGATGCGCAACAACTCGAAGTCGGTGTTCGGCCAGGCCAACGTGCGCGTGGGCGATCGCAGCGAGCTCGTGGTCGGCGCGCGGCGCAGCTGGGACCGCCAGTCCTACGACCGCCTCGCCAGCGCCGGCGGCACCGGCACCACCGTGCTGGAAACCGCGCAGACCACGGGCAAGCTGGCGTTCAACTACGACGTCACCGACGACGTGATGACCTACGTTTCGGCGTCGAAGGGCTACAAGGCCGGCGGCGGCAACCTGCCGATCGTCGCCGAGTCGTTCGGTCCGGAGACCAATTACGTCTACGAGGCCGGCATCAAGTCGACGCTGTTCGACCGCCGCCTGCGCCTGAACGCGGCCGCGTTCTACTCCGACTACCGCGACATGCAGCTGGCCAGCCTCGCCGACGGCCTGCCGCTGACCCAGAACGCGGCTTCCGGCAAGGCCAAGGGCATCGAGCTCGAGGCGGTGGCGCTGCTCGGCCGGGCCACGATCAACGCCGGCCTGGGCTGGCTCGACGCGGCGTTCGGCGAGGACGCGATCCTGCAGAACACGCTGACCAACGCCAACGAGCTGGTGCACAAGGGCGACGTGCTGCCGTTCTCGCCGGACGTGACCTTCAACTTCGGCATCCAGTACGACATCGAGCTGGGCGACAAGCTGCTGACCCCGCGCCTGCAGTACACCCACGTCAGCGAGAGCTACTCCACGCCGTTCCAGAGCGAGCGCACCAAGATCTCCTCGCGCAGCGTGGTCGACGCCAAGGTCAACCTGCGGGTCAACGACAACCTCAGCTTCGACGCGTTCGTCAACAACCTGTTCGACGACACCTACTCGACGATGCAGCTGATGAACGCCTCGTCGGCCGACGGCGGCACGCTGTACGGCGCGCCGCGGCACTACGGCGTGCGGGTGCGCTACGACTTCTTCTGACGCAGTATGGTGGCGGGGCCGGCCCGGCCGGCCCCCGCCATCCAGGAACAACATGCACGTCCCCACGACCCGCCGCGCCCGGCTGTATGTGCTCGCCGCCGCGGCCGCCGCACTGGCCGCCGCCGGCCTCTCCGCAAGCGACCTGCCCGACCGCTGGTGGAAGCCCGGCGAAGGCCGGGTGATGCAGGAAAGCACCGACTACCCCAATGCCGCCGGCTCGCTGCGGGTGCTGCTGGTCGACGGGCCGATGGAGACCCGCGGCCATCCGTTCTTCGAACCGCTCGGGACCAACGGCCGCGCCTGCGTGACCTGCCACCAGCCGTCGGACGCGATGAGCCTGTCGCTCGACTCGATCCGTCGGCAGTGGGACCTGCGCGGGCACCACGACCCGCTGTTCGCCGCGTTCGACGGCTCCAACTGCCCGGACCTGCCGCAGGAGCGCCGTGAGTCGCACTCGCTGCTGCTCGACCACGGCCTGATCCGGATCGCGCGGCCGTGGCCGCCGCGCGACCACGACGGCAGCCCGATCGAGACCGACTTCGAGATCGAAGTCGTGCGCGACCCGACCGGCTGCAACCTCAGCGACCGCTGGGGCCTGAACGCGCCCGAGCCGATGGTGTCGGTCTACCGCCGCCCGCGCCCGGTCGCCAACTTCAAGTACATCCTCGCGATGGGATTCGCGGTCGATCCCAAGCGCAGCCAGCCGCTGCCGATCGACCCCGAGACCGGGCAGATGACGTCCGGCAACCTGATGGCCGACCGCCGCGTGCTGACCCTGGAGGCGCAGGCGCGCGACGCGGCGCTCACCCATCTGGAGTTCAAGGGCCGCCTCTCGGAAGAGGACATCGCGCGCATCACCGACTTCGAGCAGCGCGTGTACGCGGCGCAGCAGACCTCGCGCATCGGCGGCGACCTCGACGCCGGCGGCGCGACGGGCGGGCCGGCGACGCTGCGCGACTCGCCGGCCGGGCGCCTGGGCAGCCAGGGCGTGCCGGTGTGGAGCGAGTTCAACGCCTGGGCCGACGCCGGCAAGGACGCGAGCCTCACCCCCGGGCAGCGCGCATGGCGCGAATCGGTGGCGCGCGGCGCGCAGAACTTCCGCGAGCGCATGTTCCTGATCAGCGACACCACCGGCATCAACTCGCCGATGGGCTTCGGCAACCCGGTGCTCGACCGCTGCGCCTTCTGCCACAACATGAGCCAGATGGGCATGGACGTGGCCCCGGGCCAGGTCGACCTGGGCACCACCACCCGGCCGTTCGCCGATCCGCAGCCGCACCTGCCGCTGTTCCGCATCACCTGCACCGGCGAGCCGCATCCGCACTACGGCCGCGTGATCGAGACCCACGATCCCGGCTTCGCGCTGACCACCGGCCGCTGCGCCGACGTCGGCAAGATCACCCTGCAGAGCCTGCGCGGGCTCGCGGCGCGCGCGCCGTACTTCTCGAACGGTTCGGCCAAGACCCTGCGCGAGGTGATCGAGTACTACGACCGCCGCTACAACATCGGCTACTCGGAGCAGGAAATCCAGGACCTGGTGCACCTGATGGAGGCCCTGTGAGCGCGTTCGCACCCCTGCGCGCGCTGGCCGCGGCGCTGGCCCTCGGCCTGGCCCTGCCGGCCTGCGCCACGCCCGCCGCGCCCGCCGCGCCCGCCGCGCCGGAGACCTCGCCGGAGCTGCGCTTCGTCACCTGCCCGGTCTACCGCAACACCGACGCCGGCCGCAAATCCGGCTGCTGGCTGGCCGACAGCCCGGAAGACGGCCTGCGCTACGACGTCACCCGCTCGCCGACCAAGCCCGACTGGAACCGCGCGGTACTGGTCGAAGGGAGAGTGTCGGCCGGGCAGGCCGACACCTGCGGCGGCATCGTGCTCGAGCCGGTGCGCGTGTCCGTGCTCGCGCAGGCGTGTCCGCGCGCGATGCTCCCGGCCCAGGGCTATCCCGGCGTGCGCTTCCAGCTGCCGGCGCGCAACATCCGGCCGATCCACGAACCGCGCGAGCAGCCGGCCAGGCCGTACGCCGAACGCACCTTCGGCGTGTGGTTCGACCATGGCCGCGACTTCATCGTCTACCAGCTCAGCGACTACTTCACCCACATGGCCTCGCTGTACGCGCTGGACATCGACGCCAGCCGGGTGGAAATCACCGGCTGGTCGGTGACCACGCCCGAGACGGTGTCCGGGCACGTGCTGGTGGAAGACGCGATGCTCGCCCGCCGGCGCGCCGACGCGGTCGCCAACTGGCTGCGGATGATGGGCGTGCCCGCCGAACGCATCGTGGTCAAGGTCGCGCACGACGGGTCCACGTCCACGCTCGAGGGCAGCGACGGGCTGCTGTCGCCGTCGCGGCGCCGGGTCGAGGTCCGGGTCATCCCCTGAGCGGGGAGGCGGTTCCTGCGCGAAGCCGGCAGGGCGGCGCGGGCCGCTGGCCTCGCGCCGTTCGGCCATGGAGCCGCATCCGTCGCGGCGACCGGCCCAGGCCGCCTCAGTCCTCGCGACGACGGAACGGCAGCACCACGCCGCGTTCGTCGTCGCGCCGCTCCCCGCGGTTCCACAGCACCGGCACGTCGCGCGGGGAACCGGGTTCCCAGGTGTCGCGTTCGGCCTGCGCCGCGCGCTCGGCTTCTTCCTCCTCGATCTCCCAGCTGTAGCGCCGCCGCGGCGGGATCGGGTCGCTGCGCCGGAGCAGCCACGCCGCCACCATGCCGCCGAGCGCACCGCCCAGGTGCGACTGCCACGACACGCCCGGCTCATGCGGCAGCACCGTGAGCAGCATGCCGCCGTAGAAGAAGAAGGCGATCATGCCGGCGGCGATCGAGGCGCGGTCGCGGCGCAGCAGCCCGAGCACGAACACCAGGAACATCAGCCCGTGGGTCAGGCCGCTGGCGCCCAGGTGCCAGGAGCCGGGCTCGCCCAACAGCCACGCGCCCAGCCCCGAACCCAGCCACATCAGCGGCAGCGCGCGCACGGTGGCGCGCGGATACACCGCCAGCGCGAGCGTGCCGAGGATCAGCAGCGCGGACGCATTCGCCACCAGGTGCGCCGGCGAACCGTGCAGCAGGGGGGCCGTGAGCAGGCCGACCAGTCCGGCGGCCGAACCGGGGCCGACCGCCAGCGCGCGGGTGTCGCCCAGGCCCTGGAGGCCGAAGACCACCACCAGCAGCAGCACGAAACCGAGGCTGCCCCGGACCGCGTTGGCCAGCCGCCGCCGGTCGGCGGCCCGCTGGGCCACGGGGTCCTGGGGATCGGCGGGCGTGTGCAGGTGCATCCGCCAAGGGTGGCGGCGGATCGCGGGGATGCAAGGGTCTGGCGGCTTGCCCCCACCCCAACCCTCCCCCGCAAGCGGGGGAGGGAGTGCCCCTCGCCTTCGTAGCGCGTCCGGCCGTGCTCCCTCCCCCCGCCTGCGGGGGAGGGGGTGCCGGCGCATTGGTAGTGCATCCGGCCGTGCTCCCTCCCCCGCCTGCGGGGGGGGGTTGGGGTGGGGGCAAGCCGCCCACGTAAACTGGCATCCATGACCGACCCCCTCCCCACCATCCGCCTGCGCAACGCCTGGCGCTCCAGCCACCCGTGGATCTTCCAGCGCCTGGTCGAGAAGCCGGCCCAGCGGGTCAAGCCCGGCAGCATCGTCGACATCGTGGGCGTGGATGGGGCCTGGATCGGACGCGGCTTCTACAACGGCCACTCGCGCATCGCCCTGCGCATCCTCGAGACCGATCCGGACGTGGCGGTCGACGCCACCTGGTTCGCGCGCAGGATCGCCGAGGCCGTGCACCTGCGTCGCGAGGTGCTGCGCCTGGACGACACCAGCAACGCCTGGCGCGTGGTCCACAGCGAGGGCGACGGCCTGAGCGGCCTGGTCGTGGACCGCTACGACGACCTGCTCGTGGTCGAGTACTTCAGCGCCGGCATGTTCCGCCACCGCGAGTGGATCCACGACGCCCTGCGCGCGCAGTTCCCCGGCTGTCGCTTCCATGCCCTGGCCGACGAGCACGTGCAGAAGCAGGAGTCGTTCGACTTCCGCGAGACCGCCGGCACCGAGCCGGCGGTCATCACCGAGAACGGCATCCGCTTCCGCGCCGACCCGGCCGGCGCGCACAAGACCGGCTTCTTCGCCGACCAGCGCGACAACCGCGAATGGCTGTCGCACCGCTGCGCCGGCAAGCGGGTGCTCGACCTGTGCTGCAACACCGGCGGCTTTGGCATCTACGCCGCGGTGCGCGGCGCCGCCGAGGTGGTGGGCATCGACATCGACGACGCCGTGCTCGAGATCGCGCGCGGCAACGCGAAGCTCAACGGCGTGAAGCCGCGCTTCGTGCAGGCCGACATCTTCCCGTGGCTGCGCGACGCGGCCAGCAACGGCGAGCGGTTCGACGTGGTGGTCCTCGACCCGGCGAAAATGACGCGCGACCGCGAGCAGGTGATCCCGGCGCTCAAGAAGTACCTCGACATGAACAAGCTGGCGCTGGGCGTGGTGAAGCCGGGCGGCCTGTTCGCCACCTTCTCCTGCACCGGCCTGGTGAGCGAGGAGCAGTTCCTCGACATGCTGCGCCGCGCCGCGTTCTACGCCGGGCGCACGGTGCAGGTGCTGAAGGTGGCCGGCGCCGGTGCCGACCATCCGTTCCTGGCCCACGTGCCCGAGTCGCGCTACCTGAAGGCGGTGTTCTGCCGCGTGCTCGATTGAACCGCCGGTCCGTGCCCCGCGCCGGGGCGCCCGGCGACGACATCGCCCGGGCCCACGGCGAGGGCGCGGCCGGCAAGCGCGCGGCCGGCGCCACCGACCTGCCGGTACGGCTCC
>Ga0207873_1000714_pt1 | contig 35118 bp, 32 predicted proteins | sample BGWIniCompost_FD_187373 | JGI IMG/M metagenome (GOLD analysis project Ga0207873, IMG submission 187373) | Cellulose adapted compost microbial communities from Newby Island Compost Facility, Milpitas, CA, USA - BGW Initial Compost (SPAdes)... ... | reverse complement strand
GCCGCCCGCCGCGAAGAGATGCCACACCAGCGATTCGCGAGGGAACGACAAAGCGGCGCCGTGCCCTGTCGGGCACCGGCGCCGCCGGTGTGAGATCGTCGTTCGAGAGTAGCAGGGGCGGGACTCGAACCCGCGACCCCGGCATTATGAGTGCCGTGCTCTTACCAGCTGAGCTACCCTGCCCCGTTTGTTGGCCAGACCTAAGAAAACTAGCCGGTTTGCGAGGGGGTGTCAACCGATCCGGGATCTTCGGTCCGGGCCGCGGCGGGCTCTCCGGCGCCCGCCTCCGGGCACACCGGCTGCCGCAGCAGCGTGCGCAGCCTGGGCGGCGGCACGCGGCGGGGATCCGCCACATAGAGCTGGTGGTGCGCGCCGCAGAACCGGTACCCGTGCGCCTCCGCGAACGCGTGCATCCGGCGGATCGTCTCCGGCACCGCAGCGTACGACCCGACGTGCAGCACCTGGACGCAGCGCCCCTCCTCGAGCCGCTCCAGCCGCACGGCGGCCGCGGCATGGCCCATCCTGCCCCGCCCGACCAGCTCCCGCGCCCGCTCGATGTCCTCGCTCCGGATGAACTCCGGCACGCGGATCAGCAGCCGCCAGCGCGCCGCCTCCGGGCCCTCGGGCCACAAAGCTTCGAGCCCCGTGGTCGCGTAGTCCTGCCCGGCCGCCTTGCGCCGCATCTTGATCGCGAACGCGACGTTGTAGAGCACGGCCGTCGCTTCCTGGAACTCGGCTCCGCCGTGCGCGCCCGTGCCGTCGAGCGCCAGGTACAGCGCGGGAGCGACGTCGACGAACGACGGCTCCCGGCTGGCCTCGTACTCCGCCGCGTGCTCGCGGTACAGGTCGAGCCGGCCCGTGCCCGGCGGCTCGCGGCGCTGGCGCGACCGCGGCGCCGCTGCCGTCATCGCGCCCCCGCGCTCTTCGCCGGCTCTGCCCGCTCCCGGCGCTCCGCCGTGCTGTCGGTGTCCTCCGCGAACAGGTAGAGCCGCTCGCCATCGCGGATGAGGCCGTAGCGTTCCCGGGCAAGCCGCTCGAGCAGCGCCGGATCCGACTCCAGCGAATCCACGCGCGCGCGCAGCACGGCGAGGCTGTCCTGCAAGCGCTTGAGCTCGGCCTGTTCGCGCTCGTGCTGCCGCTGGAGCCGCCACAGGTCGATCAGGCTGTACTCGCCGCCAAAGACGGCGAAGTATGCGGCCGCGCCGACCAGCGTGGGGAGCAGGAAGCGGCGGAGCCTCACGCTACCACACCTCGCGCCCGGGGTACGCCGCGCGGTCGCCCAGTTCTTCCGCGATGCGCAGGAGCTGGTTGTACTTGGCCACGCGGTCCGTCCGGCTCGCGCTGCCCGTCTTGATCTGCCCGCTGCGCGTCGCGACGGAGAGGTCCGCGATGAACGTGTCCTCCGTCTCGCCAGAGCGGTGCGAGATGATGAAGCGGTAGCCGTTGCGGCGGGCGAGGTCGATGGCGTCGAGCGTCTCGGTCAACGTTCCGATCTGGTTCACCTTGATCAGGATCGCGTTCGCGACGCCCTCGCGGATGCCGCGCTCCAGATGCTTCGTGTTGGTCACGAACAGGTCGTCCCCGACGAGCTGCACGCGGTCGCCGATCTCGCGCGTCAGCACCTGCCAGCCGGCCCAATCGTTCTCGTCGAGCGCATCCTCGATGGAAACGATGGGGTAGCGTCCGACCCACTCGCGCCAGAACTCGACCATCTCCGCCGAGGTCCTGCGCTCGCCCGTCGACTTGTGGAACACGTACACGCCGTCGCGGAACAGCTCGCTCGCCGCGGCATCCAGCGCGAGCACGACGTCATCGCCGGCGCGGTAGCCCGCCTTCTCGATCGCCTCGAGGATCAGCTCGAGCGCCTCCTCGTTCGAGCCGAGATCGGGCGCGAAGCCGCCTTCGTCTCCCACGGCGGTGCTCTTGCCGCGCTGCGAGAGCACGCGCTTCAGGCTGTGGAAGACCTCGACGCCCATGCGCAGCGCCTCCGGGAACGTGGCCGCGCCCACCGGCGCGATCATGAACTCCTGGAGGTCCACGTTGTTCGCTGCATGCGCGCCGCCGTTCAGGATGTTCATCAGCGGGACGGGCAGCAGCGTCGCCTCCTCGCCGCCGAGGTAGCGGTAGAGCGGCAGGCGGGCCTCGGCGGCGGCCGCGCGGGCGCACGCGAGCGAAACGGCGAGGATCGCGTTGGCGCCGAGGTTGGCCTTGTTGGGCGTGCCGTCCAGCTCGATCATCGTCCTGTCCACCGTGCGCTGATCGCTCGCCTCGAGTCCCCGCACGGCCGGCGCGATGCGCGTGTTCACGTTGCCCACCGCCTGGAGCACGCCCTTGCCGCCGTACCGGTTCCGGTCGCCGTCCCGCAGCTCCAGCGCCTCGAACTCACCGGTCGAGGCGCCGCTGGGCACGGCTGCACGCCCCATCGCGCCGCTCTCCAGCACGATGTCCACCTCGACCGTGGGATTGCCCCGCGAGTCCAGGATCTCCCGGGCTCGCACCTCTCGGATCGCAGACATGGAGGAACCCCGTTCTGGGTATGGCAGTGCTGGGCGCGGCGCAGCGGCGAGATCGCGGCGCCCGCGCTCAGCGGTCAGGATGCGCGCTTGCGAGCCGGACCCGGAACCGGCGCCTCGAGCATCCGCTCGATGCGCCCGCGCACGTCGGCGATCAGCTCATCGCGGGTCGCCTCCGTGTAGTTGGCCACCCGGACCGGCTCGCCGAAGCGAACGATAATCCTGCCCGGTCTCACGCGCCAGGCGCCCTTGGGGAGGATGTGGCGCGTGCCGAGGATGGCAACGGGCACGATGTCCACGCCGGTATGCAGCGCGAGCATGAACGCGCCCTTCTTGAACGGCTGGAGCCGGCCGTCGCGCGATCGCGTCCCTTCCGCGAAGATCACGACGGAGCTGTTGTCCTTGCGAAGCAGCCGCCCGGCCTCGTCGAGCGAGCGGATCGCCGCGGCGCGGTCGCCGCGGTCCACGGCGATGTGGCCCGCTGCCTTCCAGGCCTGGCCGAAGATCGGGATCCGGCCGAGCTCCTTCTTGGCGACGAACCGGTAGCGCTTGGGGATCGCGACGGCGAGCGCGAACACATCGTGCCACGAGACGTGGTTGGCCACGAAGATCTGCGGCTCGTTTTCACGCACGTTCTCCACGCCTTCGACCACGAGCTCCGCGCCGCTCACGCGCAGCATCCACGCCGCCCACGTGCGCGCCGCCCAGTCGTAGATGCCGTAGCTCCGCACGCGCAGCAGCGCGGCGATCACGACGATGCTGGCGAGGACCGCCGTCACGACGATGAGGTTCAGACCCGCCCACAGCGTCCGGATCAAACCGTCTCCTCCCCGAAGTGCTGATACCCGTGCAGCTCCAGCGGCGCCACGCGACCCTCCGCGTCGCGGATCCACACGCCACTCCCCTCTTCTACCCCGCCGACGCGGGTAATGGAGAGGCCGAACGCCGCGCGGAACTCGTCCGCCACCGCTTCGACGGCGCCTTCCGCGGCGGCGAAGCATAACTCGTAATCCTCGCCTCCGGCCAGACCGAGTCGCAGGCCCGCGCGCTCCGGCCCATGCGCCGCTGCCGGGTGCACGGGAATGGCCGCCGCATCGAGCACGACACGCACACCGCTTGCCGCGGCCAGGTGACCGGCGTCGCCAGCGAGCCCGTCCGAGAGGTCGATCATCGCGTGCACAAGGCCGCGCTCCGCGAGCCACAGCGCCTCCCGGATGCGCGGTCGAGGCCGGGCAAACGCCTGCCTGGCTGCATCCGCGGGGCTCGCACCTCGCTGCCACGCGAGCACGGCAGCGGCGCTGCCGCCGAGCTCGCCCGTCACCCACAGCGCGTCGCCGGGCCGCGCGCCCGAGCGGAGGATGGGGCTGTCCGCCCTGCCGACCGCGACGACGTCGAGCATCAGCGGCCCCGGCGAACGTGCGAGGTCGCCGCCGAGCAGCATGGCGCCCACCCCGTCGGCGGCGGAGCGAAGGCCGTCCATCACGCGGGGCGCGATCGCCACGGCGTCGTCTCCGGCGCACGCGAGCGAGCAGAGGATCCCGACCGGCCGCGCCGCGACGGCGGCGAGGTCGCTCAATGCGGCGGCGGCGGCGCGGTAGCCGATCTCCTCCGGCTGGAGCCACTCACGGCGGAAGTGGATGCCCTCGATGGAAAGGTCCGTGCTGAGCGCGATCCCATCCACGACCGCGCAGTCGTCACCGGGGCCGACCTGCACGGCGTCGCCCAGCCGCGAGGCCGCTTCCTTGTCGCGGGCGAGGAACTGCCGGATCAGGTCGAACTCCGGACCGGGTCCGAGCCGGATCGATTCGATTCGACGTGTCATCTGGAAGGGCGTCAGTGGCGCCAGCGGAGCCGCAGCGCTCCCGCCGGGGTGGCGAGCCAGACGTCATCGCCGACGGGCAGCACGTCGACCACCGGTGTCTCGGGGATGTCCATGGGGCGGAGATAGCTCGTCCACACCCGCGTGTCCAGGTCGAATCGAACCACACCGCCGTCGCCGGCCACCCAGAGCTGCCCGTCCGCCGCGGCCAGCGCGCGCAGCCGCCCGAGCATCTCCACACCCTCGCGGAGCGGCCCCGTCCATCCCGCTGCGTCCCAGCGGTACAGCGCGTCCTCGGTGAGGACGAACAGCGCGTCACCCACGGGCCGCACATCCACCACCCGCCCGCGCAGCCCCGGCTGCGTCTCGCTCCCCGGCGCCCGGACCGGCCGGATGCCGCCGCGTCCGCCGGCGTCCGGCAAGCGCGCGGCGGACGCATCCGGCAGAAGCCACAGCCCGAACTCGCTCGCGATCCACAGCGTGTCCCTGCTCGAGAGCAGCCGGTAAATCGGCCGCGCCGGGAACAGCGCCTCACGCTCGACGGCGCCGTCGTCCGTCACGAAGGTGAGCCCGTTCCGCGTGCCCACCCACACGCCGCCGGGCCCTGGCGCCAGCGCGAACGCTTCGCGCGCCGGGAGCCCCTCGCGCTCGGCGAGCCGCTGCCAGGTCTCCCGCTCGCGGTCCAGCCGGAACAGCCCATCGGTCGCCGCAAACCAGACGGCGCTCGTCGTCGGCAGCACATCCGCCACGAACCCGGCGGGTGCGCCGTCGTATTGCGCCTCGAAGTACTTCCACTGCTGGAGGCCGACGTCGGCGACGGTGACCCCGCGGCGCGCGCCGCGTCCATCGCCGCCGAACCACACCCGCCGGCCGTCCAGCGCCATGGCCCCCGCGCCGCGCGTCAGGAGCCCGTACGCCATGGGCTCCGCGCTCATGAGCCGGCTGTCGTAGTACAGCAGGTTGCCGCCGTTGGTCGCCACCCAGTAGCGCGCGGGGCGGTCCGCGGGCTCCACATCGGTGATCGGCCAGCGCCGCAGCCGCTCGTCCATGGTCAGCGTGCCGCGGATCGCTTCGAAGAACGGATCCATCCGCCGCAGTCGCCCCTCGGGCGAGAGGTCCCCCATTTCCTCCGGCACCGCGCCGGGCGGCACCGGCTCAGGGAACAGCGCGCCGCGCTGGAGCCGCAGCCACCCGCCCGGCGTGCCAAGGAACACATCGCCCGAGCGTGGGTCGCCCACGATGCGCAGGACCGGCCCGCCAGCCACGGGCCCCAGTGCATCCCACTGCCCGCCGACCAGCCGGTACACGTAGACGTTGCCGACCTCGGTTCCCATCCAGAGCGCATCGAGGAAGCGGTCGTAGAGCAACGCGGAGGGCCGCTCGCCCATCGGGAACCCGTCCTCGAGCGTGATGGGGGCCTCCCACTTCCCCGCAGCGAAGTCGTAGACCTCGATGCCATGGGGCGAGGCCGCGAAGACGCGCCGCAGGTCGGCGGTCACCGCGCCCAGCTCGTGGAAGCTGCTGACCAGGATGCGCTCCTCCGGCCGCCACAGCCGGCCCGACTGTGCCTGAGCGCCGCCCGCCGTGAGCACCACCGCGCCAACACCGGCGGCGAGCGCGCGCAACGCGAGCCGCGACGCCGGCCGCGGCCTGCCCGCCCTGCGCGCGTCGTCGTCCCGGTGCCCCGCAGCGCCGCAGGCGTTCTGGGTTCCGTTGCCCTGGTTCACGCGGTCCGTCGTCGGTCCCTGGTTGGAGGAACGCTGCATTGCCGGTACCCGACTGGTACCGGCCACGCGGCGGCGAAGGTCCCCTCAGTGGCGGGGCGGCTGGTCGAACGTGATGAACGGCAGGCCGAGCGGAGGGCGACGCGCACCGGGCGCCGCGAACGCGCGGTGGAGGTGATCGCTGACGTCCATCGGCGAGAGCGACCGGCCCCGTTCCGCGAGGTCCGCAGCGCGGCCGCTGTAGAACAGGCCCAGGGCGGCGCTCGTCCGCGCATCGTGCCCGGCCGCGAGCAGCGCCCCGATCACCCCGGCGAGCTGGTCCCCCATGCCCGCCGCGGCGACATCGGATGAGCCGACCGTGTTCACCAGCACGGGCTCGTCCGGCGCCGCGACCACGGACGGCGCGCCCTTGAGCAGCACGACGCACCCGCTGCTCGCGGCCAGTGCGCGGGCCGTACCCAGCGGGTCCTCCCGGATCGCCGCCACCGGCGCGCCGGTCAGCCGGCTCATCTCGCCCGGGTGCGGCGTGAGCACGACCGGGCGCTCCCGCGCGAGCCCGGCCAGCGCCCCGCCCGATGCGGCGAACAGCGTGAGCGCATCCGCATCGAGCAGAAGGGGCCGCCCCGCCGTGGCCTCGAGCGCAACGTCCAGCGCGCGACGCGCATCGTCCCCCAGACCCAGGCCCGGCCCCGCGAGGACCGCGGCGCAGTCCTGCGCCGCCTCGCGCAGTGCCACGCCGTCATCGCGGTCCACGAACACCGCCTCGGGCACGAGTGTCTGGAGGATCTCGCGGTTGGCGGACACGGACGCCAGACGGACCAGCCCGGCGCCCGCCCGCATCGCGGCGCGCGCGGCGATCGCCGCGGCGCCCGCCATGCCTGCGCGGCCCGCCAGCACCAGCAGCCGGCCCGACGTCGCCTTGTGCGCATCCGGCGCGCGCGCCCGCAGCCGCGCAGCCGCCCAGCCGGGCGTGATCAGCTCCGCACCCGGCCGCCCAGGCCCGTACGGCGGGAACCCGATCTCCACCACCACCAGCCGGCCGCAATGAGCACGCGCGGGTTGCAACAGCAGTCCGGTCTTCGGCCAGCCGAACGACACGGTCACCGACGCCATCACGGCCGGCTCGGCAACCATCCCCGTCGTCGGGTCCACACCGGACGGCAGGTCCAGCGCAACAATGGGCCTGCCGCTCTCGTTCATGGCCCGGATCACCCCGGCCGCCGGCTCCCGCGGCGCGCCGTGGCTGCCCGTCCCCAGGATGCCATCCAGCACGACGGCGGCACGATCGAAGACCGCCGCCGCGGCCTCTGCCGGGCGAATGTCGAGCGCGAATTGATGGAGGAGTACGGCGTCCGGGACGCGGCTCGCCGCCTGCACGCACGCGACTTCGCGGCCCCAGGCCGCGAGCGTGCGCAGCGCGACCAGCGCGTCCCCGCCGTTGTTCCCGCCGCCCACCGCCGCCGCCACCGGCCCCTCCGGGAACAGGCGGGCGACCACCAGCGCAGCGCTCCGGCCCGCGTTCTCCATGAGCACGCGTTCCGGCACGCCCTGCCGCTCACGTGCGGCACGGTCCGCGGCCGATGCTTCCGCTGCCGTGAGCAGGGGGACGGAGGCTACGCCCCAAACGTCCCGACCACTGGCCGCTGGAGGTCGCAGGTGAGGCATCCGGTATCCGCGCCGCGCGAGCCGCGGCGCCGGGAGGGTCGGCGGGTCAGGCTACTTGTAGCTCTGGCCGATCGTGCGGCCGAAGCTGATCTCCCCGTTGTCGATCCGGATGTTGAACCCGCACTCGGGATTGGAGCACACCCACGCCTTGAAGGTGATGGGCGCCCCATCACGTCCGTAGTCCGAGAGCGGCAGCATCTGGCCGTGCTCGCACTTGCGGCACTGCGGGTACTCAGTCGTCGACGGCATCGTTCATCCCCTCCCCTCAGCAGGGTCTCCTGCAACGGCTGATCCGCGGCCGGCTCCGCACGGTCGCCCGCCCGCGGTGTGGACTCAGAGCAGGGCGCGCTCACCTCCAGAGCGAACCGCGCCGCAACTCGGGCACGCCTCGAAGGCGTCCCGTCGGGCCAGATAATCTCGCACCGCCGTCACGAAGGCGGCATGGCTCCAGATCAGTGGCGTCACCGAAAGAGGCGCTCCGGAGAACGGATCCAACTGCTCCGGAAGCAGCCCCGACCCGATCGCCCGCTCCGCGACCCATTCAAGCGGCTCCAGCGCCGCTTCAAGCTCCGCCGGGTTTTCCGCCCGCGCAATGCGCCACCCGGCATGCCAGCACTGCGCGATGAACCACGGGTTGCCGGGCACCCGTTCCCAATCCTGCGTCACCGCATGATAATAATCCCCGCGGTAACGGGCCAGACCACCGACCTCCGTCCGGACCGTCAACGCCTCGATCACCGCCTCGAGCGTGCTCACCAGGCGGGGATCATCCTCCGGCAGCAAGCCGAGGAAATGCAGCCCGAAGAGCGAGCTGTCCGGCGTGTCATCGCGGACCGCCTTCGCGCCCGCGACGCCCGGTTCCGGCGGGATCAGCATGCGCAGGAACCGTCCGCGCTCCTCGTCCCACAGGTGCTCCAGGATGCCGCGCCGGACCTCGTCAGCGGCGCGCCGGTAGCGGGCGACCAGATCCACATCGCCGAACGCCTGCGCGAAGTGCGCCGCAGCGTCCAACCCGGCCCACACCGCCGCGCACGTGAACGTCAGCACACCCCGCCGCTCTTCCCACAGATCCCACGATGGCAACGGCAGGCCGGTCGCGGCGTCCCGATACTCGGCCAGGAAGTCCGCCGCCCGCACAATGAACGCGCGATAGAGCGGCTGCACCTCCTCCACGTTCCGGTACCGCTCGAAGTGCCGCCACAGCGCCCACACGACGAGCCCCGTCTCGTCCTCCTGGATCGGCAGGACCTTCTGCCCCTTCGTATCCACCCACGGGTGCCACGACGACGCGAGTGTACGGTCCGGATTGTACTTGTGGAGGAAGTACCCCTCCTTCTTGATCAGGTGGCCCGCGAAATCGAAGAAGCGCTGCGCGATCGACGGGTAGCCCGCGCGGCTGAACGCGTCCGCGACCAGCGCGCCATCGCGCGGCCACATGTAGCTGTACGTGTCCCGCGCGAACTGCGCAATGTCAGAGTCCGTCGCGGCGATGATCGCCCCACCCTGGTCCACGTGCGTCCGCATCACCAGCAGGCTCGTGCGGTACAGCGAGACCAGCGGTTCCGGGAGCCCCGAGTAGTCGACACCGTGGTGCTCCACCCACAACCGCCAGTACCGCGCCGTCCGCTCGATCAGTGCCGCTGGCCCCTGCGCGCGGATCAACGCGTCGAGCTGGAGCATCTCCCCGTACCGCTCGCCCGCGGCGATCCAGTAGTAGAGCACCTCCTCCCCTCGCCCCTTCACTTCCAGGTCGACCGCGATGGTCGAGTCCACCGACCCCTGCGCGATCGGGTTGCCGCTCAGGATGCCGTCCCCCTCCGCATCCCGCCACGTCCCCTCCGCGCCGTTCACCCGCTTCTTTCCCGTCGCGAACCGCGTCATGCGGAGCTCCGGCTCCTGCCCCGCTCCCATCATGAAGTAGCGGTCCCGCTTGTAGTGCAGGATCGCCCCGAGCTCCGGGTCGTACAGCGCCGTGTCCCCGACCTCACTCCCCGAGATGTAGAAGTCCTGGTGCAGGAAGACGCGGATCAGCCGGCTGTTCTCCCGCAGGTTCCGCACGCGGAGCTCGCGGCAGAACACGTCCACCTCGAAGTCCACCGCATCCCTGCACTCCAGCTCCACCCCCAGCCAGCCGTTCCGCAGCACCGTCCGGCCGACGAGGGTGCCCTCCTGGTAGCCGATCTCGCGTTCCCAGGAGTCGTCGACCCAGTACGTCGCCCCATCCACCCACACACCGAATCGGAAGGGATGGCCCTCGGTGTGGTTCTCCAACCCGATGCGCGGGAAGTATATGTCTCGAATTTGATAGAGGTGATCGAGATTGACGAGGTATCGGCCGTTGCCCAGGACCAGCGATCGCGCCATGACGTTACCGCAACTTCACGGTGGAAACCACGCGCCGGCGTGCCGCATTGCGGGCGCGCTCGGGCGCACGCGGACACACAGAGGGACCGTCCGCAAGGTCACAGCCCGGCGCCCCATGGGTAGTTCCGCTCGAACGCATCCTCGAAATCAAAGACTTCCTCGAAGTCTTCCAGGGCGTCGTCGTCCTGACGGATCAGGACGCCGCAGTCGACGAGCGCGAACACCATCTTGCCGACGTCCGCCGTTTCGCGGATTCCCCAGTACTCCAGCACGGTCCGAGCCATCGGACCGAAGCGCTCGATGGCGAGGTCCCGGACCCCTTCGGCCAGCTCGCGTCCGCTGATGTGCCGCGGCTCGGGCAGCCGCTCGAGCACGTAGTGCAACGCACTGAGGATGAACAGGTAGGCAGTCTCGTGATACGCCGGGTGCCGCTCGCGCAGCCGGCTCATCACGTCCTCGGCGAAGACGATGCCGCTCATGGGAACGTAGACCCCCGCCCGGCCACGCCGGGAACCGACCGGCTGCCGGCACCGCCTCGATCCGACCCGGGCCTCGCCTGCCCGCTCGCCTGATGCATTTCGCGACTCAGCATCAGGGTACGCCTGCTCCTTGCTCTCCGCCGGTCCACGGCCGGCGCTCCCGTTGCCCTCGGGGCGGCGGTCGCGGCGGCCCTGCGGCGGACCGGATCACCATCGCCCCGACGGGCGCGACTCTCCGAAATCTGGCCAAACGACGGTGCGAGCGCCAGATCCACGTCGGCAGGCCACTTCGCCAGCGTCCCGCCAGCCGCGCGGCAGGACCACCGGCCGGCGCCGCGCGTTGCAAGTTCCTCGCCGCGCGGCGCGCGCGGCGGGCCGATCCGCACCGCCCGCCGCGCCGGCGCCATGCCTCCCGTACGCGATGCCTCTACGCCGGCCGGGCCGCCAGCTCCCGCCACCACTCCTCGTAGAGCGGGTGCGCCTCGCACAGCTCCGCGACCTGCCCCGCCACGCGCCGCCGCACGTCCGCGTCATGCGGCGCGGCAAGAACCTCGGCGATCAAGCCGCCGATCCTGCGGAACTCCTCCTCCTTCAGCCCGCGGGTCGTGAGCGCGGCCGTGCCGATGCGGATCCCCGAGGTCACGAACGGCGAGCGCGTCTCCCCGGGCACCGTGTTCTTGTTCACGGTGATGCCTGCGGCGCCCAGTGCCTCCTCCGCCTCCTTGCCGGTCAGCTCGCGGCGCCGCAGATCCACCAGCAACAGATGGTTGTCCGTGCCGCCGCTGACCAGGTCGAAGCCGCGCGCCATCAGCTCGTCCGCGAGCGCCTGCGCGTTCAGCACGACCTGGCGCGCGTAGGCCCGGAACGACGGGTCGAGCGCTTCCTTGAACGCCACGGCCTTGGCCGCGATCACGTGCATCAGCGGCCCGCCCTGCATGCCGGGGAAGACCTGCTTGTCGATCGCCTTCGCGTGCGCTTCCCTGCACAGAATGAAGCCGCTGCGCGGGCCCCGCAGCGTCTTGTGCGCCGTCGACGTGACCACGTCCGCGTGCGGAACCGGGCTCGGATGCACGCCGCCGGCGACCAGCCCGGCGATGTGCGCCATGTCGACGATGAGCACCGCGCCCGCCTCGCGCGCGATCGCGCCGAATGCCTCGAAGTCGATCACCCGCGGGTACGCGGACGCGCCGGCGACGATCACCTTCGGCCTCTCGCGCAACGCGATCTCGCGCACCAGGTCGTAGTCGATGCGCCCGTCCTCCTCGCGCACGCCATAGGCGATCACGCGGTACCAGCGCCCGCTGAAGTTCACGGGCGAGCCGTGGGTCAGGTGGCCGCCGTGAGAGAGGTTCATGCCGAGGAACGCGTCGCCCGGCTCCATGAACGCCATGTACGCGGCCATGTTGGCCTGCGCCCCCGAATGGGGCTGGACGTTCGCGTGCTCGGCGCCGAACAGCTCGCGCGCCCGCTCGATCGCCAGCCGCTCCACGACGTCCACCCACTCGCAGCCGCCGTAGTAGCGACGGCCAGGGTACCCTTCCGCGTACTTGTTCGTGAGAACGGACCCCATGGCCTCGAGGACGGCCGTCGAGACGAAGTTCTCGCTCGCGATCAGCTCGAGCGAGGCATGCTGCCGCTCCGCCTCGCGACGGATCGCCTCGTAGATCTCGGGGTCCGCATCGCGGAGCCCGCGCATCGGTTCGGTCACCTCACACCCTCGTCTTCTGGATCCGGGCGACCTGCTCGATGCGGCGCTCCGCCAGCCGGTCCGCCGCGTCGTGCGTCGGGATGCCCTGCTCCTTGGACAGCTCGAAGAGCTGGAGCAGCGTGTCGTAGATCTCGCCGGCCTTGCGCTTCGCGCGGTCCGGCGACCAGCCGTTCAGCTCGCCGTACACGTTGATCAGGCCGCCGGCATTGATGACGTAGTCGGGTGCATAGAGAATGCCGCGGCGCACGAGCTCGTCGCCGTGGCGCGCTTCCGCGAGCTGGTTGTTGGCCGCCCCTGCGATGATCTCGAAGCGGAACTTCGGGATCGTCTCATCGTTGATGACGGCGCCGAGCGCGCACGGCGCGAACACCTGCGCGTCGACGCCGTAGATCTCGTCCGGCAAGACGGCCTTCGCGCCGAAGTCACGCACCACGCGCGCGACCCGCTCCTCGTCGATGTCGGTCACGATGAGCTTCACGCCCTCGGCCGCCAGGTGGCTGCACAGGTGGTAGCCCACGTGGCCCAGCCCCTGGACCGCGACGGTCAGCCCGGACAGCGAATCGCTGCCATAGCGCTCGCGTGCGCACGCCTTGATGCCGCGGTAGACGCCGTACGCCGTCACGGGAGACGGGTCGCCGGACCGTCCCGCGATGCCCGTCACATACTCCGTCTCCATGTGGACGAAGTCCATGTCTTCGACGCTCGTGCCGACATCTTCCGCCGTGATGTAGCGGCCCTTGAGGGACTCGACGAAGCGCCCGTGCGCACGGAACAGCATCTCGCGCCGCGGCGTCTTCGGGTCGCCGATGATGACCGCCTTGCCGCCGCCCAGGTTCACCCCTGCCACGGCCGCCTTGTACGTCATGCCGCGCGAGAGGCGCAGCACATCGATCAGCGCCTCCCGGTCGGAAGCGTACTTCCAGAAGCGGGTCCCACCCAGCGCGGGCCCCAGTGTCGTGTCGTGGATCGCGATGATCCCGCGGTAGTTGGCCGCCGGCTCGTAGCAGAAGACGACCTGCTCGTGCCCGTACTCGCTGATCAGCTCGAAGATTTCCATCCCCTTCTCCTGGAGTCCGCTGCGCCTCCGCCCTCACCGTGGGGCGCGGCGCATCGAGCCACGTCACTCGCCGCGCACGCCCAGCCATAGGCGCCGCGCGGCCTGCGCTTCACGCCCGGTACAGCTCCCGCACGATCAGCCGGCGCAGCGCCTGGTTCAGCCCGCCGAGGATCTCGGTGGCTTTGGCGTCGCGCATGAGCTTCTCCACGGGATAATCGCGCATGTAGCCGTATCCACCAAACACCTGCACCGCCTGCGTCGCGACCCACATCGCGGCCTCGCTGGCGGCCACCTTGGCCGCGGCGCTCGCCCGCGCATTCGGCGCGGCCGCGGCATGACGGACCAGCGTGGCGGCGCTCGTCGTGCGGATCGCCATGTCCGCGAGCTTGAACTGCATCCCCTCGAACTCGCGGATCGGCCTGCGGAACTGCTCGCGCACGCCCGCGTACTCCACCGCGTGCTCGAGCGCGGCCCGCGCCACCCCGGCCGCGACCGCTGCCACACCCAGCCGGCCGATATCTCCGGCGCCCGGATCCACGACGGCGCCGGCCAGCTCGGCCTCGGGGCCGAGGCGCACGTTGTCGAGCGCGATGGTCACCACCTCGAGCGGCCGGAGCCCGAGCGGCGCGTGGCTCTCGCTCACGCGGACGCCCGGTGTGTCCGCCGGCACGAGCACCGCGCCCGACGCGCCGTCCTGCACCCGCACCCGCGCCACGACGAGCCCCGTCGACGCACCGCGCACCACGCGCGCCAGCACGCCGCGCAGCACGAGCGCATCCGCTTCGTGCTCGAGCGTCGCCGGCGCGTCGTCGTCCGAATCCCAATGCGCCAGCGCCGCCAGCGTCTCACCGCTCGCCAGCGCGGGCAACCAGCGGGCCCTCTGCTCGTCCGCCCCCAACCTCAGGATCAGGTCCGCCGCCGCCGCGTGCCGCGCCACCAGCATCGCCACCGAGGCCTCGCCCCACGCCAGCTCCTCGACCGCGGCGGCGAACGTCGGCGCATCGAACCCCATTCCGCCGTGTTCCTCGGGGATCGCCATCCCGAGGAAGCCCAGCTCCGCGAGCTGGTCGAGCACCGCCGCAGGAATCGTCCGCTCGCGGTCCCACGCCTCGACGTGAGGCCGCAGCTCGCCCGCCGCGAACTCGCGCGCAAGGCCGCGGACCTGGAGCTCTTCTTCGCTCGGCGCGATCGCCGCACGCGTCTCCATCGTCCTCAGTACTGGTAGAAGCCCCGGCCCGTCTTTCGACCCAGCCAGCCGGCTGCGACGTACTTGCGGAGCAGCGGGCACGGCCGGTACTTGTCGTCGCCCAGGTCCCGCTGCAGCACCTCGAGGATCGCCAGGCACGTGTCCAGCCCGATGAGGTCCGCCAGCGCCAGCGGGCCGATCGGCTGGTTCATCCCCAGCTTCATCACCGAGTCGATCTCTTCCGGCCCGGCCACGCCTTCCATCAGGCAGAAGATGGCCTCGTTGATCATCGGCATCAGCACGCGGTTCGAGACGAAGCCGGGCGAATCGCGCACCTCGACGGGCGTCTTCCCCAGCCGCCTGGCCGTCTCGATCACCGCCGATGCCGTCTCATCCGAAGTCTGGAGCCCGCGGATCACCTCGACGAGCTGCATCACGGGCACCGGGTTCATGAAGTGCATACCCACGAACCGATCCGGGTGCCGCGTCAGCGCGGCGAGCTTCGTGATCGAGATCGACGACGTGTTGGACGCCAGGATCCCGTCACCCGCCACCGCATCCAACGCGCGGATCACGTCCGTCTTCAACAACAGGTTCTCGGGCACCGCCTCCACGATCAGCCCGGCGCCCGCCGCGGCATCCATCGCCGTCGCCGTACGGATCCGGCCGAGCGCCTCCTCCCGCGCCTCCGGCGGCAACACCCCTTTCTTGATCTGCCGATCGAGGTTCTTCCCGATGGTCTCGAGCGCCGCGGCCAGCCGGTCCTCGGCGATGTCGATCAGCACCACCTCGTAGCCGTTCTGCGCGAAGACGTGAGCGATGCCGTTGCCCATCGTCCCCGCACCCACGACCGCCACACGATTCGCTTCCGCCATGCTCCTGTCTCCTCTCAGCCGCCTACGGCCGCCCATCCACCAGCGGCCGGAGCGCCTGCATCTCCGGTGCTTCCCTCAGCATCTTCAGCCGCACCACGGCCAGCAGCGCGAGGGCGAAGCCCAATGTCCCCACCAGCCCGGCTTCAGGCCCGAACCCGCCGCCCGTGACCCAGTCTGGCCCGCGGACGACCGGCTCGTACAGCGGCGTGTCCAGCACCTCCAGCCCGCTCACGGGCAGGTCCAGCACGCTGGCCATCGTCCAGTTCCAACCCAGGTGCACGGCCGTCGCGAACCACAGACTGCGCGTCCGCAGGTACGCGACCGAGAGCAGGACCCCGGCGAGGAAGATGTTGACCAGCGCGAACGCGCTCGCGCCGGGGTTCCCCACGTGCGCCAGGGCGAACGCCGCGCTCAACGCCACCGTCGCGACGACCGGGCCCAACGCCTCGACCAGCACCTGGAACGGGTAGCCGCGGAACAACGCTTCTTCCGCGGCGGCCGGCAGCGCCAGGGCCAGCAGGGCGCCCAGCAACGCCACGGCGTACGCCCCTACACTGCCCGCATCGGGCCGGTACTCGAGCCAGCCCGCCAGCGCCAGTGCCGCGGCAAGGAGGACCAGCGGCCCACCCCCGACCGCGAGCCCGGCCAGCACCTCGCGCGCGGTGCTCGACGTCCACGCGAACCCCAGCGCGCCGGGCCGCCGACGCTCGAGCCAGCCGAGCAACGACCAGCCGGCGCCCAGCGCGGCGCCGAGCGTCGCGATGCCCTGCCCAACCAACCCGCTCGCGCCGCGCGCCGCACCGCCAAACAGCCCCGCCAGCGACGCGAACACGAACAGGAGCGCCGCAAACAGCAGGAGGAACAGCAGGATCCTCCACCCCGCGCGGAGCCGGCCCCCGCTGACGAACACACGCCGCACGGCGGTGCCCACCCACGAAAAACCCCCGGGTCACAGCGACCCGAGGGTCCGAACTTCCAGCCCGGTTCCCGTAAGCGCTCCGAGCGCGAGCGGCAGCGCCAGTACCCGTTCCACTACCGTCCCCACCACCGCCATCTCAGATCCGCTCCACCGAGAGGGCTACGGCATCGCCGCCGCCGAGGCAGAGGGTGGCGAGGCCGGTCTGCCCACCGCGATCCCGAAGCGCGTACAGCAGCGTCGTCAGGATGCGCGCGCCCGATGCGCCGATCGGGTGACCCAGCGCGACTGCGCCGCCGTGGACGTTCACCCGGTCCCAATCCCAACCGAGCTCCTTGCCGTCCGCCAGCGCCTGCACGGCGAACGCCTCGTTCGCCTCGATCAGGTCGTAGTCCCCGATCGTCTTCCCTTCCTTCTCCATCACGCGCCGCACCGCGCGCACGGGCGCGAAGAACAGCTCACGCGGCGCCACCGCGCCCGTCGCGTACGCGTTGATGCGGGCGAGGATCTCGAGGCCGTGCGCCTCGGCGTACTCCTGGCTGGTGATCACCAGCGCCGCCGCGCCGTCGTTCAGGCCCGGCGAATTGCCGGCCGTCACCACCGGCGTCTCGACCTCCGGCGGCATGTCCCTGGTGAACGCGGGCGGGAGCTTCGCCAGCGCTTCCATCGACGTGTCCCGGCGCGGCGGCTCGTCCTCGTCGACGACCGTGGAGCCCCGACGGCCCGGCACTTCGACGGGCACGATCTCCGCCCGGAACTTGCCTGCATCCTGTGCGGCGATCGCCTTGCGGTGCGAGGCCAGCGCGAACGCGTCCGCCTCCTCCCGGCTGATCCCCGCCTTCCACGCGGTGTACTCCGCGTGCCCGCCCATGTGACAGTCCACGAAGCTGCACCACAGCCCGTCGTGGATCAGTCCGTCCACCAGCGTCTGGTTCCCGAACTTCACGCCCTGCCGGTAGCCGCGCAGGTAGTAGGGCGCGTTGGACATGGACTCCATCCCGCCAGCCAGCATCACGCGTGCGTCGCCGGCCTTGATCGCCTGCGCCGCCAGCATCACGGCCTGGAGCCCGGAGCCGCACACGCGGCTCACGGTCATCGCGCCCACCGTCTCCGGCACGCCGCCCCGCATCGCGGCCTGCCGCGCAGGCGCCTGCCCGAGCCCCGCCGACACGACGTTGCCCAGGATTACGTCATCGATCTCGCCGGGATCGATCCCGGCTCGCTCGATCGCGGCCCGCACCGCAACGCCCCCCAGCTCCGTCGCCGAGAGCGGGCTCAGCCCGCCCATGAACCGGCCGATCGGTGTCCGCGCAGCGCTCACGATGACGGGAGTGTTCCGCGGATCCGCCATGATCTCTCCTTTCGCTACGGCGCCGGCCCACAGCCGGCCCGCGCCGGTAAGATACCCCGCGCCTCGCGGGGCGGGAAGGGCGCCGCCCATGGGGCGCCCGTGGCCGCGCTAGACCACGAAACGCAGCACCGCCATCGCGGGCCGCAGGCGCACGCGGTCCAGCAGCAGCGCGCCGATCGCGCGCCTGCGCAGGCTGGCGTAGCTCTGCCGCCCGGCCAATACGTTCGCGAGCATCCGTCGCATCCGCGGGCTCTCGCGGCAGACCTCGATCATCGCGCGCGTGAACCCGTGACGGTAGAACCGGCTCGCGTAGCGGTGCGCGATCCGCAGCTCGCGCAGCACCTCATCGCGGAGCCGGGCGGGATACCCTGCGAGCGTGCCCTCCTCGAGCAGCGCGCGCGCAGCCAGCTCGCCCGAGCGGAGCGCGTAGTGGATTCCCTCCCCCGTGATCGGATCCACCAGCCCGGCCGCATCACCGCACAGCGCCCAGCGCGGGCCGCCGAAGAGCTCCGGCCTCCGATGGTCCCCCCGGCGCAGCAGCGGGATCGGGTGGCCGTACGCCGGGTGGTCCCCGCTCGCGCCCGCCTCCGCCATGTGCTCCAGCAGCACCGACTCGAGCGCTCCCCGCGCCACGCCAGGCTCGAGGTGACACACGCCGACCGACGCCCTCTCGCCCCGCGGGAACTCCCAGATGTAGCCGGGGAGCCCATCCCGGAAGCTCACGACCAGCTCCGGCGCCGCGTCCCGCGGGATCGGGACGAACCGCCCGCGCGTCGGTGTCTGCACCGGCTGCAGTTTGGGCGAGAGCAGCCGCCGTATGCGCGAGGATGCGCCATCCGCGCCGATGACGAAGCCGACGTCGTGGCTGCGGCCTTCGTCGTCCACGAGCCGGAACCCGGTGGGCGTCGGGCTCGCCTCGCGGATGCGCCGCGGCACGTGGCGCGCGCCCGCCGCCACCGCGCGCTCGAGCTGGAAGCGCGACAGAATGCGCCGATCCACCAGCAGCAGCGGCGCCGCGGCCTCGATGTCCAGCTCACCGGCGCCCGGCGCGACCAGCCGCGCGCGCTCCACCCAGCGCCCCTCCGGGCCCAGCTCGCGCAGCTCCGGGAAGTGGTCCAGCGCGTGGATCGGGATGCCGCCGCCGCAGGCCTTCTCCCACGGCGCCCGCGGGTCGAACAGCAGCACCTTTCGGCCGCCCGCGGCGAGCACCTCGGCCGCGCGCGCGCCTGCCGGCCCGGCACCCACCACCGCGACCAGCCCCCCGGCCCCCTCGCCCACCACGCCGGGTGCGACCTTCGGCCGACCGGGCATGGCTCCTCCCGCGCTACGGTTCGGGGACCAGCGTGGGCCGCTCCTCCGCCGGATCGAGCGTGCCCCAGGCCACCGCCGGGTCGTGCTCGAAGACCAGCAGCCAGCCCTCCTCGCGCGCCCGCGCGAGCAGCCACCGCTTGGTCTCCAGCGTCACCAGCGGCTCCACGTCGTAGCCCATGATCCACGGCAGCGGCAGGTGCGCGGACGTCGGCACCAGGTCCGCCAGGAAGCACGCCGTCTGCCCTTCCGAGTGGAGCACCACCGACTGGTGGTGCGGCGTATGGCCCGGCGTCGGCACCACCCGCACGCCGGGGACGACCTCGTGCTCCCCGCTCACCAGATCGAAGCGCCCCGCAGCGTGCACAGGATCGAAGTTGTCCGGCAGATAGCTCGCCCGCACGCGCTCGTTGCGCGAGTGCGCCCACTCCCACTCGCCCGCCTGCACCACGTAGCGCGCGCGAGGGAACGAGAGCCGGACCACGCCTTCCGCATCGCGGTACGTGTTGCCGCCCGCGTGATCGAAGTGCAGGTGCGTGTCGACGACGACGTCCACGTCCTCCGGCGCGAAGCCCGCGTCCCGCAACGCATCCTCAAGGCGCGTCGGCGACCCGGCGTTGTCGATGCCGTAGATGTCGCGGAACTTCGCGTTCTCCTTGTTGCCCACGCCGTTGTCCACCAGCACCAGCGCGTCCGGCGTCTCGATCAACAAGCAGCGCAAGGCGAGCGGGATACGGTTCCGTTCATCCGCCGGGATCCGTTTCTCCCACAGCGGCTTGGGCACCACGCCGAACATCGCCCCGCCATCCAGCCGCTGGAGCCCCGCTTCCAGCGCGTGCAGGCGGAACCGCCCCAGCGAGCGGGTACGCCGCAAGGGTAGGTCGGCCGCGACCTGCGGAAGCTGCACCACTCCACGCTCCTTCATCCAATTGCCCTCGCCCTGGCCCTCTTTACGCCGAATCCATCGACCGCGGCAGCGACGAGCGCCTGCGCCGGCGCGGCGCGCGGCGCCGCAGCAGTGCCTCGAGCGCCGCCCAGCCCATGATCTCCCGTTCCTCGAGCCGCTCGAACAGCCGGCGCAGCAGTTCTACCGTGGCGCGCGCGTCCCCGTACGCGCGGTGCCGCGCCTCGTTCTCCACGCCGAAGTATTCCGTCAGCGCGTCCAGCGAACGGTGCCGCACCTCCGGCACGACGTGCCGCGACAGCCGCACCGTGCACAGCACCTTTGCCTCCGGCGCGCGGCCCGTCGCCCATTCCAGCTCCCGGCACAGGAACCCCCAGTCGAACGCCGCGTTGTGCGCCACGAAGACCCGCCCCGCCAGCAGCCGGTGCACGTCTTCGGCGATCTCGCAGAACCGCGGCGCGCCCGCCACCATCTCCTGCGTGATGCGTGTCAGCGCCGTGATGTACGGCGGGATCGGCCGCTCCGGGTTCACCAGCGTCTCGAACGACTCGAGCACCCGCCCCGTGCCGTCGATGCACCACGCCGCGATCTCCGTGATGCGATGCCCCCGGTACACCGACCCGCCCGTCGTCTCGACATCCACGACGACGTACTCCAGCGACCGCAGCGGCACATCGTCCGCCGGCGCGGTCCCGGCGCCGTTCTCCGAGGCCTGGCCGTCCAACTCCGGCGAATCAGGGAGCGAACCCCTCGCCCCTGCCCTCGCCCGGGCGGAGGGGCCAGGGGGGTGGGGTGCCCCGGCTCCCGGCAACGGCAAGTCGAGCTGCTCGCCGAGCCGGATGCGCGCCACGCGTCCTCGCCGCTCCGGATCGCCCGTCACCAGATGTCCTCGCGGCGAACCGGCAGAGTCATGCACCGTGCCCCACCGCCCCCGCGTACCAGCTCAGCGCCGTCGAACGTGATGACCGCCTTCTCGTCTTCCTCGATCTCTGCCTCGCCCGTCAGGAAGTCCAGGCCGGAGACGATGCGGTACCCCGCCTCCCGCTCCATCTCCGCATACGTCATCTCGTTGCGCGAGTAGCCGAGCACCAGTCCCGGACGGACCGCCACGAAGTTGCAGCCGCTGGACCACTGCTCACGCTCCTGGAACACGCGCTTCGAGCCGCCGCAGAAGATCGGCTCGAGCGGCAGCCCCACCTCTCGCAGCGCAGCGAACAGGTTCGGCATCTCCCGCATGCCCTTCCGGCCTGCGTGGTAGTGCAGCACGCTGCAGCGCCTCGGCCCGATGAACGCTGGCGGGAAGATGACGCAATGATCCCGATCCACCATGGTGAAGATCATGTCCAGGTGGATCATCGCCCGGTCGGTCGGCAACACCACCAGCAGGATGTCTTCGATCCCCACCTGCTTGACCAGCCGCTCCGCGATCGCGTCGAACGCCCCGGGGCTCGAACGCTCCGACAGCCCCATGATCACCAGGTCGGGACGCAGCACGTGCAGGTCCCCGCCCTCCAGCGTGTACCCCGCCCGGCGCTCCTCGCTGCCATCGTAGATCAACGTCTTGCGCTGGAGCTTGGGGTGATACGTGAAGAGAGCCTTCATCAGGATCTCTTCCGTCCACCGCACCGTGTAGCGCATCGAGCCGATCACCACGCCGTCGCCCACGACCATCGCCGCATCGCGCGTGAAGAACAGGTTCGGCAGAGGTGGGAGCTCGTAGCTGGCCACGTTCAGGATCTTCTGCAGCGGCCCCTCTTCCACCTCACGTCCCTCGATGAACAACGCGACCAGCTCCGCAGCCGGCAGCTTCACCAGCTCCCGCGCCAGCGGCTCCGACTGCGCCACGTCCATCACCCGCCCGATCAGGAACTTCCTCACCTCCGCCTCATCCACGATCTCCTCGAGCAGGTCCCGCACCTCGTACACCTCGCTGAACCGCGAGAGGATCGCCTTGAACCGGTGGTGCTCCCGCCGCGCTTGCTCCAGATCGATGATGTCGTCGTACAGGAAGTCTTCCCGCGTCGCCGGCGTCACCGCCAGCACCTCCGGGCCCGGCGTGTGGCAGATCACCGCCCGTAACGGGCCGATCTCCGACGTGACGTGAACGTGCGAACTATCCATTCGCCTCAGCTCCGATCTGCACGCGTGCCCCGCCGCTTGCCACCACTCCGCTCCCCGTTCGACAACGCGTACGACAGTCCCTCCAGTTCCACCGTCATGTTCACGCTCTTCAGCGTGACCTCCGGCGGCACGTCCAGCTTCGTCGGCGCGAAGTTCAGGATCCCTCGCACGCCCGCCGCCACCACCCGGTCCACCACGCCCTGCGCCGCCTCCGCCGGCACCGCGACGATCACGATCTCGATCCCCTCGGCCCGCAGCACGTCCTCCAGATCCTCCACCGGAAGCACCTGCAGCCCGTTCCACCACTGCCCCACCTTCCGCTCGTCCGCGTCGAATACCGCGACGATGTGGAATCCTTGCCGCCGGAAGTCTTGATACCCGAACAGAGCCGAGCCGATCTTCCCCGCCCCCACCAGCGCCACCCGCCAGTGCCGCCCGAGGCCCAGGATCGCGCGCAGCCGCTCCAGCAGGTCAGGCACCGCGTACCCCAACCCTCGCTTGCCGAATGTCCCGAAGAACGACAGGTCCTTCCTCACCTGTGCCGCCGTCGTGCCCCCCCGCCGCGCCAGCTCCTCGCTCGACACGGTGCTCAGCCCCTGTTCGTTCAGCTCGTTCAGAATCCGGAGATACAGCGACAGGCGGGTGACGGTGGAGTCTGAAACCTTCTTCATCGCGCCGCGACTCCCAGCTCACGGGCGTCTTTGTGAATGCTTTCACAAATAACCTACCCGCACCACTCCGACGCGTCAATGCCGAACTGCATGTGAGCACACACCACCGCCGTTGCCGTGACGCGATGTCCACGGCGCCACGCACGTGCGGCGGCATGTGAGCGGCCGGCGGCGGGTTATGAGGGAACGGGGGGAGTGGCGGCGTCCGCTGCGGCTGCCGCGCGCCGGCCCTCCGCCTCGTCGACGCGGCCCAAGAGGAGCATGCCGCTGATGAAGAAGGCAATGAGGGCGAGGATCCCGAACCGGCTGGTGCCGGTGAGCATGCCCACGAGGCCGAAGAGGGCCGGGCCCATGATGCCGGCGAAGCGCTCGGACACGCTGAAGAAGCCAAAGAATTCGGAGGATCTCGCTCGGGGGATCATGGCGGCATAGAAGGAGCGGCTGAGAGCCTGCGCGCCGCCCTGGACGAGGCCGACCATGAACGCGAGCGCCCAGAAGTGCCACGCCTCGCTGACGAAGTAGCCGAAGATGGCGATGAGCGTGTAGACCCAGAGGGCGAGATAGATGCCGCGGCGCGTCCCGATGCGGCTGGCAAGGGCGCCAAACAGGAAGCTGAAGGGGATTCCGACGAACTGCACGAGGAGCAGAGCGCCGATCAGGGTCCCCTGTCCCAGGCCGAGCTCGGTCCCGTAGATCACCGCGAGCCGCTGGATCGTGTGGATCCCATCGATGTAAAGCCAGAACGCGAGGAGGAACTTGAATGTCTCGCGGTACTGGCGGATCTCGCCGAACGTCTCGCGCAGCCTGCCGAAGGCGGCGGTGACGGGGTTCGCGCCGAGCGCTTCCCGCGCCTCCACGCGTCTGGGTGGCTCGGGCACGTTGCGAAAGACCGGGATGGAGAAGACGAGCCACCAGACCGCGACGCTGAGGAAGGAGGCGCGGCTGGCAACGGCCGCGTCGGCGAAGCCGAACAGCGTGGGCTTCGCGATCATGAGGGCGTTGATGGCGAGCAGCACGCCGCCGCCCAGGTAGCCGAGCGCGTAGCCCGCCGTGGAAACGCGGTCGATCTCGTGCGCGCGTGCGATGTGCGGCAGGAGCGAATCCGCGAACACGAGGGATCCGGTGAACCCGATGCTGCCGACGAGGTAGAGCGACGATGCGAGCAGCCAGTCGCCGCGCTGCACGAGGTACAGGCCGGCGGAGGCGATGACGCCCACCAGCATGAACGCGGCGAGGAATCGCTTCTTGGCGCCGAGATAGTCGCCCATCGCGCCGAGCACGGGCGCCATGACGGCGATGACGGCGAGCGCGATCGAGTTGGTGTAGCCCCAGTACGCCGTGGCCTGCACGGGGCTGAGGTCGCCGGCGGCGACGCGGCTGTAGTAGATGGGCAGGACCGCCGCGCCGATGGTCGTGATGAACGCGGAGTTCGCCCAGTCGTACATCGCCCAGCTCCGCAGCTCCTTGCGCTGGAGGCCGAGGGCGGCGAGCAGGCGCGCGGCGCGGCCCGGCGGGGCTGTGGCCACGGTCGTCGTCTCCATCACGTGTCCCACTCCGGTCCTGTGCCTGCGTCCACCACGCGCGGGTAGCCTCTCTTCCTCAGCGCGCGGGACAGAGCGATGAACTCGTCCGGCGAGAGCGTTTCCGGGCGCCGGTCCAGCGTGATGCCGGTCTCCTCCGCCACGGCCTCGAGATCCTGGGGATCCACCCGATACTCCCCTGCGGAGCGGAGGATCTTCTGGAGTTGCTTGCGGCGCCAGCCGAAGGCGGAGCGCGTAAGCGTGCGCAGGTCGGCTTGCTCCTCGGGTGAGAGCCGTGGCGGCCGGTGCGGCGTGATCAGGATCACCGTCGAGTCCACGTCCGGCACGGGTCGGAACGCCCCGCGGCCCACGTGGAAGAGCCGCTTCACGTCCGCTACGGTCCGCATGCCCACGCTGAGCGCGCCGTAAGCCTTCTCGCCGGGCGCGGCGAGGATCCGGTCCGCGACCTCGCGCTGCACCATCACGACGATGCGCTCCGCACGCAGTCCCGACTCGAGCAGGCGGAAGAGCAGCGGCGACGTGATGTTGTACGGAATGTTGCCGACGATCTTGACGCGGTCGGGATCGTGCACGAGCGCGCGCAGATCGGTCTCCAACGCGTCGCCGTGCACGATGGTGACGCCCGTTGCGTTCTCGAACTCGGACTGGAGCGCGGCGGCCAGGTCGTCGTCCTTCTCGATGGCGACGACGCGCTCGGCCTGCGCGGCGAGATGCCGCGTCAGCGCGCCGGTGCCGGGGCCGATCTCGAGCACCTCGTCCTCGGGCCCGAGCTCCAGCGCCGCCACGATCCTGCGCTGGATGTTGGGGTCGACCAGGAAGTTCTGGCCCAGCGAACGTTTGGCCCGCACGATCGTGTCAAGCGCGCAGGAGGACGGCCGTGCGGTCATCCGGCGGCACGGCCGTCTTCGCATTCCGGGTGAGGGCGAACAGGTGCTCCAGGATCTCGGCGGGTGGCCGGTCACGCCAGCGCACGACCTCCGCCACCAGCGCGGCCTCGCCCGCCACGCCGCCGCCCGCGAACGCGTCGGACAGGCCATCGGTGAAGAGGCAGAGCAGGTCCCGCCCCTGCACCCACTCGCTCACGGCCTCGCCGTACTCGGGCAGGACGACGGTCCCGAGCGCCGGGCTGGTCGCGCCCAGCCGGATCGCGGCGCCATCCTCCCGGATCCGGAACGCCTGCGGGTGCCCCGCGTTGGCGTACACGAGGCGCCCGCCGTGCGCGTCCAGCACGCCGTAGAACAGCGAGACGTACATCTCGGTCGTCTCGAGCTCGTCGATCAGTGCGGCGTGCACGCGCGCAACCACCTCACCCGGCGGCCGCGCCTCGAGCGCGTAGATCGCGGCAGCGCTGATCGTGAGCGCCATGATCAGCGAGGCCGAGAACCCGTGGCCGGACACGTCGCCGATCAGCACGCCGAGCCGGTCGTCGGAGAGCGGGAACAGGTGGTAGAAGTCTCCGCCCACGGACTCGGCCGGTGCGCAGCGCGCGGCGATCTCCGCCGGGGTCGCGAGCTGCGAGACGTCGGGCAGCAGCTTGAGCTGGAGGTCGTGCGCCAGCTCGAGCTCGCGCTCGAACCGCTGGCGGCGCAGGCTCTCCTGCATGAGCCGCTGCGTCTCGAGCGCGGCGCCCACCTGGCTGGCGATCGCCGTGAGCAGGCGCGTGTCTCCCGCGTCGAACGGCTCGTCCGTTCGCCGGCCCACCAGGTTGATCACGCCAATGGTCCTGGCCGCGCCCTCAGGCGGCCTGTAGTGGATCGGGACGGACAGGAACGGCTCGCGGCCGCGCGGGGGCGGCTCCACGCGCGCGCCTCGCGGCAGCGAGGTGGCGCGTTCGATGTTGAGGGCCTTGCGTTCGCGGAATACGCGCGCGGTCACCGAGTTCGGGTCGTCGGGCGAGATCGGCCCGCTCAGTCCATCCTCGCCGACCGCGGCGATCAGATGCAGGCGGTCGTCCTCCGGGTCGTAGACCCAGAGTGACGCGCGGCGCGCGCCGAGCACGTCCGCGACCTCACCGAGGATGCGCTGCCCGGCGACCGGCAGTGAGATGACCGACCCGAGCGTCTCACTGATCGAGTACAGGAGGTTGATTTCTTCGTAGCGCTCGCCGAGCTCCTCTGCGGCCAGGCGAGTCTCGGTCTCGTAATTGAGGAACTGCGCGACCGCCTCGAGGAGGAACTCGATGTCGCCGTCGGGAAGCGCGCCGCCCTCGATCTCGAGCTCGAACACGCCGTCGCTTCCGGGGACGCTCCGGGCCGCGGGTCCGGGCCCCTCGGCGGCGGCGCCCTCCGGCGGGTACACACACGACCAGCCGTTCTGGTGCGCGGCCCACAGCCGGATGTCCACGCCCTCGTGCGTGCGGCGGAACGCGTCGAGCAACGCGCCCACGCCGGAGGCTGAACCGTGGACGGGCTCGGCGCCGCGCACCGTGCTCACTGCGATGCCCGACTGCGGTTCGCGCGCGAGCCCGCGAGCAGCACCATCGTGATGGAGTTGCCTCGCTCGTTGAACTCGACGCGATCCATCAACTTCCGGATCAGGAAGATCCCTCGGCCACACGGCCGGGAGCGGTTGCCGGGCAGCGTTGGGTCGCCGACCGTCTGCGGGTCGAACCCGCATCCCTCATCGGTCACGCGGACCGTCACTTCGTCGGCGCTGACGTTCGCTTCGACGCGCACGCGCTTCGCCGGATCGCGGCCGTTGCCGTAGAGCATCGCGTTGGCGAGCGCCTCTGTCACGCCGACCCTGAGGTTCAACCGCAGCCGGTCGTCGTCGAAGCCCGCCTCGCGGCATCGGTTCACGAGCTGCTGCACCGCGCGGCTGATGGCGCGCAGGTCGTTCGGCAGCTCGACGCTGTAGTCTACCTTCATCTCGGTCCTTGGCTCCTGGCCGCCCGCATTGCCCGGGCAGCGCAGCGCATGCGCCGCCCGGGCCGCGGGCGCCCCTCCGTCCAGCCGGGGCGCCGGACTCCCTGAAATCTAAGGGGTGGAGGGCAGGACCAACAGCGTCAGAAGGAGGCGAGCGCCTCCTCCCGGCTGTTCGAGATGTGGAAAAGGGTGTCCAGCTTCGTCAGCTCGAACAGGGTCCGAAGGTCGTCGTTGAGGCTGGCCAGGCGCAGCTCGCCGCCCTGCTCGCGAATCTTCTTGGACAGGCTGACCAGCACGCCGAGGCCGGACGAGTCAATGTAGCCCGTCTTGGCGAAGTCGATCAGGAACTTGCGTGCGCCGCCCTCGAGCTCCTGGAGCACCTTCTGCTTCAGCTCCTGGCGGTTGCCGACGATGAGCTGGCCCTCGACGTCGATCGTGACGACGTCGCTCTCCTTCTTCACGTGGAAGTTCATGGCTCCCTCACGCGGTCGTGGGTCCCGGCGGATACCCGCCGTGCGGGCAAGTTCGGTGCCGTCTGCCGCCGGCGCAACCGGTGCGCGCCAGGGCCGGCGGGCGCCTCACGCCAGCAGCGCGGTGATGCACGCCACGTGGACGATGTCGTCCACGCTCGCGCCGCGGGAGAGGTCGTTGCAGGGCCGGGCCAGCCCCTGCACGATCGGCCCCAGCGCCTCCGCCCGGGCCAGCCGCTGCACCAGCTTGTAGGCGATGTTCCCCGCGTCCAGGTCCGGGAAGACCAGCACGTTCGCGGTCCCCGCCAGCGCCGAGTCCGCCGCCTTCCGTGCCGCGACGTCCGGGATCAACGCCGCGTCCGCCTGGAGCTCGCCGTCCGCCGCCACATCGGGCATGCGCTCGCGGAACAGCGTCAGCGCGTCACGCATGCGCTGCACGCTGGCGCCATCCGCGCTGCCCTTCGTCGAGTACGAGAGGAACGCGACACGCGGCTCGTCACCGACGATCTTCCGGCGTGCTTCCACCGCCGCCTGCGCGATGTCCGCGAGCTGCCGCGCCCCGGGCTCGGGAACCACGCCCGCGTCCGTGAACGTCAGCACTTCCGGATCCGCCGTCCCGCGGAACGGCGGCACCACCATGTAGAACGAGGACGAGATCGTCTCGATCCCGGGCGCCGGGCCCACACACCACAGCGCCGCACGCAGCACGTCCGACGTCGTGTACGCCGCGCCCGCGACCGATCCGTCCGCCTCGCCGGTGGCCACCATCATCGCCGCGAAGTACAGCGGATGGCTCACCCGCTCCAGAGCCTCCGCGCGCGTCATGCCCTTGTGCTTCCGGCGCTCGAACAACTGGGCCGCGTAGTGCTCGCGCCGGCCATCACGCGCCGGGTCCAGGACAATGACGCCGTCGCCATCTCCCTCCGCAGCGTCCACCGCCCGCCGAAGCTCATCCGGTTGCGAGCCCAGCAAGATGACCTGCATCACGCCCGCTCGCTGGAGTCGGGCGACGGCGTGGATGGTGCGCTCGTCGTGGCCTTCCGCGAAAACGATGCGACGCTTCAGCGCCGCCGCGCGCACCGGAAGCTGTTCGAGGAACGCGCTCATGTTCCGCGACGCACGCTCGCGTACTTCTCGTTCAGCCGCGCCAGCACCGGCGGGGCGACCAGGTCGCTCACGTCGCCGCCCAGCGACGCGATCTCGCGCACGAGCGACGCGGACAGGAACGAGTACTGCACGTCGGGCGCCAGGAACAGGGTTTCCACTTCCGGCCAGAGCTGCCGGTTCATCAGCGCCATCTGGAACTCGTACTCGAAATCCGAGACCGCCCGCAACCCGCGGATGATCAGCGGTGCGCCCTGGCTGCGCGCGAACTCCACCAGAAGCCCCCCGAACTCCTTCACCTCGACCCGCGGCTCGTCCGCAAAGACCTCGCGGATCATTTGGACCCGCTCCTCGACGGTGAAGAGCCCGTGCTTCGCCTGCGTGGCCCGATGCGCCACGGCCACGATGATGCGGTCCACGAAGCGCAACCCGCGCCGTACGATGTCTTCGTGGCCGTTCGTGATCGGGTCGAACGAGCCGGGATAGATCGCGACGCGCCGCGTCGTTTCACTCATTCCGGTGCCGGGATCATGGTAAGCGCCGTGTCGCCGTAGCGCCGCGTCCGCTGTCCGGGCGTCTCCGGCAACGCTTCCTTTGCGCCGTGCTCGATCCAGAGCTGGCGCGCGAACGGCCGCCGTGCGAACTGTCGCACCAGCTCGGCTGCGAGTTCCTGCCCATACGGCGGGTCGGCGAGGGCGAGGTCGAAGGCGAACGGCTCGAGACCGGCGGCGTACGCCAGCGCGTCTCCGCGCACCACCTCCGTCTGCTCCTCCGCGCCGAGCTTCTCGATGTTCGCGCGCAGCGCCCGCAGCGCGCGCCCCGCCTTCTCGACGAACACGACCCGGGCCGCTCCGCGCGACAGCGCCTCCAGGCCGAGCGCGCCGGAGCCGGCGAACAGGTCCAGGACCGTCGCGCCGGGCAGCTCCGGCTGGAGCGCGCTCATCCACGCCTCGCGCACGCGGTCCGTCGTCGGTCGCGTGTGCCGACCGGGCGGCGCCTCGATGCGGTGCCCGCGCCAGCGCCCGGCGATGATCCTCATCGCCCGCTCAAGCCCCGCCGCGGCCGGTTCCGGCCACGGGCGCCCTCGAGCGCCGCGAGCGGCGCGCTCACCCGGCCTCGGGTCCCGCCGCGGGCCGCAGGTCCACGATGCGCGCCTGGAGCGTGGTCCGGTCCCCCCAGCGGTCCTCGTGGAGCTGGAACGCCACGTCGATCGGCCCACGGTTCACGTCCACGTGCTTCAGCCACTCCGCCATGCGGAACCCGATGGCGCTCAGCCGCGCACCGTCCTGCGCGAGCTGGAGCTTCAGGTGTCCGCCGCCCACCACGCGCGGATAACCCGCCACGGAGACGCCTCGCGCGGCGAACACCGGCGCCGGGTTGCCCACGCCGAACGGGCCGAAGTGGCGCAGGTACCGGTACAGCTCCTGGTTCGCTTCCGGCAGCCGCACGTCGAGGTCCACTTCCACCTCCGGCACCAGGTCCTCGGGGCTCAGCGACGCCCGCGCCCGCGCGTTGAACGCTTCGCGGAACGCATCGATCCGATCCGGCCGGATCTCCAGTCCCGCGGCGTACTTGTGTCCGCCGTACCGCTCGAGGTACCCGCTGCATGCGCGCAGCGCGTCGTACAGGTGGAACGCAGGGATCGAGCGCGCGCTTCCCCGCGCGTGCCCGCCATCCGGTGCAATCGCGATCAGGATCGTCGGCCGGTGGATGCGTTCCACCACCCGCGATGCGACGATCCCGATCACCCCCGGGTGCCAGCCCGACGCGGCCAGCACGACGGCATAGTCACGCTCCGGGTCGTAGCCGCGCTCCAGCATCTCGAGCGCCTCGCGCAGCGTCTCCCGGTCCGTGATCTGCCGTTCCCGATTGTCCTGCTCGAGCCGCTCCGCCAGCGGCTCCGCCTCCGCCTCGGACTCCGCCAGCAGCAGCCGCACGCCCCACGACGCCTCGCCCATCCGCCCCACCGCGTTGATGCGGGGGCCGAGCATGTGGCTGACGTGGCTCGCCATGAGGAACGCGCGGTCCGCGAGCCCCGCGCGCCGCACGAGCGCGCGCAGCCCCGGGTTTCGCGTCACCGGCAGCACGCGCAGCCCGTAGCGCGTCAACACGCGGTTCTCGCCCCGGAGCGGCGCGAGATCGGCGATCGTCGCGATCGCGACCAGATCCAGGTAGTACCAGAGCTCCGCCGGCGGCTGCCCACGCGCAGCCCACAGCGCCTGACAGACCTTGAAGGCGACGCCGGTGCCAGCCAGCGCCTTGTCGGGGTAGGGGCAGTCCGGGCGGTTCGGATTGATCGCGGCGACCGCGGGTGGGAGGTCGGGGCCCGGCGTGTGATGGTCGGTGACGATGACGTCGATCCCGGCCGCGTTCGCGGCGGCGACCGCGTCGTGTGCGAGGATCCCGCAATCGCCCGTGAGGATCACACGCGCGCCCGCCTGAACGGCGGCCGCAACCCCGGCGGGCCCGAGGTCGTATCCGTCCACGAGGCGGCGCGGCACGAACGGCACCACCCGGCCGCCCAGCCGCCGCAACACCTGCGTGTACAGCACGGTCGCGCAGATCCCGTCCACATCGTAGTCGCCGTGGACGAGGATCGTCTCACCACGGTCCAGCGCGCGAGAGAGCCGCTCGATCGCCGGCTCCATCCCCGCAAGCAGCCACGGATCATGCACGCCGTCGAGCCGCGGCCGCAGGAAGCGCTTGGCCTCGTCCGGCACGGCGTACCCGCGCTGGACCAGCAGCCGGCAGAGCGGCTCCGGCAGCCGCAGCGCCTCGGCCAGACGGCCGACCGCGACCGTGTCCACCGCCGCCCCACGCCGCACCCAACGACGCGCCGGAGCGGGCACCATCACCGATGGGCTCATGGCGCCAAAGCTAGCGGTCCCCGCGCGACGCGGGCAAGTGAAAAATGGGCCGCGTCCCTCTCCTGGAACGCGGCCCTCAATCCTCCGGGTACAGGATCACGCCGCACACTTCGCAGCGGTGCAGCGATCCTCCCCGTCGAATCTCCACCTGCTGCTGGATCGGCACGATGCTGAAGCAGTGGCCGCACGCGCCATCCGGCAGGAGCTTCGCCAGCACCATCCTGGTCCGGCCGGCTCGCACCCGCTCGTAGAGCCGGAGTGCCCCGGCATCGAGACGCAGCGCGTGGTTCTGCCGGCGGTCGCGCAGCACCGCGAGCGCGTCCTCAGCGCCCGCTCGCTCTTCCTCCAGCGCCTGCCGCTTCGGCTCCGCCTCCGCGCGCATCTTCGCCAGCTCCCGCTCCAGCTCCTCCAGCTTCAGCTCGGTGCGCGTCACCTGCTCCATCAGCTCGATCGCTTCCTGCTCATCCGCCTCCGCCGCGCGGCGCACCAGGTCGAGCTCCGTCCGGGCCGCTGCCTCTTCGCGCGCGTTCCGCACTCGATCCAGGCGCTCCTGGTAGCGCGCCAGCTTTTCCCTCTTCTCCTGCGCGGCCCGCTCGAGCCGCCGCGCATCCTGGCGCATCTCCACGACCTGCGCCCGCAGCGCCTCCACTTCCCGGGCCAGCGCGGCCGCCGGCGCTTCCAGCTCCTCGAGCCTCGGAGCAAACGTCGCCAGACGCGCCTCCGCCCCCGCGATCTCCTCGTCCATCTCCTGAAGCTGCAACAGCGATCGGTAGATCTCTTCCATTCACCCTTCCCTGGACATGGGACCTTGTTGCCGGATCCGCCCCCGCCTGGGGTACGTCCGGTACCTCCTGCTCAGCTTAAACCCCAGATCGGCCAGCTCCGATCCGAGCTCCCTGAGCTCCGCGTGGATCGCAAGCCGTTCTCGCCACAGCTCTTCCTCGCGCGCCGCATCCGCTTTCAGCGACTCCATCTCGAGCCGGTCCAGCCGCTGGAAGAGCGACCGCACCCGCAGATCGCCGATCGTGTTCCGGAACACGCGGTCGCCATCCGCGAGGTCCTGTGGGTCGCCGAGCAGCTCCTCGAGCAGCCGCCGTGCGGGGCCGGACAGGTCCCATGTCGTGGGATCCTGCTCCGCGCTGCTCCCGGCCGCGAGCAGTCGCGCGTACAGCTCCCGCGCCGGCCCCTCCCCCAGGTCCTCCGGCCGGACCTTCTCCGCGGCCAGCGCCACGCGCGCCCGGTCGCGCAACAGCAGCAACAGCAGCATGCGCTCGGTCGCATCCCGCTGCAACGCTTCTTCCTGCCGCGCCTCGGGCGTCGCCCTGCGGTACGCCACCGGCCGCTCGACATCCAGCTCGCGCTCCAGCGTGTCGCGCCGCACCCCCGTCCGCTCCGAGACCCGCGCCACGTAGATGTCGCGCAGCTTCTCGTCCGCCGCGGCGCGCAGCGTCGGGAGCAGCTTGTCGAGCGCGATGCGGATGCGCTCCACGTCCCGGAAGTAGCCGCCCGCCTCCAGGATCTGGAGCTTGCGGTCCAGCACGTCGATCGCGCCATCGAGCAGCGGCTTCAGGGCAGCAGCGCCGCCGCCCCGCACCAGCGAGTCCGGATCCTCGCCTTCCGGCAGCGTCACCACCATGGGGTGCACGCCGGCGGCGAGCAAGGCATCCGCAGTGCGGAACGTCGCGCGCAGGCCGGCCGCATCGCTGTCGTAGAGCAGCAGTGCCTTGCGCGTGTAGCGGGCGAGCAGCTTCGCCTGCTCCTCGGTCATGGCCGTGCCGAGCGGCGCGACCACGTTCTCGATGCCGCGCGCCGCCAGCGACACGTAGTCCATGTAGCCTTCGACGACGAGCGCCTCCCCCTCCCGCCGGATCGCCTGCTTCGCCCACGCCAGCCCGTAGAGCACGTGCCCCTTGTGGTAGATCGGAGTCTCCGGCGAGTTCAGGTACTTCGGCGCGCCCTCGGCCGCGGTCCCCAGCATCCGCCCGCCGAACGCGATCACGCGCCCCGTCGCGTCCGTGATCGGGAAGATCAGTCTGTGGCGAAACCGGTCGTACGGCTCGGCTCGGCGCTCGCTCTGCTTGATCAGCCCCGCCTCGAGCAGGACCTCGTCCGAGATGCCGTGGCGCGCCGCCGCCTCGCGCAGCGCGTCCCACTCGTCCGGCGCGTAGCCGAGCAGGAAGCGCTCGGCCGCCTCACGCGGAATGCCGCGCCGCTCGAGGTAGCGCCGCGCGACTTCACCGACCTGGTCGTCTCGAAGCTGCCGCTGGAAGAAGTCCGCCGCGAACGCCACCGCCTCGTACAGGGGCCGGTGGCGCTCGTCTTCCCCACGCCGCCGTCCCGGCTCCGGGATCTCCACGCCGACGCGCTCCGCGATCTGCCGTACCGCGTCGTTGAAGCCGAGCCCGAGGTACTTCATCAGGAAGGTGAACACATCCCCGGACTCGCCGCAGCCGAAGCACTTGTAAAACCCCTTCGCGGGCACCACGTAGAACGACGGCGTCTTCTCCCGGTGGAACGGGCACAGCGCGCGGAAGTCCTTGCCCGCGCGCTTCAGCGCGACGTGCTCGCCGATGATCTCCACGATGTCGGCCCGTGTCCGGACCTCATCGACCACGTCGTCCGGGATCATTCCAGCTCCGCGATCGTCACGCCCGTGCCGCCTTCGGCCGGCACGCCCGGCCGGAACGACTTGACCCGTCGGTCCGCGCGCAGCGTCTGCGCAACGACCTCACGCAGCGCGCCCGTGCCCTTGCCGTGGATGATGCGCAGCGTGGTCAGCTCCGCGCGCGCTGCTGCATCCACCGCGCGCTCCACCTCGCTGGCTGCCTCCTCCGCGCGCAGCCCGCGCAGGTCGATCTCCGGCTTCGCCTCGACCTCCGGCGCGGTCCAGCCGATGGTCAGCCCGGCCGCGCCTGCCGGCCGGCGCTCCGGCTGCGCCTCCGGCTCCAGCGCAACCAGCCCCTTCACCGGAACCTGGAGCCGCACGCCGCCCGCCTCCACTGTCGCACGGCCGTCGCGGATCTCGACCACCGTGCCGACCGCCCCCGTCGCCACGATCCGAACGCGCCCACCCGGCTCCGGCTCGCGTCCGCCCTCCGCGGGCGCAGCGGCCGCCTCCGCCGCGAGTCCCGGCGTCCGCTCGAGCTGCTTCCTCGCGGCCTGCTCCACGCGCCGCCGCGCGGCGCGCGCCGCCTCCTCGAACGCCGCCGCGTCCATGCCCGCGCCCACCGCCTCGCGCAGCTCGCGGATCGCCGCCTCCACCTCCTCGCGCGCGCCGAGCAACAGGTCCCGCGCCTGTTGCCGCGCGCGCCGTTCCGCATCACGCTCGCGCTTCCGCACCTCGTGCTCGCGCTGCTCCACCTGCCGCCGCAGCGCCACCAGCTCCGCGCGCGCCGCCTCCGCCTCCGCCAGAACTTCCGCCATGCGCCGCTCCTTCTCCTCCAGCTCGACCAGGAGCTGCGCGACCTCGCGCTCCGACTCTGGCTGGTACGCCTCCGCCCGCTCCAGCACGCTCGCCGGGAAGCCAAGGCTGCGCGCGATCGCGAGCCCGTAGCTCCGGCCTGGGATCCCCTTCACCAGCCGGTACGTCGGCCGCAGCTCGCGCGAGTCGA
>Ga0207873_1000713_pt1 | contig 35130 bp, 43 predicted proteins | sample BGWIniCompost_FD_187373 | JGI IMG/M metagenome (GOLD analysis project Ga0207873, IMG submission 187373) | Cellulose adapted compost microbial communities from Newby Island Compost Facility, Milpitas, CA, USA - BGW Initial Compost (SPAdes)... ... | reverse complement strand
ATGGCATTCTATGGATCAAGGCAGGGCGTTAACATTAGAGTGCACAGAGCTGGCCTGCCGCCTGCGCTTAGAATAGAGATCGAACAGCAGTTCAAGTCGGGCAAGCTGGCAGCGATATCTGCCACGCCCACTCTAGAACTTGGCATCGATATCGGAGATGTTGATGCAATAATCTCAAATATTGTCCCCGTTAACCGCCTCACACAGAGGGTCGGGCGCGCAGCAAGGCGAGGTCAGCAAGGATATGCCTTCCTTGCGCTTGGTAATGACCCAATAAGCCAGTACTACAAGACACACCCATCAGACTACCTTGCGGATCATGAATATGCCTACACCGACCCCGCAAATCCGTTCGTACAGGAATATCAGGTGCTTGCGATGACATGCGACAGACCGCTATCGATGGCAGAGAGCAAACCCGTGTGGGATACGCTTCAAAAGCTGGTCGCCAAGGGCGCGGTAAAAGTGGTCAGAGAGAGATTCGTGCCAGATCTGAATGAGGCCAGGAAGCTGCTTAGCAAGTACAGCATCCGCGGCATTGGGAGCAAGGTTGACATTAAATTCAACAAGAAGATAGTTGGTGACCGTTCGCTGCCGCAGGCGCTTGAAGAGCTGCATCCAAATGCAGTATACTTTCTTGCAGGTCGAAGGTACAAGGTTCAACAGCTGCACTTTGAGCCGAACAGCCAGCCGTATGCAGAGCTTGTTGCCATGCCTTCCGACTATCCATACTACACAAAGGCGCTTAGCGACGAATGGCCTTCAATTCTTGAAATATACGAGAAAAAAATGGTCTTTGGAGTTGAAGTAGCCTATTGCGCTCTCAAGATACAGAAGCGAGTGGTCGGCTATGCCAATATCGAGATCGGGCAGGAGGTGGCACAAGGTAGGAAGGTGATGCTAGACGAGCCTCTAGAGTACGAGTTTGTTACCAAGGGCTTTGTGTTTAGGGCGCCCAAGCCTACGGACATTTTGCAAAAGGTGGACGATGAAGAATACGTGGAGATGAGTGGCTTCCATGCATCAGAGCATGTCATCATCGAAGGGAGTGCCATGATAACCGGAGGTGCGTCGCAAGATTTGGGCGGCATTTCTCTTGGCTCTTCTGGACTGATATTCGTCTACGATGGGAGCATGGGCGGCAACGGTGCAAGCAAGGCACTTTACGATAGGCTGGACAGGACCTTTGACCGGGCTCTCCGCATTCTGTCTGAATGCCCTTGCAAGAGCGAAAGTGGCTGTCCACGGTGCACCTATTCTTATAGGTGTGGCAACAACAATGAATACTTGCACAAGATGGCCGCAATAGAGATAATGCACAGAGTCGTTGAGGGTGAAAAGACCGAAATTGGTCATGACATATCTGGCGATCGAGCACTTGTGTAATTTCCGCGCGTGTCAAAGACTTTATCCGGTGTGTCGCGCAATTCACCATTTCATTAACTAATTTTGTCATAGCAAGCTTGCTTCTTTTTGTCAGCATGAGTGAATGATCTCAAGCGTTGGTCAGCAGAGATTGAAGTAAGAGAGAATAAGCGAAGAAAGAATTAGTGGGCAGCATTAGCAACTTCTTCTTAACCGCAGACAAGGCAGAAACATAGAGCGTCTGTCACCAGGATGAGGAGCAATTCCTCTTTCAATTCAAACGGCTGCATTCCAAGGGAGTTGCTAGTGTTATTATAACGCCTGACTGGGACGTCAAGGAATGAAAGAGGAAGAAGAAAAATGGTTACAGAATGTGGTGGATTGCTGAATCGGTATTCGTGCCCCACGAGAAGATGAGGTTTGGTGAATATAATGCAAGTTCTGCCAGGTGAAAAAACATCGTGCAAGCGAGCCGCTCAGCAAAGCATCAATCTACAACAACATGCTCGTGAGCAGGGCGCCGCGACACAGGCCGAGGGTCAATCGATGTCTGCTCAGGTACTAGTCATTCGATAGAGCAACTTTATCAAAATCATTATAAGGAATCATTGACCGCCGGAATCGGTCGGAACAGGAAATGCGCGATGATCTAGATGTCGTCTATATATGTAGAGAATGCAAAGCCAATTTCCTCTTTAGAGAGGACATGGCTGACCACCAGAAAGAAACTAGCCATTCTGGAATCATCAAAATCCCGCTAGGTGGATACGCTGAACCTGCTTAGCATACACGCACACAAGCACAAATGTACTTGCTGAGGGAACACGAGGTGCGAAAAACGATACTACTTGTCAAGGGGGATAAGGTTTAAGAGTAGTCCTCGACGGTTTTCTTATAAAATTGGAAGAGGCCGTCGCTTCTGCCACGACTACTGTACGTGCTAAGTGGCAGACGCTGGAGCACAAGGGAGTCGCATTCCCGCCGGAGTACCAGCCAAGAGGGATCGTGGTAACGATCAGAGGTGAAAAGCTGGCGCTCAATCGCGATCAGGAAGAGCTTGTGTATGCATGGGCAAAGAAAAAGGACACACATTATGTGCAGGATCCTGTTTTCCAAGAGAATTTCATGATCGACCTCAGAAAGCTCTTGCCTGAAAAATTCAGTAACATCACGATCAAAGATATTGATTTTTCGATGGCTAACCGCCTGGCAGATGAAGAAAAGCAGATGAAGGAACAAGAGAAGGAAAGGTACAAGAGTTTGCCAAAGGAAGAGAAGAAGAAAATTTCTCTTGCCAAAAAGGCCGAGCGCGAAAGGCTGAAATCTATATACGGCAAAGCCATCGTCGACGGGGTCGAAGTAGACATTGCAAACTGGCTTGTCGAGCCGCCGGGTTTGTTTATGGGTCGAGGCCAGCATCCGATGCGCGGCCGATGGAAGCCCCGTGTCAGGCCGCAGGACGTAACACTCAACCTAGGAGAAAACGCGCCAGTACCAGAGGGGAACTGGAAGGAAATAGTGCATGACCACTCTTCAACATGGCTTGCCACCTGGGTAGAAACTCTAACAGGTAAACGCAAGTATGTGTGGTTGCACGATTCGTCTGCACTTAGGCAAGAGAGCGACAAAGCAAAGTACGACAAGGCAAAGAAATTGGCGGAGCAAGAGACCAAGGTGCACCGCGAAGTCATCAAGAGGATGATGAAGGGCGGCGACAAGACTGCTACCGTGGCTTATTTGATTCTAAAATTGGCCATGAGGGTTGGTGACGAAAAGGATCCAGACGAAGCCGACACGGTGGGCGCAAGCACTCTCCGGGCAGAGCACATAAAGTTCCCGCAAGCTGGCGCAAAGAAGATGATCGAATTCAACTTTTTGGGCAAAGATAGTGTGCCTTGGCAAAAGACACTTGAAGTCAATTCAGAGGACACGGAAGCGTTGTACCAAAACCTCAAAAAGTTCATGCAGGGAAAAAAGCCAGGCGATCCCATTTTCGACGGTATCAACTCGCGCAAGGTAAACGCGTTTTTGCAGGAGATAATGCCAGGACTTACTGCCAAGGTGTTCAGGACGTGTATCGCTACAAGGGTCGTGCAACAGGAGCTGATCAAAGCCAAAGTCGACAAGAATTCATCCGAAGCGCAAAAGATCTATTACGCAAAGAAGGCAAACCTCGAAGCAGCTATAAAGTGCAACCACAAGAAGGGTGTTGACCCAAAGAACCCTGCTGCAAAGAAGGCACTTGAAAAGTTTGAAGAGTCAGTGGCCAAAAAGAAGGCCGCAATAGAACAGCTAGAGGCAGACATTGCAGCCAAGAAGTGGAAGACTGAGCTCCAAGAGAAGCGCCTCAAGGAGCGGCTTGAAAAGTTGAAGATCCAGCTGAAACTCCAACAGGAGACGAAAGATTACAGCCTCGGCACCTCGCTCCGTAACTACATTGATCCTCGTCTCATGAAGGCTTGGCTCAATTATGTCGAGCTTGATTGGACGAAAATCTACACTGCCACGCTCCAACGCAAGTTCAAATGGGTGGAAGGTTTTAATGAGAAGAACTTCCGCAACTTTTACCCCGAGCCAAAAAGTTAGCGCATAGAAGGGTCACAAGACTTATATCATTTCCAGCGTTCCTTTTAAGATTGGAAAGTCGTTCTGATGATATCCATATATCCTTGGAGAAGGGGAACTAGATTTTTCATTCCAGGGATGTTGCTCCTTGCAGCAATGACAACCCCGACGGCTAGCGCTCAGCAGAACCCTGACTATAATTCAGAATCGCTCTTTATAGCGCTCTTTGCAAACGGTGATGCCCTTGTTGAATACGATGTCAGCATCAATGATCCACTGGACGAAGAAATAAGGATCAAATTGTTCGGTGGCAGGCACATTAACGACCTAATAGTCCGCGATCTTGACGACCGACTGGTAGACTATGACATAGACAGCCCAAATGAAATAGTTCTGAATACACCAGGCGTCGAAAACGTAAGGATAAGCTACACAACCCCAGACCTTGCAAATAGAACTGCAGGAATCTGGACATTTTCAGTGGACGCGACCACGGGCCCAATAGTTAGGCTTCCTATTGACAGCGTCCTTGTCAACGTAGAGCCGATTCCCGCTATAAGGTTCGTCAAGGATCAGCCCCTCCTGACTTTTAGCAATCCGGGAAACATACGGATCACGTACTCAATAGGCGTCCTTGGCACTGAGGATCAGGCAAACATTGCAATTCAAGTTGCGACAGCTACAATACGCGAAGTTCGGGCAAGCCACTCTGGCATTATGCTTACTGCGGCACAGCAACTGCTTGACAATGCAATCGCTGCAATGGAAGAGCGAAAATTTTCCGAAGCTGAGAACCTTGCAGGTCAGGCAAATGATGTTGCTACGGCTGCTGGGAGAAATTATGAAGCGGCACAGGCTGCAATTAATAGAGCTGAAGCGGACATAGCAACTGCCGGTGATCAGGGTCGCGACATTGTAGCCGCGGAAGAGATTTTAGAGCAGGCAAGGAACCAGTTTGAAAATGGTGATTACCTAGAGGCGGTAGCCTCTGCAGAGAAGGCAGCTGCCGCCATCCGGGACATGCCTGAGCCTCAGACCCCCGTAGGCGCAATAGTGGCAGGGGCGGTGGCTGCAGCAGGAGGAGCGGGCGCGTTTCTGTTTTTCAAGATGAGAAAAAGGCCGGCACTAGAGCCACCGCGAAGAGAGCCACCAAGAGCCGCTAACAACGACAGCTCAACGACAATAATCAGACCACCATCGCCGCCGACACCAATAGCAAATGAAGAAGAAAACAAGGTTACAGAACCTGCCATTGACGATCCATCCATGCAGAATGACATGTCTACGGTGGCAGAACCGAACACGATCCCAGATTCTCAGCTCGACAAGTCATTTCTTGGAAGAATAGTCAGCAGGATACTTGAAGAAAAGGCGCATCTCAGACCCGAGGACCAACAGGTGTTAAAGTTCCTTGCAGAAAAGGAAGGGGCGGCGTTTGAAAGTGAGATCAGAAGCAAGTTCCAGCTCCCCAAGACCACCATATGGCGGCTGGTCAAGAGGCTTGAGCGAGAGGAGCTGGTGGAGATACGCAAGGCAGGCGGCCAGAACCTCATCAAGCTTAAATTCGAGGACAAGCAGGCTTAGCCACGCTTAAATAAGTCATAATCGATAGTTATGTATGAGTAGCTACGTCCCAGAAGACATTTCTGCGCTCCTGTCTACTCCCATAGAGCACCTTATCAACACAAACATCGTGATTCTAGAAAGCGACAGATTCACAGACGAGGCGCTGAACCTCATGAAGGAAAAGAACGTTAGAAGCGTCCTGGTCTCGCGTTTGGGCGAAGTCGTGGGAATCGTCAGCAAGACAGACATACTGTTCAAGGTGATGTCCCAGGGTAGGAATCCCGGCAAAGTAAAGCTCAGAGAAATCATGACTAGCCCGGTGCTTGCAGTCGCTCCTCACAACACAGTGCAGGAAACGCTGTCGATAATGGACAAGCACGTGATCAGGCAGGTGATCGTTTCATCGCATTCGGCTGTTCTTGGTATGGTGTCGCGTGACGACATTTTCGAAAAGATACACATGGCGACAATGTCGACTGCACATACTGCGATCAAGGGCATGCCTGTCTGCATAATCAACCCAAAAGCAATCGTCTACATGAAGGATACAAGCACCGCCAAGCTCATCTGCCCTTACTGCGAATCACCGTTTGACACAAAAGAGGGGCTCTCGAATCACATTGACAGACTGCATTCCGGAGGTCCCGGAGTGCTTGAAGGCGATGTCCGGCGTATGTTTGAATAGCTTATATTATGCAGTAGGAGATTTCATGTGGCAAAGCCGGGGTAGCTCAGCTTGGTTAGAGCGTACGACTCATAATCTCTTGTAAGAAATAAGAAATCGTAAGGTCGCGGGCTCAAATCCCGCCTCCGGCACCTCTTCCTTAATACGAATGGACTTCGGATTTGTGTTCGCGCAGATACTTTTTCTTCTTGAACCGCTCGTTGCACTTTTCACACTTAAACGGCTTTTCAAATTCTTCAAGGAACCTCCGCCTGCGCTCCTCCGGCGAGTCGATGACAGGCTTTTGGTTATCGATGTTTATCATGATAATAAAACTCGACCTTTTTTGTTTATTTACTTTAAGTAAGATTTTACACTGATGACATCACTGAGAAAGTAGGTGTTGCAGGAGCCGCGGATGTTCTTTCTGCACATGTTCTTGCGATTAACGACGCCGAAATAAAGATCTGAAAAGCTGTTCTTATCATGAGTTGGTTCTTCATGGTCACACATTTCGCGCTTCATGTCAAGACCTTTGCATCAAAAGCACCTGTTCCTTCACAATATGAGTGGTCGCCGCATGGGTGCAGTTCTTGTCATCGTGCCAACCCTATCAAAGAAGCGAACTATATTATTATCCAGATGGATAGAACAAGCGCTTATAACGCCGCAGCTCTGTAGAGAAGGTGTTGCCAAGAAAGACGATCTATGGCAGGTGTCCTAAATGCAAGACCAAGAGCGAGCTTGAAGTCGTTTCTGGAAACCCCGGCAGGGAAAAGTTCCGGTGCAACCAGTGCTACCATAACTTTGGAATGGATGAGCTATAACCCAGACACGATTATATAGGAATTGCAAAACATTCATGACAGTGCCGTCGTAGCTCAGCCTGGGAGAGCACTCGACCTTTTTGGGGTGAAGCTGAAGACCGAGCTGTCGTGAGCTCAAATCTCACCGACGGCACTATACTATACTTTTACGGCATTTCTGACCATCTTGGACACGTCGTCTATAATTTTTCCGGATGCCCCAAGGTGGTTCTTGGCTTGAAATATCTCTTCGAGCTCTTGTGTTGAAAGGAATCTTGAGATGCTCTCGTCCTTTGAGACCGCGTCGAAAAAGTGCTCGCCCGATTCTAGTGCCTCAAACGCCACACGCTGAATGTCGCGGTACGCTTCAAAGCGCGCCACTCCCTTCTTCACCAGCGCTTCAAGCACAAACTCAGCATAAATCTGCCCTCTTGTCATTTCGATATTTGATGTTACCCTATCCCTGTTTACCTTTAGTTCAGAGACGACCTTTGTCATCGCGTTGAGCATCTCGTCTAACAGTATCGCGGCCATCGGAAGCGTAAAGCGCTCGTTGGCAGAATTTGAGAGGTCGCGTTCGTGCCATAAAGCAATATTTTCCATCGACACGCTGACAAGTGAGCGGAGCATCTTTGCAAGAGAAGACACACGTTCGCTCTTGATAGGATTGCGCTTGACAGGAACCGCGCTGCTGCCCATCTGACCCTTGCGGAAAGGTTCTGCGACTTCCCCGATCTCGGTCCGCTGTAGATTCCTGATCTCTATAGCGATCTTGTCCAAAGTTGATCCGATGAGTGCCATGCAGAACTGCATCTCAGCAAAACGCTCTCGGGGCACCACCTGTGTGGCTGCATCAACAGGATAAAGCCCCAAGTTCTTGGCAACAATTTTCTGGACATCGATTGCTCTTTCTCCCATGAGTGACCCCGTTCCCACGACGCCCAGTGTCTTGCACATCAAGAAGCGTTTCCTGCCCTCCTCGATGCGCTCTATGTGCTTGACCAGTTCTGCGGCCCACACAGCGAATTTCAGTCCAAATGAAATGATGCTAGCATGCTGCCCGTGAGTTCTGCCGACAGCCGGCAGAGCTTTGAATTCAACTGCCCTTTCTGCCAATGCAAGCGCTAGCTTGCCCACTTTGGATTCGATAATTGAAAACGCGTCGCGCATCTGCATCCCCGTCGACGTGTCTACAACATCATTGCTGGTAAGACCGTAGTGTATCCATGGTTTGGCGTTTGCAGATACTTGCTCGCTCAATGCTTCTACCATTGCCGCGGTATCGTGCTCACTTACTGCTTCAAGCTCGCTTACGCGGGCTAGCGTGACTTTGCCGGAGCTGGCGCCCTTTACAATCTCCTTGGCTGCGTCCGCCGGGATCATTTCTATCTGGGCTTGGGCCTGCGCCACGGCGGCCTCAAAGTCAAGTTGGTATTGTAGTCTCCTCTCATCGCCAAAGATCTCGCGCATTTCTTTGCTACCGTAGCGCCCAGAGTCGATCGGAAGTATCGGCATCCGGTCTAGAGCAGTAGTGCGGCGGAAATAAATCTTGTTAGTGTACACCTCATATAGACGGCTATTATAAGGGGCGTCTTGGGAAAGATAGAAGATTGTGAGGCAGCTACCTCATGGATCCATGCATCATCATCAGCTCCTCAGTTGCAATCGCTATTACCATGATGACCGCTGCCAAAAGTTGTTACTGCCCGTGCAGCGCCGGTCCCGGATGAAAACGAGGTCATGAGCTATGAGGAGAGAGGCTCAATCGTATCCGTACAACCTAATTGCAGAGGTGTAGCACAGGATAGAGAATTACAATACCTGCCAGCAAACCGGCAACCTGCAGACATGATAGAACTTTATCGATAAGACTGTCTGGCTGTCTGGTAGAAAAAGGTAGAAGATAGTTGGCAACCACTTGGCATGGCAGTACATTTCTGGGCGCTCATAGAGAAGTCGATAAGCTGCACACCTCTGCGCTTACAGAGGCGTAAGGAGTATTGCATCCTTGCAATAGCACAGAACGCGGCGAGAGACTGGGGCCATCTTGCGGAAGAAAAGGGACATTCTGTAGCTTTATGGCCGGCTATGAAAAAAGAGATATTGCAAGTAACGAGGGCCGGGACCTGATCTTTCTCCAAGTACCGGCAAAGCTTGGGTTTAAGAAGACCCGTGTGCCAAACAGGCACACAAGCTTGCTCTTTTTCATCTGGAAATACTTTGAATATACACACGACTACTGGGCGCCAATTGTGTCTGGAAAGGGGACAAACTGGCTTTGAGGCAATCTGCAGTAATACGACAGTGCCGAGTGGCCTGCTATGGCCAGATGAACACAGAGGCCTGGGGCAAGTACCACATGTGATGCCCACACTATCTAATGGACACGCTGTATGACATCACCAAGGAGCTAAAGCAATGTAACAACAGGGTCGCAGTATACGCCGGGCAAGGCTTATAATAACTTGTTATGACAATTCTCAAACATTGGAGCTTGTTACACGTAGCGGTAACCACAAAGTTAGGAAGGTAAGCGACCTAGAATACAGGATAGACGCAGACCCTGCCAAGGGCATGAAGGTCCCAGTCACAATCTATGCAAACGATTCGCTGGTCACGAAAATGGTGACCGACAGGACCATTGACCAGGCTGCAAACGTCGCTACGCTGCCGGGTGTCAAGAAGCATGTTGTTGTGCTGCCCGACGGCCATGAAGGGTATGGCTTTCCTGTCGGAGGCGTAGCTGCGACCGATATTGAAGAGGGCGTAATAAGCCCTGGTGGCGTTGGCTACGACATCAACTGCGGCGTCCGGCTCATCAGGACGAACCTGACAGAAAATGACTTGCGGCCAAGGCTAAAAGATCTTGTCAATGAGCTTTTCAAATCCATCCCCTCTGGCGTAGGCAGTGAAGGCTCTGTTCGGCTCACCAAGCCAGAGCTAGACGAGCTCTTGGTAGAGGGCGTGAGGTGGGCAGTCAAGCATGGTTACGGTACAGACGATGACGCGGAGGTCTGTGAAGAGAGTGGCACGATGACTGGCGCAGACCCTGCGAGTGTGTCTGACACTGCAAGAAAAAGGGGCGCGGCACAGCTCGGATCTCTAGGTTCCGGCAACCACTTTCTGGAAGTGCAAAAGGTAGACAAGATCTTCGACGAACGGGCGGCCAAGGCCATGGGAATAGATCGAGAAGGCCAGCTGACCGTGCTCATACACTGCGGTTCAAGGGGCTTTGGTCACCAGATATGCACAGACTATTTGCGCGTTTCAGAATCTGCGCTGCGCAAGTATAACCTGAAGCTTGCAGACAGGGAGCTCGCGTGTGTTCCTAACAACTCAAAAGAAGGCGAAGACTACCGCAAGGCAATGTACTCTGCACTCAATTTCGCATGGGCCAACCGGCAAATGATAACCCACTGGACGCGTAAGACATTCGAGCGTGTCTTTAAGGCTAGCGAGGGCAGCCTCGACATGGATCTTGTTTACGATGTTGCGCACAACATTGCGAAAGTGGAGCGGCACAAACTTGACGGCGAAGGCACCCGCGATGTGGTGGTGCATCGCAAGGGCGCGACCCGTGCGTTCCCTGCAGGCATGGAGCAGGTGCCCGGCAAGTATAGGGATATAGGTCAGCCGGTCATAATCCCAGGGTCAATGGGCACTGCAAGCTGGGTATTGCTTGGAAACCAGAAGTCACTTGACCTCAGCTTTGGCTCAACAGCCCATGGCGCCGGCAGGACGATGTCAAGGTCTGCCGCCAAGAGAAGCTACACTCCAGAAGGAGTTAGAAGCGGCCTAGAATCAAGAGGCATATACGTAAAGGCACTTACGAGAGAAGGCGTCGTGGAGGAGACTCCCGAAGCCTACAAGGACGTTGACTCTGTAGCCGACGTATCACACTCGCTTGGCATAGCCACCAAAGTCGTGAGGCTAGTGCCGATAGGGGTGATAAAGGGCTGATGGCCTTCAAAGAAGAAGAAGAAGAAGACCCCGACATTGAAATCATAAAAGCACGCAAGCTGAAGGAGATGAGGGAAAAGGCGGCAGCACTCGAAAGAGCCAAGAATGCCCCTCAACAAACAACCAAAAGGAGGACCGCCCGTGAAGTTGTTTCAGGCTATCTCTACGACAGGGGCGAGGAAGTATTGAACCTTGCATATGCCCAGTACCCAGCACAGACCGAGGCGATCGTTTCAAGGATCGCCGAGCTGATGCTGGCCGGCGAAATAGCAAGTAGAATATCTGGAGGTGAGTTGCTCGCGCTATTCAGATCGGTTGGTCTGAACATAAGGGTTAACACAAGCATCAAGATAGAGGACAAAGGCAAGCTCATCTCATTCTCAGACAAGCTGAAACAGCAGAAAATGGATAATGATTGACTTGATTGTTGGAACTTTTATCTTGGATTTTCAGACGATCGATTTTGAGCCTGACGGCAAGGTGGCAATTGAAATGTTATCTGAGTGGCAGAACAAGTGCCAGCTTGAAAACGCATTTGCGCTAGACCCTCCGGTCCAGAGCGCAGGCTGGTCGTTTGCCAAGATGTTCATGGCCGGCCAGCTTGTGGAAAAGATGTACGCAATGAATTCGTACGAGATCAATGCGTCAAAGGGCAAAAAGTTTGAAGACAAGTTCATTGCGTGGTTCCAAAAAGAGTTGAAGAACAGAGGCTGTGGCGCCCAGATAAAAATGGCGCCAGAAATGAAATCGATCTAGACTCTGCGTCCTCTTCTTCCGCCGGGCTTTCTCGTCGTGTCGTGCGGTATCGGGGTCACGTCTTCGATCCTGCCTATTTGCTTGAAGCCTGCCCTAGCAAGAGCCCTGATGGCCGCCTGTGCGCCGGGACCGGGAATTCTCGGGCCGACCCCACCCACGGCTCGTACTCGAAAGTGAAGTGCGTTGATGCCCTTTGCCTTGGCAACTTCGGCCGCGGCCATGGCAGATTTCATTGCAGCATAAGGGGAAGACTCATATCTGTCAGCTGTTACGTGCCTGCCTCCGGAGCTGAACGCGATGGTCTCACTCCCACTCAGGTCGGTGATGTGAACGATGGTATTATTATAACTGCTAAATATATGGGCTACACCCCACTTTAACTCTGTAATTTCATCCTTCGCTTCAGACATTCACTTACATTCGCCCCTTTAGAGGGTTAAAAACGTTATCGCAAGCGAAAGTGGACATAACCTCTGTTCTCAAGCAGGTTCTCGTCGACGAAAACCTTGCCCGGTCCCCTCTGCACCCTGCCGATGACATGCAGCTTTACCCCTGCCTTTTTCGCGGCGACCTGCGCCCGTATCAACCTTGCTTTTGATATGGTGGCTACGATTTCGTATTCTTCGCCGCCATGGAAGACCAGTTCGTTTGGCTCTATGCCGTTTTCATGTGCAAACTGCTCCACTCCGTCCATAATGGGTATGTTGTCGATTACGATGTTAACCTTGCTCTGTTTCGCCAGTTCGTAAAGCGATATTGCAAGGCCATCGCTTGAATCAATGGAGGACGAAAAATACTTGGCCAATGCGATTCCAAAGCTCTGCCTTGGTTTTGGTTCTAGCACAGAATCTACGGCCTGCTTTCTAAACATACCATCAGTAGTCTTTGCGCCATGCATCAGGATCGCAAGGCCTGCGGGAGGCAGGCCAAACATGCCCGAAACTATTACAAAGTCGCCTGGCCTCGCTCCGTTTCTTTTCGGCATCCTGCTGGTGCCTCTTGCAAATCCTATCATGCTGCAATCTATTACAAGATCATTGGTTTCGTTGGTGTCTCCCCCAACAATTTTCAAGCCAAACTCCTTTTCCGCCACCGCAAAGCCTTCTGCAAGCCCCTCTACATAGTGCAAGGTACACCCTCTTGGCAGCCCAAGTGAGATCAACGCAACATGTGGTTTGATGCCCTTTGCCGCAAGATCGCTTACACACGAAACGATGCTCTTTCTAGCCACCTGCCACGGCTCCATGCAGGGTGGAACATCGGTGCTTGCAACCAGCATATCGGCCTTAAAGACGATATTCTTGCCAACCAAGGCAACATCGTCAAGGTCGCCTCCCATTCCAAGGGTGCTGGCGATGACGTCGATGATCTCCTTTTCATCTAACTTGGTCATAGACTGCTTGGACCTTTTCACTTGCCTGCTTGTAGAGGGAGTGTGCATTGTCAGTCTTTGACTCTACTGATACTCTAATCGCGTGTTCGGTATTTGACGGCCTGACGAGCACCCATGAGTCCTCGTCTATTATCGCCTTGACGCCGTCTTCCGTCAATATGGAAGAAGAATCGCGCTTGAAAACATCGGTCAGCTTTTCAATCACCTTCTTGTGAAGAGCGGAATCGGCTGTTATCTTGGACCTAATTTGTACAAATTGTGATGCAAATTTCAGACAACTATCAATCTTCTTTCTGTCAAGCGTGGAAATTGTGGCTGCTGCGAGCAGGCCGTCGCGACACATGTTAAAGCCTGGCATGATAAAGCCAGCACTGCTGCCTTCGCCCCCTGCTTCCGCTTTTGTTTCTAGCATCTTGCTGACGACGTTTGCCTCGCCTACCTTTGAATGTGCTATAACCCTTCCTTTGTGAGATTGGACATATTTCTCGATGGCCACACTGGTATCAATGCTTGTAACGAACTTTTTCATGCCCATCTCGACTGCCCTTGCGATACACAGCAGCAAAGTAGCGTCAGGGCTAAGCTTTTCGCCTTTATTGTTGACTACCACAAGCCTGTCGGCGTCCAAATCAAGCGCAAAGCCATGGTCAAGTTTGTTTGCAGTGACTAGCGCACGGAGATCAGCAAGCTCATCTGTGGTAGGGTCGGGACCCCTTGACGACACACCCCGAACGCCATTAATGCTGTGATATTGATGTCCTAGCTTCTTGAACAGCCTCTCGCCATATCCACATGCCGCTCCGCCACCGGAGTCGATGCCTACCTTGACTTTTGCGCCACCTTTTGCGATCTCGGCCACTTCATCAACGTATCTTGACGCGATTTTGTATTCGGCGCCGAACTTGTTATGATGCTCACTTGATCCATTTACCATGGCATCAAGCTCATGCTCAAAGAGTCCCCTGCCCTGTATTATGAACTTCAGACCATTCCATTCAAGAGGGTTGTGGGATGCGGTTATTATCACGCCTGCGCCATACCTGCGCGCTTCTCGGAATGCAGCTGGCGTGGGCGCAACACCAAGGTTGTAGACATCAATTCCGCTTGCCATCAGGCTTGCGGCAACTATCTCGGCGATTATCCTCCCGGATGGTCTGGTGTCCCTTGCCACTATACACTTGCCTGATTTTATTATGCTGGCAAACTGGCCGGCGAACCTGCTTGTCTCATGAAGGTTGAGGTCTTGTCCGTAGATTCCTCTTACGCCCGAGATCGATACTTTCATAACGAAAAACAGTCCCCGGTGGTATTTAATTTAGCGTCAAGCATTAAATAACGAGCAGTCAGAATTTTCGTGGGTTTTGCCCTAGTAGCTCAGCCTGGCAGAGCGAAGGTTTCGTAAACCTTCAGTCTTACTGGAGGTCGAAAGAACCTTAGGTCGTGGGTCCGAATCCCACCTAGGGCTTTATGGTCGTATGCGTTTGGGCTAACTGCCCGGCGCAGTACGGCTATCGATATACCAAATAAGCGATAGATAGTGCCAAGAAAAAACCCATTAACCCGAAATAGCTTTATTTTGTTATGAGCGATCAGCCTGCCATAGACGTAAAGGTACAAGTTACTGCAATGATGTCACACCACAAAATGCCACCGCCGGGTTTCATGACATCTGTGCCGCCAAACCGAGTTAGGCTGCCAGAAATTCACCCCAACTACATAAGTCTGAGCTTTGTATTATTAGAAGGCAAAGACACTGAAATGAACATAGGTAATTTGATGGTCAAGACTGAAGATGCAAAGAAACTAGGTTTAATGGTCGGCGATAGGCTAACGATAACATTAACAAAGGACATCCAGTAAAGAAAAGGGTAGGCGGGCTATCCAAGTAATCTAGTCAACTTTGAGAATGCAGGCTGTTTTTGTCGTCGCTCGGTCTTTTTGACTTTGATCGGCGCGCCTATTGTATTGTAGGGTATTTCTTGCATCTATGAAACCGCCAAGACATACGCCTTGTCGTTTGTATAGTATGCCACTGATGCGCCATTTGTAATGCGCCTAACAACTAGCTCGTTATCTCGTGTCACTAGCAAGTAGTTGTTTTCTTGTGCGAATTGCATTACTTGATCGCTTTTGGCACCTGCGCCTAAACACTTGATACTGTGCTCAAAATCGCCTTGTATTACGTGGTATTTGTTGAAACTTATCACAAGCCATTCGTCTAGCAAGACATTCAAAATGTGCGGTTAGCTAACCGGCAATTGGCAGCTAGTGCACTCTGACGATGTTTTTAGACTTGTATCTGTAACTATGAATCAACATCACCGCCTATCAATCTGGTTCTATCGTGTTGTAGAAAGCTGTCAATTGCTGGGGTTACCGGTTAGTATCTTCAGTGCAGTTATCGTTTTTTCGTCTACGGCGACGCCTAAAATCTCGCTGGCCTTCTGCAATACTTCTTGGCTGTCGGCTTTGCGCAACTGTTGACGACCTTTAGTATTTTTCTTTGCAAATTCACGCTTTTTCTCAATTGGCAAACGCAAGGAATCTTCAACAGAAATGATTCGCCAGAGACAGACGAATATCTCAGCAGAGCGCCGGACGCCATGCAGATTGCCCATACAATCAAGGGTCGCAATGACAGGTTAGAGCTATTAAAGATGATCAAGCCGTCGGCGATAATTGATTAACAAAAAGAAGGAAGGGAAGGAGAGGTTTAGTTTTCCAATTCTTCAGGCATAGAGTAAGTATTGGTGTCGTTGCTGTTGTTGTAGTTGTTGTTCTGCATCATGTAGTCTCTTCCCATCATGTCTCCAGTCATGGAATGCGTCGAGTTCATCATCTGGCTCATGGCATGTTGTATGATTTCTGGTGTTATGACCATTCCATAGATCGGAGTGTCGCCAAAGTGGTTGTCGGTCTGCTCAGAGTCAACAGATATAGCGATTATGTTGCCACCAGATATTGTGATTTCAGTATCTACGTCATGTACCGGACCTTCAGCCAAGGTTACGGTGGTAGTGCCAACGACCGTCGTCTCATTGCCCTCTGTTATGCTTGGTTCAAGCTGCGTAAAATTGGATATTTCGTGGGTATGCTGTGCAGAACCATCGAACATCGTCATGTAGAACCCTGCATGAAAGTCAGTGATGTTGGTGGCAGGGCCTTCGGTCGCGTTAGTGCCAGAAGTGTCGTTTGTCATCATCCAATGGCCCGTTAGAACCCACGCCGGCTCTCCATCCTCGTTGTTCTGTATGCTTGAAATAATGCCAAACATCTTACCCGACTCTTTGTACCATGACAGGTGTTCCATTATGCCATCACCCATAGAGCCCGAAGTCATTGTGTCTGACATATTGCCCAGTGCAGTCATGTTCATGGAAGACATTGTTGTGGTGTTTGAAGTGGTTGTGTCATTACCAATGCTTGCACTTGTCGATGGCAAAAGGGCAAATGTCGTGCCAAAGATTGCGAATGAAGCTGCAATGATCGCTGCTGCAAATTTGGCTTTCATCGTTCATGGCGTGAATTTTTGCAATATAAGGAGTATATGAGAAATTTCCCTTCTTTTATTAGGAAAGTGGCTACAGCTTTGAAAAGCTGATCTTGCAAGGATCGACATAGACCACCGGTTCTTTGCAGCCGCGTCAGAAAATGCCAGGGACAACCGCTAAAGATTTCTCGCCTTCAGCTCTTGCTTTAACTGCTGCCTTACCTGCTCGACAGAGCTATTGAACACCTTGAGGTAGGTGTCTTTGAGCTCGGGCTCCGCCACTATGAGGCTTAATGCAATCTCGCCAGCAGTCGCGATAAGGCTGGCTATGGCAATGTCTGCGCCGACCTGCTTGTTCTCAATAAGGTCGTGTAGACTGTCTACCACCTCGGCTATCCTGCGTGCTTCTTCCATAAACAGGCATTGCTCACGTGAGCTATTAAGTGCAACTGTCTTGGATCATGGCAAGTATAGCAGTGGCTCCCTTCTGATGTTATACAGAAGTAGATTGTCAACAGAGTATTTGCTGTATTCCGCGCCCCGATAATATGCCAGAAGTCTCTTAGCGTCCCAATATGGGCTGCCATGCCGATCGGCTCCACATTCATGATTGGCCTGCAGGTCGTTGGCATTGAGGCTGCCTACATATCGGTCAACCCCGGTCTTCCAACGCACCATCTGTACGGTTCACGGACTACTACTACATCCAGACCCCAGATCCAAACGACCCTTAGTAGTAGATCAGCGCAGCGATATTACTCCCTAAAAGCATCAGGATAGGCCAGGTACTTGGCAGCGTTCCTTTCGTCGTGCTTTGTGATGCCAGACAGCGGCTTTAGAAGCGAATATGTTGGTAGTCTATAATGCTGGCCGCTGCAAGCACGATCGCCTGCAACCGGGCCATATTTTAAGCCGCAAACAGCCTTATTATCATAGAAGTTATAGAGTCATGCAGTCTCCAAGCATTTTCATTCGTTGAATTCTTTAATGTTGATAGCATAGCAACTGCTGCCAACCTTGTGATCTATTACGCGTTCACTGTGCAGATCTAGGGGACAAGTACTGCCCGTGCCTCTACCTGCGACTTTTTCAGCTTGGCAAGTACCTCGTTTGCATCTTCTAGCTTGTGTGTCTCAATGACCACCTTCAACCCAGAGCTACTCGCCAGCATTACCAAATCCATCATGTCCTTCCTCGTGCCAATGACACTTCCTTTGATTATTTTTTCTTCAAATGATGGAAAGTCTGCAATGCTGCCAAGAACACCCATTACTATAGTGCCACCCTTTTTCACCGACTTTATGGCAGAGTCTATTGCCCTGTCAGAAGGCGCAAAGACAATTGCAGTGTCGAGCAGCCCCTCTTCTTTTTTCAGGGTCTTCAGGAATTGTGCCTGAGAATCTTGGTAGACAATCACATTGTCTGCGCCCAGCTTTTTCGATAAGTCAAGATGCTTCTTTGTCCTTGACACTGCGACAACCCTTGCCCCCTGCATCTTGGCTAGCTGTATTGCGAGATGACCAACTCCACCTATGCCAAAGATGCCGACTTTTTTTCCAGTCACTGGCTCGCCTGCCTTGACCGCTTTGTAAGCAGTTATGCCGGGGCAAAAGAGCGGTGCGGCATGTTCAGAATCAAGGTTGTCTGGGATTGGGGTAACAAAATCTTCAACAGCTGAAATGTATTCAGCATAACCTCCCTGCACTGACTCGCCGGTTATCTCAGCGTTCTCGCAAAGGTTCTCTCTACCTGCAGCGCAGTATTCGCACTGGAGACAAGAGCTGAAGAGCGGCTGGATCCCTACTCTGTCGCCTACCTTAACGCTTTTCACCCCGCTGCCGACCTGTTTGACGACTCCTACCACTTCGTGGCCGGGTACGATTGGAAGTGAAGAAGGTGAGCCATACTTTTTCCAGTCACCTTCGATAAGATGTAGGTTCGACCTGCAGACGCCGCATGCCTCTATCTGCAGCACAAGGTCTTTTCTGCCCTTTATCGTAGGCCTGTCAATCGACATCATCTTAAGCGGCCTGGTTTCTATCGGGGCAAGCCTGTTCAGAACCATTGCGCGCATCTTTTCAACCATTATTCCATCATCGCCGCCTCTTCTTGGAATGTGCTAGTGGCGGTGTTATAATTATCTTCATGGTGCAGCAGAGCAGGTACGCAATAAGTGTGCCCGCGTTTTCCACCTTACCCTTGCTGATCAGCTGGCGCAATTCTTTCACCGAGACTTTTTTCATCCTGATCTGCTCGCCGCTGTCATGCTTTGTAGTGCTTGTCTTAGAAAGTCCAGTCGCTCTGAAAACATGCACCAACTGCTTTGTCCTGCTCACGGCAGGATGGTAGCGGTATACATATTCTATCTTTTTTGCGATATAACCAGTCTCTTCTTCAAGCTCTCGCGCCGCGGTGTCAAGAGGATCTTCGCCTTTGTCAACGTGGCCGGCCGGGAACTCTAGAAGAGTCTTGCCTATTGGGTAGCGGAACTGCCTTATCATTAAGAGATTCTGTCTGTCAAGGAAGGGGACGACTATAACTACGTCTGAGGCATGATATCTTGTATAGGTGATAACCTTGCCGTTTGGTGCTCGAACCTTGTCTTGCTGTAGATCGATAAAGACGGTCTTGCCGTCAGTTGCCTTGAACACTTTTTTACTTTCAAGTACTTTCCAGGATTTCATCATCTGTGTATGAGGGTAGCTATCTTCTGGCAGATAATAAATCTAGGTCTTTGACTACTCCCACCGCCAAACCATATGTGATTCCCCTGTGATCACATAGATCCTTTCTGCAATCCCCAGAGGTTCGGGATGGACAAGCGGTATCCTATAACCGGTACAAGCCATTCGTTAAAGCATACCGGGGCAAGACTGTCCCGATACTATCATCAGACGTAACGGCGATTTAACCAACAGACAACACTTAAGAATCAGTCATGAAACCTACTTTTCCAAATGCCCATCCTCAGGACAAGCCAGGCAAAATCTCAGGACAATGTCGGCAAAGAAGTAACCATCAGGGGATGGGTTTACAGGCTGCGTAAGCAAAAGGAGAATGCTTTTGTGCTTATCAGGGACGACAGAGGCGGAGTCATACAGTGCATATTTCCATCCGAAAAGGTTGCTAACCTGACAATCGAATCTTCAGTAGAAGTAACCGGGATTCTAAGCCAGGACGTCAGGGCGCCAGAGGGCGGCTATGAAATAAGGGGCAAAGACATCAAGGTATTCAATCTCGCAGGGACAGACTATCCGATTGGCGAATATCAGAGTGATGAGCTTTTGCTAGACAAGAGACACCTTGCACTCCGTACTCGGAGGATGATCGCGATTGCAAAGATAAGGGCGACGGTGCTCGACCTTGGGCGCAGGTGGTTTGTAGAAAACGACTGGATGGAAGTGACAGCGCCTACCATAGTCAAAGGGGCAGTCGAAGGAGGATCTACTCTGTTCAAGTTGAAATATTTCGACGAAGAGGCATACCTATCGCAGAGCGCGCAGCTCTATCTAGAAGCCATGATATTTTCACTGGGACCTGTATGGAGCCTCACACCCTCGTTTAGGGCCGAAAAGTCCCGGACCGTCAGGCATTTGGCAGAGTTTTCACATCTTGAAGCAGAGGCGCCATGGGTCACATTGGAAGACATACTGAAAGCACAAGAGCAACTGGTGTCGTACGTCATCCAGAATACCATAAAGCAAAGAAGCGAAGAGCTTGCATACTTAAAGCGCGATGTGACAGATCTGAAGAAGGTTGAGCCTCCGTTTGAGCGCCTGCCATATGAAAAGGCGATTGAAATTTTGAAGTCAAAAGGGTTCATGGTAACAGAACAGGATGGAACAAAACGTGAGATTGTTATAGGAGACGACCTCAACATCGATTCAGAACGGGAGCTGACCAAGAACGCAAGCAAGCCTATCTTCGTGGTGGGCTACCCTATAGCAGTCAAGCCGTTCTATGTAAAGGAAGATCCAAATAACAAAGGGATCGGCATGGCCGCAGACATGCTTGCACCGTCAGGCTTTGGTGAGATAACGAGCGGAGGCCTGAGGGAAGATGACATTGTCTCGATAACAGAGCGTATCAAAAGGGAAGGGCTTGACCCTAGAGCGTATGACTGGTACCTTGACCTGCGCAAATACGGCTCTGTGCCGCACGGCGGTTTTGGCCTTGGCATAGAGCGCCTCGTGCGATGGATAACAAATGTTGAAGACATAAAAGATACGGTGCTATTCCCGCGCACAATGTCGCGGGTCACGCCGTAAGTCAGGCTTCTGATTTCTTTTTCCTTACCGTCTTTTTCTTTGTCGTCGTAGCTGTTGTCTTTCTCTTTGTCCTTGGCTTCTTTGCCTTTCCGGAGTCTGCAACCACCACCACCGCCGCAGATACATCAACTTCAACCGAAGTAGTCTCTTCATTGAGAACTTTTGCGGGTGCTACTGCTGTTACCACTACTGCAGCCCCCGTTGTTTCTTCCACCGGCACGTGCACATCAACCTCGGGCCTTACGACGGCAGGAGGGTTATATTTTACGAGATGAATCTTGATACATGACATATGCTTAAGCTCTCCTGTTGAGACTCTCAGCTCCTCGGTTCCTATAGTTATCGACTCTGTCTTGATGCCGGCCACGTCTCGCTTGACAATCTCGGCTACGTCGACTGCTGTCACTATGCTAAGGCTGCCTGTAGCCTTGATTACGAGCTCGCCTGTATTGTTTATTCTGGAAAGTGCTGGCGCGACATAATCCAATGTGCGTTTCTTGCCAATGATAAGTACTGAGGGTGGGATCTCTGTCTTCGCAATCTGGAAATCTTGCAGTGTCTGTTCTACGATTGTTGCTGTCATTGCCCCATAGTCTTGTTGTGCGGTTTAGAGACCCAGCGTCAAGGGATGTTGTCCAATACTACAAAGGTTTTAAACTCTATTGCATGCATTTACTCCTATAATTGCCAGAGTCTTTTATTGAGGCGCTAAGAAAGCGGGTCCTGCTCTTTGACGGAGCGATGGGCACCGAGATTCAACGCCTCAACCCAAAGCCGGAAGATTTTCCTGACGGTAAGGACGGTTTTAATGACGGCCTCATCCTCTCGAGACCAGAGTGGATCAAGCAGATCCACAGGAGCTACCTTGAGGCTGGTGCTGACTGCATAGAGACAAACACGTTTGGGTCTAACAAACTAAAGCTCGACGAATATGGCTACGGAGGAAAGACATCCGAGTTTAACAAAAAAGCAGCCGAGCTTGCGAGAGAAGTCTGCAACGAATTTCGTGACAGGCCGCGCTATGTGATAGGTTCGATGGGGCCCACCGGCTACCTGCCAAGCTCAAATGACCCCGATCTTGGGCAAAAGCCGCTCGATGAAATACTTGAAGCGTTTGCACTGCAAGCCGAAGGACTGATCCTCGGAGGAGTGGACGCTCTATTGATAGAGACGAGCCAAGATATCCTGGAGGTAAAGCTGGCGATCGAGGCCTGCCACGAAGCGATGCAAAAGACAGGCAAGAGGGTGCCGATCATTGCAAATGTGACTCTGGATCAGTACGGCAAGATGCTTCTTGGGACAAATGTCCAAGCTGCCTACACGACTGTGAGTGACATGAAGATCGATGCGTTTGGACTCAACTGCTCCACCGGGCCTGCAGAAATGGCACCGAGCGTGAGGTGGTTGAGCGAGCAAGGACTCCCCATACTGGTGATGCCAAACGCAGGTATGCCCCACAACGAGGGCGGACGTGCAGTCTACAAGATGAGCCCTAAAGATATTTCCATTGCGCTGTCAGAGTTTATCGAGAAATACGAGAAGGTAAGAATGATCGGGGGATGCTGTGGAACAACCCCGCAACACATCGCAGAGCTGAGAAAAGCGCTGGACGCTGGTGCTAGTACAAAGTAGATGCTTCACTCGGCCCTGACTTTTGTGGTGTCTCTGAAGCAATGTCTTTATAGAAATACTCGATTCCTACCTTGCCAAAGCCTCTAATCCTCTTGATTCGACCCTGCACAGTAAGGCGCGTAATGGCAAACCTTACATCTTGCTTGTTGCCGATCAATTGGTCAAGATCCTTGCTTGTGATCTTACCGCTCTTGCTCTTGATTATAGAGTATACAGTCTCTATGAGGCCGGCAGAGCCATTCTTGAATTTGAATTGCTGAATCGTAGCCATGTTTCTTACTTGGTTTTTTGATATAAAACAGGTAAGGTAGAATTTTCGGTACGCTGTTTACTTTTTTTGACTTTCTGCATAGCAAATATACTGGATTAATAAATAAAACAACATATTTGATCCCGAGGATTAGTTCCGCTTTAAGAGCCGTAGATCTTAGGCAACAGCCTCCGCCACTGATAATAGGCGAGCGCCTCAACGCCCAAGGGTCCAAGAAGGCCAAGGAGCTGGTGCTGAACGGCGATTTTGACGGACTAATTGACCTCGCAAGGACCCAGGTTGAAGACGGCGCGCATTGCATTGATGTATGCGTTGCGACCACTGAAAGATCCGATGAGCTAGAGTTAATGACAAAGCTGGTCAAGCGCCTCAGCCTAGAGATAGACGCGCCACTAGTCATTGACTCAACGGATCCGAAGGTTGTAGAAGCTGCAATAAGGCAGATACCGGGAAGGCCAATAATCAACTCGATAAACCTGGAAGGCGACGGATCGCGCTTCCACGCGCTGGCGCCGTTGATGGCCAAGTATGGATTGCCCGCCATTGCAATGTGCATTGGACCAAAAGGGATGGCCAAAACCCCACAGGAAAAGGTGGACACGGCACAGCTGCTCTATGACACGGGCAAACAGTACGGGCTGCAAGGCTGGCAGTTCATTTTCGATGTGCTGACGTTCACGCTCGCCACAGGAGAGGCAGAATTCGCCGATTCTGCGAAAAATACCCTGGAAGGGATAAGATTAGTCAAGGAAAGGTTTCCGGAATCTTTCACCACGCTTGGGCTTAGCAACGTGAGCTTTGGGCTGCCGACAAACGCAAGGAAGGTGGTCAACTCTGTGTTTTTGTATCATGCGTTAAAGGCCGGGCTCGATACAGTCATAATCAACGCCCGGGACATCATTCCGTATCCAGAGATCGACGATCAGCAGAAAAAGCTGGCAGAAGACCTGATATTCAATAGGCATCAAAATGCACTAGCAGAATTAATCGCGTTCTTCGAAGGAGCCAAGGCAGTCACCACTGGACCGACCAAGAGAGTAGAAGTCGATCCAGGATGGCCGGCAGACAAGCGCACCTACTTTAGGATTGTCAACCGGTTGAAGGAAGGGATAGAGGATGATGTAGTACAGGCGATAGCCGACCGCACCAAGGAAGCCAAGGTGGAAATGCAGGATGGCCGGCTTGTATTACACGCCCCTACAAGAGAGGCTGCTCACGAGGCAGCGGTTGGGACACTCAATGAAGTCCTGCTTCCGGCCATGAAGGAGGTGGGAGACAAGTTTGGTGCTGGCGAGCTTATTCTACCGTTTGTACTAAAGTCAGCCGAATGCATGAAAGCCGCCGTCGCCGAGCTAGAAAAATACCTGATTAAGCAAGAAGGTGTGAGCAAAGGCAAGCTGGTACTGTGCACAGTATACGGGGATGTGCATGATATTGGCAAGAACCTTGTAAAGACGATTTTCGTAAATAATGGCTATACCGTATATGACCTTGGCAAGCAGGTGCCTATGCAAAAGATATTGGAAAAGATAGAAGAGGTCAATGCCGACGCAGTCGGTCTATCAGCGCTACTGGTGTCAACTTCAAAACAGATGCAATATTTCGTCGAACACGCAAGGCAGAACAACATGACCATACCAGTGCTCTGTGGAGGAGCTGCCATCAACAGCAGCTATATCAACAGAATTGCAAAGGAAGGAGGGATTTACGCACCCGGGGCATTTTACTGCAAGACTGCATTCGACGGGTTGAAGGTGATGAACAAGCTGATGTCACCAGAACGCAAGCAGTTTGTTAGCGACTGGCAGAAAAAGTTGGAAGAATGGAACGAAAAGCAAGCTGCTGTAGTAGATCAATCGCTGCTACCGCACAGTGGAATCAAGCCTGTGGAACCGCCAATTCCGCCCCATCTCAATAAGCCGATAAGAATCGACCCTTCGCAGGTGAACCTAGAAGAAGTCTGGAAGTATCTCAACAAGAAGTCGCTGTTTGTCCTGCAGTGGGGAATGAGAGGAAAGGGGGCATCCGATCAGGATCCGGAAGAGCTGCTCAGGCAGTGGAAAGAGCGTGTAATGAAGGATAAACTGTTTGAGCCTCGTGCAGTCTATGGTTACTACAGATGCCACAATCTTACTCCAAATCAGAAGGGTACTGGCAAGCTTGCAGTTGACTTGACTGACGGCAGGCAGCTGGTGTTTGAGTTCCCACGATCGTCTAAGGAAAAGCATCTGTGCCTCGCAGACTATTTCGGAAAGGACGATGTTGTCGCGTTCCAGTCGGTGACTGCAGGAAGCAGGGTAACAGAGATCATTGACAAATGGAACAAACAGGACAAGTACACCGACGCTTACTATTTGCACGGGCTTGCTGTAGAAACCGCTGAAGCAATGGCCGAGTGGGTAAACGCCAAGATCCGAGACGAGCTCAAGATTGGGCCAAAGAGAGGACTTCGCTACAGCTGGGGATACCCGAGCTGCCCCGATATCACTCAGCATCACCTCGTGTGGCAGATACTGGACCCAACAAAATCAGGCATGACCCTGACAGAGTCGGGCCAGATAGTGCCGGACCAGTCAACTGCTGCGATAGTGGTGCATCATCCGGAAGCCGAATATTTCGTCCTTTAAACAGGATTGCACGCTATCCAAGAAATCCGTGCAGTCCATCGCGCGATGGATTACGATAAAAAGAGAGCAGCAACTGCTACCACTATTGACGTATCCTCAACTCAAACTCTCTCACGTCTGATTGCACGCTTTCTACCATCAGCACGCCCTTGACAGTATACAACGCCTCCTTTGCAGGCGCGCCGTTTGCTGTTATGGTGACACGCATTTGGCCTGTTCGAGCATCCTTGCCCTGCATGTCAGGAAGATCGATCGTGGGCCTGTCAATGGACAGGTACGGCTGGTAGCCCGATGGTTCTATAACAATTGCCACGCGGGCGTCAGTTATTGCGCGATCCTCCAAGTTCTGAACATTGAACACAATGTTTGAAGTTTGCCCGACTCTGATGTCAATTCTGTCAGCTGTAAAATCAGTGAACCTGACGTTTGGTATCCCGGGATCCGTATTTGTTGACATCAAGAAAATGACGATCGCGACTGCAATAGCACCAGCCACCGCAGCGAGAGCTATCACCTTGAAGAGCAATAATCAAAATGGCAACGTTGGGGTATAAACGAGAATAGTATCTTTGTACTATAAGTTAGTTGTAGAATGAGAACTCTGATGATTTCCGGACATAGATCACGTCCTGCTGCTGTTGCTGCGGTTTGGCACTTGGCTGTGGAGAGTTTTCTGGATTCTCCGTTTCCTTTGTAGTCGCTCTGACTCCAGGGTGCATGTTCTTTAGCTGCTGCGAAATCATATCAAACTTGTCCTTGAGCTCGCCAATGCTCTTTTCAATCCTCTCTGCGTCAGTGTTAACAGACTTGCTCTTGTTAGCTGCAAATACTGCAGCGGCGATCCCGACTCCCATTGCAGCCATGTTTATCGCAGTGATAATTGCTTCGAAACTCTTTTTCTTTTGAGAAGATTCGTCGTCCATCTCCTCGTCTCACATATTTGGAACGAACTCTTATACCTTGTTCCTTAACTATCAACTCGTTACATTTTCTGCAGACAGCAATTACGATCTTCTTATCGCAATTTCTTTAGGATTAGTATCGTCTTTGTTATCATACACGACGTTTGGTTTCAAAGGACGCCGAAGGGAATGCATGTGAAACGGACGGATTTCTCAATTTCATTGTGGAAAAGATCCACATCACTAAGGAATAACAGTGAAGGAAAACTAGAAAGTGCTACAAGTGAACAAGTGACAATCCATCGAATGCAAAGTTTTGTAATGGATGTGACATAGGTCTAGAGCGAAACTACTTCAAATACAGTCATCAGAGCCCACCAAGCGCAGCGTCTGCAACCAATGTGGTCAGCTATTGCAGTAGTACAATGTTCATACTTTCTCGATTTTTGATATGTTCGTGAAGATGAGCATTTGCAGATTATCCCAAATCAGGGTTTTGATCTTTCAAATATTCTGAGAATAAGGGGTGGAATAAGGAATATTGACCACGATCTTTGCGCACGAGCAATTCATTCTCTTCTAGCCGTGACATTAGAACATTGATACCCTTAAAGCTGGAAAAATCCTTAGCTGAAACGACTTTGGAATAAGCCACTGCAATCTTGATCATTAATTCTCTCTCTTTAGGTGAAGCTGTCTTGAATTTCTGGTCAAAAACCGTCTTAAAGAGTGATTCTCTTGTTTTGGGCCAATATTGTTCTAGTGACTTTAGATCGACATTTTTTACTTTCCCCAGTTTACCCAGTAACTCGAACATCACAAACATGACAAAATATGGATGACCTTGTGTTTTATCGACAATATCTACCACAACGTCGTCGTCGACTTCAATACCTTGTTTTGTTGACTGAAGTCTCTTGGAGATGGCCTCCCGTGCCTCCTCTACATCAAACGGCCCCAGATTGAACCTAGTAAAGAATCGGGTTAGAGGTTCTGCCGTCTCGGCGATTTCTGTTAACAAAGGAGTAGGTGCAGTGACTACCAATGAGTAATTGCACCCTCTATGAACTAATTCTTGAAACGTCGTCCTGAGGTTAAGGTATGATGACTCTTCAGATTTGATTGGGAAGTAGTAGAGGTCTTCTAGGAAAACGAATGCAACCTCTGTCCCTTTAGGCTTTAGATGTTTTTTCCACAGGTTTTCAAGCGCCTCAAGAAAATCAGGTGGAGAACCGCTCTTTGACCTTTTTGCGTTTACAACGACAGCATTCAGTCCGACTTTCCAATTCTTTACTTCTTCTGCGATCTTTTCGCGGATACCCTGTGTTGCTGAGACTGTCGAACGTGCGCTTTTCAGGAAATACGTGCGGAAATTGTCCCATGTCTTGCAGCTCTGAGGGACAATGCCAGATAGATACTGGTGCATTTGATTTTGTTTTTCAGTTCCTCCAAGGCTATTTGTTGGAACTCATAGAGCAACGACGTCTTTTCCATGCCCCAGCTTCCCAATATTGCAAAGTTAATAGGACTTGGAGGATTGAGTTTGGCAGAATTAATCGCAGCCTTGCGAAATTCTTCTACCTCTTTTTTTGCTTCCAGCAAAATACTGCGGCTGTGCGGGATATTGAGGAACAAAAGCGTTCAAAAGGTCGTTATTCTTGTTATGATTGTTATTTTAAAGCCTTTCTGGGATACCGTCGTCTTAGGTTGTAGATGTCTATATCGCCAGCACACAGCAACTTGGCAGGTGACCTTTTGGTCACGATAGCTCAGCCATTCCCAAGCATTAACCTCTCCTGTTCCAACGAGACAATGAAAAGATTCTGCCACTTCACCCTATTCTCAAGCATTCGCTTCTTGGCCTTGGAGTCCAGATACCAAAAGATAAGAAAATCCACGACCCCAATGATTAGCAAGAATGGTAAAAGCAACAAAAAGAGAATAAAGATTGCTCCTAGAATTGGCACTATGATGTCAATTATGCTTCCTGCTCCGTTAAATCTCGCCAATTAGCAATCACTCCGTCAGGCGGAACGCTGACTACTCCCTTTCAATCTGAAGTACAGTACTTATTTCGTCGGCAGGATTCCCCGTTAACCCTCACCGACAGATCTGTTGACCTATTGTTTATTGTATGATGTTAAGACAAAAACAACAGCTGACGATAAGTTGACTGTACAGCTTCTAGAATTAAAATGCAATCTGACAGCGCATTGAGGCTATGCTGACATTGACAACCTGTGCGAACCGATAATAGAGCGGGCCCGTCGGGATTCGAACCCGAGACAGCCGGATTTCTTTCCAGAATGGTTAAAAGTCCGGTACTCTACCTGGCTGAGCTACGGGCCCAGAACAGATTACGCTTCCACGCAGCCATATATCAACGCTCCAGCGTAAACTACTACCTAACAAGTTCGGTAGCCTCTACTGTCATCATCGGGTTCCTGTCTACCCTAGCAGCAGTTCTGGGTATGTTCACAACTACCCCTAGCTTGGACATGTAGACCAAGCCCCGTTTGGCAATGTTGAAAGCGGCGTTTCTGTCCGCGTTATCTTCAATGTTGCAATGGGGACAGACGAACAAGCCTTGTGATTTCCTCTGCCCCGTTCCCCGCACCTGTGGCATCTCTGACTCGTCCATACTTCCGATACTTCTAGTACTTTGATGCCGGCATGTGTACTGCCTTGTATCTGATGTATTGCATTAGTTTGTAGTATGGAAAGCCTGACAACAGGGGTCTGGCCATCCTTCTTCTATACTGTTTCTGTTTTCTCTTTCTCAGATACTTGATGTTGCCAAGTACTATTACAGCGTTTGTTTCGACTGCTTGATTGACAATGTCTCTGTTTATCTTGTGTATTATGTCGTTGACGATCCTCTTCTCACGGTCACCTATCTTTTTGATGGTGTCTATTGCTTTCTTCATGCCTAACCTTCTTCGTAGCCACAAGTAGTGTCCCCTGACACGGTTCAGATCTTTGCCATAAAAAAATAGTCCAGCTACTAGCAATGTCTACAGAACACACTATGTGTCTGATTCCAATGTCAATGGCAATCACGTTCTGATACTTTGTTTTCTCAGGAATATCCCTCTCTACAACTATATCCAAGAACCAATTGTTATCTCGTTTGTACAGCTTTGATTCGCATATCTTGGCATCTTCTGTTGGTATAAGCCCATATGGTTTGATTGCAACCCATATTCCGCCACGAACGGCCTTGACAGGTATCCTGCACCAGTACTGTGCTATTGGAGTTAGATTCTTCTCTATTTTCAAAAGTCGTTTCTGATAGACAGAGGATACTTCCTATCCCTCTTGACTTTCTTGTAGAACCTGTCAGCCTGCTGCTTGATTGCTGAATACAGGAGTCCTCTATCTTCTCCTGCCTGCAAATAGTGCTGCAGGTTGTCATATTCCCGAGATAGTGCCATCCGCTTGATGTTTGTAAGTCCAAATGCCGTGCAGTGAAGCACTTCCTTACTATTGGCACTATGGCTATCCACGTAAAAGCGATTCAATAGTTCCCAACATAGTCAGCGGGAACAAGAATGGCATCATCCACCAGTCAAAACTGGTGGTCTTCGGCGCACTATAAAAAGCACGGATTCTATCATTACCGGTGCAATCGATAGAGAAAAAGTCCCATTTGACGATAGTAATCATTGCTTCGGTTGTTCTTGCAGGCGCACTGGCAGCGCCTTTAGCATGGCCATCCGCCAAGGTCCCTTTTGCCAAGGCGGAAAACCTCTATGTCATTTACTATGGACACCTTATCGATGATAACAACGAAATGACAGAACAGGCATCGAGGATCATCGCGGCAAGGCCGGAGCTTGTCATTGTCCCCTATTCGTTCCCGGATGGCGACCTGAACCTCACGCCGGCAGTGTACCAGGCCTTCAAAGAAGCTGGAATCAAGGTGTTGACTTACACTTGGACAGACTATGGAAATCGCGATCTGGATGGAGTCAAGGCCGACATCGACGTCCAGATGGCGTCAGACGTAGACGGAATTTTCGTAGACGAAGTGACCAACATTGTTACGGATGCTGAATACGACTATTACGCTGCAGTCCACCAGCACATCAAGAGCTACGGTCAGGACAAGCTGAGCATCATGAATCCGGGCCATTACCAAGTGAGCGAAAGAGTGATGCAGATCTCTGATATTGTCAGCTTCGAGGAAGAATGGGTTTACTATGAACAGATACCGTGGATGGACAAGTATCCTCCTTCGAGGTTCATGGGTGTATCGAGCAATGAGTATTGCATAGCCTGCATTGACGAGTCAAATGCGGCCGGCAAGACTGCAGAAGCATGGAGTGCAGGAATTGGGTACCACTTTTCGACCGACAAGTACATCGACCTACCGGCATGGTTTAATGGCTATGCGTTGCAGGCAAACGAGCAAAGAACTACTACTATTTCGCAATCACAGGCTGAACAGCAGCCTGCTGCTTGACAGTCTGGCGCAGGAACATAGCCAGCAGCTTGTCGCATATAGTAGGTGCGTTGATCCGGACGTCGGCTGCCCCCAGCTTGTTAGAGCCAAGCAAGAACACCACTTCGTCGATTGTCAGAGCATTTTCCTTCAAGAGCCTCAGCGCTTCAAACTTGGGTGTATGTAGCAGCTCCATTTTCCTTGGGCGTTCGAGTTCCATGTGCAAGAGTTTAGTGGTTACTCTAAAAAAGTTGTTGCAAGGTCGTTCTTGATCATGTCTCCATAGGACTGTACTACAATACAGCACCTATTACAAAATTTATAGAATGGCGAGAACACGTGCAGGTGATCCTGTTGCGCCAGCAAGCTTTAGCGGGCTCAACACCAACGTGAACCTGCGATTTGTTGTTGCTATCTTGTCGACATTGCACAGATTTTCAACCACAAGGATATTGTGCGAAAGCAGAATGTTATGAGCAGTAAACTTTGCATCGATTCCTGCGTCGATGCTGGGTCCGTCGATTGCGACCACGTTCACCTTTTTTCTCGCCAGATATTTCGCGGCATCTGCAGAAAGACCAGGATTTTGAGTCATATAGTTGCGCTTTGCGGAACGCTTTTCCCAGCCTGTCGAAATAACGACTGATTCCCCCTGTTGTATCTTCTCCTTGCTAAGATCCTCTCGCTCTACCAGCTGGTTCGCCCCCTTGGGCGCTTTGATTAGGATGGCGTTGCAGACCAACCTGCCTGCAGGGATCCTGTCAATACTTGCAAGGCCGGGCACAAAATGAGATGGGGCATCGACGTGTGTGCCCGTATGGGTGCTCATGAACATCGCTTCCGAGTCGTACCCGTGAGAGTCAAACCGTGACCAAGGGACGAACGACGGCGGAGGTGAGCCAGGAAATACCTTGATGGAAGGGGTTATCTGCATCGTGAGGTCGATCACTCTCATATACGTCTCTAGAAACTAAGAGGCTCGCTAATAACTCTGCCTGAGAGAGCAATACGATCTGTTTAATTACTCACGATACTATATTTTCATATGCCAACAGCATACGTTCTTATCAACTGCGACTTGGGTTCGGAAGAAGAGATTATCAAGGAAATCAAGAAGCTGCCAGAGGCTGTTGAAGTATCAGGAGTCTACGGGGTATACGACATTATCGCCAAGATAAGGTCTGACTCGATGGACAAGCTGCGCGAAACGATAACATGGCACGTCAGGCGCATCGACAAGGTCCGGTCGACTCTGACGATGATCGTGATTGAAGGTCAGGGCGAGAAAAAGAAATAGAGTGGTCAGAGGAGAATGCTCTTGACATAGCTTGCAGCAGTCGCTGCTTCTTCTTCGCTATTGAAAAAGTGCGGCGCTGCCCTTACCGCTTTTCTACCATCTCCAATGTCTCTTGCTGCAAATATTATGTTATCCTGTTCCAGCTTTTTCACTATCGTAGACGAATCTACTTTACCCGTAGTGAACGTGACTATTGACGTACGTTTGTTTTCGTCGTCAGGCCCGTAAATCTTGGTGTTTGGAATCTTGCCGATTTCATCGCGAAGGGCATTTGCGACCTTCAAATTCATCTTTCTGATGTTGTCGATCCCAATTCGGAGTATGTATCTCACAGATGCTTCGAGCCCAGCTGCACCGGGAAAGTTGCGAAATCCTGCCTGGAACCTTGTTGGAGGGTCAAGGTATGCGATTACGTTCTGATCAGATAGTATGGCAGACTCGATCCCTATTGACGGTGGCGTCAGAAGTTCATGCACTCTCTTACTAATGTAAAAGGCCCCAATGCCAGTCGGGCCGCAGAGCCACTTGAATCCGGGGAAGGCCATAAAGTGGCAACCGATCTTTTTCACATCGATCGGGATCGTGCCAGCGCTCTGCGCTGCATCAACGCAAAACAGTGCGTTGTTTTCCTCCGCAACAATCTTACCGACCTCTTCAAGTGGCATCACTGCCCCAGTGTTGTACAGTGCATGGCTCATCGCCACCATCCGCGCACCTTTGACTGATTTCTCAAGGTCGGCCATGTCAAAGTATCCGCTGTCTTTATCGACGGCAAGGTCTCTAAGCTGTACGCCCTTTCTTTGAGATAGCGAAACCCATGGCAAATAGTTGGCATAGTGTTCGTGCCTGCCACCCCTGACAACTATTGCATCACCCTTTTGCCAACAGATGCCGTTCGCTACCATGTTGAGCCCCTCGGTGGTGCTCTGAACCAGCACCACTTCTTCGCGCTCGCAGTTTATCAGGTGGGCTATTCTAGTACGGAGCTCGTCGAGCAGCGATACAGTATAGTCAGAGATCAGCGGAGCATCAGGGCCGGATTCGGCACACTTTAGCATGAAATCTGCCACTGCCTTGACCGTTGACAGAGGAGTCGGCGCTATCGCCCCGTTGTTCATGTAAATGACCTTCTTGGTCAGCGGAAAGTCATGCCTTATCATCTGCAGGTCGTCGGCTTCACTCATGTGTTATTATATCCAACCCCCCATGTGATAAATAGTAGTAGATCAGCAATTGCCTGAGGAGATACTGAGCACACGTGGCTTAAATACGCTCATGTTCAGCGACCCATATGCCAAGCTTTGCTTTACAGCGCATCTTGTGTCGCAGTTCGATAAGGTAATCTATATCGATCTCGATACAACCTTTTCGGCATACTTTAACGCTATGCTAGTCAAGCCAAGAAAAGGCAGCAGCATCAACATCTATCTGCTATCGGAAGGCAGGCTCGTGCCCATGATAAAGGATATAATTGAATCTATGGGCAAAACCCAGCTTGTAATATTTGATTCTGTCAACAGCTTTTACAACCTGTTTCCTGCACGAGTCAAGACGGGTGACTTGAACCATCTCCTTTCCGTACTTCTGATGCTGCTTGTCAGGCGCGGCTTTGACCAAAATATACCAGTGCTTGCTACAAGCATGCTTCGCTACAGGAAGGATCGCGGATGGGTCCAGTCGCCTGCAAGCCGCAGGTTGCTAAAGCACAGGAGTGCAGCCAGGTTGAGCGTTGAGTGGTCCTCATCAGGGAACGGAGATATCGTGGTGACAATAGAGGAACATGACTCGTTGCCTGCAGGGACTCAGCTGATCTATAGCAAAGACAACGTCATGATTACAGTTTGACGTTTACCAGAATGAACCCAATGAGCAGTGCAATGCCAAGCACACCAAATCCGGCTATCAGCAACGCCTGCTGCACCTTTGGGTTTGGTGACCTACCAGAGTGGTAGAGCATAAAGGCTCCGGCCATGCCTATGAAAAGTACCAGTGTAACGACCACCGTCTCGCCGATTGTCTGGACTGAGCGGCTCGGAAGGACGAAACCTGCCAGGTCCCTCCCCTCTATTATTGCGTTTATCATTCCAGACGCGAGGGCAAAGAAGAGTGAGAGATACGCGACAGCGACTATCCATACGACTTTTGAAGTGGTGGTAAGCATGACTGTTGTTATATAACCCTTAAAATCCAGACTCTAAATAAATGTTCCATGACTCCGCAAAAGTGCGCCGCATGCCACAGAAATGCATTGCCTGACACCAAGTATTGCCTGCACCACAAGCAGGCCCTCGACAGCATGACGAATCACTACAGAGCGTGGGTCGATGCATATGGTGGCATTTCATGGCGTGAATTCCTGAACAAATTATTGAAAATGCAGGAAACAGGAAGCTGGATAAGAGAAGTAATTGAAGCAGAATCAAAAAAGTAACGAGGGCGGAGGAGACCTTACATCTCCATTCCAGGCATACCGCCCATGCCACCCATGCCGCCCATTCCTCCCATACCGCCACCGGGTGGCATTGATGGTCCGCCGGACTTGCTCGAGGCAATCACGTCGTCGATCCTGAGGATCATGGACGCTGCCTCTGTGGCAGATTTGATTATCTGTTCCTTGACTGCAAGGGGCTCCACCACGTCCAGCTTGCTCATGTCGGCAATCTTGGCATTCCTTGCGTCGACGCCAGTCCACTTGCTTCCCTTGCTCTGCTTTGACCGGAGCTCAGTGATGGTGTCGATCGGATCCATGCCTGCGTTCTCTGCAAGCGACAGCGGGATCACTTCGAGGGCTTCTGCAAATTTCTCGGCAGCCAGCTGCTCTCTGCCGGAGAGGCTGCTTGCCCATTCCCGGAGCTTTGACGCAGCATAGGCTTCAGGAGCTCCACCTCCTGCGACTATTGCCGGTTTTTCAAGAACATCCTTTGAAACCATCAACGCATCGTGCACCGACCTGTCCGCCTCGTCAACCACCCTCTGAGAGCCACCCCTGATCAGGATTGTGACAGACTTCGGGTGCTTGCATCCCTCGATAAAGACCCACTTGTCGGTCTCCACCTTGCGCTCCTCGACAAGGTCTGCGCTTCCAAGGTCCTTTGCAGTCAGGTCATCAAGGTTGTTGACTATC